>JAABUT010000079.1_pt1 | contig 176317 bp, 182 predicted proteins | sample 5559281 | NCBI WGS metagenome assembly JAABUT01 (sample SAMN10711880, study PRJNA513359) | rock metagenome | isolation source: Antarctica rocks | place: Antarctica: Victoria Land, Ricker Hills nord | collected 2016-01-04
ATGCAGATGGAAAGCAGACTGGATATTAAGCATATATAGTACTTTGGATAAACTGCATAAAGGCTATGTTCAATTAGGTATAGTGCTGTGCCACGCGCTAACAACAATTACCCCAGATACCGTAGTATATCTAAGGTAACAGGGGAAGAGCCTTTAGTATGGAAACGCCACAGATCGCGTCTCTTAGCTCTCCGCCATCCCTCTACTTCAACGACGGCTCCCAACAGCCAAGCCATCGAGTGAATCCCTCGATAGACGGTCAATTGATGGTCGTGAGCATGGAGCAACAAGTGCTTGACCTCCTGGCAGCAACGTTAGAGCCCAATGCTGCCATCCGCAACGATGCAGAGCGCCACTTGGAGCAGCTATACGCTAATCAGGCATTCCCCATCTCCCTAATCTCCATAGCGTCTCACAATTCGGTCTCGATAGCTCTCCGCCAGGCCGCGCTCCTGACACTGAAAACCCTAGTTTTGAAGACATGGTCGCCTTCGCTGGACGACTACGCTGGGGCTGTTCTTATCGACGACGCGACAAAGGACCAGATCAGGCAATCTCTCCTTTCAATCGCGACAAGTACAGAGGAAGAGAAGAAGATCGTTGGCGCGGCCAGCTATGTTGTCAGCAAAATCGCGAGCGCGGACTTTCCAGAGACTTGGCCGACTTTGCTACCGACTTTGTTGCAGCTTGTGCGCCAGACCAATGATACCCAACTCCACAATATCCTTGTTGTACTCGGTAACCTTGTGGAGGATGGCTTTGACGAGGAGCAGTTTTCGGAGACTGCAGTAGAACTTGTCAAATGCCTGTATGATGTCGCGGTCGACGGTGGGAAGAAGTTTACCTCGAGGGCATTGGCAATCTCCATCTTCCGAGCATGTTTCGACACCATGGAGATGGTGTACCAAACGAACAAGGTCTCCGTAAAGCAATTCATGCAGGACGCGTCGGATGCTTGGTCGCCGTTTTTCATCGAGGTACTTAAGATGCCTTTGCCGTATGTGCCTAGCGAAGAGCAAGAAGGTCAAATGGGCCCGGCGGCAATGGATTGGCGAGGAGTGGTAGCGTTGAAGACTCAAGTGGTTAAGGTGAGTTTCACTGAATCAGTGGGTTGAATTGCGGTTGATCCTGGCGCAGGCTCTCGACAAGATACAGAACATGTTCCCCCAGCTCCTAAGCGCCCACACCTTAGACCTGTTCAGTACATTATGGCAGAGCCTCCAGGCTCACCTGGGGCCTTACCATGCGCTGTACGTTAGTGAGAGTCGTCAGGGCCGAATGGAGGACGCGGATAGACTGCCATATACCCTTGACTTTTTGGTGATTGAGGAGCTTGATTATATTCAGACATTGTTAAGCACCACGCCTGTTCGACGAGAAATGGAAGCCCAAGTGGCACCTGATGGCGTGCCAAATGGTGCGCACAATGGCACATGGATCACACAAGTCATGACAATACTAGTGGGGTACGCTCAGATCACACAGGAGGAAGAAGGCTTGTGGGACTTTGACGTCAATGTCTTTTTGTCAGAAGAGACTTCTGAGACTGCGAATTATTCACCGCGAAATGCATGCTCGAGCTTTGTGACCAAACTATGTAGATGGCCCGTAGTTGACCATCTTCTTACTCACTCCAGGACTATCTTTGAAGATGCAGCATCCAGGTACGACAATCTGGAATCTTCCCTCTGCAGATTTATCCGACTAATCATGGCTGCAGCGCAAGACTCAAAGAAGCTGCCTTGTACATATTCAAGCAAATACTGGATGAGTTTGATAGCTACGGCAAAGATATTGGCCAAGAAGCAGCTAATGCCTACCTCGAACACATCCGACTTGCAATGCAGGATGGTAAGTGGAAATCCATTTTGAGAGGTCCCATTCAGCGGTGAAGCATCGTGCTAATCTTGTTTAGGTGATGACTTCCTAAGGGCGCGAGGATATATCGTGGCCGGCACGCTTACAACAATGACCGGAGGATCGTTAACGGAATTGGTGCCTGAATTCGCACAGCAAAGTCTTAACGCGATCAACAAAGACAGCTCTGACATTGTCAAGGTTTCTTGCATTCGGGTACTTCAGGAATATTTGAAGGCGCTGCCCTCCTCCCGAGCCCGCGAATTCCAAGTACAAACAGTGGCTGCCATCTCCAGTTTCCTGTCCTCGCAAGATCTTAGCGACATCAAAGAGAGCGAAGATCTGCTTGACACGCTTGTGGAAACCCTTCGAGACGCTATTATGGCTGATCCCAGCCTGTGCTTGGAACACCCTGCGCTTGATGTGCTTTTCACTATGGCATCTTATGGCGCCAGTAGTTTCCAGACCACCATGCTCGTTAACGAAGCCTTCGAGTCTATTACTTCTTCAATGGCTGCACAAGGACCCGAAGCCTACGCTCAATTATGTGCTAAGGTTCTACCAACACTGACAGGAGCGCTCGACGTAGGCGACATGACAGCAGAGAACGCTCTTAGCGACATGGCCGTTTCACTCTTGTCGAGTCTTGCTGAGAATGGGCCGGAGCCACTGCCTCAAGGCTTTGTCGCCACGGTCGTGCCGAAGCTGTATCGTCTCATATTCTCGGGAGTTGAATTCAACCTCCACCAGACCGCAACAGTCACGATAAAACACATTCTGGCTCACGATTCCGACCAGATGTTTGGTTGGCACGATCCTGAGACTGGAAAAGGCGGCCTTGAGATAATCTTGCTTATCATCGATCGGCTCCTTGGACCCGGCGTCGATGATGCATCGGCTGCAGAAGTGGGAGGATTAGCGGTTGAAGTTGTGGAGAAGGCAGGGGCTGACAAGCTCGGACCATATCTCATGGATCTGCTACGTGTAGTTGCGATCCGTCTTAGCACTGCCGAACATGCGAGCTTCATACAGAACCTCGTCCTCGTCTTCGCTCGGCTTTCGTTGACTAATGCACAAGAAGTCCTGGACTTCCTAGCTCAATTCCAAGTCGATGGTCCAGCTGGCGGAACAGGTCTGGAGGTTGTGATGAGGAAATGGCTCGAGAACTCCGTCAACTTCTCAGGCTACGAAGCAATTCGACAGAACGTTACTGCACTGACGAACATCTACAAGCTCCATGACGAGCGACTCTCCAACATCCTTGTCAAAGGTGACCTCATAGTGCAGAACACTTCCCGTATCAAAACTCGCTCTCAAGCCAAGAAAGAGCCGGATCAATACTCGACGATTCCGGTATCACTGAAACTCGTCAAAGTCCTTATCCAGGAGCTTGCGAATCCCAATACCCCTAGCCCTATCAAAAACGGAAATGCAGCTGACCACGACACGGATGATGAAGACGATGAATGGGAAGACGAGCCAGTGCTGGACCTTGGAGCTCCGACAACCAGACAAGGTATCTTTCATTCTACATTCCCGTAATACAACTAAAGAATAACACTGACAAAACCCACCACAGAACTGATGAGCTACATGGACGAATCCCGCTGGAACGTCCGCCACTGGGACGACGACACCCAGCGCTACCTCGTCGACTTCTTCAAGCACATCTCCGCCGAGCCCTACTTCCAGAACCTCTACCACCAGCTCAACGACCTCGAAAAGGAGAAGCTCGCCAAGATGGAACAGGATCCGCAGGTACAGCTGCAGCCGCAGATTGTCGTCTGATCTTGCTTCGTTTTCATCAAACCGAGCGGAATCGATGGCTTCGTTGTACGAACGGGGCTTCGCACAGGTGAAGGGACTAGCTGATAATGTGCATTCCCTACCTTCTGCATGCATGGGGGGTTTTCTCCGATTTTTCTCGTTTTTTGCGCCGCATATTCATTCCAACCGAAAATTTCCCTATGTTTCAATACCCCCCAGCGAGCATTCAGCATCGACCATGTCCACGATTGCTTCTGAAAAACCTCTTGTGTGCGATGGATATTGTACCTGTGGCTGGCTACGTTACGCAAACGAGCTCGAACCATGGTTCACAGATTTATGTAGCGAACCCCCCTTCTCCGAGATGTGGGATCTGTGGTTCTAGAGCACAGCTTTTCTTTTTCGCCCCCCCCGCCCCTTTTGTATGTGTGGCTCACGTGTGGCTTTGACATCGTGGGATGAGAGTACCGATAATTTTTTGTACAGAGCTACACCACACCACACCACACCACAGCTTCATGTGATCCGAAATTTAATTCCCACCTCATATGAAGCTATGAAGCTATAGTAGAAGCGCGACTATCGCACAGTAGCCACGCCATCGAGCCAGCGACGGAAGAAACAGTTTTCATCACGACAATCCCAACAACTTCTTGCCGGTCTACTGTATACATACTCTACCAACACCCACAACAACCTCTTGCGGGCCATCCCCACTGTCTTCTGAAAACCACTTTCTACTCCTCCTCCTCCTCCTCCTCCTCAGCCCCCCCCCCCCCCCAAATCCCACATTCCCTTGTTCCACGCGGAACTCGCCCCCGAGTTCCGCTTTCGTCCCTTCCCTTGGCAAAAAACCCCATTCGTTGATCCGCATGTCTCTCTCCTACGGACTTAGGCCTAAAACGCTATCTTCGGCTTCTTATCCTTTGCCTCCTATTCTGAGGATGCTGTTGCGCTTGTGTAGTTGAGGTGTGGGGAGGGTGGGAGTTAAGGGTGGGGGGGAGGCAGGATCAGAGGGCAGCCGAGTCTTAGGCGGGGGGGGTATTGGGGGATATGGTGGAGTGGTGGTGATTCGGGGGGGGGATATGTTTTGTTCGCTGATGGCTTAGGGCGTCTGCGGTCACAACATCGAGGCTCTGTACAAAACTCACCCACAATAATTGATTCTCCTGATCCTAGGCGAACCTAGTCCCCCTAGCACCACCACCACCACCACCACCACCACCACTACGTTCGCTCAAATGGGTATCCGCTCTCTCCAGCTCGCCTTCAACGCCTACATCTCTTCCTGCACAAGCACCAAAACGCTATACAGACCCATTCAGCGTGGTGCGCCTCCGTAATATTGGCCAGATTGAGCCGGGGCATCCGCGCCATAACCATAAGGCACTTGACCGTCCCCATATGGGAAAGGCTGAGAAGCAGCATACTGCTCCTGTGCGACACCACTGGGATAGGAAGGGTGACCGTAAGGGGCTTGTTGATACTGTGGCTGAGGGCTTGACGAGTGGCCTGCGTCGAATGCGGTTTCTGTGCCTGGATACGCTCTGGCTATTACGCCGGTAGTGGAGCCTGGCCTGGGGGCTTCGCGGCCAACCCATCCCTGAATTTTATCCATACTGGGCAAGCCACCATGGCTATGGCCTTCATCTGCACTGAGTATATGATTCTTGCCATTCCTGACGCTTTCTGATCCGAGTATATCATTCAGATGGGCCCCTTGATTTGGCTGTGAGTGCGCCCAGCGTTGAACGACGTCAAACATGCTTTGATGAAGCTCGCAGCGCGGATCGCGGCTTGCTGGATGATGGAAGACGCGGGCGATGTCGTTGAAGACTTGTTCCACTGGGATATCTGGATGCTCCCATGCATACAGAACCCGAGGCGCCACATATTGGAGGATGCATGATGCTACCTGCCCGGCAGGCGCATTAAGGATGTTCGAGAAGTGGTCTTTAGACAGGAGAGAATGCGTGGGATCGGTGCAGTGAGGGTCCGTCCAAGGCTCATATTGATGGTTACCGCTTGCGTTGACGACGGTCGAGCTCCCAGCTTTCAGCTGCGCGGTTACGGCGTTGATGATGGGTCGGATAAAGGGGGCCAGGAGCGAAAGAACGAAAAGCGTAAGCCTCTCGGTGATCTTCTCGACCAAGGCCTCCAGGCCAGGAATCTTTTCTATGGTTGCAGAGACGAGTTTTACCACCTTATCTCGGAACTCCAATATTGGGTATATTTGGGCTGCTGTCTTCATGGGGTCGAAATCAGGACTCAAGCCAGGGATACCCGGACCAGGGGGACCTCCGGCAGTTCCTGGTGGAGCTTCGAATGTGTGGTTGCCTCCTGGTACACTTCCAGGTGGAAGAGCCCCAGAAGAACTACTATATGTATACGGAGGAGGGGATGTTGCTGAGGTTGGTAGATCAACTCGACAATCTCGGCTAGTAGATATGAGATGTTCCTGAGCGTCTGACTGTGCCTGAAGTATTGCAGCCTGCTGAGACAGTCCGCCGCTACCAGGGACTTGGGATAGCAGACTCGCCATAGTCGATAGTTGCTCAGACTGGCCGAAACCTCGCTGTTTGACACCAGAAGGGTTTGACTGTGCCTGTGCGTCTTGGAGTGCAAGGTCCATCTGCTCGACTTCGGTTTGTGCAAAGTGGTCTGTAGCTTCCCCTAAGACCGAGTGAAGGAAGTCCACAGCTCCAAAGGTACCAGTGACAAGTGGAAATACTCGGCGACCGCGCAATTCAATATCTGTTGTGGTTCCGGTATGAGGGAAAACCCCTTTGAAACCCATCTCCCGTAATGCGAGTTCAGTGTAGTTCGTATGCGCCCCAAAGTCTTCCAAGCAATGCAGTCCTTGTCCCAGGCATCTCAAAGCCTCACAGAGATCAGCCTCTTTACCCCTTATACCATTCGGTCCGCTCGTGTAGACCCTTCCAAAATGGATGCTTCTCAAGAAGCTATGCTTTACATACCCTGCGCTTGTAGCTATGCCTAATTGTTCATTGGCTATGTAGTTCTTCATACCAGTCTCTGGGTCCACCTGGAGTTCAACAGACTGAACTGGAGGGCGTAGTCGTTCGTCGTACTGTCTAGCATCCACATTATCCGCATAGTCCTTTGGATTGTCGATGTGCTCTTCTGGGCGGTACACACCAAGACGTTCCTCTGTAACTTCAAACTCACCAGTTGCGTAGCCAAAGCTCAGAAAAGACAGAACCCATACCAAAATTCGAATGGTTCCAGATTGAATGCCTTTCAGTGTGCCTATATCAACAGCCTGACTGTAATCTCGCAGCCAATTTCCAAAGTAGACTCTCTTGATCATCATTGAGGTCCATTTATGGCCTTTGATAAAGACAACCGCCTTGAGCATATCCTCGATGTCGCCATGCCGCCAATTAACGCCTTCAATCTTGGAGATCGAAGCTACCAATCCTCAGCGATTGAAGCTTTCGAAAAGACAATGCCTTACCTATGTTCCCTGCCCCGAATGCTGTCGCTGGTGATGTATGGAGAAGCAATAGGCACACCAAAACTAAGAGTGGTCCAGGCATGGAGAACGGTGCACTTTTGGCCATGTTGTTCTTTGGAATGGATTGAATATCAGGTTTCCAAATTCATGGAGTTAATCAAGTTGAACATTATAAACTACGCGCGCGCCGCTACCTTTCGGCGCCGTCACTTCTTTAACCGAGGTTAGCGCTTGAGGGCTGGTTTGCAGGATAAGAACAACCATAAAACGGACAAGCTGTTGGAATACGAGGTCATATGGGGGCACATTGATATTTTGGTTGTTGCTGTTAGGAGTCTATCTAGGAGCGAGCAGGTAAAACTCTACTAGCGGGCCCCAGCCCTATCAGCCCTATGAAGGCGGAGATTACCATCCCCTATTTAGAAGTCCCTCGGCATCTACTGCCTTTACATTCCGCGAATGCAGAGGTAAAGATCGAGTCCTAGAATCCCTCCGGTTAGGTTTTCGATGGGTCTGCAGTGACTGAGATAAGACCAGCTCTAATGTTTTCCATCTGGACAATATGATCTCGTTGGTGCCTCTTCAAGGTACTTCCAAATTTCTAGTTACTCTCAGGCAAGTTCGATCATCAAGGGCTATATTGCGTAGCTCGCTGTGATGCTGAATCGAGATTCTCTTCGTATGGAAAAATCTGATGGGTTGCTGAATTATTACCAGAAGGTAAATCTGAGCCAGCAGCTGCTTTTGCAATAGTCCTTGAATGAGGTGCAAGCATGCGGTATCTTTTCCCCAACATTATCAAAATAACCACCACCCAAATATTATTGACTCCCCTTGCCCATCCAATGCCGACCATTCATTTCAGTTTCCCATATTGGAAGAGAATGGGTCATAAGTCATGCATAGAGGCCGCAAAGTTTTGTTTATATTGACCAAGTCCCACTGTTTATACCATCTGTTGGCTGCAATTTGCTACTGTGGCACATGGCCAAAAATATCAAACCTTTGCGCCTCTATGCATGACTTATGAGCCATTCTCTGCCATCCCACTTTATACAAAGCCATTATCGTAGTTTGTCGTACACTCTCCCCGTTTCCCCGAGCATGCATCATAACATCGTTCTCTTCACACGAATCGCATTCAAAGGCACCCCATCCCCCTCTCCGCCTTCCACCGGCTTCCGTTGCTTGCGTCCTTGAACAGCCTCGCCTGTGCATGACGCATGCTCTGAAAAGTCTGAGTGCCACTGCTTCCAGAGGCCTTTTTTGAGTTGCCTAGGAACTTTTTGGAAATGCGCTGAATGAGAGGTTGGAGGGTGGGGAGGCAAGCGCATGTGATACCGATGCCGAATTCGACGGTGGTCTAGATGAGAGGACCGACATAGGACCCTGTGTTCTAAGGGTTAGTTGAAAGATTTGGAGATCTTGTTGGTTTAGGGGGCTTTTTACAGGTTATATCGAGGCGGTCGAGATACGCGACTGAGTAGACGCGGGCGATGCTTGCACCGCAAGTGAATCCACCAAGCAGAAATACCGCGCTCACGGCAACCTTTTTTCTCTTCGTGAGTACTGGATTCCAAACGAGAAATATTGGAAGAACCAGTATGACAAAGTCCAGAGTGACATTTGGAATTGCGTAGCCGAGTAGGTACAATTGGAAACTAAAATGGTGGGTGACGGGTGGACCGAGTCCGTTCAAGCATTGCTTCACGGGGAGGCACTGTAGTGCTCCGGCAAATATTATGCCAACACACCAGCCCAAGGCAAGGACTCCAGTAATATAGATGGCCACTTTGAAACCCTCGTGAACTCTGAACAGGCGGAAATAGAACAACAAGAGTGACAGCTTAATTAAGGTGATGGTTATTGGGTATATGATCTGATTGGCATAGCCGGTCTTGTGGGAAAGTAAGGCTTCAGTATACATCATCTGTAAGAATGGGAAGAAGTACACACCCTCAAAACCACCAACACTTTAGGTTTTGTGACAGTCTCTATGTGTTTCCCCACACCATTGTGAATTGCTGACAACTACAAGTAAGAGAGATGGTAATTGAAGTAGAGCGAGCAGTAAAATTACCCAAAAAATCTGTGGCGGAGTTCCCAAGAAATGCGATCTGGATGTTATTCAGCGGAAGTTTCAACAATTGAAAATCGGTGCATGGCGGACAACAGAAAGAACAGCAAACAAATCATCCCACCAAAGGTTCAAGACTGATAGCATTCTTGATACTAGGCGTAACCCCACAGCTAGGAAAGCTAAAACGAGCATAGAGACATTGACAGCAAGAGCTAATGACGAACGATCCTCTTTCAGATCCAGCATCGGCATAATGGAAGACTTTGGCAATGGCATCTTGACGAAGGTATTACGACGAAGGTGGATGAGTATAAGTACAGAACAGGAACATGGTGAAATGGTTTACACTCTTGTGAAAAAACATTCCAATCCATGTATTATGGCAATATCAGATCTCCAGGAGGTACTCCAAATCTCACAAGATACTAATAGCCTTTTCATTAAAGTGTAGCGTGCGGGGAATTTCCTCATGGAACGCCTGCACACAATCTTGGAATTGTAATATATCCCGAAATTCTGCACGCGTGCTTATGAACGTGTAAACACTACTGCAGCATTATCCTCACAGTCTGGGGGCCATACTCCTAGGGATGGGTCTTTTGTAACCTCCATGTGAACGGTAGCTAATGAGCTGTTGGATTCGCCACATTGTTCTGTGCAAAACATAGATGATACAGTAGTATCGATGATGAGGGATTTGACATATTCGCGCTTCGTTTTCTATTGGAGCGTCTATGCCCTTTCAACTATCGAGCGCGCCAACGGAGATAGATGTCCGTGCTCTCGCTGCGCCACATTCTGCTTCCAGTCCATTTTTCTCCATTGTTCTTGATCAAGGGCAAATCGGTCTCAAAGCAAGGAAGCTTCGGTGTTGACCGAGGCTGACGGCCCGACGACGAGAATCAAGGCGATCGATCGTCTGAGCTTCTGTTCCAAGTTATCTTAAGAGCGTACCGATCCGCTGTCCGTCTGAGAGGGTGCGTTTGACGCCCAGTCCAGACAAGCATTTTGAACGGCCGCCAGCAAGTATCGAAACAGCTATGTAAGGGGTCAATACAAACCTTCTTCCATCTTATGCACTTGATGCATGCTCGGAAGATATATTGAACCGCTGTGCGCAAGCTGGTATCAACCTGGGGCGAATGCCATTGCGTGAATGTGAAAATCTCCTCATTCTATCGACATATGTAGCATTTTGCATTTAGCATGCAACTGTAACCACGTAAATGGTTCGGATTATTATCCCAGTATCGAGGTGGCTTTTTTTCATCGTTGCAACATGCGGTTGAACTCTCGTGAGTGGCGAAAGGAGGGTTACCTGCAGATGCTAGATTTGGTCAAGCTGTGTAAGGTTAGCTCCCTAACGTCAATCAGCGGTGGAAGGCCCTAATCAGCGCTCATCAAATGCTTGCACTGATCCTTCGGTCATCTGTACAATCCGTTCCTTCGACGCTAAGATCATAGACTGCTTAGACGCTCTATGCATACGGTTGCTCGCCACTCTGGGTATATCAATAACTAATCCATCAATGCTTCTCTTTGATATATTTCGAACCATTCCCACCAAATCCCGTGATTGGACGTTATGCCCACATCATGCCAAATTCAAGATCCTTTTCGAATTATCATATACCACATAGGTAATCGACACTGCTGGCACCACCTTTAAAAGATTTGGCGTAATCCCCTTAAAAAGCCCTCTGAAGCCTTCGCCTTTCACCGTCTTAAGTGTAACGTCCCATACTCCGGTATAGGTTGGAGGATGGATTGCGGTACCTTGGCTTTGCAGTCTTGTCCGTAGTAGATTGAGAGGATAGACAACGCTCGCGCCTAGTGCGCCGCTGAAAGCGCCTATGCCGGCAGTCATAACGTTGCCAGGACCAGCATTGTCTTCTTGACAATTGCGAGTGCTAGCATTACGACTGGTAACGAACCTTTTCAAATATTCGTAGGTGGTGAGGTCAATGGCGCTATATGGAAACATACCGACGAGTCCCATTGGAAGGCCACGATAGAATGACCGAATGCCCTGCGTAGACCACATCTTGCGAGCCGTGTCTAGAATAAGCCGATTGCCATGTAGACCACCTTTGACTGTTTCACATTGCATTCGGCTGAATCTTGTAGTCAGTAATTGTGGTTTTTGAGGGTAGATTTGCGACGCGGCCGTGTTACGTACAACTTCAAGGTGTCAAGTGGGTAGATGCAGAACCTGGGGACGGTAAGCCTCGTACAAAGATGGGGAATGCATTTACTGACTGAGAAATCATCCCACCCAGGCCTGCGGCAAAGAATTGCGACCAAGGATGCAGGCTTTTGGGATCTTCGTGACCTTCGAGTTTGGCGAATGCGCGCCGAGAGCCCTAGGCGGCAATCAGCTTGCAACGGTGGATAGAAGTGGCGTACATACCTCATACGAGCCGAACCTAATCGCTGACTCTGGCATCACCTTGATAACATTGAGACCGTTCCCTGTGAAGTCAGCTATAGGCCTCGGCTATGAGTCAGATACCCACCAGCAAACAGACTCCGTATACCGCCCATTCGCCACAGTGATTTTGCCGCCTCGACCAGAGGCCGTGCTGCTTTTTTCGCTGCTTGTACTGGCGCCCCTGACTTTGCTATTTGCACCGCTTCGTCTCCGATGCCAGTCTGAGCGATAAGGTAGACTTTTAGTCGGTCTAAGGGAGCTGTGGCTGTTCGCGAGACAACACCCGCCGCACCTCCCGCAACGAAGTATCCTGTCGAAGGGAAGAGATCCGTCAGCACTCCCGTCAATCTCGATTCAGGTGTCTCTTCCACGAGAAGGGTTTTCTCAAGTGTCTCTGGCGCAGCCAGGAAGTGATCGCCGGGATTCCATGGAAATGAGCCGGGTTGTGATGCATTCCCAGCGTGTGTCGCCATTCTGTTATCCGTCGTTGCTTGGTGGAGTTTTGGGGGTGGTTTTGAATGTGGTGGTTTCGTAATAGCGGCAAGCGCTCCGAAGAGAGTAGTAGGAAAGTGGTGAGTACCTGAGCCTTGTGCGGTATCATCTGACACGTGGACCTCGCCCTCCGCATTCATCTTCATTGTGGATGAATAGTATGACAGGACAGCGCGAAGATTTGGTGTGTTTGCAGGAATGAAGAGTAAGAAGTTCCTGCAACGAACGTCAATAAGACAAATCCAAAGCATTTTCGCATCACGTTGCCCTGCCTCCACTCATCGAAGCTAATCACTCCGTCGTGATTCGTGTCAACCTCTCCGAAAAATTGGTCAAGCTTGGCATCGGGAACTGAGAGGCCAGCCCTGACAAACGCCAATTTGAGCTCTGCTTTATCGAGCTGACCATTATGATCGCGATCAATACTCTTGAAAAGCTGCCAAAGCTCTTTTTCAGTTTGCTCGACAAAGGTTCGAAATTCTCGTTCCACGTGTCAGCCATGTTTGCTAGATATACACAAGCTTCACACATACCGGAATATTGTATCCGTCCATCACCATCTGTATCGACAGCCTTCATGACATCTTGGAGAAGTTCGTCCGCATTTTGTAGAGCTGCCAGACAATCAGCGTAAATCTTCCGGACATAGCCAAATACTAACGATGATCTAGCTTCTTAAGTCCGCTCTTCAAGCCATTGAGACTCAGCTGGCCCTCATTACGTGTATCCAATGTCCGCCATAGATTCTCCACGCGCTCATCCTGAGCCTTCTGGTCTTCACGCTCCATCACAAGTACTAAACGCCCGCGCTACCTCTGTTTTTCCATTCTTGCTGGCTGCTGAGAAGACTTAGGCTGATGGAGTGGAAGCTAGAATGGACGTTATCACGCGTCAATAGCATTAGAGACCCAAGGTCTTGCTACGTGACAGTGTGAGGGATCTTTGAATCAGTTGATCTTGGCACTTTGACATCAAATAGCTTCGTAGTGGGGGCTTCAGAGGTTTATCCGTCAGCCCTACCCGGCCGCCGATGTCCCGTGGTCGTGGATATGGTCCCTGCATACATGGATGTTGCTTCCTTTTACTCATCATGATGCTCTTGCATGTAGAGTTTGATTGAGGGCATGGTTGTGAGTGAATAGGTAGCTTCTGCACACGAGGGACTGAAGAAGCGTAGGTAGGGCAATCAAAAAATCATGAAATAGCCTTTCATGCAGGTTCTAATTACAACTATTTCGAATTTTTGTATAGCGCCAGCATTCAAGTGTGCAATTTCTGTCTCTTTTCTTAAAACCCTACTCTTCTTTGCCGAATGTCATGGCTGCAAATTATTGGGCATCAACCCAGCGCCGTCACTGGCAATATTCCAGGGAGACCCTTATGGAGATCCGGCAGAAGCTTGAAGATGAGGACGCAAGCCTAGTCCAGCAGTATCCTTTGCCAGATAGGCGTCTTCTCAGCATCTTTTTCAATCAGCGTGAGTTCCTTCCAGATCTCAACTCAGAAGAGCTCTAATGGTGGGGTTTAGAGCTCGCCAAGCTAGGAAAACGCCTGAACATCAGACAGCAAGCTCTTGCAACAGCACAAATATACATTCGACGGTTTTATAGCAAAGTCGACATTCGCCGTACAAATCCGTACCTAGTACTAGCCACTGCGCTCTATCTTGCTTGTAAGATGGAAGAATGTCCACAACATATACGCGTTGTCGTTAGTGAAGCTCGCAACATGTGGCCCGGTAGTTACCACTTTATGATTATCAATTTCATGTCATTGGCTGACATTTTCACAGATTTCATAATATCAGATGTTTCTAAGCTTGGAGAATGCGAATTCTACTTAATCTCGGAAATGAACTCTCAACTTATTGTCCACCATCCTTACCGCAGTCTTCAAAAGCTTCAAAGCACCCTGAGCATGGCTCAAGAAGATATCTCACTAGCTTGGTCTATTATCAATGACCATTACTCGACCGATCTACCGCTCCTATTTCCTCCACACGTCATTGCTGTGACAGCAGCCTTTCTTGCCCTGACACTGAAGCCTACTCAAACTGGTTTGCAAGCAGCAGCTAGTACTGCAGCAGCTTTAGCTAGGACGTCCCAATTGCCGACAGAGTCTTCCAGCTCTAGCGCTGTTGTAGTAGGTTCACCGCAAATGAAAGTACATAATCTGGTAAGCTGGCTAGCTGAAGGCGAGGTTGACATTGAAGCTGTGGTCGATTGCTCACAAGAGATCATATCACTTTACGAGCTATGGGAACAATACAGTGAGAAGACTTGTAAAGAGCAAATTGCACGATACGTGAAAGCGAGAGGGCTGGACAAATGATAGCGTGCGTAATAATGGTGGGTTGCAGACCACGTCCAGGCTGAATTTCGGCCCAGCTCAGATGTTCAGAATTCAATCCATTGCGAGAAGAGAAATCGTCATAGTCAGCCATACACTATTGCGGCATAAACGAGTGCCAATAGATTACGAGGGTCTTGGAATTTGGGCATCAATTTCATTCTGCACGAATACCATCGATGACACTTTCATAGACTCAAGTCTCCGCCCATGAGGGTAGTGGCTTTGAATATAGGCATTACAAGGCTAGCAAATTACAGAAAAGAAAACGAAGTCGGGATTACTCCAAGCTTTCAGGTGACCTGGAACCTTGCGTAGAACATAAAGAGTACAGCCATACCCAGGGCGCACACGATAAACCTCTTGATCGGAGAACGGGTCGCTCTAATTCTTCCCTTATTAGGCGCATCAAGTGGCTGTTGTCTCTCGAGATCATCCTGCGCCACGCTCATGTTCCTTGCCTTCTTCCTCCCTTGGGTTATTGACGGGGACGACAATTGACAAGAGTGCTCCTCGGTCCGTCTTGTTATCAGATCTAAGCTGTACAGGTTGTCGAGGACATGACGACGGGCTATGGCTGATTCCTGTGGTGGACAAAGAATGGACACTCGCTGGTCTTCAGTGGCTTCCGGAAAGCACATTGGGGCTATTTTGATGTGAGCTTGCGACTGAGATGTGCTCACGTCCAGATCTCACCATATTTTCGTCCCAGCGGTTCAGAAAAAAAGGAGTTTCCTCCGTACTGCGCCGGCGATAGACCATTGAACTGCGCCTCGGGACCGCTCCCGGCATTGCTCTGTACAAAGTGACTGCCGATTCCTTTCACCAATACAGTATCGACTTTTTCAGGAGATGCCATTCCCCGCAAGTAAAAACCCGTTGAATCGTCGGAATTGGACGAGTGAATCGAACCGGAGCCATACACTCCCATCACTGTGTCTGTGTCTTTACAAAAGCTATCATCGAGATTAACTGGGGAGATCGAGGTAGGGGTCGTCTCGCGCTCCATATGGGCTTGAGTGTCTGTGGTTCTAGAAGTGTTTTGTGACGTAGCTCCTGTCGCGGGAATGCTCAATGGACCGGTGCCGTTGTGCTGGCAAGTCGATTGTTGGTGGTTTTCAAGTTCAGCACAGTCACGATTCACGACAACCTGGGCGAGATCTTGTAGGAGATTCGACCTGACGTGCATTGTGTTTTCTGTAGAAGACTCCTTAAGGTCTCCTCTTTCGTCTTTGGATGGAATTTGCTTTCCCCGAGGTTTGAACTGTGCGGTCGCAGTGGGCGGCGAGAGAACTCCAGGTGCACGAAAGTTTTTCATTCAGGCTGATAATACACCCAGAAAATGCTGATTTGGCTCAGTAAGCTGTATGCAAACTCCGAATGGCGGCCGAAACTGGGTACTGCGCACAAATATGGGGGAGACAAGCGTGAGGTAAAAACTCAGCGTTTTTTGGAATCTTCACAAACCACAGGAGATCAACCTCGCCTAACCGATAATGGAACGCTTGCAGAGCTAGAGACCCCATGCCTCAGTGACAACTGTCATTGGTGTGGATGAGCGAGCGAAGGATTCGAAGGATGGTGGGGAGGAGCCAATGAAGGCGAGCCACAACTGCTCAGCCCATTTCCGTTGGACCCTCACCCATCCACGGTGGGATAATGGAATCACATCGAAGTGCGGTCAAGAAGAGCTTTACAGGAGCTTCGTTCACCCAAGCAATTGTAGTTAGGTGGCTAGCCACCCATCGGATTGGAAGGGTGACCGCAGTTTCAAGAGGTTGTTTCTGTCGATAGCCGATGCGAACAGGGGCCCAGGTATAATCGATCGCACCTCGTTCTAGCAGCGAACGAATCGTAAGCAGCACCTCAAAATCGGGTGGCAACTTAACATAATGAAAGCAGAAACCCGAACAGACCTAAGGGCGAGGGCGAGGGCGAGGGCGGGGACCCGAATTTATATATTTTTGCAACTGCAGAGTTTCCGTGTTGCGCCTATGAAATCTTATTACGACAGCGACTTTGTGCCCTCTGCCAATCGGATCGCTAAGCATGCGGTTGTAAATGGTCGCCTTGCACCATTGAACCGCTCCAGGCCTTGAAAAGACAACACCGAAGGATTGTGGGAGTTCTACCTGGCTGAGATCCTGAGACCTAATATCGCCTTGGGCTAGTGACCTAACCATTCACAATACTTTACGTTGCATGATTTGTTATCTATCTCCATGCGAGTACCTGTCTGGTACGGACTTGACAACATGGACCTCCGTCTATCAATAATATTCCTTGACCACCATAATTCATGTACGTGCGAGCGTCCTTGGTAGAGCAGCACATCCAAGCAAGGCTATCCGCTGATCAAAGGGTTTCATGTGTCCGTGATGGACATATCTTGGACATGGACACCGAAGTCCTCCACCAGACGTTTTGGCGATCATAATTCCTTCTTCCGATAGCCTCCACTGGAGCCAACGCCAAAGATCTCCAAACTAACCACTAGTCCTCATTTCGCCCCTTTTCCCTTCGCCTCATTCTCCCCCAACTCCCTCACGAACACTTTCACCGCCCCCTCCCCTTCCCCCTCCTTCCCATCCTCGAACCCCGGACTAATCGCCACAGCCAGATATCTCCCATCCCCGCTAAAACCCAACGCCGCCACACTCGCCGCATACCGCTGATACTGCCTAATCCTCCTCTTTGCCACCCCATCCCACAAGGCCACAAAGCCGTCCCCGCCACCAGACGCAAAAGTGCCGTGTATGGGGTGGAATGCTAATGTGTTAACGGGGTATACAACGTCGACACCTTCGGGTGAGGTCTGGCGGTGGCATTTAAAGGCGTATTTGCGCGCTTGGGAAGTGGCAGAGGGATCGAACCATTCAACCGCGACACGGCCTTCGATGCTGGAGCTAGCATAGCCCGCGTCATTGGGCATGCACGCCACCGCTCGGGTCATGAACTTCAGACTGCTTTCGCGGCGCTGCCAGGGCTCAACTTGTATGTTAGTAATAGGGGAAGTAGTGGCGGAGGCGGAAGTGGAGGCGAGGGTTTCGAGGTCGTAGATGTGTAGGGCGCGGGAAGCCATGGCGATGACGAGTTTCGTGGAGGTAAGGGAAACAGAAAAGGGTTTAGAGGGGAGAGCGATACTGGAGGCGGGGATGGAGGGAGAGTGCGGGTGGTGGATGTGCAGGGTGGAGTCCCAGGAAGCGGAGATGAGGAGTTTGTGTTCGCGGCTGTAGACCACTGATTTCACGCCCGCAGAATGGGACGATAGTACCGTTTGTGCGCCCGTAGTCAGGTCGATACTGAAACCGTCAGCACCACAACCTCAACCCCCTCCTCGAACACAGCTCCACGCATACACTCACGCCCTAACATCCCAATCTACCCCCCCCGTATACGCCTCCTCCTCCCCATCCCCAAAACAAACATCCAGAACCGGCGCGCGGTGCTCGTACGTTTGCAGCAGCCGACCGCCGTTCGTGCTGGTGTCGTAGAGGTAGACGTTCTTGTCCCAGGAGGCGACGAGCAGGCGCAGGGAAGCGGGCGCGAATTGGATCGCGGAGATGGCGTCGGCGGGGGGGGAGGAGAGCTCGAATTGCGCTGGGGGTGTCTTGTTAGTTTGAATGTTTCAAAGGAACGGAGGGAGTAGGTGAGGCGGACGTACGGGTGGTCATTTTTGGGAGTGGTGGTGAGTCAAGTGTTGATTGAGAGTGTTTGGAGATTCGCGAACAAAAGTTTTCGGTCAAAGCTCCCCATCCCGCACCCACCCCCCCCTCCATTCCCTCCTCTCTCCCTTTACCACAACCCCCCCACCTCATCCTCCCCCAACCTTCTTCAAACCCCCCTAACCCCAAAACCATGCCCTTCGCTCAACTAATCATCGGCCCCCCCGGCTCCGGCAAATCCACCTACGCCGACGGCATGCACCAATTCCTCTCCGCGCTCGGCCGCAAATGCTCCGTCGTGAACCTCGACCCCGCCAACGACCACACCAACTACCCGTGCGCGCTCGACATTCGAGACCTGGTGAGGCTGGAGGATGTGATGGAGGAGGAGGGGTTGGGGCCGAATGGGGGGGTGTTGTTTGCGCTGGAGGAGGTGGAGCAGGAGGGGGGGTGGTTGGAGGGGGGGTTGAGGGGATTGGGAGGTGGGTGGGTTTGATTTCTTTTTTTCGTGATGGTGTTTTGGAGGGGAGTGGGTGGGCTGATGTGTGTGTGAGGGGGTATAGAGGATTATGTGCTGTTTGATTGTCCGGGACAGGTGGAGTGCTATACGCATCATGAGAGTTTGAGGAATATCTTTTACAGGATACAGAAGCTTGGGTATAGAGTCGGGTTCCCTATCCTCCCTCTTCCATGTTATATACAGGTCTTGGTGCTGACTGGTGCTTCACTCTTAGCTGGTAGCGCTCCATTTGACGGACTCGTACAGCTTGACGCTGCCATCGCTGTACATCTCGACGCTTCTGCTTTCTCTGAGAGCTATGCTCCAGATGGATCTCCCACACCTCAACGTTCTGACGAAAATCGATAAGCTCGCGGGCTATGCACCACTGCCATTCAACCTCGATTACTATACCGAAGTCCAAGATCTCTCGTACCTCCTCCCCCACCTAGCACAGGAAAATCCCGTGATGCAACATCCCAAATTTCAAGGCCTTAACAACGCCGTGATCGAGTTAGTCGAAGACTTCGGTCTCGTGAGCTTCGAGACCCTAGCGGTCGAGGACAAGAAAAGCATGATGACGCTACTGCAAGCGATCGATCGAGCTGGAGGTTATGCCTTTGGGGGTGCTGAGGGCGCGAACGATACCGTGTGGCAGGTTGCTATGAGGGAAGGCATGGGGAAGATGGATATCGGCGATGTTCAGGAGAGGTGGATTGATCGTAAGGACGAGTTTGATGAGATAGAGCGGCGGGAGTTGGAGGAGGAGGCGAAAGCAAGAGAGGCGCCTTCTCTGACGGATGATGCCGGCGATGAGGATGAGGATGATGAGATCGAGGAGATTGAAAGGCAAATTCCAGATGGTGGTGTGCATGTCGTAAGGCGGACCTGAGGTTTTTATTCTCTTGCTGCATCAGCGACTGGCTTTGGGTTTCATGTTTGGCGACCTAGTCCATCTTCCTGACATCCTTTGTGAACAAGCTAATACCGTCTTGATCATTCAACCCTCACCATCCGAGTCACTTTCGGGGTCTTCCTCATCACCATCATTCTCAAAGCCAGCCAATACACTGACCCCCTTTCCCTCTGAATGCCCTAACGGAGCCTCTTGATCTGGCTGGCCTAGAATCGCGCCCAATCCGTCCGTAGCTCCTTCGCCAGCCTCATTTTTTGCCCTGAGTATAGCAACCCTGGCTCGTTTTATGGCCTCCTCTTCGGCCTTCTTGATGGTACCGGATACCCTTACGACCTGCATCACGCACGGTCTAGGCAATGCTTGTTTGGAAGTCTTCGGCAGTTCCGTCATGAAGGAAATGGCCGCCCAGACGAGGCGGAAATGGGCACGGGAACATCGGATGATAGCAGTTGATGTTGCTGGGGACAGATATTTTACTGTTGTAGGGAGTTATTGATTAGCATGTGATTGGACGCGTAATCTTTTGCTTTTAGTGTTTATACCATTGAGACCCCCCGATGTCAATCCCACTCCATAGTCACCGTACAGCAAGGCAATCTGATCCTTAATACTTCTTGCCAGGAGCTGGGGAGATAAATCATCTGGGGACGGCCTGCGGAACTGGACCAGGTGAGGTAAAGGTTTTCCAGAGCCTGTATGAGCCGTCCAGGACTTATTCTCTGGCTCCGGATATAGTATGTTGACCAGTAGATAGCGGTGTTTAATGCGAACCATGATGTGTCTCGTATGCCGAAGAAACAAAGCCCGGAGACACGGAAGCGGAAAAGGCTTGGTGTCGTTGGCAGATGGCGGTCCGCGCCTTCACAGTTTCCCTCCACCAACGCTACAACGTGAACACCCTTATAAAACGTCTACCAAGTCGGGGGAAAAAGCTCAGAAGGTTATGAGATCCCAACCGTTTCCACACATTTCGTCCAGTATCGTGGTAGTCAAAAGATTAGCTACTTGCTTCGCTTTCCTTAATGCTTGACGGTACTGGAGCGCCTAGACTGATTTCTTATATCTAATCCTGGTACCGTGTCTGTGAAACATGGCGATTGTTGTTAATTATCTACCTACATGTCTCCTCTGTGCAAGCACATAATATCCCTTCCCCTACCATTTTCTCGAATTTGTATTATTGCCTTTTTTTGCAAGTTGACTTGTTCCTCACTCTTTGAACAAGCTTCTACACACTCTTTTCTTCGTAGACTGGATCTCTACTTCTGGCAGTGCTGGCGCTCCCTTTGCAAAATCAACTGTTATTAAGGTCTAATTATACTCTGTAAAGATGAAGACTTCGTTATTGTTCGTTTTGTTCTTTGCTGTGGCATTTGCTGCCCCCATCGCCCAGAATGAGGAAGATGACGACTGCTCTATCGTCTGGATAGCTGTTGATGGTAATGGCCCTGAACCTTCCGCTACAGCCCTATCATCTTCAACCGCAGAAGCTCCCGTTGTGACTCCTACTGTTATAAGCTCTTCTGCCAGCGAGACTATATCAACAAGTGCATCTCAGAACAAGATTGTGGACACCAGCTCTTCCTTCCAAGCACTGTCGCCTGCGTCTGATATCAAGGCAGTTCCAACTGCGAGTTCTAAATCTGCCGCTTCAGCTTCCTCTGGATCGAAGCAAAGCTTGCCAGTCTCTATGCCTAAGCGCCTCAAGGGAGACGCTGGCTTCCCTGTCCATGGAGACCACCTATCTGCCCCACAAGCAAAAGACACTGTCCCCACTGGAGCTGCCATATATACCGTTCCCGACGGCAAAAACTTCAACGGCACCGAATTCCGCGCCTGGATGTTCAAACAAAATGATGCCAAACTTGCCTCCAAATTCATCAAGATTGCGCCAGGCACCTACAATTTCGACACCAACGACAACATCCAGATATTCTGGATCTCCGATGACTGGACCTTCGACTTCCGCGATGTCACACTCCTTGTCTCCATCACAGATGCGCACCCCGAGACTAACCAAGCTATCTACATCGGCCAATGCAAAGGCTTGACTATCCTCGGCGGCACCATCTGGTTTGACCAAGGCGAGCAATGGACCCAAGCTAAGTTAATCTCTACATCCCCTATTGGCAACAACGATGGACAACTCGCCACTTTCGAAGTCCAAGAAGGCTACAACGTGTCTGCGTGGACGACCGCAGGCCCCCGCAACCAAGGCTGCGTCGACATCTCCAACCCGAACCACTACACCCGTCCAGACTGCAACTTCTGGTACTCCAACACCTACGACTTCTCCCAGCTCGCCAGCACCCGCCGCTTTACTTCCCACATCTCTGGCTCCCGCTCCGGCATCAAGGATAACTACATCCTCACCATGCAATCCGGCCCCAACTCCCAAGCCACTCTCGCGTCCGAGAACAGCAACGGTCTGCACGTCCGCGGCATGACCTCCAACGGCGCCTTCGCGCAATATGGGCTGGGCTCACGCAAGACGGCCATTTTCGAGGACGTATGGTATGTGAACCCACCGCCGCGCCCGGGTTTTGCACCAAGAGTGAATGGTCCGACATTGAGCTGGGGACATATTGGGCAGTTTAATTTCGATGCTGGGGAGGAGGCGCCGGCGACGTATACGAATAGTTTTTGGCAGTATACGGGCAGTAAGAGCGATGTTAGGGATATGAATCAGGCTGATTTGCCGAGGAATTGATTTTCATGGGCTTCTTGAATGTGAAGGGGGAGGGGGAAAAAAGGGGGGGGGGGGAGGTGGCTACGTGAGCTGGTACTCATGAGTGCCCATTATCTTCGTATATCACGGGATGATACCGACTTGTTCAATTCGGTTTACCTGTACATATCAATTTCTACACATATTCTGGCCCAGGGGCCCCTTTCGATCAAACGATCACTCATTTCTTCCACATGGACTATGATACCCCGTGCGCTTCTCATCAATTCACCGCTCTGCTTCAGTCACTACTATGGGAACATTCACGAGTGGCGATTCTTATGATTTGGAGATGTATTATCGCTTTTACCACTACATTGTCCTACCAAATGCTGCCCACCCTCTCACTCCTTACATCCCAAGTCTCCTTAACCTCGATCATCACGCCTCCTCACCACCATCCCACCTACAACCCCCCAATCACCCCCATCATATACCCCTCAACCTCGTCCCCCCTTCCCACCACCCCTTCTCTCGCCGGCAACCGCACCAAGCAATTCGCGCCTCTAAAGCTCCCTACCCGGCTACTCCTTTGCCCCCCCGTACTAACCGCATGCAATCTCCCATCCTTGCCCATACTCACGCTGGCGCGGTGGAACTCCGCTCTCCGCGCATCACACTTCAGCTCTTCGTCGAGGATTACCAGGACCTTGGGTAAGCCTACTTCGGCGGGCGGGTGCCCCGAGTTGAGCTGGAGGGAGGGCAGGACGAAAAGGTGTAGGGTTGTGACCGCAGACGCGGGATTGCCTGGCAGGGAGAAGATCAAGCGGGTCTCGCGAGCACCGCCTTCGGTAGGTTTGAACGGCACAGTGGCGAACGTTGTTGGTTTCCCCGGCTTCATCGCCACGCGGCCAAAATGGATCGTCCCGCCCAGCGCGCGCTCGACGGTGGGCTTGAGCAGGTCGAGCTCGCCCATGGAAACGCCGCCCGTGGTGATGATGAAGTCGACGCGGCGCATGGCCGCGCGGAGGGTTTCTTCGAGCGCGCCTGGAGTGTCAGCGGCGATGCCGAGGTCTGTGGTTTCGAAGCCCCAGGATTCGACGGCTGCGAGGATGGTGGGGCGGTTACAGTCGCGGACTTCGCCTGGGCGGAGGGGACCGGGGCGGTTGTGCTTGATCATCTCGTCGCCGGTGCTGAGGACACCGATGGTGGGTTTTTTGTAGACCGAGACGTGGGGTTTGCCAATTGAGGCCAGCAGGCCCAGTTCGCCGCCTACAGCTGTGATGTGCTCGCCTTTTCTCAGGATGATCTCGCCGACCTTAATATCGCTACCGATTTCGCGGACGTTCTCGCAGGGCTTGATCTCGTTAGTGAGGATCTCGATTTCTTGTTCTTCTAGCCCGTCTGGGGAGGCTTTCGTGATGGTGGTGTCCTCGACCATTACCACTGCGACGGCCGATGGGGGAAGGGGAGCACCGGTAGTTATGCGTGCCACTTCTCCGGGCTGAACAGCTGGCGCTTCACTTGGAGAGGCGTGGGAGACGGAAGCGACTAAGAACTTGCGAGGATCTTTTTTTATGCCTCCTTCCTCTACAATGTCGTGGAGGTTGAGGGCATAGCCGTCGACTATGCTTGCTCGGTACGCGGGTACGGCTTCTTCAGCTTGGACGTCTTCCGCAAGGACGTGACCAACGAGGGAGCCATTGACGGGAACTTGGACAGGTGTTGGAACTGGAGTATAATCTATTACCAGCTTGACAGCTTCTTCAACAGACAACATTGGGTAAGGCGACTCTCGATAGCGCTGTGTAGGGCCCGCCCGAGGATCATTTGATATCGGACTGTCTTCGGGATTCGTATGAGCCTTTGGAACAGTGTGTCCGTGATGGCCGTGGGAATGGCCGTGGTCATGATGATGATGCTGTGATTTCGCTGCGCTATCGAGACCAGCTTCCTTTTCTAGCTTCTCGACGCCTCCAGCATGGAGGGTTCGTGAGTTACCACCGGCAGCTTGCAAACAAGCATGTGGTAGAAGTTTTAGGACTGCCAATAAATTCTCTTTTGCCCCCTTTGGAGAGCCCGGGAGGGTTATTATTAATGTCTTACTTCGAACGCCAGCGACTGGTCTTGCCATCATGGCAACTGGGCATAGAAATGAGCAAAACGATCATATTTGGATATATCTGCTATATGTAGGAAATCCTGTAGATACTCGAACGAACATCATCTAAGAAAACATACATTATGGGCAGAAGTGTTGCTCACTAAATGGACATCCGCACTTACAGGGTGTAACTTTTAGAGAGGCAGCCAGCATTCCATGTCTGCCAACATCAGCTTACAGTTCAAATGCATATGCAAACATTCACTGACTTACACGAGTCCGGGAGCCTGCCTATGGAGCAAAGGGATAACGGCTTCCGGCGTATTGTCCTTGGCTGTAAAACCAGTGCCTCCAGTAGTGATTATGAGATCCATGCAGTTATCTCTATCGCACCATTGCATCAGATGTCTTTGAATGGAGAGCACATCATCAGGGACGATTTGCTTTTCTTCAACGATCCATTGGTCGTCGCCATCACTAGCAAAAGCATCTCCAAGAACACTTCCGGCCTTGTCAGTGGAAGGGTCCTTGTAGGCTGTATCTGATATAATGAGTATGGCTGCTTTTAGTTTTGCATTTTCCATGTCGAATCGAGGATAGATTCTAGACACCAACGTGGTACATAACTCAAGAGAGATTTGGACTGGTATGGTGGGCGTAGTTGAGATTATGTAGGAACTGTGTAGCAGGGAAGGGGTATAAGTACAACAGAATGCTATTTCCAGCTCGATTAGGCGGATATTGTTCACAATTCTTTACTACTCTGCTTTAAATTCTAACACCACGGTACCGGCTCTAACATGGATTCATCTCTGATGTCATCTTTGATGGTCCAGCTTTGACCAACAATTGATTACGTCGCGGATTTCATGGAAAGGGAACTGTATTGCATCGCAACTAATTTACATTTCATGGTGAAGAAATCCGCCCTCGAAGTTCCTCGAGCTTGACATTGTCCTTCCAATTCCTGTACACCCATTTAAACGCCTATACCGACCATGCTGGCAATGCAGATATGAGCGTTGAACAGACGTCCGCTGGGCGTTCTCTGCACGTTTCACGCGACACCGCACCTATTACCATTACCCCGCTGAGAAATCATGTGCTTTTCCAGACACGAGCAGGCCGATGATAAGTCCAAAAAGTCCCAAGACAGAACTGAAAATCTCTATGACGAGGACCTTGACAAATCTAGAGCGCTCATTTCAGTATGTTTACCATTGCAATAATCGATGTGTTTGGAACAACATACAGACTCGGGTCAGCAGCATCAGCTAATGCTGCACTGCTTCCGTTGATACCGACAGAAACACCACATATCAGATTGCACATTCCGACCGTCAATCCTGACCAGAATAGAGCATAGCCTGTGTACATATTACTGGCGGTGTATATTTCATCCCCTCGAACCGCTTTCAACTTCGAAGAAAAGACGATAGCCATGATGACGCCGTATATCGCCACGACTTCACAGAAGATAATCGAGATTAAGTTTTTCGTCCGTATTCGAGGTGCTTTGACACCACCGCCTAAGATCGATGAGCCGGTTATAAAAATTCCCCTGTGATTTTCTTCAGCTCTTCAACGCCTTGACTTATATTGAAGTCGAAGTAATCGTACCATGCTGCCCCCACCACCGATAATCCTATACAGAGGCCGATGCCTAGATCCGCGAAAAGGTACGGCGAAACTGTTTCTAGAAATTGCCCGACCTTGGGATAATGTAAGCTACATATCAAGATAGCGACTTTGGGGATGAATTACGTTGAAAGCTTCACCGTCTCCAGTAAAAAGTAGATCTACACTCCTATAAGTATTGGCGATTGCAGGAAAGTAGCATGAGCGTACACAGTCCTACGACCGTCAACCCTGCGGTCGCTCCATAAGCTCCATAATAACTCATCCTTGCGCCTGGTCCAAAGAGCTAGGGTGGCAAGTCTGAGGAGATAGTGAGAGAGGCTTGATTATGAGATGTCGTTTGTGACGCTCGGATTATCTACTGGCGGAAAATCAACGGTCCGTTGCTGCCTCAGATGACGAGTCATCGGTATCCACTTTAATTGGCGATTGTACAAACCCTCCATTCTTCTTTCAACACCTCACCTCCACGATCTCAAGATGACCAATCAGGCCTATTACGAGCTCTATCGCCGTAGCAGGTACTGTTGATGTGTTGATCTACTGAACGATGATTACAGAACTAACTACAGCAACTACATAGCGTCGGCCTCTCCCTCATCGACACACTTGATGAGATGGTGGAGGAAGGTCGCATCGAACCTCATACTGCAATGAAGGTCCTCTCTGATTTTGACAAATCTGCCACAGAAGTTCTAGGTCAAAGGGTCAAAGTACGCCTGAACTTCAAGGTAGGGGCGCAAAGCTCATATGCACCGGATACATAGCTCATCTTCACGCTTCTCAAGGGCCGTTTGGATACATATCGCCTCTGCGACGAAGTTTGGATATTCGTCATGAAGGATGTCGGCTTCTATGTCGATGAACAGAGCGCATTCCACGCTGAGAAGATCAAGATCGTGAGCTGCAATTCCAAGAGACCAGGCGAACATTAGGAAATGATTTGATGCGGGCCGCGCACCAAGTATTGGGACATGCCCTGACGCAGCTCATGGTGCAGGAGATGACAAGATATTGAAGGAGGGGTTCTATGGCATTCACGGCGAATGGGGTTTTACAGGAGTCCGAGTGAGATACCCATGATACCCAGGGAGCTTTATGAAGGGGAAAGGGCATTTACCTTTGTCCAGTGATTCCATATCTCTCAAAAAGACTACCTTCCCAGTCTCCTACTTTACCGCTTTCGTGTTTCGCCCTTCGTAACTGCATCGTGACTTCATCAAAGAACCTTGTAGTACGAAGCGCTTCACGTTGAAACGCGTGTCCCTCAACGCCATCTCCGTCCTTTACATCTACGATATCCAACTTCCTCCTCCCCCCGGTTCCTTCATGCGGCATGCCTCTCATTCAGCAATAGTAAACTTTCCAACCCCCTAAATCCCCCACCTCGGCCCCGCGGCGCAACTCCCGTGTCTCATTTCCACCCCCACGGTCGCTACCATGGACCCTGCCGTAGAGCGACAGCCCCTCCTCTCTGGCGCAACGCACGCCCATTATGATACCACGAACACCCTTCCTCGTCCTCCACAACCTCCCACCGAGTCGAAACCTTCCATGATGCGCATCACGACTCCCTGGCTCGCGCTCGCGGCCGCCAGCGGTGCCTGCGCGGCCTTCAATGGCGTTTTCGCAAAGCTGTGGGGAAACCCTCTTTAGCCTTACCTGAGAAAGCGCCGTGCTGACCCCCCATTGCTTTTGATTGTTTTTAGCACGACGACAGACCTCACGTCCTCGTGGGCCAGTGCGATCTCGGCCGGATTGGGTCTGGCAAGCACGAACAAAGCCGTCGAGTTTGTTATCCGCGCTGTACGCCTTGTTCCTTTCGTCCTCCGCTGTCATATTATATCCAATCGAAACCCTCGGGTCCTAATAATTCTCTCGATTCTGCATGTTAGACATTCTTCTCCCTGAACCTCGCCTTCAACGCTCTCATGTGGGCTCTCTTCACCGCCGCCCTCACGCGCGCCACATCCACGACCCGTGTCTCCATCATCAACACCTCCTCCAATTTCATGTTTACCGCTTTCCTTGGCTTTGTGATATTCAAAGAAAGTTTGCCGCCGTTGTGGTGGTTGGGTGCGGCGGGGCTGGTGGTGGGGAATGTAATTATTGGGAGGAGGGAGGAGGAGGGGGATGGGGCGAAAGCTGAGGAAAGGGAAGGGGAAGGGGAAGAGGATAGTGAGAGGGAAAGGGAGGGGTACAGAGATCAGGAGGAGGAGCATGAGGATGAGGCGGTGGAGGAGATAGAGATGAATGGGGGTGGAGTTGCAGTAAAGGAGGAGGTGAAGAGTGGGGTGGTAAAGGAGAGGGAGGTGAGGAGTTGAGGTTGGAGAAGTGATATCCCGTTGGATGGGCGGTGATTATTGCTATCCCTCGTACGAATTATATGTATAGATACTTTTATCCAGGAGCTGCAACGTCTCTAAACGCGATCCTGCCTAAGTCGCCAATACCTTCCTGTTGCTCCCATTCTCCATTCCAATGCCAATTAGATCCTTGAAATCTAACCCTACTTCATCCATCAGCATCGCATGCTGTCGAGCACCTTCTATGCATTGATTCCAACCGGGACTATCTCGCTGCACGCTACTAAGCTGCCGTGCTAGGATGACGTTGAATCCGTCGAGATGTTCCTTTGCCCACTTGACACACGCACTCATCATAAGGGGCGGAAAGCATTGCTGGTAGTTGCTGACGGTGTTCTTGATGAGGGTGAAGTACACGTACGATATTTCGAGAATGTATTGATGAAGGTTCCCTTCGAAAACGCACTGTCGGGCTCGTTGCGCGATGACTCCACTTCTTGCCTTGAGGTACGCTTCCCTCGCTAGGTCATCGAATCCCAAACGCACGAGCCATGCCACGTTTGTTTGTGTAGCTTTTACACCTGAATGTGTCTCGATCAGACGTTGTGTTACAATTTCTGCGGGATTGTCAGCCCCTCACCCAACATCGAAGATTGATGGCCGACTTGCCTGCGAGTTTGCCAGCGCGCTCGTTGACTTTGGTTGTGATAAGTTCTTGAACTATCATGTTGCCTTTCAGACCCTTCGCAAGTCTACGAAGTTTTTCGACGTGACGGACTGCATCCTCAAATCTTTGCAGTGCCAATTCAATGTCCAGCTCATCAATCTGCCCTTCAACCCATCTGAGGTTCTTCTGCTTCCCATCAACGTCTATTAGTACCTCGGGACGATCTTTAGAGCTACTAAGCGACTTCAGTAGGTCTGTTTTCTTGGATAATGCGGGATCTCTTGTTGCGAGATAGTCCATGGTCTCCTTGCTCTTGCTGCCAAGGTTCTCGCCATCGGCTTGTAATGATCGGCGTAACTCATCCGCAGCTCTTCTGAAAGCGAGTAGCAGGTTGGCCTTTTCTGTGGTTGACGACCGATCACTGCGGTATGTGAAAGATTCATGGCCATGTCGAATGCTGATCGCGTTAGACATCTCGCCTCGGTCGCCGGCACCATTTGCTCTTGACGATCCGCTGTCTAATCCAAGATCCAACATTTCAATATCTTGGAGAGGCCAACACTTGTCAGCAACTAGCCTGGTCGACGGTTTTTTCTCAGCGTCACCATTGACCATGGCATTAGGATCTATGCGCTTCTTCTTCCGTGTTGCAATCATTAAGTGGTCATTGAGTAGGAAGATATGCGCAGGCCGCCTTGCTTTCCATGTTGCAGCGTCCAATTCAACCCAAAATCCTTGCTCGTGAACGACATGCCTGCCTAGTATTGCCGGTAAGAACTTCTGCGATCCTTCCACATTCTGCCAAAGAGCATGTAATTGAACATTCCACATTGCCTCTAGATTTGCGACTGAGCTTCGATTCGCCTGTTTCCGGGCCCTGGTCTCGCCACTCTTATCAATAGTTCGTGCTTCTGGTGCTGCAGAGCTTAACGAAGCCTGACCCAAAGAAGATGTGAGCTCTGACATAAGGCCGCGAAGTGTTCTCATCTCTCCTTTGAGTTTTTCGGCTTCTTTGCTGATCTTGATGAATTGAGTCCGGTTTTGGTAGACGTTTTGTTGCAGATCCGTCGAGGTCCGATTCTTGGTCTTACGGAGGCTGGCCTGGTAATTTCGTAGTTCCTGGTCAGAGGCTTCGGAGAGGAGATTGGTCGCATCTTTTATGTGGTCAGTCCGATACCGGTGTCGAGTCATACTCCTCCCAACGGCTAACAACGATAGAAGACAACAATACTCCATTGTCACCGGTCCGCGTGTGTAGGTGATTATAAGGAAGATAGGGGAACTTACAGTGCTCGGCTTGTAAATCTGGATCTCTGAGGGATAAGATATCGACCTTTATTTTCTGGTTTGTAGCAGGCGCTAGATGGGTTCTTTGCTGAATTAAATGGGTTTCCGGGGGCTGAGGGATAGGTGGTGCATCGGCGTTGCTGAAGTCTGGAAGCTGAATGAAGCGTGTGGAATATCTTCGTTTGACAAGATCCGATGTATTGCTTCCAGGCTTAGGCTTTTCAGGAACCGCGCGAACAGGAGGCCCATTCACGCCGTTCTGGCGAGAAGGCGGAAGTGCAGTTCCATGGCTGGAGAACTGTTTTGGAGCGCTGATTGGCGGGCGCCGCGATGATTTCTTCTGACGTAGTGAGAAGCCTTTGCCTTTATCCTCCATCCTTTGCAGCTCCTCCAGGGTGTCAAGAATTGTGGTGGAAGCGCAGCTTGTATGTGATTCAAAGGTGCCAATGGTGCCTCCGGTTCGGCGAATGCGGAAAAGCTTCCGGTCTCTAGCTCTAAATTGTTTCAAGCCTCGCTCCAAAATTTATAAAGTGTATTATCATCAGTGTGCTCCTCAATTCAACCCACGCAAGATTTCCTTGTTCCTTTTGCGCAGTGAGAATGTCATCTTCGATAAGAGCGTCTACAGCTGCACTTGCATCTGCAGGTGTAGTCGTTACAGGTTTCCTCGGTACGTCATCCACCCCCCAGTGCTTCAATCGATGTTGCCTTACATCTGCTATTACTCCTCTGTGAAACCGTATGGGAAACTTAATTTCTCTAATATCTGTTCAAACCAGCATACGCGATCTACTTCGATAATAAGCGGCGGACAGATCCTGAATTCCGGAAAGCTTTGAAAAGGGAGTCAAAGAAGGAGGCACGCGCCGCAAAAGAAGAAGCTGAGGTGCAAGGGGCTCAGCAGAGGCAGACGATCAAGGCCGCTGTAGCCGAAGCCCAGGATGAAGGGTTCCCAACCAATGTAGAGGATAAGGAAGCATACTTCATGAACGAGGTTGGACGAGGGGAGGCTCTGTGTCAAGATGGTATCCTACGCCTTTAAGCTATTAAGGATCTTCACTTGCTGATATACGTCCGTCAGGATCTGATCAAGTCGAGGCAGCGCTATGCTTTTATAAAGCCCTAAAGGTCTATCCTCAACCTGGAGATCTCATTTCAATCTATGACAAGACCGTGCCAAAGCCCGTACTAGATATTCTGGCAGAGATGGTTGCTTTGGACTCTTCTATAAAGGTTGGACCGTTTGGCGAGAGGCCGGGCTCAGATTCTGGCGCCTTAGACGATTGAGTTCCGCATCGTCTTACACTCACTCAAGGCCACGAGATAAATATTCTCTTCTCTTGGCAGGAACGGTTGGTTTTCGAGAGGATAAACCCTCAGCATTGTATTATTGTACATAGCGTCACGGATCTAGGCCCGGTTTTGGCAGATGGCCCTGAAGCAATCAGCGAATAGACGGGGAACCCTAAACAGGGTATTGGGATCATGGGCACATGGGTAATGTGATTCTATACTCCTTGGCGCAGTCCTTTTTAGCGCGTCATAGGGAGCCAGAATTTCACAGTGCTATTGGGTCATTGAGCCAGCCAGTTGTCAAAAACAATCTATAACGGCTACGACATTGTTTTACAGCGCCAGTCGGTTGAGGTATGACCCTTGAGACATGAGATAAGATTCGTCGAGGGGCCGCCGGCAAATTGATTAGAAGTCGCAAATAAAGTAGATATCACGTGGATATGTACATGTAATCTGCCTATCAACAGAATTCCGACTCCTCCATTCTTCCATTCTTGTCAGTAGTAGTAATAGTAGTGAAGGTGGCAGTGGGCTCCTACCGTATTCACTCCTTTATATATTCTACGTGTTGGTCTGTGTCCAGCGTTCATACTTTTACCAGCACCGCGGTCTTCCCTACCTGCTCCCCAGACGCCCTAGAGGATTCGATTCCCTGTGCTGATCACCCCGCGTCAGCATGCTTCTAGTGAGTTGTTCTTTCGATGGTACGAGTAGCGATTGCGCAAGGAACCACTAACATTGTTGGCTCTTTACAGTCATGCAATACTGTGTTTCGCCTCGTTGCCCTTTTCGGCGCTGTTGCAGCAGCTGTGCAACCGGTCAAAGTCCAAGGCTCCGACTTCGTCAACTCAGTCACTAATGCTCGGTTTCAAATCATTGGCGTTGCGTACGAACCCTATGGTCGCTTTGCTCTACGCTGTAGGACTAATTCCTTCATTAGTTATCAACCTGGTGGCTCTGCTGGTTTCAATCCCGGCTCTGACCCATTGAGTAACGGGACGCTTTGCCTGCGCGATGCTGCACTCATGCAAAGACTTGGTGTCAACACCATTAGGGTCTACAATCTGGACCCAACCATCAACCACGACATGTGCGCAAGCATTTTCAACGCTGTTGGAGTCTACATGTTAATCGATGTCAACTCACCTTTGCCTAACCAAAGTCTGAACCCTGGCGATCTCACGGGCTCCTATACCTCTGACTATCTGAATCGCATATTCCAAGTTGTGGAGGCCTTCAAGGACTATCCCAACACTCTAGGCTTTTTTGGTGGCAATGAGAATATGAACAGCATTGCAACTGGAGGGCCGACACCGCCATACTTAAGAGCCGTCACCCGAGATCTGAAGAATTATATTGCAAAGCATTCGACTCGGACCATTCCCATTGGCTACTCTGCTGCACATGTCCGAGAAATCTTGGCCGATTCATGGGCGTACCTCTCGTGTGACATCCAAGGTTCCACCTCGGACATGTCAAGAATTGACTTTTTTGGTTTGAACTCCTATTCTTGGTGTGGTGGAGATGCCACCTTTCAATCATCTGGCTATGATGTTCTGGTTCAGCAATTCTCCAACAATACAATCCCAGTGTTCTTCTCTGAGTATGGCTGCAACAAAGTACTACCCCGTGTATTCGATGAAGTACAAGCACTTTATGGTTCGCAAATGACCCCAGTGATGAGCGGTGGCTTGGTCTACGAATATGCGCAGGAGCCGTCCAATAACTTTGGCCTTGTGGTATTGAATGATAATGGAACTGCTGAAATTCGAACGGATTACGATAACTTGCAGAAACAATTCAACAAGCTTGACGTCAAGTCGTTGGAATCTAGCAATTCCTCTGCTACAATGGTCAAGTCACCAAATTGCACCAGTGGCCTTATCGCCTCGAGTAGCTTTAACAATAGCTTCACCTTACCATCTATACCACCAAATGGCCAAAAATTGATTGACAACGGTATCAGCAAGCCAAATAACGGCAAATTAGTGAGCGTGACACAGACGCAGGTCCCAGAAGCAGTGTATGCCAGCAACGGCACTCCAATCCAAGCTCTGGCGATTTCTCCACTGCCGAACGACCAGAGCAATACGCCCAATGGCCAAGACACTTCTGGATCGGCGACATCTTCCTCATCACCCTCTGGAACAACCACAACTCCAACGCCAACGAAAAAGAGTGCCGCAGGACGAAATGCAAGCAGTGTCTATGGTTTGGTGGGGGTAGTGGCTGTTCTTTCATTCATACTATCTTAGGCGTTAGAAGATGAGGGCTTTTGTTTCTAGCTAAGCCAAAGGTCTTGCGGAACGAGGTATCTTGTGATAGTTGTACCTATAGCAGGCTCTAAAGAGTGCAATTGTCATGTTCATTCGAGTACATAGTCTACACGCGTTTACTAATAGAGTTAGAGAGTGGTTCAGTATTACCCGATAGAAGTTCTAGGTTCTCGCTGTCCATATTTGCATCACTCAAGCCCATTCACTTCTTGAATCGAGGACTGCGAAGAATTGTGTCCAAGACGAGACTCGAAATAGAATATCCTCATGCTATCACATTTCGTAATGCAAGCCATGAACAAGTCAAAAGCCCTAGATAACATCTGCGAACATTGATCTTAGGGATTAAAATAATCCTTCGAAGTTTTCCACGAGATCCCAACCAGCACCTTCACGACCGTAGTAATGTTGAGGATGTGATGCTGCAGGTCTTAACATCAACATCAGGATTATGATGTATTGTTGTAGAGTCACGGAGTAGTTGAACTTGGTATAAATAGCCCACTCTAGTCCTACTGTAAAAGTAACTCCTCTATAATATATATAAGTGCGCATGTATATTCTGTCGAGCATGGAGACAGTGTCGACATCGAATCGATAGTTATCATGATCTTGAAACCTCATCATTGCAACAGCGCACTCGGCTCAGATTAAGATCATACTGAGGCTGAAAGGATCCAGATGTAGATATCAGCCTTGTAGGGGTGACCGGCATTAGCGTCCGTCGCTTGCGGAAGTTGAAGGTTTTCGGCCTTTTCCGTTGTGTTAGGTACTGCAATTGTTCCATGGTTCATCATCGACGCTTGATGATGGTGGGGCCCAACCCTACAGCCGTTTGTTTACCTTCCTGTTGTTGCTTCTTCTTCCTTCCTCCTCCAACATCAACTACGTACATTTCTGTGCCACAGTTGATGCATTACACCTTCTTCATTTGATTGCTACATCACTCTGAAGAACATACCAAACATCATCGCACCTGCCTCATCCTAGGGGTCTTCACCATGGATTTAATGGATGAGATGGAATGGCGTGTGGACACCCCTCCAAAGGTGTACTATACCTCATACTCTCAATCGCCAAAGAGGGACCGAGATGAATCCTTAGAAGAGGAACTGCAATTGGAACAAGAGAGAGTCTTATCCCGTCGATTTGCGCCCGCCGGCTCTACGCTCTCTGGTTCTGGATTTGCTGGCTTTGCTGGCTTTGCGCGCACTGATTTTCAACTGCCTCCCATTGGCAATGGCGTCTCTGCGAGAGACTTCGCCAATCTTGGCCGGCATGAGTATCTCATGGATAATGATAGGAACGATTTGTTTCTCGACTTCCCTGTTGCCGACCAACCTCCTCCCTTCCAGCCCAACACATATTACGGATACGGTCAGTCAACCTTGGGGCTGCCGTTACCACCACTGCCAGACTTGAATCAGCAGACACAAGGAGAATGGTGGGATTGCTGTGCTGGCGCCCTGATGACGGTCACCGTTTTAATTACCACTGTCACCGCAAACTGTGCTAGGTTGCTCGGCGATCGAACGTATAAAGCCGGACGATTCATATATCAGAATCGAGGCCGTGCTACAGAGACTGTGACTGAGACTGTGACAAAATTTGCGCAAGGGGCTTCAGAAACCAAACGTCGCATTATAGAGTTTATTCGTCCAAAACCTCCACCTCCTCGCCGACGGTCACCACCACGGATTCGACGTCAGCCTAATATGACTACCGTCCGGATACAAGTTGAAAACGAGGAACGTGAAAGGAGGGAAGCGTTAGAGGCTGCAGCAATCGACATCATGGGTTCTAGCACAGGCAGATTTGAGCCTTTGATGTCTGGTGTTCTGCCAAGTCCAGAGGATTTCCAGCCCACAATGCCTGGTGTGATCCAACCCTCCTCCAGCTTTCAGCCTATTTTATCAGGTACCACTTCGACCTCTGCAGACTTCCAATTTTCGATGCCAGGTGCTATGCCAGAGGATAATCGACCTACGACAAGCATTGCGCCTAGTGTGCCTACAGAGACCGACCTGAGACAATCTACACCAATTGGCCTGGCCATGCTTCCCTATAACGATAGCCTTGATTCAAACATGAATGACACAATCTCAGCCACTATACCAACGATAGCCACAAATGATTACCTCTCAGAACCGTGGGAGACATCTATTTTGGACATTCCTTACAGTTCCGACTCAGAGACGGATGAACTCATGTCTGAAGATGATGATTTTGAGTCCCCTATCACGGATGATATGGATTTTGAAGTTGAATTGCCTGCTGATAGCGGCCGATGGGCGGCTGTCGACGAGCTCCAGCGCCTCAACGCCGAAAATGACGAATCGGGAATGGATCTGACTTTGGAATGTGATGAGCCGAGCTTGCCCGAGAGCTTTCAGCCTCCACCGTCAGCCGTCAGTGGATTGGGCTACCCCATCTGTTCTCCGCTAAGCCAGATTCCATTCACCAATCCAGAGCAGACTTCGCCTTCAGCCTTTAGCGACTTGAGCAAGTCGATCTACTCTCAAATTACGCAATCAGCCTTTAGTGGATTTAGCAACTCCATTATTCCTCCACCATCTCCAGCATTACCTACCAATCACGAAGAGCCTCTGAGCTCACCATTGTCTGATCCGCCGTCGGATTTGGACATGATGACACCACCTGCTATGACACCAGCAAGGCGGTCTCCCAAAAAGTCGGTCGGGTTCTATGAGAGCCCAAAGACCGGCAGACCAGTCAACCGAGTGAAGAAGTACTATATAGGCGAATCAATGGCTCATCCCGTCAGCTCAAGCCCGCCTGAGGAGAGTGATGGAAGCAGTATCTCGAGTACCATCGACAGCGATGTCTCAGTATATGATGACCCCGTCATGGAAGCAGCGGCAGCAGCCTACGGGCGTTTCAACCAAGGAATTTCAACACCCTCCGTGGCAATGGAACAGCCAAGCCTGGCTTTTGCGACGAATGATGATACTCCCGTTGGAAATCCGGATCCGGCCGGCAATTTCTACAAGAAGACTCGTCCAATTACTATTGGCCACACAGGACTTGAGATAGCAGGCTACGCTGGCAATACGCCAGCTGATGACTCTCTCATTTCGCATGGATCTTCTGACATCGGCCAGACGAATAGTGAGATTGTAGGCGCGGTTGGGTCTATATCAGCCGCTGCCTCTCTCCCTTCCAATGGACCGATACTCGCGACGATCCACAACAACCAATACATACCCCGTCAGACTCGTCGACGCACAGGAGCTTCTTCAATCATAGTCACCGCTCAGGGAAGCCCGATCAAGAAACAATCTCGATCACCACCTCGATCAGCTAGAAGCTTTTCTAAACTTTCTATGGAATCTCTGATCATGCAGGAGAACGTCACCTCACCTCCTGAATCGGCCAGAAGACCGCCAACAACGACACCGGTAGAATTTGCGTTCATTACAACAGGGGGTAAGCGTCTTTCGCCTGCAGAAGGTCTCCCGGTTGAATCTTCCAAGGAAGACATATCAGCTAGGCAGGAACATACCTCTCAGAAGCAGGACACAGCCACTGAGGAGGCTGCGACTCCTGGGCAACTGGTCAACGCTAGCAATGAGAGCACGCCCCAACAGGATCTCACAAGCCAACTTGGAAGCCTACAGGTATCAGATCGCCGACACTCGGTACGTAGGAGAAGAAAGGAGCTGGAGGCGCAAAAGCTCCGCGAAGAGGAAGAGCAACGCGTAGCCGAAGAGAAGGCTCGCAAGGAGAGAGAAGAGGCTGAAGCTGCTGCAAAGAAGGCACGTCTTGAGAAAGAAAAGGCCGAAGAAAAAGCCCGCGCAGCCAAGGAGGCCGAGGAGGAACGCAAGAGTTACCGCGTTCGCGAGATACCGGTCGAGAAAGTCATTCAGCCTCTTACTGCTGATTGGGAAGCTAAGGTCGATGCGGCAATGGCTAAACAAAGTAACAATGTGGTTGCTAAAACGTCTACCGGTACCGCACTGACTCGAAAGGACTTGGGAACGCTCTTTCCACAACCAGGTAGAGATCCCGCTAGTGGATGGTTGAACGACGAGGTCATCATGGCATATTTACAAGCCGTGGTCGACTATGGAAGGGAGATTTCGGGTTATAAAGACGGCGATATCCCAAAATACCACGCGTTCAACACGTTCTTTTTCAAGAACATCCGTGACAAGGGTGTCCAGAGTGTCAAGCGCTGGGCCATCAAAGCCAAGATCGGTGGCAAGAACCTCGAATCAGTCGAACGCGTATTCATCCCCGTCCACTCCGGCGCTCATTGGACCCTCCTTGTCGTTAGTCCCATCGCCCATACCATTGAGTACTTTGATAGCTTGGACCGTGGTCCTGGACCGTTTATCAAGGTCGCGAAGGATTGGTTGAAGCAGGAGATGGGCAAGAATTACAAAGAAGACGAGTGGAGGGTCGTGCTGGCCGATGGTGGAGGACCGCAGCAGAGCAACAGCAGTGATTGTGGGGTGTTTGCAGTTACAACGGCGAAGATGGTCTTGTTGGGGATTAATCCGGAAGCATACTCGAGTCTGGATATTCCCTTGCAGCGGAAGAGGATGGTTGCTGAGTTGATGAATGGGGGCTTTACGGCGGACTTTGCTCCGAATTTCACATTCGGGACGGGGGACCTGGCATGAAGGCGTTTGTGATTTTTATGCGTTTTGCGTTTGTACTATGAGCGAGGGTTTCACGGGTTTCGTGGTTTTCAAGGGGTTTCAAGGTTCTTGGTCTCGTCGGTTTCAGAAAGTCTTGTGGTCATGGGTTTTGTCTCTCTTTCTGTTCTCTCTTGGCCCTTTGGGGGCTATTCAGCAGCGCGTTGTAACGCGAGTTACGAAGGTTATGTCGATATGGTGATTTTCGCTGGCGTCTTGTTTGCAGCGGATATACCCTCCCGGTCGCAAGTGCTGCACCGGTTTGAGTTTTGTTTCGGGAGGTTTTTCAATTGTACTCTAGGATGATAGAGCGTTTTCGATTCACTTGCTTTGTGGAATTGCTGTTCTACTGTGTAGCTTTATCGTGATGCCTAGCATGTGGCCTGGTTGCTGGTGCAAGGGGTGGCCGGTGTGCTGTATGTTCCTGGTCTCTGAAAAAGAATGAGGAAACCACTCCAATACCATGCGTAAGGAATCACCATCCGACCCTCCGTTCATCCCGTATCAACACACCACCCAAAGAGTAATCACACCATCACATTCCATAAATCTACATGTAGTAGGCCCAAACCCCTTTGCCCTTTCCCTTCCCTCATCCCCCTCCCCCTCCCCCTCCCAAAAAAAAGCAAAAACATACAGCAGAAGGGATTCGCTGGTCGTCACCGACCCAACTACTAGTCTTCCGATCAACAGCTTGTGTATGGCAGAGCGGACGGGATGCCCAATTTTCTGTTGTCTATGGCCGTATGTGGAAGATAGGGGGGTATTATGGTATATATATTTTGTGATAAGTGGGTGGTGGGTTTTATAGGGGGAGGGTGGGGCGGTGGTTGGGAAGGTGTTGGTTTTGAGGGGGTGAGAGAGGGGAGAGGGGAAGAAGTGATGAGAAGAGATGAATTGAGACTGAGTGAAGACGTGAAGTATTTGATGAGAGCGAGCGCCGAGAAGTTGAAAGAATGAGATCTAAAGTATTTCTTCTAAAGTTTTAATAGTATTGACTTTTCTTTTGTGAAGTGTTTAGTCTTAAAATCAGCATCAGAAAACGTCAGTCATTTTGTACATACATATAGTTGACAGCTGTTGAACTGTCACATATCTATTTAATTTGCATTTAGTTCATACAATTTTTAAGTTACTATGAATCTTATGCATATAGCTATTTGATGTTTTGACGGGTGAGATTATGCTTGGCCGCTTATGGTTTCATCACTTTTCGCACACACTGGTGAGTCAAGTCCATCATTGATCCCAAATAGAGCCCAAAAGAACATTAGTATTGAAAGTAACTGAGTACCTCCTTCTGCCCAGAGTGGCCACCAATTCGGGAGCGATTTCTCGAGTGTCGAAGGTCGATTAAAAGGCTATTCGGCGTGATGGCGTGTTGACAGGCGTCGGTTGAGGTATGAGAGAGAAGTTAGTTAAGAGCTTTCAAGTCAAGGCGTTTGGTTGCTCGTGCGAATGCGATGGTTGCCTTCACAGTGTTCACATTGGGAGACCATTTCTCTTTGAGTCCGTCTAGTTGTTCCCTCCCTGACCATCCCCCCAAGTAATACGAGATATCTCCCCATCGTGTGAGTCCTCCTCTCCCTAGGATATGCCGCAGTGAGTTCCATCCGGTACATTTAAATAAGAAATGGTCCGCTGTCTCTTCTTCCCTTCCGCAACTGCACAGGTTCGAGACGGTAGCTCCTATCCGATGTAGATATCCGTTCAGCCGGCATTTTCCTGTCCGAAGCTGGGAGAGAATGGTGACATCCTCCCTCTTAAGGACGTCATATAATTTCCTGGTATGTTTCCCTGGCAGAGCTTTGTCTACCCGTTGTGAGTGAAGACCTGGATTTGCTGCTGATACCGGCTTTCGGGGTGGGTATGAGCGTTTGCTGCATCGCAGCGCGGCTGATTTCAGGCTGTGGAGTTGATGTATGACTTCCTCATTTCTATTGCTTGGTACGCTTCCGCATGAGCTTGTTCATTTCCTGGACTCCCTCGTGTCCAGGCGTCCATTGAAGGGTTATTGTATACTGTCGGTGGGTCCGGACTCATTCCAGGCGTTGGATGATCGAGCGTATCAATGCTTGTCCGCTCTGGTGAGCGGGGTGTGCCATGGACTTTAACGCCCTTTGGCAGTCCGAGAATATTATTATCGAGTTTGGGATCTGGGCTATAGTGTCGATCGCGGGAATCAACTTGTGTATTGTTAGATCAATGGCAAAGAGCTCTACGAAATAGGCGTGCAGGTTATTTTCATCTTCGATAATTGTTGCCTCTGAGTATTGTGATGATCATCTTTTTCTATACCTATCAGACCGTTTCTTGCGGATCTATCGATGTACAACGCAGGAGTGCCCGAGGAATTCGCTTTCTCGGCGGCTTCCTCTCGCGATGGCGGTATCACGACCTGAGGTCTCGATTGTCATGGTGATATGCAGTACGGTGTGATCGTTTCAGTCTCAATAAATCAAGATTCCTAAAGGTGAATGCCACTGTCTGCAGTGGAGAAGTGAACCCTTTGGCGCTCCTTTTAGCTCGGGATGTTGACTTATAGATCGGGTGGGTTTTCTCTAAAGTGTGCCCGTTGATCCAGAACCGCCGCTGCTGTTCAAAGTGCCTGATCTGTATCGACTGAATATCCGCCTCGACTTCTGCCACCTCGAGAAAGACCGATGAGAAGGCTGTTGTGACGGCTTGTGCAGCTATTCTCTGGGGTGGCTGCAGGCATTTAAGTGTGCTTTTTGTGCCCTTTGAAGCTCATACCTCCGACGCATAATCCATGACTGATGCAACAGTGAATTGAAATAATTGCCTGCACGTTGAAGCTCGTAGGCCTTTCAGGAGCTTAAGGGCTAATGCTGCCTAAATACTCCTTTTCACTGTCCTTGCCATATGAAGTTTGAATCGTAGTTCTCTGTCGAAGACAAATCCTAGAAGTTTTATCGACTCTGCCGGTTGAACGTGATTTCCTTTGATTAGTAGTGGAGTATCATCCTCACGGTTGTGGCTTCTTGTGAAATGTACGAACGCTGTCTTTTCCGGTTGAAAGGTAGCGCCACTTAGCCTTTCCCATAGCTCTGCTTTAAGAATAACGTCTTGCTGTTAGTTAGTCGTGTTTTCGGTTGTTGAACCATCGACGAAAGCTATCGCTCCTTGGTTCTTGTTGGTCTTAGTTTGAACAAGGTTGAAGTTGAAGAAAAGGAATAAGATAGGGGAAAGCGGGGATCCTTGTGGCAGGCCTGCTTGGGCCGCAGAAGAATACCGTCCAAGAACGATAGATAGGTTAACGACTCCTATCCTAGCTTTCCCCAGCCTCTTCGGTCTTTTGAGCAGCGCCCTCACCTTTGACCGCTGGTTCCACGATATTGGGATAGACCAAGTCCCTCACGCCTGGATCTCCATTGGTTTGCGCCTTATGTTATGCTATTTTGAAGTTGGTATGTGAATGGGTTGCCAAGTGCTCGTTGACTGTCGGTGCACGTTCGGTGTCGGCTTACTTTGGTGCACTCTCGCAATTCCTCTCCACATAGCAGACAGGGCCTGTGGACGCTACCAAAGTCTAGCTGACGAAGGAGGAGACACTCTTTGTAATTTCCCTTCGCGTGCGTTTTGTCTTGGTCGGGCGATCTTTGGAGCTGAGCTCGACGGTGTCAGGCTTATCATCACTCAAGACAATCCAGCACTCATGAGCCAGCGCCTTATCGACAGACAAGCGATTCGTCGGATTCCAGACCAGCAGCTGATATAGTAAGTATACTAAAGGTTGATCTTCTGGAACATCTTCACCATGCCTGCTAAGCATTGTATGCATCTTCGCCAGGCGTACGACCGTAATTTTTTCATCAGTATCGGTCGAATATCCCAATATTTCGGCCACAGCGTACGCCCAAGCCCACAGGTCGATTTTTACAGTATATTCAGTATTACCCCACACCTCTGGTGCCAAAGTTCGTATCGGACCAATACGAGTGTCCCGGGAAAAAGGCTCTGATGTGGCTTTACCGAAATCACAGAGTACCGCTTCAGGCCTTTCAGTAGAAACAATGAGCATGTTCTTGAGAGTGATGTCGCGATGCATAATGCCCATGTCGTGTAAAGATTCGATGCCTTCGAGAGTATCTTTCAACAGTCGCATTTTGTTTTTGATCTCAATAGAAGTCCAGATAGGCGGAGTGAAATTCCTCACGCAAAATGGCAAGCATATAAAGACCTTTTCTGGCAAAATGCCACATGGTTTAGAATTGCCATGCTCACAGAAAGAGGATAGTGCAGGAAGAAGTCCTTTACGGTTCTAGGAATGATTAACAAATCAGTAACATTAGGAGTAGAATATTATACCCTAAAGGATTCTCCCCAGGCAACCTCCTCGAGAAATGCGTTCCTTGTTCGCGTACTTGTGACCGGTAGCTCTTTCAGAACTACCATCTCTCCTGTGTCTATGTTCATTGCTTTGTTCACCCAACCAAAGGTTCCAGATCCCACAGTTTCAAAGACGAGAAAGTGCTGAATTATTTTGTGTTTATCAAGATGCAGCTTCCACATACTCTTCGGAGGTAGAGGTAAGTCAATAGACATTTTTCTAAGAAAGGCATTTCTGCATTTGAAAAAGCTTTCTCTCTCATACTCCTCGACTGTGTACTCGAAATCGTACTCAAAGGGACCCAGTTTGATTGTTGTAGTCGTCTGATACAGCAGCTTTTCCGATTGATACTCCAACTCGTGCCAGGTACCTGCCAGATTGAGATATACCGGCGCCTTCGAACTCACTGCAACTAACATCAACATGCCGGAAATGCGATTGAATCGAAAGCATATGTGCACGTTCGCCACATTTCTGCTTTTAGGATCACGAGGTTTAGCAAGGAGGAAATCGACATTGCGATCTTGCAAGTTCGACGTTCCTCTACCGGCCATCCATCCCAAATTTAAAAACTTCGGCGAATCATCGTTACGAAGTGAAAAGACAAGATGATGGAAACCCTGCTCTTTCTCAACTGAAGATGTAGCAGTGTCGTAATCAGTATCAGTCTCAATAGGCTCAGTTACCCCAGCTCCTTCATTTCCTAAAGAGTCAATAAACTGGAGATGATACTTGTCGTCCGTCTCTTCCATGTACCTCACGGCCCTAGAAAACAATGCTTGTGCTTCCGAGTTCTTGGGCAGCAGTCTTGCGAAAATGCCTGAGAATTCGCGCTGCGCGCTTGAGCTGGTGGAGGTGGCTGCCATCCTGAGGTAAGTATAATATGCGGGCGAAGGATGGGTAATATTGTAATAATAGTCATTCCTTCCTACCGTAGCACGCGTAGGTTGTAGGTACCTTAACAACCCCTTGGAAAGAGTGCGCGCGTTGTGGATGCCCCCCATTCTCAGCCTTACATATCACATGATACACCTTCTGATCTAACATCTTTGTCACCCGATATTTACTCAACATCACATTTATTTGAACATGCCTTCGCCTACTCTACCATCGGCACAGTCAATGTGGGGTGATTATGTGCCATTCCACCCAGATACCCTTGACTACTTAGTTGAAGTTCAAGACCACATAGCGGAAAGGTATGCGATACGAGCTCATGCGAGGACTCCGCCTGAGTCGCCTCATTCAGTCTACAGCGAATCTTCCGTCGACAGCTGGCCTCCTCCTGATGGTTTCAAGCCTGATGGTTGGAGCCTCAACCATCCTTTGCCCAGCCCTGACGACTCTATCGCTACGCGTGAAAATCGGCCCTACACTGCAGAAGCGTTTTCTTCTAGCACGGCCCGAGTTCCGAAATTAAAAGCTACACGAAAGGGATACCAGTGTCCCGGAGCAATATCCTCTGGGCGGCAAGTATTTTACATTGACTCTACAGGCCATTGGCTGACTCGTCGAACTCAGAATTACAAGATCAAAAGTTTCATCGACAACCACATATTATCAGCTTGATCACGAGGGCGGTGTTAGCAAAGTGCAGGCGAAACCATCACATCGCGGCAGAAGCTCCATCAAGAGAAAATGAGAACATAAGAATTGAAGAGATTCAGAGACGTTGGTCACAAGGGTAATCTGATATGGCAGACCGTCTTGGACCACCTTTCGAAAATTACGCAGAGATGCGAGCTTTTGCTGGGCGATTATCATCAAGGTCCTAGATTCCGATATTCAAGTGACCTTATGAACTCGGCATTTTCCACCAGACATCTAATCTTAGGAAGTCGTTCTTAGCAATGTTCGAACGCTCTCCTAAAGTCACAGCGCGTCAGTACATCTACGCTAGGTGTTCCAATTTCAGAGCCTCGTGGAGAACTTAGAAGGTCGCAAAGACTGAAGGAGGAAGCGGAATGATTAGAGTGAGAGACATGTGGTCTGAAATAATGGTGCGATCGTCTTGCGAAAGATGGGTCATCTCGAGTTTGACGGCTGGCTCAATGCTGTCCTGAATTTTGGTGCTTCGCAACTGAAATTTCGAAGCTGATTGGAACTAAGAGAGCTCATATAATTCTTGGCAGTCTTATGGTAAGGTGTCACGACCTTGCAATACTTCAAGAAATAGTTTGAAGTGAAGTGCTGGCTGTGCGAAGGTTGAAGGTTGGGAATAACGAATAGCGTGTTGAGCTTTCGGATGAGTAATTGTGACGGCTGCTTAGACTATCTCTACACAGTACTTTCGCCATGGAAATGACGATAGATAATGTACGTTAAGTTAAAATACTTCTATCTGATCTACACTAATATTATATAGACCTTCACAACACTTCGGGCTCACGTTCAATCTGTTCTTTCTCAGCTATTGGTTGAGTGGCCGGAGGAAAGTGATCTGATACACGATATTATATGCCAGCTTTCTTTGGAAATCCGACCTATCATTACTAAGGAATGAGACATTACTACGCTATTCACTCAGTCTGGAAACTCTCTTTCTAAAACGATCGAGGCATCGAAGAAGGAGACACGAGCTTGTAGAAGTGTTCGTAGACATAGACCGTTCCGATAATAAGGGAAAGCTCAAATCGTTGACTAGTATGCATCTGATGAGCTTCATGGGTGTATCAGAACACCGTCGACGGGACTGAACCCACAAGAGAATTTTGACGGCAGTGATCATCTGAAGATTGCAAAGACTGGAAGAGTGGTAGCAGCCTGCCAATAAGGCCATCTAACACCCAACATCATGATGGTGGCGAGGGACGTGATGCAAGGTGCCTCAAGACATCTAGTAGTTACCACATGATTATACCAGATTGCTTGTATTCATCGTCTATACAGTCGTCCCTGTCTTGCAAGGAACTGCCGTACCTTTTTGTCCTCGTGGACATCTTTTCTTGTCCACCCAGGTCGGTCGCCACTGAACTAGATACTGGCCCATATTCTCATCTATAACTCCTTCCATTCCTTCTTGTCGGATAGCAATGCAATTCTGTTGCCACTGTTGTCCTTGCAACCTTCCCATAGTCTCTTTGCTTCAGCCTTGTATTCTTGATATATGTCATTGTCGCAATTGGCGCTAGTCTCAATTAGGCTAGCGGGAAGTGTAATGACTACCTTATGTTCTTAATTGAACGACTACTCCTTCTGCTTCTACTGTTCTATTGCTTCAACATAATTCAAGCCTATTGTGAAGCCCAAGGTGATCCCGAGACCTACTTAAGCCATATGAGGTAGATTCCTGGAAGATCGCGATTTCAAACGACAAGAAATGCTGGCGTGCCAGTGCCATGTACAGCTGTGGTCACCGTGTCTGTGGTGTCAATATCCAAAGTCACGTACCCTGGTCTGTCGTCGGGATCAATATTCATTGAAAAGCCGTGTACTGCAAAATACACGGCGGAAAAGATGATTCACCAATTGGTAGAAGGAAGCTGGCGGTGACCAACCCGGGTGCTCCAATTTTTACAGAGAAGTCACGAATTAGCTTTGGGGGAAAGCGCGCTCTGGGCAGTACTGTCTCTTAACCCTAATTGTAATATTCTTACAGTGTTCGAATATTGTGACTTCTGTGCTGTATGCGAAGGGCCACTTGAGCCTGTGATTGGCAAGCTGGAATTGCTGGCCATTTGGAGGTCCGACTAGTAAGTGGTCAACATTGAAAGCTTGTCTAAGGGAAAGATTCTCAAGGACGCAATATGTGGCTGCCATGGCACATACACATCGGCGCCATTGCGTGTCTGCTGGGAACGAAATGTTAATCGAGAGTGAGGGAGCAGCTCAGAGACGGATCAGGGATGCAGTGAGTACCGACGGAAAGGTGCTTGTCGTATAGATGCGGCACTATGAGAAAGAGCGATTGGTAACTGCTTAGAAGAGCTACGATAAAGACATGCTGTTCAGACTTCTCCTACTGCATCCTCCAGGAGTCATGTCGATGATCCATCTTGCTCGACTCAGAATGGGATGAGCTTGTCCTTGCCAGCCTCGTCCTTGCCAACAATCTTGCCCACATCACCATCTCTCTCGCCCTCCACAACGCCCCTAATCATTCTTCCACCAATATTCGGATGGCCACCGCCCATAGCTGCGATCTTCTCCTTGATGCCTCCGAGATTCGTAGCGAGAAAGCCGGGTCCAACACCCCACACCTTCACTCCATCCTCCTTCATCTTGTGGCTCCAGTCTAGCATCACCATGTTAAGGGCCGTCTTGCTAGAACGGTATCCGATCGTCTCAAAGTCCACCTTCTTAGGCCATCCAGCCGGTAGGGGCGGTGTAGGGAAGTACTTCTGGCTTGCAACGGTGATTTGGGAGAGACCAGCCACGAAGATCAGACGGGGGTCAGACGACTTGAGCAAGAGCGGCATGAAGGTGTAGGTCATAACATTTGCACCGGTAACGTTGACGTCGTAGGCCTTGTTGAAGCAGTCACGGAGAGACTCTTTACCGGCGACGTATTGAATATCGAAGGTAGCTCCAGCATTGTTGACGAGCGCGTCGAGGTGACCCGGATTAGCCTTGACTTGTTCGAAAGCCTTCTGGATCGACTCGTCACTGGTAACATCGACCTGGATAAGTTCAACGGTGTTACTGGTTTTTGGAACTTCCTTGTGGAGCTTCTCGATGGCAAGTTTGCCCTTCTCCAGAGAACGACTGCCGAGAAAAACGTGGTACTTGGCCTTGCGAGACTCGAGAAACGCTTTGACGGCTTCGTAGCCGATACCATCGTTGGCGCCGGTGACGAGAACAACCTTTTGGGACGCCATTGCTAGCTGTGATTCGCGTGTGGATGGTTGGATGGGCATCTATTTCATTGATAGAGGAACCCTTGGCGTTAAGCGGATTTAAGGGCTCTTGGGCGGCTTAATCCCACTCAATCACTTCGGGTTACAGCTGGCCGGGGGGTTGGAAAAGTTGAGCCGGGGTCGGAAAAAATTCTTGACGTCGGGTTGGACTTTAAAAATGGCATATGCCCCGCACATCCAAGACCTGGCGTCGGGTTGGAAAAGTCTCAGGCCCTATGCGAAGCATATGCCAAGAGCATTAAGCGAGGCCACAAATAAATTCACATCTGGTCATCAAAGTCTCGTCTGTGCATATGCGCAGCATCAACTGAGCACAAAGAGTATGTCACGCATATACTAAGAAGAAACTCAAGATTCTCTCAATGCAAATATCGCAAATCACGAGCAGAACAACGAGAATGAAGAAGAAAATGCAGAAGAAAGATCTGACAAAGATAACATGAACGATAGCTTGTGAACGAGAATGTCACAAGTTGAGTTCATAATTCGCATGTTTAATGCATATGCTAAGCATATGTAGAAGAATCTTTGCTCATCTTGCTATTCATGATATATGCATGATCTGTGATTGTGTCGATGCTTCGCTCAAGCTGTGCATATGCACGACTTCAATATTTCGCTCTTGCTGTTTATCTTCTAACTACTTTAGCTATATAGTATTAATTCTTCAGCTCATGATTTGCATATGCAGAAAGCTGAGTCGGGGTTGGAATAATTTTGAACTCATGGTTAGCATATGCAGAAAGTTGAGTCGGGGCCGGAATCCAAAAAAAAAAGTTCCGGCCCTGGCTCAACTTTTCCAACCCCCCACCAACTGTAACCCTCAATCACTTTACCCTCGGAACCGGGAAGGTAACCCTGCCTGGGCCAAATGACGTGCATGGATTACGTTGGTCCGGTGTTAGAGTAGTCCTAGCTCCGGCCCCGTTTCCCCCCAGGCTCCTGTCAATCACCCCGACAGCTTACGGCAAGGTGAGCTTTCGACTTATGACCCTTTTGGAGCAATAGGAGCTGGGACGTGGTGCGATGGCGGTGGCATTAACCTCTGAACTTCCAACGAGCAGTGGTTGTCTGAGCTGTTACCCGTTCAAAGCGCGATAGCAGGAGTCATAGATAGAAATCGAACCACCACGACTGCCGAGCAACGGTAGAATATTCAATGTTATCAAGTGCCTTCGTCTATTCAAGTATCAAAACCGCAATAATCCCAGTCATTCCATCAATACCTCAATTGTCGATTGTACCTTAGGCGGCTTTTCGACACTAACAAGCCTCAGTCGCTCGTCTGCCTTTGCGAGCAAGTCAACCCAGTCCTCATAGAACCGCTCCTTAGAGTTAAGTACTGCCATCATCTGCAAAGCACTGCTGCGCATGAATCTGAGAATTGGGTTAGGCGCTGTCCCAGGACTCGGCAGTACAACCTCGGCGATGATGATTCTACTATGTACCTGGTGTCATGGCATGAACAATGTTTTGGATTATGATGACGGCATAAGGATCGGAATGACCAGGTATGCTTGCGCGTATGAAGTATGAGGCCGCTTTCACGGGCTGTGGAGTCAAGACATCGCACGGGAGGAATGTGATGCGGTCTTTGAGTTCTGTGGGAAGCTCTCCCTCGAAATCGTCTTGTACGCTAGGGAAATCCTCAACGACGAAGCTCAAGGAGGGATATTGTCGAGCGAGAGCGATGGAGTAGTGGCCAGTAGAACCACCAACCTGTATGTAGGTCTCCATTAACTCCATATGAGCCTCCTCGTACATATCAAAACTTACGTCAACGACAGTTGCTTCTCCAAGTGAACCCCAGTCAGATCCTTGCAACAAGTAATCGTATTTACTGCTCGTCCCGCCAGAAACCCAGGACATCCCCTCTCCAAACCTCTGCTTCCTATGTATATCACTTCTTCTTGCCCTCCCCATCATTCTCCATTACTGACCACCAGGTCCCTCCGGAATTCGAAGCGAGATAATCAAAGTAAAGCTGGCTTGCCGTTTCGGTCGTGTCCATGCTGTCTCCCCACTTCTCCATTGCTTGGATAACTTTGGCTGTCGGTACATCTTCCAAACTGTGTAAGATTCATGCTTTGCTTGCTGGTTGCCGTATCAAGATGGAAGATAAGCCCGTGTGACCAACATATCCAGGACGTGGTTCATGGAACATGCTGTTTGTCATGGCATGGCGAAGGATCCGCTGCACACGATCTGTGCTGAGGCCAACTGTCTTCGCCACAGCATTAAAAGGGACATGTCCGTCTTGAGGGATTGCGTCCGCCATTCCAAAGTGCATTATTGCGTGTAGAACCATCAAATCGAATTCAACCTTGCATATTTCATTAAATTAGACCGAAGCAGGATAGTTTCCGGGCAGGATAGTTTCCGGATCAAATGAATAAATACATTGACAATTCCCGCGCCATCAGAGCAAATTTGGCCTCAATCTGTAGTGCGTTCGGTGTTGAGAACACTCTCGAAGGCTAGAGGTTGACTTGATCTCCACGAAATACTCAGAAGCGATCAAACACAGTGTGAGTCAATGCTGTGCGCGGTAGATCCACGACTATTGACTAGTGGCATTCACAGTTCTGAAGATGAAAGACATTGCTAGGCATCTCCAAGAGGTCGGCCCTACCATTTCAAAATTGTGCGAGCTATCTGGGGCAGCAGGGGCATCCGTAGGTGTACTTCACCAGAATCAAGTCATCTATACTGCTGGCTTTGGCTATTGTGATGTTGCTGCGAAGATTTCTCCCGATGAGAATACCGTATACCATATTGCGTCGCTTTCAAAGGCGTTCACGGGAGCAGCTGTGAGTATACTCGTGGATGAAAAACTTCTAGACTGGGAGCAGCCCGTCTCCAAGATCCTTCCAGAATTTTCTCATAACGATGCGATTGTCGAGACCCAATCTAATCTTCTCGATATGGTTGCGCATCGCACTTGCCTTGCGCATAAGAGTGCTCTTTGGTTGCAGGACTGGACGACGTTACTCCTGACTCCAAAGGACCTGTTTCCAACCATATCTTACACCGAACTTACATTTCCCTTTCGTTCACAATGGTTTTACAGCAACTGGGGATACTGCGTGGCTGCTACAATGCTAGAGAGGGTAACAGGGCAGACTTGGGCAGAATTTCTTACCCAACGGATATTTGCACCGCTTGAGCTCAAAAAAACATCGTTGGAGCGATATCCTAAAGGAGACAACGTAGCGAAGAGTTATCAGGCGTTTCTGGATGGCTCGCCAAGCCCAGTAGAGCCACCAGAACTGGTCGCCGGTACGATAATGCAGGGGGCATTGGGTGTGATAAGTAGTGTGAGTGACTTACTGTCGTTCTACAAAGCTCTTATCAAGGCTTGGAATATGAAACAAACAGCAATACAACGTTCACTCCTGGTTCACCATTCAAAGATGTTCGTACGATGCTCAAAGGTCACATCGATCTTGAATCAAATTCAACATTCCAACAGTCCTATGGCGTCGGCTGGGCTATCAGCGAACTCCCAGCTCCTCTCGGGCAGATCGGCACCAATCCGATGTTCATTCCAGAAATGCCTATTGTTGGGAAAGGTTCGAAGAAACAAGTTGTCTGGCACCACAACGGGAGTCTTGTTGGGTTCTTCAGCTCTGTACATATTCTTCCGGAAAGTGACACTGCAATAGTTGTCTTGACGAACTCTATGGCAAACAATGACTGTGCAGACTGGATCGGTCAATTACTCCTCGAGACGGTACTAGACAATACGGACAAGAACGACTACTTGATCCTTGCGCAAAAGACAGCTGCCTCTTACATTGCAAAGTGGCGAGATTTGAAATTGGAATTAGCCGCAGGGCGAACCCCTAACACTTCCTGTTTACCTCTTGAGCAATATTCTGGGAGCTTTTACAATAAGATTCACAATTTCCACCTCGACATCAGTACTGTTGACGGCAGGCTTGAATTGAAGTTTCAAGGCTTGCCAACCGAAGTCCATCAACTCTGTCACTATCACTATAACACCTTTTCGTGGGAGCTCACCGCAGAAGAATCGATTGCCAGGGACCGGTGGCCTGATCTTGAGGCACGGGTCTATCTCCTTCATTTTGAAGCTGACGAGAATGGGAAGATGACCAGACTCAGATGGCATCATGACTGGGCCGTATCTGCAGGCGAAGTTTTCACCCATGATCCTGAGTCGCCCAAGTCTCAAGATCAAACGACCCTAGCCTTGGTTGATGAGTAAATTCCCACTCCCTTTTGTCAATCCTCAATCTCGATTATGATGCTTTGCTGAGATCTCAAGAACCTCAACACCATATAGTGAACGTTCTGAGCTTTGAGAGGAAGAGCTAGCTAGACGGCTAACGATTGGGAAATTCTGGATTCTTATAGGCTCGTGCAGGCGAGGCCTAAATTCCTCAGCCTCACATGGTTAGGTGCTCCCGGGGATGTTTAATAGATTAGTCGTCAAATGGCCGTCTGTCTCATCTCACAATCCGTGCACGCGCGGTCGAATTAGAACAGAAAATAAAAGTCCATCAACCCGCATGAGACGCATGTCTAACAATTTATTAGATTATATGCAGGTGGATTTCTGAAATGTGGATGTGGAACAAAACCGCTACTACTCGTCAAAATAAGCGAACTTCGAAACAGATAGCACAGGTTGAATTCATGTACTAATATGCAAGCCTATCACCACGTATAGGCTGCGTACTCACTTGTTGTGTCTGTTATCTTTAACAAGATTCAACACTGTGTGGGCTGACCATTGGACGAGGATGCAATAAAATTTTCCCTGCATGCCAAGTATATCCAATACACTACGTTTCGTGCTACTGACTAACAATGAGGTGCTGTTGGATGCCGTGAAGCTTGGGCTAAGAACCAGGAGGTCCAAGAAAGCCTGCGCACTTCTCCCGAGTAGAAGGCTGCTTATCGGAAACTGTAAGAGACTACACCAAGAGCGATCTTACAGTGTTTGTCCTCATAAACCATTGACTAAGGTTCCCTTTCCATTAACTTTCCCCTTTTCATTGAGATTTTTCTCGACCGCTACAATGTCGCCAGCGGAAAATGACATTGCTCGGATCTTTTATTTGGACTGGCAAGACTTGTACAACGACGAGAGATCGTTCCAAATATTCTCTGTTATTTCAGAAGACGCTAAAAGTCAAAAAGTCGACAATCTGATATTCACATAGAGAGAGCTCGAGACTATGCATGATATGAGAGGGAAAGAATCAGAATATACCCTTGATCGGAAGGGCTTTTGTATTCGCCATCATACGTCAAAGATGACGGACTTTTCCAATGAAGACGCTATCAAGGAAACTTACATCCCCGAGATCGAAGCTTTACTCAAAGCCGAGCTTGAAGGGATAGACCAAGTTCACGTCTTCGACTATCGAGTACGCCCTCATGCCTAAATAGCGTTTTCTTGAACTGGGCCATTGACCGTTCTTTGGGTAGCTCAGATCCAATACCCCAATCTTCAAGGAGGTCAATGTTGCCGACAAAATGCAAACTCTGTTGCCAGCTCAGCATGCCCATTGTGGCAGGTACAACCTCTTCACAACATTTCCAGTCTACTAATGGACTAGAGTAGACCAAAGCCCTGCTGGAGCCCTCGGTCGCTTGTACAAACATCTACCCGATGAAGCCGACTTTCTCTCCCAAGGTAGAATGAGAATCATTAAGTATGTATCATCAGATGATTGTCGTGATGCAAAAGCTGACCTACTTCATTGTCTGGTGATCAATCCATCATCGCGTCGAGAATCGGCCCCTTGCCGTCTGCGACGCACAGACCGTGGACGAGGACGACCTCGTCGAGACCGACCTTATCACCGTGGGACATCAAGGAAAGTCCATGTATGGGATGTACAAGGCGCGCCACAAGTGACATTACCTCAAGCATCAAACGCCCGAGGAAGTGACCTTGATCAAAGATTTTCGACTCCGATCCTGATGTCAGAGCTCAATGTGAGTTTCTGCTTTTTGTCTTTGATTTCGACGAAAGCTGAAAAGAGTAAGGCTGTATGCATTCTTCCTTCAGGCACACCAGCGTTCCGGACACTGCTCTGCCCCGCGAAAGCGTGGAGATGAGAGCTCTTGTCTTTACACATCCTCCGAGAAAAGTCTCACACGAGCCACGACGTGGGCAATTTTGGGATCGGGACCGCTTGCCAGGACATGTAATCAGTGAAGGGGACCGTACAGTATCGTAGCTAAGGCGGTAAGAAGGAGTAAAGGCTGGGAGATTTCCGAAGGCTTAATGGTACATGATGGTGTCAAAGTGAGGCGTTCGACATATTCTGCTGCGTAATTTGGATATATAAAACTCGAAATAAGAACATATCTGATAGTAGCATCTGTCAACTAAAGAGTCACGGCCGCTCAATTGTTTCCATTCAAGAGCAGAACCTATCACACTACCAACAAAGCACCAGACCAACAGCAACACTATCTCATAGGACCCTCCGACAACAAGATAAAAACGCAATCATCGACTCGTTCCCCTCCCTCATCGCTTCCACTGCGGAATGTTTCTAGCCCTTCACCCAGCCATTCCGCTCTTAGCAAGATTGTGCGGCCACGGATACGGAACCCAGTCATTGTCCGCATCTGCCTGCGCCGGTTTGCCCTCGAACGTCTTCTTCCACGGCTGGTCACGTTTGTCGTCCGCAGCCTTGCTGGTGATCTTGGCTGCCCAGGATCCTGCTTGCTGCTGGGTGACTTGTGGCTCGAAAGTGCCTTTCATAGTTGCGGTGGGGAGGGGATGGTGCGAGCTATAGGGATACAAAAGTAGGGCTGGTTAGAGATGACGTGGTGAAAATGACATGGACTGGTGAGGTGGACTGACGGTTTGTTTTGGGGTTTTTGATGCTTTCTGATGGTATGACTTAGATTCAAGGCGAGAGTTTTTGTAGGGCGAGCGGTGGGGAATGTAGAGCTTGGGTGGTAATAATAGGATGGCTGCCGAACCTTATAGTACGCAAGTGCTCTGCTGCATTGGACACACCAGTCCGTGTGGATGGGTTAGAGGACTTGTGGGGGTTTCCGAGGAGTATAGCAGCGGCTGCTTTCCTCTAATGGCAAGTCAACGATACGCTCATAAGTTCTGACCGCATAAAACAGAAAGCCAACATGCAAGCAGCCTTTCACAAAGCTCATCCCGCGGACGTACGGATGTCTGATACTTCGAGCGAACAGTCTGCATCACCATATTATGCATCCAGCCGATCGAAATCAAAAAGCATTCAATCAGGCGCTTTGAATAAGCGAATCCTAATATTAGGGTTTGTGGCATGGCGTCCACTGCGAAAACAATGAACACTGTCCAATGAGTCGATATACTTCAGGGCCTCTTGGCGGGGAGCTTTGCAGAATCAATGCAAGGTGCTGACTGCTTGCAATAAGCCACCAAATGGTCCGATTTGGAAAACCATACTATTTCCTGGACCCAGCCTCGTTCGCCGAGATGCCAACCTGGAATACTCGAGCCCAAGGTTCGAGGACAGGATTCCAGGAGCCAGGACTGGGAATGACGCAGCCTGGCGGTATTTTGCTTGGGCGTTTAGCAAATAGCCTTCACTATTGTGACTTACCACGTTGCTGGATCATAGCCTCGTTGGGGAATTGCACTTGATGTGAGAAGGGGGGAAAAGGCGACACAATCTGTTTTGTACGTATTGTAATCTCAAAAGCGAACATACTGTATTGCGATATATATGTAAATTTTAACCAGATGATCTCGCATGTCACTAGGATAGGATTGTGGAGCCGGCTCATGCGGAGGACGGTAATTCTTGAATTAAGAAGTGCGAATACTCTTTGATCAAATAACAAAAGACCTATGCTGAAGTGACTTTGAAAGTCTCTATGCCATCTTTCTTCCTGCGCCTCGCGTAGGTCTCGTCGGAAGATTTGAGGATCAAGAAAGGCGAAGTCATAACTGGAATCGCAAGAAGCATCAACACTATCGCCGCAGTTCCAAAGCTCACAGAAGTCTCAACCAAGGTTTTGCTAGTCGCACTGGGGACCTGGTTCGCCCCCAGCAAGACCTGCATCGCGGATAAGACGACAGATAAATAAGCAAATACTAGCATCAACCAGGCAAAATTCGCTTTGAAGAAGGACTGGATGAGGAAGTAGCCTTCACGCCACGAGCGCTGATGAATTCTGTAGATCTCATTCAGTCGTGAAAGGCGCAGTTCGCCGTAGATGAAGCGCTTGTTGATCTGATGCGGATGTTGTATGTTTTTACAAAGATCCGTGCGGAAGAGATTCCATGCCGGCCATGTTACGTGAGTGGGTAGGAAGCCAAAGTCGATGGCTATTGTAAAGTCCGAGAAATGCTGGATCAGCTTGGTGTATGTGCACAGAAAGCCGAGAGCAGACGAAAGCAAAGTGGGGTTTGGGCAGATGTACACTGAGAAGAATGTGTAGTTGAGGAGGATGGAGGGAAGCGGTTTGACAAATATTCGACTCTCAGACCTGATAGATATCAACTACTGCCCTTCAACAACAAATATTTGGGGAATCCTGCGGGCGAGCTTTGAGGTGCTTTTGATATGCATATAGCATGATATGGCAAATAATGGTGTCTCGCAATAGTGACCATACAAGATGTAAATCAACACGCTCGGTCAAGACGATTTCTCTCTGAAGCAGCTTTTGATGATGGAGCGGTTGAACCTTTTCCGGCAACCCTGCTCGCCAGAGCCAACCATGGATGATATTGAGTCGGCTCAGATCTAATTCTCGATCAAAATAACCTGAGAGCTGAGGTTTCCGCATGCAACAAAGGTCAGGTAATTGAACATCTCCAGGGTCCTCATTATGCGAGGTGTCACTGAAAAGCTTGTGGGCTTGGATGAAGGGTATGGCAGGGGTAAACATTTGGTAAACGATCCGAAAAAGAAAGACTTCTTAGGAATCAGATTGTCCGGGAACATTGGACTACATAACAGAAACTCGGACCCGGAGGAAATCGCAGTACCTCTGCTATCTCCAAGTAAGACGAGAAGACTTGACTGTTTCGTAGTCTTAGGTGTGAGACCAGAGTAGGTATTTCTGAGTCCGTCCCTCCTGCGTTAGTCACTCTCTTTTAGGGTAAGCTTTAAACTAGTAACATCAATTCATGGCAACTTCAGTCCTGACAAGATACCTTCGTGACTTCCCTACTCATCCTCTCCCACTTTTTCCTCAACATGCCGGATCTTGAGATTCAATGCCCTCAGCCAACTCGGTGTTTGAAGAGAAAAGCGTCACAGCTCAACGACGCCTCCGACGATACAAGCAGCGAACAGATATTTCGCAAGAGGCAGAATCACTCCTCGTTACCGCCCAACAATATCGAAAAGTGGCTTGAAGATATATCGTCTCCTTTGAATCGCAGCCGTTCTGATAGCTATCTCATGCGCGACAGCAATCAGGACCAGCTGAACCGGTCAAACAAAATCCCGAGGTCTAGAACTGCTTTGCCAACCACTAAAGATTCACCTGTTTACCAGCCTCTTTCTCCGCAGTCGCTACAGGAAGTAACCAGGTCCTATAGCCTTTTGCAAGCACCAACTGCTTATACCACAGAGGGACCGGTTACCCCTTACACTCCCTCGAAATCTCTTACACAAGCATCACTCTCACAATATGTGTCTTTGTCCGAGTCGAGGGATGATTCAAAGAAGTCAAACCGAGTTCAATCACCAACTTATAGAGACGAGCTTCAGAACCATTGCGTTTACATTGATTCATATGGGACTTCCATACCTGAACCTGTACGAAGCTTTGCGCAGGACCTTTTTCAAAAAGCACGCAGCTCTCCTTGTCTTAACGACGAAGAGCTTTTCTCAATCCGAGAGGAGCTCTCTGAGCTGGTCAACGCCGATGAGGTAACCACACGACAAGGGTTTGATGCAACAAAACTCTTCCCAACCCGAAAGGATTACAAGAACCAAGTCGCGATCGGTGGCAATATTCCCTTCGATCGAACGGCCCTTCCTTTCACTCCAGGCTTCAACCTCCCACCGATTGTAACGCCCAAGCCCGATCTTCAATATGGCTATCTCCGCGACAGTTTCGACTTTATCCAATCCGCTGTGATGCGGCATAATCGTCTAGCCCCGTTTTCTCATCCCACCACAGCCACTTACTGGCCCTTCTTCGTAGTGGAGTTTAAGTCCGCATCTCGCGGCGGGACCCGCTGGGTCGCCGAGAACCAAAACGCCGGAACGGGCTCTCACTGCGTCAACTCGATCGAAACGCTCCTAAATTGTACCAGAAGTCAAGAGTTGCAACGCAAGGTGACTGACTCGGTGACTTTCTCTTGCGTTGTCGATGCGGATTTCGGATCATTGTGGGTCCATTGGCAGGATTCCGGAAAAGATAATGGTCCTCCCCGGTTCGTAAGTTCAGAGGTGGATTCCTATTCCTTCAAGAAGCCCAAGGACCTGTGTAAGTTCCGAGCAAGCGTCAGAAACATCATCGACTACGGGATCGACAAGAGATTGAGCATGATCAAGGAGGCACTGGCCGATATTCGTCCGCTAGTTCCTAAATGGGATGCGGAGGATAAATTGGTAAAGAGCAGACGACGTGCTTCTTCTCACATCAATAATGAGGATATCGGAGCCGGTGGGAGTCAAGGAAGCAGGAGGAAATTGGGAGGATAAGGGGTTGTTATTTTGTTTCTGCAGGACGAACCAAAGCCAGATATCTTATTGTAATTCTCCTCCTTCTGAAACAGGATTGTCACCACGACTTTGTCTTCCTCGAATGGCTTTGTGAACCTCACTAATCATCTTTCATAGGGGTTCTCGTCGCTCTGGCGGTATTTGTTGTATTCTTTCACTTCCGCTTGCCCAAAAGTCTAGGCTCGTCCCACGAAGCTTTGACTGTTCCCCAGGGTAAAACAGCAATGGTCCGCATGACTTTCTGTACAAGGGAGATGCAAGGGGAGGATAAAGTCTTTTTTTTTCTGTCTTCTGTTTCTTTAATAATCGTTGACTGGTTCCTCCTTGAACAAGCTCTATGGGTTCAAGGCCAGTAGATAAGGGCACTGATTCCTCTAGTTTACCTACTGATAACTCCATCCTCATCATCCAATATTCACTCTACCAATTTCTCGGCCACCATCAAACTCCCCAATCAAAACGGATTCATCGTCAAACATGCCCAAACCAGAAATAAGAGGCAGTTACAACGGCACCTCCACCGATCACACCATCCCCACCGGTCACAACCACCTCCACTGGCCATAGGGTTACAGCACCTTATCCGTCGATACTTCCAAAGTCGAAGGAATCAACGTACCTTGCCCGGTAAACCATAGTATGGAAGATATGGAGGAGGTAGGGGAAGAGGAGTATTAAGAAGAGAGAATGACTTACCTCCGTAATGATAGCACAAGTCATCGTGGTAATTTGTAGCAATACCCAAAATACTTGGCTGCGTATCGAATTCCAGTCCCTTGCGAAGAAATGAAACATGTCTCACTGTCCGAACCGCAACCCTCGATCCGGTCAAATACCATTTCAAGCCAAAGCCAGAGCAATAAGCCCAACCCCCCAAACCACCCCACCTTCTGACCTAACCCTCCTCCCTCCTTCCCCACCCTACCATACGCATACTCGTACGGTACTCATCCACAGACCAGACTTCGGCGGTATGGAAACGCACGGAATCAAGTAAGGCATCCTCTGTCGTCAACCCCTGGCTCGACTCTCCTTCTAGGATTGCCTACCACGAACACTTTCTGTGTCAGATGAACGGAGGAAAGAATTCTCCGCTCGCCTCGTCGTGTCCACTCTTCCCTCTCTCCGCTTGCACTCCACCCCAAACGTGCGGTAAGAAAGATCCCGCTAGAGGAAATAATGGGTCTAGGGCGTACAGTAGGTAGGAGTCTGGGGAATGTGCTGTGGCTTGGTTCAGGGGTCCCCCTTGCAAGGCGATAATGGCGTCTTTGTGAATTAGGTTTCGATGCTCAAAACGCTACTTGCTCCCTTTGGGGAAGCGCGATCTCGGTTCTGGCGGGGCGTGTGTGCCAAGTTGAGTTGAGGATGAGCGACTGTTTAGGGATAGTTCGGGCGGAGGGAGGGGTGGGGGCATGGTGGTGGGTGTTATTGGGGGGAAAGGGGGAAGGTGTTGGGTTAGAGGGGGTGAGAGGTTATGGAGGGGAAGGAGGGGAGGGAGCGAAGGGAGTGGTAGATTGGGGCTGAGGGGACGCGGAGTGATAAGATGGGAGCGAGAAGTTGAGAAAATGGAAATGTTATGAGATATATACATCTAAAATCATTTTTCGACCTCAGGGAATAGAATACGAGAAAGATCCGTTTTTCGCTTGCAAAGTGAAAGTATTCAGCCCCAAAACCAGCACCGGCAAACGTCATTCATCAATATTCATTCGCCACCCATCAGCCCCTAAACCCTCACCAAACTCGGCCCACCCTCTCCTAACTCCTCATCCAAGCGAAACAAAACCCCCTTCAAAGAATTCCTCTCGCGACACTGACTTTTCGTTTCTCCATCAAGTCCATGATACAGCATAGCCAGCGCGCTACTCTTCCACAGCCTCAGCCCGCTCCTCCGGCTCCTGAAAATCGCCGCCGCCAGGAAAAACGCCGTGAGCAACACCACCGCCACCGGTAGCGCGATCCACCCCCATCGGATATGCACGTAGCTCTCAGCCTCAAAGGCTGCGCCAGGCACTGGGACAGCACCACCGGAGGAGCGGAAGCTGTTGGTCATGCTTTGGGCTAGCTCGGACGTCAGGCGCGAGAGACCGGATGGGTATTCGTAGTAGTACCAGTAGAAAGCCTGCACCATGTCTGTGTCAAAGAAAGTTTCGCCGCTGGAGATGCCGACGGTGAGGTTGACGATGATGTTGGATTCTTGGGTTCGAGGGTACTTGGCCGAGCTTCGAGAGGCGGAGCCGTTGCGGAAGATGTCATCGAACCATTGCTGGATGGCGAGCATGGCGCCCATGCCGATGGGGTATGTTGTGTTATCGCCGGCTGTGATGATGCCAGGAACGTTTGTCCCGGTTTTCAGGTCATTGGAAATGTCGACGACGGATGTATTGGTGAAGGTGGCGGTGACATTTTGTAGGGTTACTCCGTTGTGAACGGAGGTATTGAGAGTTTGAACGCAATACTGGAGGGTACATTGAGTCGCCCAAGGACTTGAATGTTTGTTTGTCGCTTGCACTGCGCCATCCTGTGCCTCGGTGCCCATGAACGTCAATTTCATGATATCAGTATAGGCCATGGATCCAGACGGCGACGGCGTCTGACCTGACATACTAAAGACGGAAGAATTGGTATTGAGAATCGCTCCAGAGGGTAATTCCCAGCCACAATCCGTGCCGTTACCACCAAATTGTTTTCCGCAGGAGCGTTTCATGTATTCCGTCATAGAGATACACGAGCTACTCACGGCAAGCGTTGAGAATGATGGCCAAGTACAATTTCCTGTAGGGCAATCTACGGCGAGAGATGTGGTGGGATCTGAGGCAGAAAACATGCCGTTGAATACCGCCGCCTTCAATGGAAGGATTGGCACAAAGCTATCTTGAAAGAAGTCAGCAACAGCAGACAGTTCAATATGACTAATCAGAGTGGTATCGTACTGGACTGACTGCTGTCGCCAGGGAGAAAGGCAGTATAGTTGCTGGCAGATTTTACAGATGCCGCAGCGTGCGCCTCGACCATACGCGTACGATAAGCGACGATTTGCTGAGCAAAGGGACCCATTGCCAAAGCTACGATCGTAACAATGGCTCCAAAAGACCCAAGGATACTATAACATAGATCAGCGACTTTCGCTAGTGAATTATACGGATGGAGACATACCCGCCACGACCAAATACTAATAGCTTGATACTACCATAGAAACCTCTGCTGGCATCATCGAAGAGCACCATGTCGGTCAGCGGCCGATGTACCCCCTTGAAGCGGATCCACTTTAACTGACTCAGGCCGCTTGACAATGGTGCAGCAATTGAAGCCGTTGCCAAAGCACTAAGAAGAGCGACAAGCGTATTCAGCGTTATCTGCTCCGGCCAATGTGGAAGAGACTGTCCATTAAAATGGGCAAGCACTCCGACGATTGCTGCTATAGCCGATATGCTTGCGAGAAGACTAATAATCTCTAAAAGCCAAGATCCACCACCGAGAATAGTTGAAGAGGTTGAGGAAGTCGAGCTAGCTTCGCCGTCTCGAATCTTGTGCTCTGTGGTTTTCTCTGAATGTTTTTCTATCGGAGAATCTGAACCGCCATGCCAGCTGCCATTAACCAGGGTTTGTGGGCTGAAGGGTGAGGCCAGGTTCTCACTTGCAAGATCTCCTGATTCAACTGATCTGGCAGGTTGTTGAGGCCTCACGGAGCGGTTCGAAGCATCACTGAGGTTACTTCGATGAGAAGAGATATCGTGTTCATCATTCATATCCAGAGGGGAGTATGAGCTTGACATCCTTGCTGCTGCCATATTCATTCTTGATTCGCTTGTACTTTGCACTGCAGATAGAAAGGATTTGATGGAAGACCACCAGGATACAAGACCTCTTTCTATGTATATATCAAAGACTCCTAGAGCGTGACATCCAGAGTTGCAGGCATCTCGCGATTAGTTCAGCCGTATATTAATAAATATATATCAGCCTCCACTGGGCATCATTACACCCTCTCGAGTCGGATTCTTTTCCACGCCTATCGTGCAGTCAACCTTTGTCGAATCCATCTGCATTGTGACAGACTTGTACGCCAGGATAAGTGGCAACTCTGGGCTGAATGGAATCGTCGTCGTCGAGCGAATCATTGTGCTCTGCAGCCCTCCCGACATGCATGAGTGCCTAGTGGGGGTGCTGGATATGTGCATCGAAACCAGAGACCAGGGCCAATCATAACAGCATTTTCGGTGATGCTACTCTACTCGAGCACTCTGGGATAGTTTCACCAAAGCTTTCAGATGGTTTGTGGGATAAATACCAGACACCCTTGGCATGCTTGGCATTTGAAGAAAGAGGAACAAGCGGTGAAGGAAAACGAGTTGCTAACTAGAATAACGTTCAGCCTGGCCAACGGAAGGAAATTTTCCATCTCTGCCATCTCACTACAATCACAACATCAATCACATCAATAGCACTCAAAGGCTCTGGCACTCCATGACTTAGCTAGGACACAAGCCCTTGATACCGATGGCGGGGAGTTGCGCCGCTGCGGAAAATGAAACCAAGCAAAGTCTATTAATATTCCGTACCCGTGCAGCGATACATCTGACAATGCATGACGGCTTGCAGATATACAGCGCACCTATCATATGGTTCATAGCCATAAGCCTTACCTGCATAGCGCATTCATGTTCAGCAATTCCGTTCTAAAGTTGTCATACTGTAAACCTACACAGCCCTACAAACCCGAAACAGGCGCTCTCTCTCAATCTAGTGGTGTCGCACATCCTTGACCGATACGAGCTCCGTGGAAACAGCTGCAGTGTTCCATGCAGCCTGCTTACAATGGCTGCAGCTATCCTGAAGATGTTCCTACCTCACCCAACTTCCTACGTAGAGCCGAAGAACATCGATGCCTTCGCCCGCTTTCCGTTGGGCCCAGGATGGGTTATCAGTTTAAGAAAACAGTAAACGCATTTTCACATATTTGTTATAGGCCCTGAGGTCTATTCAATAATCGTTATGTACTGATGACTCGGAGGTCCTTTCCGGCCAAAGACGGAAGCTTTACAACCTTCACATACATAAAAGTGCCTTGGGGAAACCCAACGGCCTAAAAGCGTGAGTGGAATCATAATCTAAAGACCTCCCTCTTTAGATATGAATCTGGAAGATGCAAAGTCCCTGACCTAAAGGCTGGACATGACCATTGCAGTTTCACATGCGGGCTGTGGCAGCTTTAGAACGCTCATACATGGCCCGTTCGAAGGCCCTTTGCAGCTCTATGGACTTCGGGTCGCCTGGCGGCATGATCTGCGAGGCGTACATACCGCAGAGTTCAGCTTCGCGGTCAATAAACTAAAAGCATCCAATCAGTCATATGTTCAATATGGGACGGGAGACGGGGCAATACCCAACACAAGTTCGGCAACCCGGTCCAGGTCATAGTCCCCTTACTCCTCCAGCCAGGGATATGATCAAGGCAAAGCAAACCCCCCAGGCCCCAGTCCTTTTCACAATCTATGGGTAGCGTTGCTCCGAAAAGGTTGTTCAAGTCTGGAATTTTACATAGCTTCATCAGGGCTTTCTGGCTCAACTCTGTCAGCTGTGGTGTGAAAAGCTCTGCCGCACCCTCCTTTTTTAACAACTTTCCATCGTCGGCCAGTAGACTGTGTATCACTTTGAGGTATTCTGGCGCGCAAGCACTAAGGCCTTGACCTCCCATGCAATCTTTTACTCCTTCATATGGTATAGGGCCGTCATATGGCGTTGCCTTCTCATCTGGCGCTTTCCGAATACTCATGCCTGCTTTCTTTACCTTTAATTCAGGTCTTCCCTCTATGAAGAACGTCATGTCTTTAATGCCAAGAGGCTGCCAGATATATTTCTCAAAGTAAGTCTCAAGTGTCATACTAGGATTGACTCGTTCGACCATCTTCCCGGCCCAATCATGTCCGGCACCATACGTCCAGGACGTGCCTGGTTCGAACACCAGTGGATAAAGAAATCTCGTAGCTACAGTCACGCCTGCAGACGGCTTCTCGCCTCGGCTTTTGCGCCATCGGAGCAAGCCTGGATGGACGGCATCATAAGCAATACCGGAGGAGTGCGTTAACAGCAATCTACAATATGACATCAAGAACTGACTCACATTGAGATTGTAGTACTTACCTCAGTGTGATAGCTTTCGTCGCCTTCTTGAGTTTCAGTTCGCCTGGCGGCTCATCGGCTTCGGAGATGATTTCGATATCTTTGAATTCCGGCAACACCCTCACGACATCCTCGTCTAGTTGCAGAAGACCTCGCTCGACGCACTGCAACGCAGCTATCGAAGTCAAGAGTTTCGTACACGATGCTAATCCCATTATTGCATCCTGTTCGAGGGGCTCTTGATGACCATCTTCAAGGGAACGAACTCCAAACGATTTACTATAACGAAATTTGCCTAAACATATACTATCAGACTTGAATTCTATAACTCAAAAGATGAATAGCGAAGGTACCTGTTTTGTCAGTAGCTACCAGCACCGCTCCAGGGATCTCTCTATCTCTGCAGGCTGCCTGGAAGGTTTCTTCCAACGAGGACATCATGAGCAATGGAAGAAGTAGGATCAATCATCAACTCGTTCAACTACTCAGCATTACGAGCACGAATTTTCTCTTAGCAATCTTTGGGCAAGTATTTTCGATCCCCTAGAACCCCCGCATTGTTTGCCTATCTCCTTATTGAAAAGTGCCGAGGTCTTTGGTGTCGTATCACGTGATAGTCACATTGGCTGCCAGAGACTGTGTAGACAAATCAGGGTTGCGCTGTGGCTCCATCCCTCAACTTGTCTATATCATTTATCAAGTCATGAATTGGCAAGAGGAGAGAACAAAGATTGGCCCCAAGCTCAGTTCGAGCTCTCCCACGAGAGGGCCGCTTTAGTGATCCGGCACCCAAGTCAGGCAATCTGGCACGTAACTCGGGCTAGACGCAATAGCAACGCGAGATCTGCCTTTGCCCGTCAGGGATGACCCTGTCCAATTCGTCACTCTTTGGATCACTTCTTCTTGAGCGGAAGCGGAAGCGGAAGCGGAAGAGGGAGGAGATTGTGTAAAGGCATAAGATTCAAAGATGGGACGGAAAAGCAACTCTCAGAAACACACACAACATGATCAAAAACCCCCCTTATCAAAATCATACCCGCCTACAAAATAATTAAATCCTATTACAGAACTCGTGAAACCCCATCAAAGCGAAAATAGCAAATAAATTAAAATAAAATCACGCCTCGAGATAACCTATCCCGGCGACGCTCCTGGGCTACCTGTCCCGTTCCAACTACCTTAGTCCGCTAGTTTGGATCCATCATACCCTACAGTACCTACTTTATCTCATGCCCATCATAGACATATCCATGATATCATACAATCATTACCAATGCCGTTCCCGGCATCCCAAGCCTCTTGTCCACAAACTCCACAAGGCCCATAAAGCAAAAGCAAGCTCCCGCATCTCGCAGCACTTTCATCATCTCGAATACGGCCGATTCATCGCCGCAATCTCCCTCGCAATCGTCGCCCACTCCAGCTCCCTCTTGATCGGCTCGCCGCGCTTCTGCTGCTGAACCTCGTCCCATTTGAGGAGTTCGTAGGCGAAGCGGAGGTGGGGCTGGATAATGACGTTGAGGCGGCGGGCGCGGACGTAGCAGCTGAGGTTTGGGGTGTTAGCTTCCGGAAGGGTGGAGCAAAGTGGGTGAGATCTGGAAGGAGGACTTACTATGCGCGTGGGAATGAGAGAGCGAGGGAAGCCATGACTTCTGCGATGCAGATTGTTGCTGAGCGAGAGACGCCGACGCGGCAGTGGACTAGCGTTGCTGTGCCATCTTCTTTACCTTTTTCTGCAACGGCCAATGTCAGTACGACTTGGAGGAAAAGTGGTTAACCTGGAGGCTCTTACGAATGAACGCCAGACACCTTTCATATTCCTTCATCAACGGATCCAAGCCATTGTCCTGCACCCGGTCGATGAAAAGCAAGTTTTTCAGACCCCAGCTATCGATCTGGTTCTTTGTCCAATTTACTGGCTCGCCAACACTGAGTACCTTGTTGATACCCATTGCTCTTAGCAGCTCTGGGTTATTTGCATGATTTAGATTACCAAGGTACATGTACGGAAGTATTCGACTCGGTAAGCTCCCATCCATTTTCGAGAGCCATGCTGGTTCCGTTTGCACAGCGCCTAAGATACCATTCGCTGCACCCGGCGACAACTCTAATATCTTTGATTGCAGTTGTGCAAGTAAAGCGACGTCAGACGTGTAGGCGAAGAAATTGCGTTTCTTCTCGCAGTGGAGGCGTAGCCAAGCTTCGTGCACGGGAATTCGTTCGGCGTACATGAAGTAAGCTAATGCAAGTAACGTGCTCTCAGTATACCCATCGGTGCAGTGGATGAAGATCTTTCGTGGGTGGGGCGAGAGTAATTTCATGGGGATATCGCCATCAGAGTCCTGCTCGTCATCGCTCGTGTCTGGTGTAAAATCTGGATTCGCCAGCCGATGCATCCATTGACACATTTCCGTCAGAGGACCAGTCCCTGAATTCGATGACTTCGGTGGCATGATACTCCCTGACGAAGGGAATTCTAGGTGCTGTGGGGCGAAGTGGCTAAGCTCGCCGATACGCTTAAGCGTATGATGGTCTGGAGCTTGTGCAAGATCGCTCGCCTCAATGAAGACATCATATAAGGGCTCTTCTTCTCGGGTTTCGACATATCGGCACAGTGAGGAATCGGGGCTGGGGCCTAGCCACACATTTTTCGCAATTTCAGATGCTTTTGACATGTTGCACATTTCCTGCCGCTCCCACTGAACTAGGATTGATTAGAATCAATTCCTCCCGAGAATTTGGAAAACTTTTTGTAACTCACAGAAGTCCATGACCTCACCTGTCGGCTGCTCCCGAGAGTCGATTGCTACAAGCTCTGGGTGGTTCTTCTCGAACTCGCTGAACCTGCCTGCGAGTAAATGGTTAGAATATGTCTCACAATAATTGAAGTAAGCAAACCAACGATTGGCACCACTTACTAGAGACGACAAAGGTTTCGAAGCGCGGAATTTCCTGTCCAGCAGAGGAATGCTTCTCACGCCAGGCGCCTTGTGCATTAGCAAGTCTTTTGGCAACGTCATGGGCCCCGCTTTCTGGCGTGCCCTCATCTCCATAAACGACTAGATCGGACATCATAGCCATCTTGGTAGCCTGAATATGAAAGTTGCGGACTGAGAAGCCTTCTCTAGGGTCCACATCCAGGAACGTAGCGTTCTGACCATTGTTTGGAGATAATAGCTCATCTGGTGCCAATGCCCCTTTTAATCTCGATTTTGTCAGGTCTCCGTCTGCCTTTACGATTGTAATTCCTCGAAAACAGGTTGGCGTAGCGCGCAAGGTTTTTCGTCGAGCAATGAAAAACGCTTGCTGGACCTGGTTGTTGGGATGCAACCCGTGTAGCCATGGAAAAAGCTTCTTAGGCTCTGGAAAAGGTTGTGCCGAGAGATAATCAAGTGCTGCAGCTAGCCGGAGCGAATCGATTGAGTAGATTGGAGGCGATTCGGAGACTTTGCGATATGCGTCAGCTGGATGAAGGAGCGAGAGGGTCTGGACTTGAGGGTGTTTGGTAGGCGGAGAGGCGGGTGGAGTTGCGGGCGTTTGTTGTTGCAATTTCGGAGGAGGACCCGGAGAGCAATAGGGGAGGTGCTTGTTAGGGATTGGGGCGGCGGCAAGCTTGGAAATGTCAAGGCTAAGGGTAGGGCCTTGTGAGGGCGGAGGGGTGGGGGACTGTTGCAGATAGTGCTGTTGGGCTACTGCAGCGGCCATTGTGCAAATTTCTGTTTTTAAAGTGCAAGCTTCACTCGCTCGGATTCTTCCACCGGCTCAGTTTATCAGCAATATGCTCGGAGCCTTGTTGTATAGCATAGGTGGCGAAGTCTAGACAAGCAAGGTCAACAGCTGCGATGCGAGCTCGCTGGGCGGAACATTTACCGAGTTGCAACATCTGAGGGAGAAACCCCCGCTCAACCACAATCTGTGGAAGCTGATGTGATAGCACTGCGAGGGAGCGATTGACGGTGATTGCTGAGGCCAGCATCAATTGCAAGCAAGAGCAGACTTGAGCGAAGCGATATATAGCACCGTGTTGCTCCAATGCTATTTACCGGTCGGTTGATGTAATAAGAGCTGTGAATGTCAAGTTGCATAAGGTATGATAGGTAGACGTTTCAGCTCACAGCAAGTCAATCGAGTAAAGGTTGGAGTGAGATGGCTCAGGCAATCTCGAGCAAGATTACAGCCATGAGCAGCAATTTGTTGAAGTTGTTGCAAAAAGCAGAAGTAGAAAGCGGTTGAGACAGATAATATTAGTGTTACTATTATTCCTCATCCTTCTGTAGGTAAGGTAAGTTGATCACCTCGAAGCAGACAGAAAACAGTCCCTCTCACCCCGCCCCAGGTAGGTGCGGCCGCTAAGGCATTACCGGGTAGCGCGGCTTGGCACCCCGCCTCGCGCCTCGACTTGCATGTATCACCAGAAACACCTTACCTTACCTACTTACAGGTACAGAAGTCTTGATTCAATACCCTCTCAGCTCTCCATGCCAGGAGCATCGATGCATGAATGTGCTCTCCTTGCTAGAAGGACTGGCGAGATGGCATTGTTCACAGCGTCAAATTCAACGGGTCCAGAACACTGACGGTCGGTTGCCAGGATCATCCCATCCTGCGAAGATGGTGGACTCGTCCCGCATTGGACGATGCAAGTCATCGTCGATCTTTATCGCTGCCGAGCACTTCCATCTTTCTCCACAGAGCTAATACCGTGCAGCTGGTCTCAACGGTCGTCGGTGGGCGAAAAGGCATGAGAAAGCTCTGCACTTCCGCCACCCCCGAGTAAACAGCTTTATGTTCTTTTCAGGACTTACTCAATCCGACATTTGCTTCAATTCTTCGCCAAGGCGCTCAAGGTAAAACTTGCTTATCTGCGACGGCAAACCGTGGAATGACCGGGCAATCTTCTCAATGTCTTTGCGCCCTTTTTCATACGGCTGCAGATCTCGATTACCATATACGTCTTTTCCAGCAGCATAGCCACTCTTGAGATTGCGGAAGAAGATGTTGACCGAAATGCTGATACTATCCATTGGACAGGCTGTGTGGAGCCACAGAGGAGGGATGAAGAGGACGTCTCCAGGCTGCAGTATGGCTTCCTGAGGATGAGCCAGCTGAAGCGATGGATGTTGAGCGACACCAGCATCGAAGAGGTTGAGCTTGGAACTGGACGCACCCGGCGGGATGTCGAGGTATAGTACATCAGAAGGTGGGTACAACAGGACTCGTTTAGTGCCACGGATCTGGCAGAGAACGTTGGCCATGACCTATCCCATTGCACATCAGCTTCAAGTTTAATTGACCAGGACCTCATCCTCACATCATAATGCAGCCACATAACCACAGGCCCAGAGATCCTAAGAGGCGAGCTGTGTGCGTTACGCGCAACCATCTCGAGCTGAGCTGGAAGACTAAAGTCCGAGGCAAGCACTGGAAAATCAATGGCAAGCTGGGCCGGCTGCTGCGAGGGCTTTTCTAACGCAAGGGATCTAAGATATTGCTTAGAACCTGCCGCGATCTGGTCGATGAATTCGCCGAATGGTTTCTTAACGTAGCTAAAGTTCTTCGTCTGAAAATTCATGTGCTGATCGGTAGCCTCATGCACCACAATCTGTAGACGTAAGACAAGGCCTGTGAAACTTACGACAGAATACCCACAAGCCTCTGAGCCCCAACTTTAACCTTCAGAGCCTCCAGAGACCATTCCGTGACGCAGGGTCCAAGATCCATATCCTCCATCACGACAGGGTTGGAGATGTCCACTACACGCTTGAAACCCTTGGAATCTTCCAGATGCATTCTTGGGGTGATCGACATGGCGGTTTCAGTAAGAATCCGAGGTATGGTGGAGCTCGTCAAGGCGTCATTGCTTTCTTGCCGAGTCCGAGCACCGGAGTTTGGTTTCTGACCTTCATCATAGCTCCATCTTGACTCCGACTTGTGGGTGCCCATCTTAAGAGTGTAAATGCATTGATTCCAGTAAGTGCCGAATGAAAAGCACACTGCTCCACCTCCGGCAAGAGCGACCGAGTCTTGGTAAGCGTAAACGCTATGTCCCACGAGCAAAGGACGTGATCCACATTCAACAATCGATGGCTTCAATTTAGCGAAATCGCTTTCGCTAGAACCCGAAGGATTTGGAAAAAGACAGACCACATCGTGTTTCTGTGGCAGAAGGTATCGTGAAACGCCACCTATCAGCATAAGACCAGCGTATGACCACGTGAGACATGCTCCAAGTCTGTGGATTGCATTTGGAATGCCGCTCAACGGTTCTACATTAAAGCCGTGCTTTTTAAGTTCAATGGAAGGTCTTGTCTCAATGTCGGAGATTTTCCATTCAAACATTTCAACACAGATTGTGCCATCTTCTGCCATACCGCCCAGTAAGATGCCTTGTTGCACCGCTGTTGATGCCATGACAGCACCAAATCTGGGTTCTATATTATTCCCATCAATCTTAAGTTTCTCCCAATCATCGTGGCCGCGCCAAAGGATCCAGTCACCAGATATTAGTCCTTTGTTTGATTTGCCTCCGTAAATGAGTACACCCTGATCGCCATCATTTAGCTCAACCAAAGCCGCACAATGCCTGTAGAGCGGAATTGGGAGATCTTCTACTCTCTCCCAGGCTCCGGAGCGGCGAAGCCAACAATCTGCCAAAGCACGGTCTGGCGACGTTCTCCCTCCCGCAAGAAGACAGACATTTCCTTTCAAACTGGTCATGGTGTGACACATCCGAGCTTCAATTGAGGGTGGTGGCAAAGATTTATCGTCATAAACACGATGCTCCAACTTGAAGACATCCGAAGACTCGAGCCGGCGCTGCGTGCCAAGCCCACCATGGAGACCGAATACTTCAGGAGATATTTGGTAAGCTGCACCAAAGCGGCGCTGTCCTTGCCCCTTCGACAAAACTTCAAGCTCAAAACTCAAAGACATTGTTCCGCCTACGAAATGCTCGGCTAAGCTTGGAAAACACAGGTCAGCGACTGGCTCGGCTCTGGGAACATAGCTCTGCGAAAAGTTCATCGTGCCTTCTGGGCCCTTTACAGCAACAAGTAGGAAGTAATGGGAGGCAAACAAAGCGAATTCTTCCCATTCATCGAATGGCTCAATTCTGTTGAGTGCCAGTCGCCGTTCTGAGCTTAAGAAGGATGGATCACTCCATAGATCCCACAAATCTCGAGCAGTTGCTGAAAGCCAGCCAGCTCGTAAGAAACGGCGTTCTTGGTCTGCCAGTGCTGGATAACTATGAATAGACTTAAGTGGTGTCTGTAGATTTCCAAAATGCTGAATCATTTTTTGCGCAAATGGATGGTCTGGCCCATCAGGCAAGTACTGTTCAAGCAGACAGAAGCGTACTTGCGGAATCAGTCATGCAGCATATTAAATTTTGAAGAGTCGGTCTGACATACCATCATCATATCGACTTGCCCATGCTATCAGTGAATCTGCAGCCTTAACATTCATGTATGTTATCGATACTTCTGCTGTACATAGTATCAAGTATTCAGACATATCAAACTCGCTTGTCAAAATAGAGTCTAGGGTCTTGGTGTTTGCGAGATCACAACCCAGAGCTATGTAATGTCCACTTCGAAGGAGTACTGAACCGGAATCTGCAAATGCATCTAGAGGTTGTAAAAGGTCCAGAAGTTGCGATGTTGCAAGAATGACTTCGCGCTTTTTCTTCATCAATTCCGGATAATCTATATCAACAAACATAACATTTCGACATTTCGAGCGTTCTCTAGCTAGCCATTGGAAAGCAAGAGGATCACTTATGACACTTCAGCCTCTGGACGAATACATCTTGAATTTAGTAGGCGCGTCTTACTCACTACCCACATCCAAGGTTCATTACAATCTTCCTCTTGTCAGATGGTTCATCAAGGAACTTTTGGATCATATTTTCAACGGCATGCATTCGAAGCCAGTAGCCACGGTTGATTAACGGGCTTCGCCTCTGCGGTTTATTGACAAAATACCGGAGGAAGTGTGGTTCTGGGTAGTATAAGCGCTCTACACTTCGCTTTGACACAATGCTGCTGTTATTGGTCTGTAGCTGTTTTAGTTGACGAGCACGATGAAAGATCTAGAATTCCTTACTGCCATGATAGAGTCATCTTGTTTGTGTCTCTTTGACTTAGTGGTCTGAATGGGTGACATAATCGATTCTTCTCAAGGACTGTAGGTAGAGAAGGATGAAGCATGAGTGTGATGATATCACGGGTTAGAGAAATTCCGTTATGCCGTAACCACGAGATCTTTCAACTTCCTCGCTAAGATTAGATTAATTAGGGTTCTTGCCGCTTGGCGCTATCAAAGACTCCTGTAATCCATGACTGACCATGACCGTGGTGCGAATTGCCCACGCGCAGCGCCTGTCACAGAACAAGATACTTGATTTAGGCAACATAGGAGAAGGTACCACATCGAGGCTCTACCTTATCAACACTATACCTGATTCTCTCGTGTTGTTTGATTCTCTTCAGAGTAATGGCAAAATTGGACGTCTTCTGTCGTCGATAAACCCAGGAACTACAACCCCAGCTTCGAAGACCCTCTGTCGACTCTGCTGCTGGAGGAGCAGCTGTGTCTCACTATGTCCATGAACTTTGTGACTTTCAATCAGGACTACAGCCACTTGGCTGTAGGTGCGTACTCTGGCCCTCGGGGAAAATCACGCGGATTTCTAGGTCTAATATAAGTTATGTGCAGGTACCTCGAAAGGCTTCCGAATATACACCACAGATCCCTTTTCAAAATGCTTCGAAACAAAATCCGGTGACATTGCGCTTCTTGAGATGCTCTTTTCAACATCGCTGGTTGCCTTGATCCTTTCACCGCGGAGGTTGCAGATTACAAATACTAAGGTACGTGGTTGTCTCCTCATGCCAGAGTATGAAGGTGCACGAGAAATTAGGAAAATAGAACTCGTCTTCCTACCGGACCTTTTCGAGACATGTTCTGACCGAAAGTCGTTGACCTTCTAGCGACAATCGACAATATGCGAGCTCACATTTCCTACCACAGTACTGGCAGTCCGACTGAATCGGAAAAGATTGGTGGTCATATTAGAGGATCAGATTTATCTCTACGATATAAGTAATATGAAGCTGCTATACACGATTGAGACCTCCCCAAATCCAAATGGTAAACCCCGTTCCCTCACATACCAACCGAAACAACAACACCACTGACACCCATCCCAGCCATCTGTGCCCTCTCACCTTCTTCGGAAAACTGCTACCTCGCCTACCCCCTTCCCCAGAAAGCTCTCCCCTCCTCCTTCGCTCCACCTTCCCACGCCCCACCCGGCGCATCCCACATTCCTCCCACCACTGGCGACGTCCTTCTCTTCGACGCCCTAAAACTCGAAGCCATCAACGTCGTCGAAGCCCACCGCTCTCCACTCTCCTGCATCACTCTCAACAGCACCGGCACCCTCCTCGCCACCGCCTCAGACAAAGGCACCATCATCCGCGTCTTCTCAATTCCCTCGGCACGCAAACTCTACCAGTTCCGGCGCGGTTCCATGCCCAGCCGAATCTACAGTATGGCGTTCAACGCCACCTCCTCCCTCCTCTGCGTCTCCTCCGCCACCGACACCGTCCATATCTTCAAACTTGTCGCGCCCTCTGCCTCCCAACAAGCCCGCCCCACCAGCAATAACACCGTCGACGACGAAAGCGCCCTCCGCCCCACCTCCCGCAGCAACAAAAGCGAACGCAGCCTCAGCCCCACAGGCTCAGACTCCCAACCCGACCTCACCCGCTCCACCTCTAACGGCTCCAACCCCTCCCTCCGCAAACACAACGGCACCCTCATGGGCATGATCCGACGCACATCCCAGAATGTCGGGACCAGCTTCGCCGCCTCCGTGGGCGCATATCTCCCCTCCGCCGTCTCGGAGATGTGGGAACCGGCGCGGGATTTTGCGTGGTTGAAGATCCCCAAAGTCTCTATGGGAGGAGGAGGAAATAGTGCTGGGGGAGGCGGAGGAGGCAGTACGATGCCGTTGCGGAGCGTAGTGGCGATGAGCAGTAGCAGTCCGCACGTGATGGTCGTGACGAACGAGGGGCATTTCTATGTGTTCGGGATTGATCTGGAGAAGGGTGGGGAGGGGACGTTGATTAAGCAGTATGAGGTTGGCGGGGAGAGTGAGAGATTGGGAGGGAGCATGGTTGATGATTGAGTGGGAGCGTACTTCCTGGTTGATGTACTGTGGAATATGAAATGCTTCTCTCTGGCTTCTTTTTGGGCTTAGCGGTACTCGGGTCTGGAGGCTATTGTCCGGGCATCTATAGTGGGCGCATTTGGGAGGTTTGGGAGCTGAGCGATATCTTGGGTCGGACTTTGTTTGCCAAGCAGATCACCTCTGCTCTGTATAACGTTGTATTGCCATTCTGTGTTGATCTTGAATCATATATATGTATCGCTCGCCTCGTCCCTATAGACCCGATCCAGTATCTCCATCATGACTAGTCCGTCTATCAAGATTCCTTCTCTTTCTTCTTCCTTCCTTCTCTTGCCGTTTACATTCACACCCTCCCATCTTCTTCTTTCTTGCCCTCTTCTCACGTCCCTCCCTTGCGATCTTCCATTCCTGCCCACTTCTCACGTTCCTCCCTTGCGATCTTCCATTCCTGCCCACTTCTCACGTTCCTCCCTTGCGATCTTCCATTCCTGCCCCTCCCTCATCCGTCCCGGCCGCATCTCAACCACGGCCCATCCCGCTCACTCTGCGCCCTTCTTCTTTCCCAATCCGGGCAACAGACTCCAGATCCCCGCATCAACCACTAACATCGCCAATACAATAGGCATCAGAACCCAGACACCCCTCGCCTGCGCAATCGCCCCGACCGCAAACGGCAAAATAGTTGCCCCCGCAGCCCCAAACGCTGCCGCGAATCCAATGCCCCCAACGTGCAGGTGCTTAGGGAGGAGTTTTGTGGCCGCGACGACGGCGGCGGGGAAGAGAGGGCCAATAAAGAAACCTTCGATGGCGATGCCGGTGGCAGAGGCGGGGAAATTGGGAACGAGCCAGAAGAGGAGGTGGGCGGCAATGGCGAGGAAGAGATAGATCTGAAGGGGTGGTTAGGGCTGCTGAAGAAGGGGAGAGGGTCGAGACAAACCAATATCGCCAGTTTCTCCCCAATCCTGCCAGTAACGAATCCTAAAACCAAACGGCCAACCATAAGTCCGAGCCAGAATCCTGTTGCGCTAGATCCGGCCGGTAATGCTTCTGCGTGCCGGACAATCCGCATGTACACGACGACCCACCCGCCTAGTGCAACCTCAATGCCGACATATACCATCAGGAACCAAGCGCAGACCCAGACTACCTTGTTGCCCAAAGCTTCAACAGTTCTCCCCCCCTTTTTCCCGCTGGTTCTAGGGTTCGCATCTCGATACTTCTTACCATTTTCCGTCCAGAACGCCGAGACGACCGCGACAAGTTCAATGACGGAGAGACCAATCATGAGATAGTAGAATGTGAACCATTGAGCGTGTGCCTTTGTGACCAAAGCCGTGGCGATGATAGGACTGAGCACGGCTCCAAGTCCGTATGATCCGTGCAAGAACCCTAGAAGCTCGTTCGCCCTTTGCATATTTCCTATATAGGCGTTCCAAGCAGCGTCTTCGAGACCGTTGCCGAAGCCAGCAAAAATGAATCCTACGACAAGGGCGGGATAAGGTGGGTGTTGGGAGATGATGATGTACCCCGCAAGACGTGAGCCCGGGGCAAGGTAGGCGACACCTCGCTGGCCTTGAGACATGTGTATTCGGTTGTTGAACAGGGCGGCGCCGACGTAGCCGACTACGGGGGAGAGGAAGACGAGGGAAACGACGGTGTAGGAGATATTGTAGTAGGTCTCGAGCTAGCAACTCAGATCAGATTGCTTTATTCACCTAGAGTATTGGAGATGGACGTACGAAAGGTATTACGGCCTGAGTAAATCAGCGTCACCCTGCAGCTGGAACATATGGGTACTGGATACTGACCCCGTACGCCGCATCATTGGCACCCATGATCAAGAGCCCCCAAAAGCACGCCAATGTCCTCCACATGTTGATCCTTGGGTGATTCCATTGTTGCAGCTGTGCAACTGGAGCAGTGGTTGGCGAAGGAAGATCAATCTGCGATTGACTCCTTCGTTCATGGCCAATTCGCTGGATCCTGTCGCCGGAGGCGTGTGAGGGTTGCTTGCTCAGTGGAGCATGGTGAGATTGGATGGGCTGCAACTCTATAGAGCATGCTGGGTCCGTTCTCATGTGGGTGGTGGTAGTGATGGTGGTGGTGGCCGCCATAATTTTGCTGCTCAATGCTCCTCAATCCGTAAAGCTGAGCAGCCCTTTATATAGGCCATTGGGAGAAAAGTCACAATCATAAATCACTTTGGCGGGGTCGGCATTTCCCCGAGATACCCCGCCGCTAGAGTATCGTCCAGTCAGCAAAACCGCCCCAGCCCCGCCAGTAAGAGGGACGATGGGAGTACGATCACTCGTGAATAAAGGCTGTGCATTTACTAATCAATGCATTGTTGGAAAGCACTCTATTCCGTACCTACAATATAGACTGGAAGTGACTCATATGAAACGAAAGTCGCTCATGATCATGCAGGAACTTCAACCCAAAGCGGCTTCCGTGGCTTGGCTCTCTAAAATCCCTCATTGCCCATCTGTTGCTTGATAAGCTAGCTTTATCTTGTACTCGGATCAGTGGCAAAATCCGAAATTCTCTGGCGAGAGCTCTTGACGCTACTTTAAGGGCGGCTGGGGGGGTTTTGCAATGACCCCGGCAGGCAACTCGCATACATTTATTCGAGTCTATTTCGAGATATCTTCCGTAACAGAAAGCCTTCAGGTATAACTGAGTGCCTAAACATTAGTGGAGCATAACATTTTACAACGAAGATCTCTCAGGAGCATTCTGAAATATGGAAATATCCTGTTGTTACAGCCGCACACAGAGCATAGCCGAGGCTTCAATGAGTTACTATGTATGAATTGTATACAGGTAGATGTACATACTTCTCTACGACAATCCTCCTGCAAAGACACTCAGACGAAACCTTCGCATGAAAATTCTCTGATGTGTCGAACTGTACTACTAGCGAAGAGCTCGCCTGGATTTCGAGTGCTCTTTCTGTGAATCTAAGTGACATATGTTTAGGGAAATATTCTGAGATCAGAAATATCCTGCGAAGCTCATTATCCTGATATGATTAAATGATGCAAGAATATTCTCAAACAAAGCGCTGATTTAAAGAATACATTCATTTAAAAATAATACAGTTATGTATTCAGAAGAAAAAGTTGCTGCAGATCATTGCGGAAACCCCCCAGCTGCCCTTAAAGTACATTCTAATGCTCCCTATAAGCTTAAGGGTTGACTTTATACACCATGCTCAAAACTGTCAGGACTCGTGATTGACAAGCAGGAACACAACAACTCCACTAGAACCAGACTAGTACCCTAGTCGCCAAAGAAGAGTTCTACATCGACTGTCGCCAAAAGTCAAGGCCGCAGCGGGAGAGCTGTTAACCTTAGCACTTGAAAGCTGTTGGAACCTTGCGCATGACTACTGTACTATTGTCAGCTCTCAATAGAGGACAAGAGGGAATAACCAGCTCATCAAGTCATCTCAAGCATTGGATCGAAAGTTCCGCCAGGAAAATGAGATTAGAATAACCGCGGCAATGCAGATCTCTGTAAAGTAAGTGTAGGATGTAATTTCCATTTGTTGATTATGGAATCTAAACAGAGGTAGGAAGATCTACTCGATTAGACCACTGAAGTTTAGATATCTTTTCCGCAGTCCTTATAAACTTTGAAAAACCTAAAGCTATTGGGTTTGACAATAGCTGTAAGTCAAGGGAAGATGCACGACATGGTGTTTCTGAGTATTGCCAAGAATCTTTACATTGAAGCACCCAAAGCTGCGTGCCACACCAGTATTCAACTCAGCTTGACAGAATGCGCAGTATTTGATAATTTGACGCAGATCTGACAAAATAAGATTGGAGACTATCGCATTACAGATAGCCCGAGCAATTACTTCTTCAATAAAATGGAGAGAAATTGAAGAGGGAAAACGCAGACCGTCTACGTTTAAAAAATGTATAAGAATGTGCGAACAGTAATCTGACGCGAGGAAAGACTGTCACGCGTTAGAACGTGCCTCATAGAAAGCAGTGATTGCTCGAAAAAGACTGCAGATAACTTGTCTGCGTCTTTTCTGTATACTTGGTATTGTGGCAGTCCTAAATATTGTAGTTCTCCAGCTTTTCCCCTTAAAGTGCGCTCGCGCTGGGTTGAGGATAGAAATGCCAGATCAATGAGTATTCAAAGATATGTGGCAGTCATTTATGGTAAATTTGAGAGCTGCATATTAATATAGTTCAGTGAAAGGTACCGCAATATTTGTGGTCTTCTGAGGTGAATAGGGGTAAGTTTTATGAAAAATACTCCAGATCTGGTGGTGGCGCTTGTGGCTTGACGCGCGCTAACAGAGCTTCATCGCCCTGGCAGTGACAGGGCCTGTTTGCAATGGTTTGGCAGGAGCACAACAAGTCTACTACGAGTACCTAATAAAGCATTCGAAAATTCACGACGCCCATTCCTTCCTGTGAGGTAGACTAGCGTTTTCATCTAAAGCAGTTAATTTTGACCCAAGTCAGCCGTCATCAACTCGCCCACACTTTCCTCCGATTGGCATCTTGCATTGTACGCGACTTCGACAATCGAGGTTATTTGCTCTGGAAAAAATCTGCTATTGCACTACCATCGTATCTGGCGCCTAGGGGGTAATAGATCATGGATTCCAAAATGGACGTAGACGTGGGGAAGTCGCCAGAGCCGCATCGACTATCACCTGCAACAGAGCCGGCGTCGATACCAACACTGGATGGATGGATAGAAAACCTCATGAGCTGCAAGCAGCTGGCTGAGAATGACGTGCAAAGGCTGTGCGAGAGGGTATATAACAATCGGTTGGATTGGGCTACATAGCGTTGTCCTGGGTAATTGCAGCAGCTAACGTTGGGTGTCCTCGAAAGGCTAGGGAGGTACTGCAAGACGAATCAAACGTGCAACCTGTGGTATGGATCCACGGGCACTCAATACGCTTTCATACTTATACATACTGATTCATAACAAATAGAAATGCCCAGTAACAGTATGTGGGGATATACATGGGCAGTTTCACGACTTGATGGAGCTATTTCGCATCGGCGGGCCCAATCCTGACACCAACTACCTCTTCATGGGTGAAGATAGCAATCTCACCTCAATAAAGCCATGCGCTGATAATTTGCATACAGGGGATTACGTCGATCGAGGGTACTACTCTGTCGAAACCGTAACACTTTTAGTCGCCTTGAAAATCCGATATCCTCAGCGCATCACCATCCTTCGTGGGAACCACGAGTCACGTCAGATTACCCAGGTCTACGGTTTCTACGATGAGTGCCTCCGAAAGTACGGCAACGCAAACGTTTGGAAGTTCTTTACCGACCTTTTCGACTATCTACCCTTGACTGCTCTCATAGACAACCAAATATTCTGCTTACATGGGGGCTTGTCGCCGAGTATCGACACTCTCGACAACATAAGAGCGTTGGATAGAATTCAAGAGGTGCCGCATGAAGGACCGATGTGTGACTTGCTTTGGAGCGATCCTGATGACAGGTGCGGTTGGGGTATAAGTCCTCGAGGTGCAGGATATACGTTCGGGCAAGATATATCTGAAGCTTTCAATCACAACAATGGATTGACGCTGGTGGCGAGGGCGCATCAGCTCGTAATGGAGGGGTACAACTGGAGTCAGGACAGAAATGTGGTGACGATCTTTTCAGGTAAGGATTTTAACAAAATTACTATCTTTTCAACCATAGCTAATATGTATCTATAGCACCAAATTACTGCTATAGATGTGGAAACCAGGCCGCCATCATGGAAATTGACGAACACCTTAAATATACCTTGTGAGTAAGGACAAGCCCTCGTGCCGCCCTCAAGCTAACCATGTCCAGCTTGCAATTCGATCCGTGTCCCAGAGCAGGAGAGCCGATGGTATCGCGGCGTACTCCTGATTACTTCTTGTAAAGCACTAGACTTTGGCGATGGTTCTTGCCGTTGCGTTTACTGCATAGTAGAAGTGCATTAATAAACGGCGTACACTCCAGAATAAGTTCTCTATTTCTTCATTGTCTGCTGTGAGAGGTGAACGATCGAGCGCTAGATTTCAATCCTTAGCGTTCCCTAGGATTAATAGTCCCAGGATGAACGTTTCGAGTGCTTCTAATTCTTGTCGTAAAGCATAGCAAAAGGAACTTTCTATAAAGTGATCTACTATTACCATTCCTTGGCACTAAATATAGAAGCCAAGGTGAGAAGCCATTCAGTTGCGGTGATTAGAAGCGAGGGCATGGGTAACGTAGATTCTCTCCTCGTAACGGAATACCATTGGATCTCGCTCCTTGATCTAAAGTACGAGGAGCATGCATTTTGCACTCAAGTCTGAATCGCATTTCGACATATCTTGTCTAAATATTCCTCAAGTGTCAAAAGACCAAACCGCCGAATCTCATGCCGTGGTTCCCATCTTGCAGTCTCCACTTCCAGTTGTCTCTACGGAATATTTCTCATTTGGACCCAATGAGGGCTTTAGCGTCCAAGATTTCCTTCGAGATTTAATCCGGTCTTCTTCACGTGCGGCTAAGATTAATTTTATACCTCCAGATCAAGAAAATGTAACGCATCAAAGCGAGCCGCTTGCATTGCCTCTAATATTAGAGACCGCTGCAATTCCAGACCAGCTTCAGTCATCATCTACAAATGTATCGAACAACGGGCCGTCTCCTTTGCATCAGCCTCCAGCCACCAGGGAATCCGACACACGTAAACACAATGTCTTGCGAGTTGACAGTCATCTTGACTATGGAGTCACCAATACCAAGTCACCAAGAATCGTACATACCTACTCGAAGAAGCAAAAAGGCATATCGCAGGAGTTCCCGACCTCTGCGACACTTCTACCGCCCTCACCTCCTGGTACAAGACTTGGCGATCAGCAACACGATGCAAGCGTGTACATGGGCACGGGAGTCCGAAGAAGGGATCAAGGGGTACCAGGAATAATCTCTGATGAGCATATACCACTACCGTCTTCGAGAGCGGCGAACGCAGCCATTTCAGAATCACTGAAACAAAAGCCCGAGCGAACAATTAGAGAAGAGCGACCTGTGAAGGGAAAGAAGCGCTGTCGACGAGCCCCGGTTGAGGGACTCGTTCTCATCCATCGTATTTCTGACGAAGGAGCCCATCCTACGGAGCCTGAGGTAAGTTGGAACTCAGCATCACCAGCCTTCGCTAGGAAAGTCTTACTAAGGATCCTCGTTTTCAACGTTGCCTTCGACCCTTATGAGGAAGATCGCAAACTGACTTCCTTCAGCATGAACAAGATCCTGAGAAAAACTTTGACCTTGACAGCGATCCTGTCGAGGGTCAGAATTCTTCCCCCATCACATCACCAACATCAAGTTGTAGACGACCAGCCAGGGACACGAACTCGAAGCCAGCTGGAAGACAGAAGCGTTCTAAGGTCTCCTGTGGTCAAGGTAATGTGGATCCTCAGGACTTTCGAATTCCACAACGGCTCGTTACACCCCCGACTAATAGGGTTCCGGAGTGGACACCGGGCAGTGGCTTTAGTGGGTCTAATATGGATTTCATTGGCAAAAGAAAGTGCTTCAAACCCAAGATACTAAAAGCCAAGCGCTCCGATCCCGCGTCAAAAGACAGGGGCAGGACGTTGGACCTAACCACCAGTTTGGACATAACTAAATCGATGGAAGAATCTCGTGTCGTTCGAAGGGAGCGAGGACCGTTGCACGGAAAAACTCGGCAAGAATATGACGTTTTGCTGTTTGAGACTACATCGACCCGAATTGGAGAACGAAGCCGCTCTTTCCAGCATACAAGAAATGCAGGTGACACAGTTACAGCAGAACCATCAGAAAAGGTAGCCAGCTCCGTCGAGTATCAAAGATGCGCCATGGCTGATCATGGTCCACCTTCAAAGATTCCTTCGCAAAGACCCTCCATCTACCACTCGAACGCATTATCGTACCAAAACGGTAGCCAGGCAGACCATAGTCAACTGGCCACCGACGATCCGAGGTTCCAGCGAAATGGATGGCTGAAACGGGCGAAAAAGGTCGGCTTTGCCACTCCAGCCGGCCAGTTTGAGCCCCAAGATCCAACAGATGGGAGACTCGGAGATGGCTTGCCATGTATAGTAGGAGAAGCGTACGGTGCGACAGAGGTAAGCGATTATGATGACAAAGTTAACGTTGGAAGACATCACGACAAGAGAAGTGGACAGACCAATATTGACTTTGAGAATGATGAAGATGTCAATCCCTTAGAAAGGCGATGCATCGATGCTAATACAGCTTCGGAAATGACCTTATGCAGGAGTCTGGAGCTGGGAATGACGCCAAGACTGAAGAGGAGGATGTCGAGGGTGCCGTTTGTGCCGCCGTTCAAGGGGGTGTGAAGGATTCTTGGATTTATCTGGGCGTATCGGAGTTTTTGTTTGCGACGGCTACATACTGCGGGTCTATTTTTCCTTTTCCAGATCTATTTTGTGGAAGTCTGTCTGTGCATTGTTTCCTTTGGTTGCACCTAGAACATTGTAGCTGATGATATCTGAGAGGTATCCATAGTTCTCGTCCCATATAGATTTACTTTACTATTCTTTGCCCAGCTTGTTCCTTGCCAGGTAAATTCCGGACTCTTCACTTCAATAATGCAACTACATAGTAAATCTACCCACACCACGTTTCATACTCTATATCTACAGTATATTCAAGCCACTCTCACTCTTTCGATCCCTCAACTACAGTACCATCCCTCCATACAATCAGGTCCCCCCCCCTGGCGTGATTGGGAAAAGTGGAGGCGGGGTTTCTCTCGTCGTTGGTCCTTGTCATATGGGCCCCCCCCCCCAACTCCATCAACCATACCATACCCATACCATACCCCATCACGCATCCACCCCACCCACCCACAGAAACCCCCCATCTCCCTTCCCATCCCCCATCCCCCATCTCCCATCTCCCATCTCCCATCTCCCATCTCCCATCTCCCATCTCCCTTCTCCCTTCCCCCTCCCACTCCTTCTCACCAAACCTCACTTTCCCCCCCTCCCCAATTGCCAACTTTTCTTTCTTTCTTTCAATTTCCCCACAATCTCGTTTGCCATTTCCCGCTTTTCCCATTTTTTTTTTTTTTTTTTACTCCTCTCATTCGCTCTTCTTTCTTCTTTCGTTCGTTGTTGGGGGAAACCATACATCGCGCCTGATTACAAGCTTTGCGGAAGGGGGAGATGAGAGATGAGAGATGGGGTCGGTGGGTGGGTGGCGACGATGATCGACCGGGCGTGTGTATGTGTGTGTGTGTGTGTTTGGAGGGGTGGTGATGGAGGATGTGTGGGGAGGGAGGAGAGAGGGAAGATGGGATCGGGAGGTTTTTGATGGGGTGGGAAATAAACACTAGTACTATGTGCTAGCAAGCAAGGACTGATGCAATCGTATCTTTTTCTCCAGCCATGATTTCGCATTCGCCTCCTTTGCCTGACGAGAGTTTTGCAATCGTATCATACACATCATCCCATCATCCCATCATCAACCCAATTCCCGTCCCCATTCCCAATCCCCAGTGCACCAAATCCACAAAAGCAAAACAAATATGCACCCCTTAGATAAAATCACCCCCCCCAAACCCCCCAAACGGATTCGGCGGGCCCCCACCTCTCCCAGGGAACCTCGGCCCATTACGTAGATTCGGCGGCCCGTCTCCAGGACCAATAGGGTCGTATCGCGCGCCTGGCGGGGCTCGTGGGTCGTAACCACCCACCCCTCCAATACCGCCACCAAACATTGGGTCGTCGAATGTAGGATGCATACCTCCTCCTCCTCTGCCTATGCCGCCTATGCCCCCTCGACCTAGTGGGTCATGCGGGCCGAGACCGGGTGGGTAAAGGTCTTGTTCTCCGATGTTTAATGGTCTTCGCGCGCCGCCGATGCCGCCGTAACCATGGGGGCGGTTGATCTCGTATTCGTCCTCGAAACCTGGTGGAGGGAAATCTCCTGTCGGAAAAGGGCGCCGTGGTCCGGCAGCTAGAGGGTCGTCGAAAGGGTAGGGGCGTGCGGGTGGGGGGAGGCGGTCGTCGTGAAGGGGGTCGTGGGCGGGAAGGGGAAGGCCTTCTTCTCTTCCAGGAGGCTGCATTCGTCCCTGATCACGCGGTTGCGAAGATTCGTTTTGGCTAGCGGCGTGGGCGGAGTCCTCGTAGCCGTCTTTGCGCAGACCGGGTGCGAGTTTCTGCACGATTTGGATCTTGAACAGGTTCCCCAGGTCTGTCAGACGGCCTTCGGAGATGAAGAGGTCTTGGATTCGGCGGGTGGTGCGGGCGGTGTCATCATCGGAGGTGACCGTGAAGGGGAAGGAGGACTCGGAGAGGAATTCGGAGATTGTGACGTTTAGGGCGTGGACTTTGTCATCACCGATGCCCATGCCGTTGACGATGGCTTTGGGGCCGAGGCGGGAGACTTTGATAATGTACTGCAGGGATGACTGGGGGTGCGAGTAGCGGAAGGCGTAACAGGAGGTCGAGGTTGCGTTCCATTCGGAGGGGAGGGGTTGAGGGGATGAGGCGTCGGTGGTGGCTTCTAAGAGAGGTTGTAAGTCTGCTAGATTTCGGAAAAAGGGTTGGAGATGGGTGATAGTTACCTATTCGATGGTCCTCCCCAAGCCCTAATACTGTGAAGCCTACTGCGAGCATGCAGGCGTGGCTCAATAGAGCAACGGCGTCATAAGGATTTCGGAGGTGGGGTGATGCCTCTTTGGGTAGGCTCGAGCACATGTACTCGGATAGGTTGAGAGAGCTGTATACATTGCCTCTATTCGCACCGCTGGTAGCCATGTTGGAATGCCTTCAGGCACGAGGTTCTCTCAAGTGGTTAGTTAGAATAAGAAAGATTTCTTACGGGGAATTAGTGCTAGTTACTTCGCGTGGTACTGGAAGAGGTTTCACGGAATGGTTCCGCCTTTTCAGGCCACCAAGGGCCGCGTCTATCGACTCGTTACTCAAGTCACTTCATTCATCGCAATGGACAGCTTACTTCAAGATGATTCATTAATACCGGAAATCGGCGAGCAAGATAAGCTTGGCACAAACATGGCAACAAGATCTCTTCTAACCAATCCGGTCATCATCACAGGGACAAGCCGCATCTCATGCTTTGTCCTATCAGTAAACATGCGGAGGAGATGTATGGTTCTTCGTTTACCAAAGGGGGTTGTGGTGATGGGATGGGGATGGTGGGGTTTTGGTATAGGGTTGGGGGAGTGGGGGAAGGAGGGTTGGTGGGCGTGTGATGAGATGGGATGATGGTAGGGATGGCACAGTGGAATATGGTTCGAGGGGGAAATGTAACGGGGTCAGCGATATATCTTCGATCCTGCCTGATTCTCTTTCCTCCTCCCCAGATTCAACGGCCTGAATCGATCTCTGTTTTGTACCTTTGTTTCCCCACTTCAGAAACCACTAATGATCATACTTTGTGGATTCATAGCTGTTCCCAGTAGACTGGAGAACCGAGATATCTGTGATGTGATATATTGCGACTATGAGGTCTGTTGACAATATGAGATGGGAGTTTCGAACAGGGGGGTTGGGTGGTCGATGTGGCATTGGAGGGATGGGGCCGTGGAGGGTAACGGCGGTGAGAAGGCAAGGGTAAGAGCACTAGCAGGAGCCAGCGGCGTAAGGGGATGAAGAGGGAGGATTGAGCCGGAAAGGGAACCGTTGCGATGGATGGGGGTGAAGCAGAAGGAGAATGGCGAGGAGTTGGGCGATTGAAGGGTAGGTGAGAGGATGCGGATGAGAACGAAAGGATGGTTAGAAGATTTTAGTGGTTGATTTAGCTTTAAAGATTGGCGGATGCTAATATACGATCTTTCTCGGTTCTTTGGAACTAGTCTGTACATTTCTTACTTGCTGTTGTTCTCAACGTACAATGAGTAAGAGAAAGTCATGAACACGAAGGTATGCTGTATTTGAGTCCGGCTGAGAGAGACCCGAGACTATTTTATGTGTCTCGGCCTTGTGAAGGAGAGAGAATATTCGTTCGAGATGTTGGTAGTTATGAGCGGTTTGACTTGGAAGGTATATCGAGCAGGAACATTTGTCCCGAAGAAGAGCTATGAAAGAAGCCTGGGAGGTTGACGCACGGGCAATCAGTCAAGCAGAATTATCGCCAAGATAGCAATATTTTCGAGTAAAGATTTTACCGAATGTAGGATTTGCCAAGTCGAAGTCTCGTCGAGTAGGCCGAAGATCCAAGAGTAGATGGGTAAGCCTCGTCATCCCTTAATCACGAGTCTAACTTGTTACATGCCATTGCTGAATTCCAGGCATCTGCTTGGGTCTATCGCCTGGTTAATCTCTTGTCGATCAGCAAGGACCGTTTCGATGTCTGTCGCTCCATCTTGACCATTTCCTCCATCCCATGAATCGGTTCCATTACAGGTAAATTTGTCAAGGTCGGGAGGCGAAGGAGCAGCAAAATTAGCATGGAATACCTGAGTCTGGTGACAAATAGTTTCAGGATGGTCCCTAGATCCTTCTAATAAATGTGTCGGTGGAGATCAAAGCCTGACGTTCAAGAACTGACCTGTGACTGACAAATAGTTGTCTTGCCGACATTTCAGTATTCTCCTCTCAATTCGGAAACACACAAGCGGACCATTGAGGACTCTTCATTGGACATTGTGTTGGGCGATATGGCCATCCGATATCATGGGGCATGACTTCCATTGAGGTTAGGTAATGAAGCCAAGCGGTTTGCCTACCTTATCATGAAGCTTTGGTGGTTTGACTAGTAAGGCTGCAAAGAATATTTGAAAGGATGAAACAAGAGGGAGCATCGACAAGCTCTTACACAAGTGTCAAGGGGCTGAGCTTAGTATTACAAGCATGCTCAAATACAGTATAAAACAATGTGTATACAAACAGTGTGACTTTGGAAGTCTAGGCGATCGGTGGTGTTTGGGAACGACTGCCGACCGTTGACAAGAGGCAAACGCGAGGAGGGGGAAAATGCCTGACCTGCAACACTGTTACATAGCTGCCTATCATCATCATCAAGTCAGTCTCGATCCCCGCTCACTTTGGCCGGGGATTGTCATGGCATACATAGTTCCCCTCACGGCATGGCCTAGTGAATCCTCTGCGGAGGCGAGCAATGTCGGCGTAAATGGAGTGCAGAAGAATCATGAACAGTGTCCGCTGAAATCCTTTACGATTTAGCGTGGAATCCTCTGCGACTGGTGGGGAATCCTTTGGGAGATGTGATGGAGGGGTGCTATGCCGCATGCGATTGGTGGGGAATCCTTCGAAAAAAGTCCAAGCACGCAGCACGTCAGACGATTAGAGGAAGCCCATGCTCTAGAATAGCATCCAATGATTCTTTGCCTTCTACACCGCTCGATTCGGCACTCGCTGTGATTATGTAGCACGGGCAGAGCCATGCCGTGCGCAATTGCACTTTGCAGGAGCGTTGTTGCTGCATAGAACTGGCATGCACATGTCTACTACTGTATACCAGCTTTATGCAACTCCGTTGATGGGGGCCGAATCCGAGCAAATGCCGCGGTTTCTAGAGCCTCACCAGCGCAGATGATCCACTTTGTGGAAGCACTTTGGCGTGCAACCCCCTTGGTGTATGCAGCATGGAACGGGCATGCAGATGTTTAAGATGTTTACTGCGCATTGGATTATGCAACACCGTTGGAGGGAGGGGGCCGAAAGTTGGAAAACACGGCAGGCATTGAGAGAGCCTCATCGCCGCAGATACCCCAGATCATGGGAACACTGTTGCATGCAAGTTCCCCCTTTCCGTGCCACGAGGACGATGTCGTACATCATGCATGTACAATCTCCGGGGAAACCGGACGAAGGCTCCTGCGTTGTTGCTTGGGTGCCATGATGCTTAGTTGCCAGATATTCTATGTACATACCGTACCTTCGGCTGACATAGACGTTCCACCTATCTGGCATTCAGCAACGAATGTGGGAGATCGTATCAAGATGTTGTCGCTGCCTACGAGTCCTCTGGAGATTGGAGGCACAACAGAAGGACTCAGCCATCGAAGTCGCAGTCCCGTCGGCACAAAGCTCTACTTCTCGATGTGCGCTTTGAGGAGTCGTCGTTGAATTGACATTACCTCATTATTATTATTATTATTATTATTATTGCGCCATACTCGTACTGTACTGTAGAATCAATTGCGAAACAGTTGGCGGCCGCCTCGAAAGGGCCGGTCCGATAGAGACTACGGTAAGGTACGGAATACTTGTACATACCTACATAGTCCATCTCGTGCCGTAATGGTGAAGGAAGATAAGGGATTCAGCTAGGCCGTTCCCGTTCGCTCTACCTTAGATGACACCCATTTGCCTTCTTCCATTCATTGTTTCGTTGGACGTGGGGTGAATGTCCATGTTTGACTGGGACATGTCGTCGGCTTTCCTAACCGCGAATCCGAATCCTAGTGCACGAGATAGCGTAGCGGAGAACGTCCAAGGAGCAGGATCATCCTGGGGGGTTCTGGAGCAGCAATGAAACGAACAGGAGATACCATGTAGGTAACATCTACGAACCAAAATGTAGCCTTCGTACATCCGTAATCCGTCGATGAACGGGGGCATGGTGGAGGTACGGACCGAGTACGGAGTACCACGGTAGGTTATCTGAGGGAATATCAAAGGCCGGATTGAGGAGGTGGCTGAATCCCAATCAAAGGTCCCTTTTACGGATTAGGAATATGGCCAGGACCAATCCGTACCTTACTTTAAGCGAGAGATCATCTACATAGCGAGTGACACGACATTCGTCAGCGATCCTCCCCCGTCCCCGCGAGTCAGGTACATATTCTACAAGGGGGGGGGGGTTGGGTTTGGCGTACTGTAAGAGGAAGGAAGTCCGCCTGGGCGTGCTGCTTAGCCTGCTTACTTTACCTCGTTGGCTACTCACAGAAACGATCAACAGTCTGTGTCCAATGTTTCACCTTCAGACTGTTCAGACTGTTCAGAGTGAGGGCTGGTCCAAGTCGCGATTGGCCAAGCGTTTCCACCATCACGCAGTGGCTGCTGATTTCTAGATAAGGAAGTAGTACGGAGTACTAGGTTCTTCGAAAGCGTGGCAGGATGACGAATGCACGCGCGGGGTAAATGGAATCGACTTTTTTGGTACACAGGACCTCCAAGGTTCGGGCGTGGCAGCTAACGTGCTTCTTACGACGTACTTTACCGTGCAACGTACGTATGGCTTCATCGTCGCACAGCTTTTACAGCAAGGTAGATAGTAGCTGCCCCCGTGGATCGATGGAGCGAAGGCGTCGAAGTCAGGGTGATATCACGTAAGATGGGCTTTGCTGGTCAGCCGGCGATCTCAGGGTGCACCGGCTCGATCGCTCTCACGGAATGTTGGTTCTGGATTACAATAGTAGGAGGATCCGGACTGTTTAGTTGCGGAAGATGCAAGAGACCCAGCAGCGGAGAAGACACGGCATCGCGAGAGCTTGCGATGACAATCTTTCATGCTGGTTGGAGTACTTACCCAGTGACATTCGTTTACATCGCTAAGGCATTTTGTACATTAACCGTTTGATGATCAGCCTGCTGCTGCTGCTCGGCTTCTAGGACCGACTTTACGACATGGTCCCTGCGCGGTGGCAACGACATGACCCTACCAACACGCATCTCCCTCACAAGGCAACGAGGATGCCGAGTGGCTGTTCTGTAGCTGCTACGTAGGAGGTAGCATTTGATCAATCTGGACGATTGCTGAAACTCCTGAAACCGCGTCAGATCTTCAGAACCCCCTGCATCGTAATTTAATCCGTATTGTACAAGTAGCGTCAGGAACAGGGGCATAGACGACCACTAACAATGCTAACAATGCAAGTGTGTTCTTCCGCTCAGCCACCAACACATGGGAATCATTCGGCAGCTTCCGATTTGTTGGCTTATGCCATCCCACGGTTCCATCGTGCAAAAAGCGTGGATGCCTTCAAATTCATGCTCCACTCATAGCCCGGGAAAACAGACTCATGATGTCTGACCGCGCAAGTGCACAACCAATGCTCCCGGCTGCCATGTGAAAAATTCCCCAGAAATACTTGAGGTGATTGGAATACCGGTCGACCACGGGGTAGATTGGCCCCCAAATGTTCCAATGAGTCAGTTGAGGATAAGCGTGTTGTGGCCCGTAACGTAAGGTAGAACACCATTGATTAGTCGTCCTAGAGCCCTGATACATGATGCTTGGAATTGGCAGTACGACTCGCTCCGCTGACGTTGAATGTTCTGCAGAAAACTGCCTGGCTGGCAACGAGCAACAATTTCCGCACCGCGATTGAACGGAGTTAACACTCAAGACGACACAGCCTCGTTCCCCACTCTGACGTCTGAAGTAAGGTGGCGATAGAGTTTTGAAGGTTGTCAAATTTCGCCTAGATTTTCCAAATGCCACGACGCTGCGCTACTACATCAAGTAAGCAGCGCAATGGCTTCAGGTACGCGAGATAGAGTTGTTGTAGCCAGCATGAGTTTGTATCACCATGGTGGGTGTACCTAACCTGCCTACACCGCTCGTCCTTACCTGGTACGTCAGTCCAATGATGATAGAGTGTGAACCCCGCTTGATGGAAACGTCAACGTGTTCGCGCTCTCTTAGTGTCTTGGGATATAGATTAGCCCTGATGCTGGGGTTGAATTGCTAGTAGTGTACTCGTACATCTGTCAACTATGTATCGAGTTAGTCGGACTCCACTACCTACGCAATCCTCGTCGACGGAGTGGCCGTCGCGACCGCTAGGGACACTCGGGACAACCCGTTCGCGGTCAGTCCGTCGAGTCACGATATTGCGAGTTTGTCCGTGTCGGTCGTCCATGGCGTACATACTCTACTCTAGTTGTACAAGCAACAGTGGATTGCATCATTTGGGGCATATCTAGAAGCTGATGGTTGGAAGGTAGGGTTTTGGTGTTACTCTGTTGGATAGATTGGCGCACACGTCCCGTAGAATAAGCTGATAATGTGAAGATAAGCTGAACGGGAGGAGCCAGTTCAAGCCATTGATTGCCCCGCGACTTGGTTGTGCCACTAGGGTAGCATGTGAGCGACTCGCCCATATTAATCATGTTCGCAAAGAGCAGCATTGTTGTCTTCCATAGGCACGGACAAGGTTGCCCACATGCCCCGTCCCTTGTTTCCACTCTCCGCTCGCGGGGTTGCCGTGCGCGTTCACCCAATCGTTTGGAAGCGCCAGCGCTTCCTCCATGCCGCACGCATCGTGCCTGGTTCAGCTCGAGCCTTATTTGATCCACGGGTCTTAGCAACAGATCCCTCAGGCGAGACTTCACCGTCTTCGTCTATTTGCGGTCGTGCTGCCATTCTCGGAATGCTCGGGGTGGACCGTTGCGATGCTTCTGGTAAGAGATGCGAGGTCCAAGCGAGTCCGGAGTCGCAACGTCTGTAGATTGGTTGTGGGCTGTGTGGTGGTGTTGACAGGCATCGCAATCCTTCGGCTACTGTAAGGTCGTACCGTAATCTATGTGCTTTAGCGCCGCAGGAGCTGATACTGTACTGTACCTCGGGTCATCCTTGCTACACTACCTTATACTTCCCTAAGTGCTGTCTAACTCTGTTCGGCAATGATGGCACAAATAGAACGTGGTCATCCGCTCTCGCGGACACGACGGAAGGTCCTGCGCATTCAGCCTCACGTTGGCATCCCGTATGGTGATTGGCTCATCTCCGACTACCGTACTCGTCCGCACTCCCGGGTGAGGTGTGCGCGTTGTGCGACGACTCTGTACTACATCCTAGGCGCCAACGGCAGTCGGGGCAAGAACCCAACACTGAACCCCCTCCCTGTGACGGCGTCTCATTGGTCTTCGCAACGTTCGAGGCGATTCAGGCAAACCTCACTAGGGAAGAGTTGAATCTTATTGTTGATCATGCATGCTCACTGGTGCATGCCGACGCAAGTGGAGGTGGATGGAACGAAAGATAGGTCTGGAAACGAGTCCGACAGACTTTTCATGGATCTTTGGTTCTAAGCTGATGTTGCAGGATTCCACCTCAAATCCTAAGCAAGGTAAGGCAGGTAACAATCGCAGTGCACAATAGTTTAACACATTGACGAAAGGATTCCCAAGGTTCTCCCGCCCCCATATTTATCATCCCATGCACCGAATATGCATGCCCTGTGTAACGTGTAAATCCTGCATCCCAACACGATAATAATGCTTGTACATGATGAAGGAGATGGAGGCTGTTGATGATGACATAAGATAAGTCTGAAACCGTGAGACAACTCCCCCGCCACCGAAGCACTAAGCCCCTCCCGTTTGGAAAATCGTCTGTCCAAACCATATCGTAACATGAAACACCCAGCACAGCCTCGTTTCAGTGGATCGTCTGCTTACCTAACGCCTCTTCCGGATATGTCAAAGCATCCGCATGACCGAGAAAAGCTGGAACTCCTTCGTGCTAGCATTTTTGAAGACTGTACTCCATATTTGTCCAGTATCCAATAATCGCGTGTTCTGGCCCAAACCCCCCAAAACCCCAGAAATGGAAAAGACTCGCGTAGTGCTCAAGACGGATAATTTGATGATCCATTAGCCGTGCTGGTGAAGACAGGAAATGTTGCCGAGGAACTTAAATTCCCTGGCTGTGGTGCCATTGGCGAGGGCTGTTGCGTCCCATCGCTACAGGATCTGCTCCTTGCAGGGAAGTTGGTGAAAGACCATCGGGCAGGAGTGGCGGCGGACCCGTCGCGGAAGCCAAGCTCAAATCGCTTGGTGCAGCCATCTTCAGTGTGTCTTCGGAGCGTATCTCGCCTGGCGAATCGACGACCACACAGCGTACACGGGTGGTTGCGAGTTTTGTGATGTACCTGGTATTTTTGTTAGCCTCAGTTATAGATTGCGTATCGCTCGAAACTTACACTATCAACGTGTCGATCGAGGTCGGTTTTTCTCTGGAACTTCTTGGCACATGGAGTGTCCCCAGCCACATGTGTGCATGGATGCGGGTATTTGCGATCAGGGTTGTGTGTTTCTAGATGGGACTTCCAATTGTAGCTTCTCTTGAATAGCTTGCCACATACGCGGCACTCGTGTGTAGCCTCTTCAGGAGTCGTACGCTGGCGCTTCTTTTTGGTTCGAACATCGCTCTGGAGTATCGAGAATTTGGGTATTTGGGTTTCGTCGGTATCGTGTAATCCCGGAGGATAAACCGGTAGAGCTGGTTTCGGCCATTCATCGGCGGTAGGGGCGGCGCTGGCAGGTGAGATGTCGTTGGAGTAATTCGAAAGTCCGTGAGTAGTCAAAGCACCGTGAATGATCGGACCGTTACCCAAAGGGGGGTACCATTCGTTTGCATCTTCCACCTTCACCGTTGGGGTATACCTGAACCCCGGGCCATTGTGAGCGTAAGCTTCGATTGGTGTGTAGGAGGATGAGACGGACGATCGATGTGATGATGGTAGATTGGTACTCGGCGGTGTATGACAATATACAAGGCCAGGTGCCTCGGGAGAATGCCCGGAAACCATGCCGGTGTTGAAAGCAGTAGAAAATCCCGAGAACGGATCATATGCTGCGGAAGAGATGTCTGGGGGCTGCGATGATGGTGGAAAGTCTTGCTCCATCATGGAAGAATGCGACCAGCTGTCTGAAGGTTGAGGGGATGGCGGTAGTGTGTTGACTGAGCTCTGCGATGGTGCCAAGGAGCACTCGAATAATCCTAATCCACGGTTCTGGGCCGACTCGAACGCTGAAGACTCAGGCTGCGGGGTGGTGGGGTAGAAAGGTCGCCGTGACGAAAATGATTGTTTGGAGTGCTGATTGTATGGCGAAGAGACTGGCGACCGCATCGACTGTGGCGTAAGGGTCATCATATTCCTAATATGCGCGGCGCCCGCGGATGTGCAGCCGAGAAGTTGCTCAAGTCACACGGTTTGTGTAGGAACAGGTGTTCGGTCAGTGTAGTGGATGTTGGATGCAACAAGATTGATAGAGACCAATAAGAATTATTTAGCACATGGCGTGTCAAGGAGACAGATGATGTACAATGTGTTGGAAAGTGATTTATGAGAAGCAAAGCAGACGACGGTAGGTAGGCTGATATATGAATGTTGGATCGACGCAGGCGCAGTTATGGGGGTGGGTCAGATAAGTAACGCTTTAAGGCAGAAAGGCGCTATCGACCCAGGAAGGATTAAAGTACCTTGGAAAGTTGGGTGATGGGATATAACAGATAAAATGCAGCACCGCCAGTATTATCGAGGTATTTGTAAATCGCTGGTAACGGACATAAACCGAATTTAATATCGAGCAGTGCAACGAATGGTGGTGCATCTGTTCACCCATGAGATTAATCCGAAGCTAGTAAGGGGAGGGAAGTCGTGGGTAAAGAATAAGACGCTGATGGGGGTCCCTGGCTGCATGATGCATGCCCTCCGCCTCGAGCTGCATGCTGCAATCTGATTCAGGTGCGACTTTAGCTCCATCCCACAGCCGGGGTTCCTAGCAGGGGTTGTGGTCCGTGGAGGTACAGTAAGTAAGGTACGGTAATAATACCGAGCGGAGTGTTACTAGCACCAGCCCAAGTGCCTGGCGATCCCATATTGTCCCAATCCGTACTAGTGTCATACTCAGACAGTTAGCCTCGTTTCGGTTCCTGAGACGACCAACAAATAATCATCTCGCATAATTTGGTCCCCACAAGACAAGGCGCAGTCAAAAAGAATTGGAAATCCGACTCTTTTGTCATGGACACAAGCCCGTTCGATCCGATATCCCTGCCATAGACTTCCTTTTTTAGTGACATTTCTCCCCATCAAGAATCATGAAACAGTTTAGAGAGCAAGGTGTGTGAAGCTGAGGTAACGGTACCTGTTCGTATCATGACTCATGATGACGCTCGTCTGACTGACCCGTACAATGGACGCTGACCGTCGCATACATAAGAATCTATGGTTTTTCTCGACTGGTGGGGAGCGACGGTGAAAGTCTTTTGGCTTGTTCGGCAAATACCTTAGGGTTGTTTTGCCGATCGTGATCCGCATGGATAGACACGTGGGAATAACCGCCGATCGCTGTGATCGTCTCTTGTTTCAAGTCGAGTGATTGCCACTTTGAAACACGCATGCCATCAAATCCTTTCGGAGAGGTCCGGTTCACAGCCTAATAGCATCCCGATTCCTTCCTCTTAGCACCCAACAGCGTGCGAAAATCGCAAGCCTTTGTCATCAGTCTTTTGGCCCCTGCTTGATACGGCCGTAAATGTGGTTCCCGTCACACCATATCTTCTCCAGTTCAACCACAGAATCGTTCCCTTGGCCACCTGGCGGGCGCGATTCGCCGACCGGAGTCTTAGGCAATAGCGATCCTTCGGATTGACTTCTAAGCGCCAAGTGTCGTGAGACTCTTAGCGAGGATTCCGCTTGACCTGGGAGTAGCGTATGTTTATGCGATCGCGGCGTATATTGCCATTTGTCACTTCCGCGATGGAAATGCTGAACAGTCCTTTCGTACGCCCAAATCGCGGCTACAAACGGCAGATGAGTGATCTTCAGCAGTACGATGCGAACGCCGCGCAGATTTTCCGCAGGTATGCAAAGCCGCAATGGGCGAAAGAGGACCAACGGAATCAAGTTCTGGGTATCTCAATGTTAGCGCTCCGTACGAACGTCTGCTACCTTGTAGAGCGAGGCTGTGGTCGCCAGTCTCGAGACTGGTCCACTCGAACCCATCACTCCACCGTAGAGCTTGCTAACCTTCAGCTCAGGCAGTCATGACGGGGCAATGCAGTACGAGATGAATACGAAATCAAGATCCGGACAATACATACCAGGGGAGGAAGGTAGTAGGTTAAGCGCCGGGATGCGGATGCCTGTGCCCGTTTCAGTTGGCTGGTGGAGACTGGTTTGAGATACGACTAACCTCCAGCACGAATACCGAGTACCTAGATACCGTTCAAGCGTTGTTCTGGCTTTATCAGCCCTTGTATCCATGGCTTAAACTTACTGAAACAGATACTCTTCCCGAGCGTGATCCATAACCTATTAACCGTCAGTATCTCGAAGTCTGTGCCTTAATCCAACCCATGTTGGAAACGTCGACCGCCAGACCGCGCGCACCGCCCGTCAAAAGCGCCGGTGGAGCATGCTAGCTTTGGCGCTTGGATCACATACCTTGGTCAAGCTCTGGCTAAGAATGGCAATGAGCGAAGTCAAGAGCAGGATATTGGTCAGTACCACGAAGCATAACATAAGCTAGGGCAGGATCATTCAGTAAAGCATGCATTAAACGTGACTGCTGTCGCATGCAGTGTGATGCGGAAGAGCTAACCGTCGGCCCAAGCGCAGGCGAAATCTGCATTGACCAATCAGCATCCTTATTTGCCACTTTGCAGGGATAAAGCGGTAGGGCTTTGCCTCATCACATTAGCACATACCTCCGAAGCTATGTCCTGCCCCGCCAGGTCGTATCAGTCATAAATCCACTGGGCATGAGGACTGCATTACCAGGTACTCACGAAACCAAGATAGCTTGACCTTCAGCAAAGTCAGCTACCGGACTTGATCTTGTAAAGGCATCTAGGTCCAAAGCCTCACCCGAAGAACACGTTGATAAGAACCCACCATATTTGGGGCGCCGTGAGTTTGTCTCTTGCTAGCATAGTGAAAGTGGTTAAGAAGCCTTGTCAAAATCAGCAGAAGAATCTTGTGTACGGAAAAGCCAGGAAAGAATAGCGTACCCAGAAAAAGAATAATGACGATACCAAGGAATTTGACAAAGTCCTTTGTCTGGTTTTGGAAGAGATAGTCAGCCTGAGATTATTAGGCCTTCTGGGCGTTGTTTTAGACATACCATTTCCTTCAAGCACGGTATCTAAGGTAGCCCTCTGAGATTAGCGTGAGATCACTGGACCTTTACTCAATAGAGTTCGCTTACCAGAGTACCGAAGTAAGGATGAAGGCTGAGTAGGGAACAGACACGAGGCACCAAGAACAGCGCCTCGAGTGACAAGATGTCGAACGAAATGTCTATGATGTGATCGCTTTCTTTAAGTAGACCAATGATTCCTGATCAAACCCTATGTTAGCGAACCATATCCACTTTGCCCCAATTGTGCCATTTAGATTGGGAAAGCTAACGATCCGAAGGATGTGTATCATAGTTTAGGATTAGGTTTGGGCGGTCGAAGTACCTACTTGAAATGAGGTATGCTACTCCAATCCCGATGATGCCAATATCCCACAGGCTCCAGAAGTCAGCCGCGTAAAATAGGGTTCCTGCGTCCTTGAATTCGCCAAATTCTTCATACGCAAATGCCGCAATCCACACGTACAGTAGTACTTCGACTGCTGTGATATTTCGAGGGTTTCTTTCGATGAGTACTGCGTAGTAGAGCCCTAGGAATATGGCGAAGAAGAGCGCCTCAAATATCTTCTGGTACTTGGGGACGCGGAGCCTGGAGTATGGATCTGCCCTTCTGGAAGGCCATGAGTCTCAGTCAGAAATATTGAAGAAATTGTAGAATGAACACCAGGTATGAAGCCTACCTCTTGCTATATACCTGAGGCTTCTTCCGTGTATGGACGCTGAGCGATTCCCAGAAGACAATTTCTCCCGACCATATGCCATTGACAATCTTCTGCACCACCGGTTGGCTGAGAAACTTTTTAGCATCGGCAACGGCGGCAATCTCTAAGGCGTTGAGGCCAGCGAACGACAAAGTTGGGTCCTCTTCAAACGCAGTCAGCATGCCGTCACCAGAAGGTCGCGTATGTGGTTTGTATTGCAGTCCGGACTGTTGCAACCTTGCATGTTTCCTCGGCGCCTCACATTGCTCTCTAAGAAGACTCGCGTTCTCATTAACTAAGTCGTTCAGAGAAGGCCTTCTCTGACCAAGCTCGTTGGTCATATTGGCTTCAGTATCACAAGGACGTTCAGCGGACTGCTCAGCCGCAGGGAGCTCGAGCAAGAGACAGTCTATCAACTCTTGTTCCGATAAGTGATGCAGTGTTCTCCATGCCACGATCTCGCATGCGTAGCCCCGAGCTTCATTGACACCACGGTCATCACCAACCGATGCAAAGTGCCATTTGAGGATGCTAGGAGCGGTCAGTGGTTTTGGATTTCCAAAGGGACCGAGAAAACACTGACAGCAATGCAGCAACAATATCCGAAGGTGAAGATCTATCCGATAAAGCTACAACAAGAGGCTTCAAGATATGCCCGACAGCAGCAGTCCTTAACTGTTCGAACGTATGCGGAGCTTCTATGACGTCTATGAAATATCTAGCAGAAGTTAACTTCCAATTCTGTTGCTTTCAATGTACGGCAAGTTGGCGATCCGTCGTTGCACTTTAGGTTCCGCTGCATGTAATTACTACCATCCACGAAATTGACCATTCGTGCATCTCTAGAAATGCAGTATTGAAATGCAATGTTTCGACCAAAGGCTGCTGTAATGGAAGACAACTCTGCCGTTGACAATACAGTGAAAGAATTTGTACTAACTGGGACAACTTGGAAACAACGTCCCGAAGAGGTTCTTCATCGTCAATTGTCGGAAGAAATGGCGACCATTCCGTTTGACCGGTTTGTGGCCCATCACTGGGTGTTCCTGGGAGGCGTATAGACTTCGGCATATTGACAATGCTGGCTCACTGTTGTCCGAGCTTTGAGTTGCTACTATATGCTTGTTCTGATGGTACGTTACCTGGCGGAGCTGGCTCTTAGGGATAAATTACGAGGAATCACTAATTGAGCAGACAGCAATAGATGTTGCCTACATTAGGTGGACAGGTTGCTCAACACATAAGTCGGATTGAAGACCCGTCACCTAGTAACGCAGCTGTTCTCAGTACCATTTACAATGAGGGAGGGATCTGATAGGCCGTGATCTAAGAAACCTCAAGAGAAGGGGTGCGAAGGATTCTTGTTGCTTTTTGGAATTTGGGGGATTAATTAAATCTGAAACTCGATAGAAGAGCCTCGGCAGCAGGGATCGTGGATGCGGCTCTGTACCAGCTAAACTACCTATGATGACATACCAGATTTCCTGAGTACCTTACGAGTAGATCATGCAGAGCGTACTCCCGTGGATTCATTGATTGTCTGGTCGTCGATGTGAACTTTAATTGGAGAAATATTCGAAGCCCTACGCATAGGTTTGGTGATAATGCTAAAAGGCGAATGTGCCGAGAAACCTACAATTGCATCTGCACCTCCGACTTCCCAACCGCCTTTGAAACAAAGGCCCCAAAATACTCATTCAACGCATCTACCGTCCCACTTCCTTCCACAAGACTGACCACGCAACCGACATGCCCATCCGGTCTGATGATCACTACGCCACCTCGTTCTTCGTTGAGTCCCATCTTCGCATGCGCTGAAGCCTTCGCTTCTGGAACCCTCGGATCCCAAACGTCGTCCGCGTAGACGTGATCGGAATATCGTGCTAGGATTGGGGGAAGAATACTCGAAATCTCAAGACTGTCTCTTGGGGCTGCAAAGGTGGTGCAAATGGAGAAGAAGTAAGAATGAGGGTTGTGTCGCTCATGATATGAAACGCTTGCGATATCTGCTCTAGTATATATCGAATAGAAGCTCTTTTTCCTCTGTATGTTCATAGCAAAATCGGCAATGGCGCGTTTAGTGGCGGCAGGTGAGCCTGCGAAGATGAATATTCTAAAGGAGCCGTTAAGAGGAATTTCTTGTTCCAGCTGTACTTTGTTCGCATCGACTACCCGAGTTACATTTGCCGTTGGCATTACTCGGCCCGTGCGAAGAGTGTTGCCTTTTGGATCGAAGAGTGGTGATCGAGCTACGTGACTTACCGACCAATTGTACTCATTTGGGCCGTAAGCAATTCCATAGCCGGACGTAAATTCCGTGCTTGACTTGAAAACCTCGACGAACTGGTCAACTTCCTGTTCTTGCTTGCCTTTTTGCCCATCACATCCCTTCGAGGCTTGGCCAACTTCGCTAACAGAGGGTTTGCGCTCCGAAAATAGGGCTGCATATTTGGCATCGAAGTTTAGAAGATCCTCGGCAATGAGTTTACGTTCGGACTCGTAAGAAGAAAGCACTGATCGTCTTGCAAAGCCGGCTTCAACGTGATGGATCTTCCACGCAAGGTTCAATGCGTCATGAAACGCGGTGTTCATACCTTGGCCGGCCTTGGGCTGTCGAGCTGTTAGTATGATAGCACGATACGAGACCAGCTTATGCAGCGTACACTGTGCGTATGACAGCAATCCCCACCCATGAACACTCGACAGTCCAAAGTATAGTTTTCAGCAATACCCTGGCCAATAGGATAGACCGAGTACCACTCTACACGGTCCCATTCGATATAGTACGGCTGGAGAATTCTCTTTGCTGACGCCTGAACCTCGTCTACTGTAGCTTGTCTCCTGGGATTGAAATCTGTGTCCGTTGAAGAAGCGATCTGAATATATAACCGTACCATATTGTTCTCTCTAGGAATAATCATGATCGAGCCGTGGTCCGAGTGTATCGTACATTTCATCTGTGCCGTGTTGGTATCCATCCAATATTGAGATGTTACTCAGAGTCGTACCTTGACATCTGGAAAATCCGTCCGAACCTCTCCATCCATGACTCCCCAGACATGAGAAATTGGGTCTTTGTGCTGGATCTTGACGTTGAGTTGCTGACGCACAAAACTGCGAGCCCCCTCTCCACTGAATAAATATTTTGCTCGTACAGTCTCTACCTCGTTCTTGTGGACATGCTTTAAGTTGACTTCAACAGGGTAGATCGGGTCTCCACCATCATTTTTGAATCCTGTAATTGTCCATGGTCTCTGTACATCTGCTCCGTTCTTGTGAAGATCTTCGATGAATATCTTCTCTATCAGGCCCTGATGTAGTAGAGTTGTAAACGGATATCTTGCATCGATGAACTTCGGGCAGCTTGCCCAATTACCTGTGCGGTGAACACCCGTGCCGTCGGAGCTTGGATCCCAGAATGCCACTTCGTAGACTTTTGCTGGCGCATGCGCCATGATGTGCCGCTTGAGGTTCATGTTGCGCAACAGGTGTAGGGATCGAGGCTGGATGCCATCGGCCCGGCCGGTAATCGTTGGGACATCTCTGTTGTCTATGTGTTTAATCTTATATCCCCAACGTGCCAAGCAGACTGCAAGCACGAGACCGACAGGTCCTGCGCCAACGATAACAACGTCAAGTTTTTCCGGTGGTGTAGACATTGGGATTCGGTTACGACTGCATCGTAAGACAATCCCCGGGTTTCAGGAAGACAAACAAGCCGGAGAGGAGAGAGGTTTGAGAGGATGTAGGAAGTATCGATTATGAAACGCCAGGTGTAGTAAATGAGGGAAAGCATGACGCTTTAGGTGTGCTTAGGGGTTCCAGCGGTGATGATTGAGATACTGGTACCGCGAGCAGGAGCCGGATGCTTAATGGATCCAATAATGGTCAGGTTCTGTTCGACATGCGGGGAATGTTTTGAGTGTGAGCTATATATGTAGCCAACGGGATCGATTTCGGTAGACGAGGACTCGCCTCGCAGTCATCTTCCCCCGCAACCACTATTCTAGAGGTGGAGGCACCGCATCAGCAGGCATGAAATGAGCATATCTATGTAGCCTTCTTTATTGTGTAAGCGACGTAGTAGATAGTGTACTTCTTTTGATATTTCGAATTGAGAAGTCAGTTCCTTTCTCCCTAGCGACTCTATTGACTATTTCAGTTACGGGTTCAAGCCCACCTTACCTTTCACGAGTCTTAACGACAGACCTCTCGCAGATCTTGATGATAGCTTGCTTGTGCGTACTACCTATCTCTTTATTACTTGGTTTTGCGCGGTCCGCTCGGGAACATTCCAGGTCCTTTTAATGCTCGTCTTTCGAGAGCATGGATGGTAAAGCATTCATGGCAGGGTGATGTGCATAGGACTATGATTGGCATGCACAAAAAGCAAGGGAAGCTTGTCCGGACAGCCAAACGAAGTCAGTGTATCAGATCTTTCGACCGTCAAGCAGATATATGGGGCAGATAGAAATTTTAGAAAAAGTGTTTGGTATAGTGTTTGGCAAGCACCGGAAATTCAATCTATTCGCCGAACGAGATGAAGTTATACATGGAATGCAACGTAGACTTGTTAGCAGGACATACTCCATGGAATCTTTGAAAGACCTCGAGGCGTACATTGACGATGCTGTTTCTCACTTCATGGCAAAAATGCGGGAAAGGCAAGGCTAAAGCATCGACATGGGCTTGTTCGTTCAGCTTTTCGCATTGGGTCAGTTCCTTTTCCCGGTTTCTGTATGTCCTTGCCGTAGCAGGACTGAGCTGTCCAGATGTTATTGGTGAGGTAACCTTTTCCAAAAGATTCGACTTTATGGATGCAGGCCAAGACAATGGCACCTTTGCTGAAATTGAGGGAGTACTACGCTCCGCTGCTTGGGTTGGACAGATACCTGCATACTACTGGCTTTGTGATTTTCTATCGCCGATTCTGGACATATTAGGGATCAACTTGGGGATGCAAGCCCGTCATGGAGCTTTGTGGAAATTTGCGTAGGAAGAGGTTGACAATCGAAAGGTCTGAGGCAGTGACCACCGGGACATTCTTGATAAGCTTTTAAATGTCCAAAAGGCGAAGTCCAATGAGCTAAATGACATGAGCATACTTTCGATGGAAACAAGTAATGTCTTTGCAGGCTCAGGTGCTACTGCCATATCCACAAGGTCGGTCATATACTACTTACTTAAGAATCTAAAGTACAAGCGCAGACTTATGGAAGAGATCGATGCTTATAAAAGAGACGGAAGCTTGACTGAGCCGATAACCCTGGAGCAGACGAAGTACATGCCATATCTGCAAGCTTGCTTGTATGAAGGTCTTCACTGCCACCCTGCCGTTGGGATAAGTCTGCCACCCGTAACACCACCGGGCGGTGTTGAGATCGATAGTCGATATATTCCGGAAGGCGTAGGTAGTCCTGGGACTTCCTTGCTCAAAACTAATGTTACTTCAGACCGTGATTGGTGTCAATCCGTGGGTTGTTCACAGGGGTACGGCGGTCTTCGGCGAAGATGCAGAATCTTTCAATCCGGAACGCTGGCTAGGTGATACTGGCAAGATGGGTACCGCTCCCCTCTTGAAACGAATAACCGGCAAAGGCTAATGCATGTCCTAGAACGCTTCTTGATCGCTTTTGGTTCAGGTGCACGCACGTCTCTTGGGAGTTAACCTGGAACTTGCACCTGGCCATTCTTCTCGATAGTTCGGAGGGCACTGACCAAATATCCACAGATCTAAGCTGGATGGAAATGTCAAAGTTGATTCCCACTCTTTTCCTCGGATTTGACCTCGAGCTTGCCGATCCGTCTGCAGAATGGAAGGAGACTTGCTGGTACGAAGATTTCTATAGCTTAGCATCGCAATATAAGAAAGCTAACGTGAGCCTTGAAGCAGAATGGACGACGTGTGACATTGTGGCCAAGGGCAAAAGCCTGAAGAAAGAGAACGGGGGTAGATTTATTCCATTAAACCTCGATGCCAGCGTACACTATCAACGAGCAGGCAATATTCACCATTGCCCTTCAGTCCTAAAGTAAGAATCTATTGTTTCTTGCTCAATGTTCTCACGATTGTCTTCTGCAGCTATCTGGTACTGACAACAACGCGTCGTGATCGGTCTTGTGATCCATATAGTTCAGAAGAGTACCTAGGGTCGGCCGAGAGCCTGGTCGATACTCAATAAATGGTGACTTTGTCGTTGTGGAAATCCCGTGTCACGTCAAAGCATGTAAAATGTTCGACTTTATGTGTAGGATGTCGAGGTCATTTGCGAATGCGCTTGTCATCTTGTTAACAACATGAGTGGGACTATGATGCCGAGTATATGTACTGCAGTATGCAGCACATAACTGTTCTTTGTCACTGAACGATATTCTTCTATGGGTAACAGCAGCGAGATTCCCAGCAGCCAAAATCAAACTTGTGTTGGACAGGTCAATCTCGCTCATCTTGGGCAACATAAGTTCAACACTCGAGCTGATCTCGGGAAATTTAGAATAGCAGTTCTGATTTTGGCGCGAATCAAAGTAAACAAACAACTGAAGATGAGATACGTGTTTCCCCTTGGTGTGATCTCAACACACACGAGATGGAAAATGGCTGCTGGATCTTTGCCATTCCGACTCACCGAGCTGATGAATATATGTACAATGGTAGCGATCATTCACAGCTTCTCTGATCTGCCGCGGTATAATTCGAATTTCCTATTGTCCGTTCTTATTGTACTTGTATATCAACTCTTTTGAATACGAACAATGCACAAGGCCAACAACACCACTATCAACCTCAATCGTCCTTTACCAGAATTACCGACGCAGTCAAGCTCACATCTTCTTTTAAAACCTTCACCCAAGCGTTCCTTACACTCAGCACCAGTTGAAAACGTCGACAACAGACTTACTGGCTCTACACTTACGCACAGTCCGACTGGTAGTAAACAAAAGTTCCAAAACCTCACTCGCGAGTTGTTGATTCCCTCAACACCACAATACTCACCTCGAACAACTGACAAGCTGGGCCTTTTGGATCCAGTCAAGTACAGCCCAGTTGAAGGAAGTGAAGAAATATCCAAAATGCCGTCAGTGTAGGTTATTTGTTTGCTTGTTTACTTCGGATGTCGACTAGATGAACATACAAATTCTAATCCAGGACAGGAACAACCCATACCACGTCATTTCGACATCGAATCCCTTTGTTGACGAGCGTTCCAATCGGATGGAAGACATGTATAATGGAGCGGTGCAACGCGACAACGACCCATACTACATCGAATCGAGCATGAACTTATTGTTCAATGACGGTAAAGCCAGTGTGCCAGTGAGACCCTCTGGTAGCACTTCTCAGAATAGAGTTGCCAATTCCCATTGCAAGCCACAAGGGATGAGCCAATCACTTTCGGAGGCTGACCTCCAATACCGCCGCAAGTACCGCGACCCAGCGGTATATCGCTCTCCAACATTTGATCTGAGAGAGCTTGAGCGCGATGGTCCTCTGCTTAGGATTGATCCGGATTCTCCTAAGCGCGGTCGTCCAGTTAATCGAACGCCATCTCCCATCAAACTGGAGGATATTAAAGAAGACCAGCCTATGAATTTTCCGTCAAGTCCGACCAAGCGCTCTCGTTCTCCAGTGAAGCAATTGTTCGGCGAGAATGGATGGCTCGGTAGAAGCACCAGCATGAAAGAAATGCCGTCTGAAGAGTTTCGCAAGAACAATGGAATAAAAAACTGGGGCGGGAAATTGAAGCAGCGTGTTGGGATGATGGTAAGATAATGGAAGGATCGCCCGTCGATGATATATTTGGCTAATACAGAAACAGACCGAAGATGTATCGAAATTGATACACCACGAATCTCCTTCCAGAAAAGCCTCTGCTCCTGCCAAGACCTCGAAGTTCCCAGTCTCTCTTGGTCCTCCAGCACAAGCCAAATTGTATTCTGAGATTGAGCTCATGATATGTGCCACTGCCAATCAATACCTTATGACCCAGCGATTGGAGAACCGCATGTCTTTCGAGAGCATTGCCAAGATAACCGATTTCTGGATCTCTAAGAACCGTCCTCAAGTCATCGAGTTCATGTTTGACCAGGCTACACAACGCGACCTTGTCTTGTACAATCTCAGAACCTTTCGCTTCTATGGCGCCAATGCAGAAAATCCTGTCGCCATGAACGCGATGATGCTATCCTGGAAGGCTCTGGCTAAAGAGATGAGTGTGAGGACTTTCTGCCAGCCTGATAGCGTTGTACGGAAGCATATGCACGACTGCTACAAGATCTTGGAGATGCTAGGCGCGCCGTTGGTGACGTTCTTGGCGTTTCAGGAGATCCAAGTCAAGGCCTTGAGAACGATCAAGGAGAAACAGCAGCAGAGAGAACAGTATGAGACTATGCCATTTGGCGTCGAGCGGAGATGGGAACCACCGACAGGCAAGATCAGCAGCGAAACCGAAGAGATGGAGGATCCATTTTTGTAGTAGCCACCAACACAGTCTTTGGAAATTCTCAAGACCTACTTACTGTCCTTCTCGTTTGGACACTGGCTATTCGGTTTGTTCTCCTGGTTCATGAGTTGTGGTTTGCTTTTGCTCCATATGGCACTCCCACCATTATGCCACTCCTTTACCCAATGAGACTGTCGTTCTACGACCTGAGATCTGATACTCTGGCAGAGCTCGATGCTCTACAAGTAAGAATGGTTAGAAAAGGAATACGTGGTCAAACCCTTTAAGCAGGCTTTAGTTGGTAGGGGATTTTGAACATAGTCTAGGGCTTTGCCGTGGTATTCCTGTCTTTTTCAACCTGGGCCCAATTAATGGTTGTTAGAAGTTGACTTTCGGACAGCGAGGATTTGATTCTCTCGATTCTCTCCTCTGAAGCAATGTAATTAGATCACTTTCTCACACAGGGGATAGATACAATCTCGGTTATCACTGAGGCATATTGCACTCTTTCGAAGGAGGCTCCAGCTCCAGACTTCGGAGCATATTCTTCATGCCATGAGACGAAAGCGTGATGACATAAGTTGAAATGACATGGAAGATGTCTGGGTTGGTAACTTCCATACTTAAGGTACCTATTGGACACAATCGAGAGGTAATCAAGAGGTGTTGAAATCTGTCAGCAGGACCACTACTACTCTACTCTAGTACTCTAGCGTGTCTAGGTAGATGATCACAGGTCAGCGGAATATCTATCCTCCGGGTTGACAGTCATCGCAGATTCCAGGTTGCTGCTGCCCCACGTCGACGCTTCCATTCTACTCTTTTTCCTCCCTAATGTTCACATCGATACCAACTTGGAAGACTTTCTTTTCTGCTTCTCTTCTCCAATTCTCCTTTAATACTCACTTTTAATCCTTAAATTACCTGCAGGCAGGTTGCTACATCCTAATTCCCTACTGCCTTCTGCTCCGCACGAATCGCTTGCGAACTTCTAGAGTAGCAGGGCTACGAATATCATGGCTTCGACAGGTCATACATACGGCCCGTCATGCTCGCTCCAGACCGATTCGAACGTTTTCATGCGGCGGGCCTCTGTCGCATCGAATGATCCTCCCAAAGTCAGAGCCCAATTCTTCTACAACTCGGCCCTTCCTATTGACGACCCACTTTCCCCTGTACCTTTGCCTTCGAGCACTTCTACTGGGCCCTCAAAGTTTCCCCCACGACCCTTCTCAGTCTTCGACTGTACCGCTCTCGAAGATGCTTGGCAGAGCTTGCAAGCACTTCAACGCCGTGAAAAAAGGTCAGAGACTACCCGCAGCTCCCAAAAAGAAGTTTCAACTGTGGATCAGCTTACAAAGATCATCAGAAGCGCTGCCCAGAACAAAAGGGCTGAAGAGAAAAGCAAAAGCGACCTTAGCGCCGCAGGACAAGATGAAAAACCAACGTCTAGAACATCGCTGGCGGAGACAGCTACGCGTGTGCCAGCAGGTGCTGAGGTGCCAGCAGAGCAGCAGATTGGGGATCCCCATCTAATGTTATGCGACGATCCCTCGCACGTCCCATTCGATGAGACTATGCCAGTTAGCTCTGACGAAATTGGTAACGACGAGTTCGAGAGCGGGATCCTGAGGAAGAGGCATCGATCTCCTTTTCGTCGAAAATACAAGGCGGAGAAGGCGAAGGGCAAGAAAGACGCTAGCCCTCGCCGGCGGTTATCAATGCACAAGCAGAAACCAGCTGAAGAATCATACGGATCCAGTCCATTGGAACGAGATACAACAGGGACGCCTTTTCTTCGAGTTTCGGATCGTCATAGTGATACATATCTCAATGACGACGCTAGATCAGCTAGTGAGGTCAAAATTGAGAAGGGATCTCGCCCAGCATCAATCAGTGACAACAGTTCGGAACATTCTAGCTTCCGTGGACCACAGTCTGAAGATCACTCAAAGTCTCACCGATCTTCTCGCCGCAAGCAGAAAGAATACCATCAGGCCTCTGTTGCTGTAGGTGTTTCAAGATTGCACCTAGTAAAAATGCCGGAGCTCAAGGTACGTGAGACAGAAACAATGTCTTGATACTCATAGCTGATGCAGCCCGCTAGATGGGACCCATATACTGGGACCCCGTACATGACATCTCGTGTGTCGTTCGAGGTACTTGGTTCTACAAGTCTTCAATGAACCCGGTTGAGCCCGATGTTGCCAACCAGCTTGAGGCCGGGTATGAGTACCTAAAGCCTTGGACTCCTACTTACGAGGACGAAATCAGCAGCTGCCTAGAGTATGGTGCTGCCGCTGAGCTGAAGATCGTCTGGAAATTGTGGCCTGCCGATCAGTCACATGAAGATGCGAGTAGACCATCCACCGGCAAGAATCCCAATTCAGACCCGGCACCAGTTGAGCAAGAGCTCGATTACGAAGCAGAGCAGGATGCTATGCAAGCGAGGGAAACTGTCAGATACTCGGAGAACAGGGCTGCTGGCGGCCTTGATGTTGTCTACACTAATGACATTGAGTCTTCTATCGACAAGAAGCAAGCGCCGAGCAGACTATTCCCGAAAGACAGTGTCATCTATGCCAATTCCAGAGACGCTCAGATCCTGAAGCCTGGCCAGCTGCCTAACGTCGTCTACGGACGACGACCGTTGGGTCCTATTCGAAAAGGTCGACCAATCGGTGTACCGGTTGTGCGCGGGTTTGACTATAAAGCTTGGGAGAAGATACATCCACCACCGAAAAGAGTGCAAGCGGCGAAAAAAGCTCGTGAGGGCGCTGAAGCTATACGTGCAGCTACCACCATATCAACTAAGAGCCGCAAATCCTGTGGTGCTTGCCTGGCAGATGAAGAAAGGCCCCAGCCCACTGATTTGGTTTTGGTCATCCATGGCATAGGACAGAAGCTCTCTGAACGCGTCGAAAGCTATCATTTTACCCATGCTATTAATGCTTTCCGGCGCCACATTAACGTGGAGTACGAGTCTGACGCTGTTCAGCCATGGTTACGCCAAGGTCATGGAGGCATCATGGTCCTACCCATCAATTGGCGATCTACACTGAAGCTAGAGGAGGGCGGTCCCGAGCCAAACCCTAATCGCAAAGACGAGCATTCGTCCAAAAACCAGTTTAGTTTGAAAGACATTACCGCCGACTCTATACCAGCAGTACGTAACCTAATCAGCGATGTTATGTTAGATATTCCGTACTACTTATCCCATCATCGGCCCAAAATGATCGAAGCTGTAATCAAGGAAGCAAACCGTGTCTACCGACTCTGGTGCTTAAACAACCCCGGATTTGAACAGAACGGTCGAGTGCATGTTCTCGCCCATTCTCTGGGTAGCGTCATGGCTATTGATATCCTCAGCAAGCAGCCAACAAAGCTACCGAAGCAGCTCGACCTTAAGAGCACGAAGATATACGGTGACATGTTCGAATTCGACACCAAAAGCTTGTTCTTCTGTGGAAGTCCTGCTGGCTTCTTCTTGCTCCTCAACAAAGCGAGTCTTCTTCCACGCAAAGGCAGAGACAAGCCAGGGACAGAGGGCGAGGATAACAGTGCTGGCGTTGCTGGCGATATCGGCACTTATGGATGTCTAGCTGTCGATAACGTGTATAACGTCATGCACTATAATGACCCCATTGCGTACCGTCTCAATGCCTGCGTTGACGTCGGCTATGCCGCATCACTGCAACCTGCCAAAGTTCCCAGCGCTACGGCCAGCTGGATGCAATATTTTGGCTCCGCCTTCCGCCGCAAGTCCGTCACGCGAACAAAAACTACTGAAAACCTTGACGACTTTACCTCGCGGCCCGCGGCCGCCAAGATGCCCTCGACCGTTGAGATGGAAACTCACAACTTCACACAAGAGGAGATTGCGGAGAATCGTATGTACTTGCTTAATGATAATGGGCAGATTGATTTCACGCTGCAATCGGGAGGTGGGCCGTTGGAAATTCAGTATTTGAACATGCTGAGTGCGCATAGTAGCTACTGGACGAGCCAGGACTTTGTGAGATTCTTGGTTGTGGAGATTGGGAGGAAGTCAGGGAGGGATGAGACGATGGCGGGGGTTAAGGCACTGAAGAAGCCTTTTGGGAAGAATTAAGTTGAAGATGATCATTTTCGTATTGCCTTCGAGTTGTGCGATGAAGATGGTCATGGAGTGGGCGATTGCGCTTTCCCTTACTGCTGTAAGGTTCGGGGAGCTTATGAGGGTTTACGACTTGCTGTGCTATGGTGTTCCTGGGAGGAAGGGCGGTTATTGGAGAGCATTATACCCTAGACGTTACTTTTGTTGCTGTTACTTGAGCGAGTCAGTGAGCGAAGTGTGTAATCTCTATCTTTACGGTTTGTGGAGGACTGGAGCTATTACATAGCTCGTCTACCGTAGAATCCTAATCCTAATATTAAACTTCGTCTAGTCTGTCGAGCTCAAACCCTTTCTTGGTTGTTTTTGAATGGTACGCCTCTTTAAAACTCCAGGGAATTCTATGTATAGCGCACGTCAGAGGTGGGGTTGTGGATGAAATGCTGTGAGAAGGTTGTTAGGGTTAATAAAGTCGAGAGTGGAAGTAGAGGGGGTGGGGTTTGATCATGTAGGAGAGTTGAAAACTTGAGGAGGGAGGATGGGGTTGGGTTGTGGTGGGTGGAGGGTAGGATGGTTGGGCGACGTTAGATGATGGAGATGGAGATGGAGATGGAGATGGAGATGGGATAGGAAGCGGTTTAGGAGGAGTCAGCAGGTTAGAAAGGCGGTAGGGGGAATGGGAGGGGGGTCTATCATGCGTTGGATTTGGCGGTTGAGGTGCGAAGACTTAGTCGTAAGGATCCTCGATCACAGATCCAGAAGTGCAAAAGTTAGGTTCGCCCGCATCTGCAACGGTGGCATATGGATATTATAGATATGAGCATTTCCTACCACTCAATCGGCTTCTCGTGTTGCCAGAACAGGCCCGTTTGCCCTTTGATATCGCCCACAGCCAACAGCACGGGCGTCTGCGCGCCTTGGTCGGGGGATTTGGCGCCGCGGCCTTTGGTCATGTCTGTGGTTACAAAGCCAGGGCAGCAGGAGTTGATGAGGATGTTGGAGCCCGGATGCTCTTGTTGGTGGGAGAGAGCGATGGCGCGGGTGAGGCCCGTGATGCCAGACTTCGAAACCGCATACGCCGCGCTCGGCCATCCCTGCTCCTCGTGCTTGCCCGCTGCCACCGCATCCGTAAACTCCTGCATTAGCGCCGTTACGTCTGCAACGGTCTTGGTCGCCAAGAACCGCTCGCGGATGGCGGGTGAGTATTTGGAGTTTAGGTGCCCGACCATGCTGGAGACGTTGATCAGACGGCCGCCGGGCCGGAGGAGGGGGAGGAGGAGCTGGGTTGCGGCGAGGGTGCCGTAGTAGTTGCATTGAAGGGTTGTTTTGACGACGTTGAGATCTAGTGGTGGGTTGGTCAGCGTTCAATTTCGGAGGTCGACAACTGTAGCATACCGAAGCCATTCATAGCAATCCCAGCATTGTTTACTACCGCATCAATCCCCTCGGGATGTTCCCTCCTCAAAAACCCCGCAAACTCCTCAATACTCTCCCGCTCACTAATATCCAATTGCTTGAACCGCACAGTCGCCAGCCCGCCATCCTGCGCGAGCGCTTTGGCCTTCTTCAACTGCGTATCATTACGGATACTCTCGAGGGCAGCTTCACCTCTGGCTTTGTCACGAGCGGTCAGGTAGATGAGTAAGGCGCCGTCATTGAAGGCGGACTTTGGGTAGTGGAGGGCAAGGTTGCGGACGATAGCGAGGCCTATGCCTTTGTTTGCGCCCGTTACGGCGGTCACACGGGTGAAGGATGGCATGCTTTGTAGGAATGATAATTGGGGACGAGACAGGGAGGTGGTGGGAGGGAAGACCTCATCATGAGTGCGAGAAGCGCTTTGATGGATGATTACGAGGTTAAAGATGTTGATTAGATACAAGCTACTGTTTGACAGAGCTTAAGAGGGTTAATGGCGTCATCTGAGCCCTAAGTGCTCACTGTACTACGTATTACCCCGGGAGCGTGAGAGTATGTTTCGATAGCACCAGATGATCCTTCTCAAACTTGATAATCACATAAAGAAAACATCTACACTTCAATGGCAGTCGAATAGGTGAATGTTCGTTCGACCAAGCGTCAGCGAACAGCTTGACTACCTTACGGCTTGGATGGCTTGACGATGGCTTGAAAGCTAAGATCGAATCATCGGCACACATGTAAGGTCGAGTAGGCTTCTAGGTATTATCACAAAAGTAAATCGTGGAGGAGAAAGATTTTAAAATTTCGTTGTTTGTTATTTCCAGATATTAGTGGAACAAAGCCCCAGTCAGAGTAACAGACAAGCTTGTCTGTGCTGTCGACCAAGGCAAGCCATAGTACATCCATCTATCAAGACCATCGAACTACAAACAAGAGACCTCTTCCTAGCTCCGGCGGGTAGAAGCAACCCGGAAAGCCAACAGCAAAATCACAGCTCGCGTTCTTCTTCGATCAACCTCCTTACAATGTCACTTCGACTCTTCCTTCATTTCCTGGCGCCGCACCTCCAGCCAGGTTGGGCAATAGATACGTGATGTCGTCCCATGGATGTCTGTATAGCCCAGTCCTCAGGCGCTTCTGGTCAAGATAATGTGCAATCAATCCGATGCTTCGACCCAACACAAACAATCCGTTCAGTACGCCCATGCTCAAATAATCCTCAGCCTCCTCGGCACTAAAGGCACCGCAGTTACGCATCAGGTCAACGAAGCAGACAGCGACACAACCATCGACGTTAAGGATGAGGTTGTCCTTCTTAGAAGTGGTCACAGTCTCCACGGCGATGGCATAATCAAGCATCTTGCAGCTGGGGAATCGCTTGTGGACAAACTCTTTGACGAGTTCAACGCGAAGATCGGGGTTGTTACGAGACTTGACCTTGTGGCCAATACCGGGGACTGCAACGATTAGCAAGAGAATGTCAGAGTAGATTTCAGGAAGACATACTGAGTTTGTTTTCTTTCCTCATAGTGTCCACAAAGTCACGAGGGCTAAGACCCTTGTCAAAGGCCTTGGTAAATTCATCAGCAGCACCATCCAGAGCACCACCGAATCTTGAACCAATTGTGAGTAGACCAGAGACTAAAGCACTAATAAGGTCCTTCCCCGCTCTTGTTGTGATGATGGTGTTCATAGCTCCAGAGACGGCTGGGCCATGGTCAGCAGTCAACATGAGAACCATCTCGAGGAAGCGACTGGCGTAGTCAGGCAGGCGGCGACGGAACCATAGCAGAGACATGACACCACCGATGCCAATTTCCTCCTTGAAGACATCAGAGATGGGCATACCAGCATACAAAAGTTCTTGACCACGGTCGTCGGAGATGGTAGAAATGAACGCGGCTGGTTTACGGATGAGACCGAGTTCTTGTGCCCATGAGTAGTCAATGGGAATCTTAGGTGGAATAGGCTCGGGTTGTGGTTTGATGGTGCCTTGCTTAACTAATCTCTGGTAAACTTGAGAAAGAAGCTCAGGCATCTCCTCAAACGTGTCTGGAACGAAGAAGCCGGCTTCCCTCATGGACTTATTTTTCATAGCCGCAGTCTCAAGCTGAGAGTTGGCAAAAGAACCAGCGTGGCCGAATTGAACTTCGGTCTTGAACATACTGGCGCAAGTACCGATAGCCCAGGCAACAACGGGCTTGGTAATTGTTCCATTCTTCACAGCCTCAATTACGCGATACTCCTCAACACCGCCAACCTCACCAAGGAGAAGCAAGAGTTTACATTCAGGATCCGCCTGGTACCGAAGCATGTGGTCAATGAAAGTGGTGCCGGGATACCGGTCACCTCCAATAGCAACACCCTCGTAGACGCCGTCTGTGGTATTGGAAATGATGTTATTCAGCTCGTTTGACATACCCCCGGATTTCGAGACGTAGCCCACGGAGCCCTTGCGATACAATTTCGAGGCAACAATGTTATCCATCATACCTCCAGTATTACCAATCTTAAACGCTCCAGGCTTAATGCCACCAACAGTAGCCGGACCAATGATGGTGATTCCTTTCTTATGAGCGACATGTAAAATCTCCCGGGCTCGTCGTTCCGGTACGCCCTCAGCGATAATGGCAATTGACTTGATTTGAGGATATTCCATAAGCTCCATCGTTGAGCTGTACACACTACGTGATGATGCGAAGTTGACCACGGTGTCCACGTCGTCATGCTTCGATATGGCTTTCTGGACATCTTGGTACACCGGCAGAAGAGTCTCGCTTGTTCCCCAATACCTACAGCCAAGTATGAGCACTTCCATCAAAGATATCCGAGGACGCAAAAGGACTATTCTAGTACTGACATTTTGCTGACGAATTGACCACCGAAAGTGTAGATAATACCGGCGACAGACGGGGTTTTGCGCTTGCAGATAAAATCGAAGTCCAGCATACCCTGCACAGCACGTGGTTGTAGACCACTATGATCGGAGCGTCAGCGGAAATCAAATGATGTTAAACATGAGGGTTTCCTACTAGACGAAACATCGAGTCTTGTCATGGAAAAGAGTGTGTTCAGCACGAGGGCTAAGTGGCCTGCTGGGAGCTACGAAACGGCGGATATTGTCGTTCGCTGACCCCCCCGTTCTGGCATTTGAGCTGCCGTTGGTGCCATTCGTAGAGGGTGTTGAAGTGCTCGCCGCCATGGGCGTGCCGTTGGTAGTAGGCGTAGCTGAAGGCATGGTATTCGACTTGGAGAAGCTTTTCGGAGGCTATCTAAGGAAGAGCGAAAAGCAATCAGCTCTCAATTTTGGCCTTGAAAGTCATACACTCGCGTGAGGTCGGTCCCGAGTACGGGAATTCTTATGAGGCTGGAGCTTACTGAGACAATGAGAAGCGGTGACGGTGACGGTGACCGAGTTTTGCAGAACCTCGGATTGATGTTTTAAAAGTCTTACAGAAGTTCGAAGTCTTGTGATGACATGAAAGGTTCGCAGTTGCGCCGATTGACATTCGCTTTTTGGAGTACCGAACCAGGTATTGTGGCTATCAAAAATCGAAAGATTGATGGTGAGCAGGAGCTTCTCGGTGGATACGGATAAGGGTAAGTAGCTCTCGTTAGCTGTTTTCTTGTCCCGGCATTTCTGTGTTGAGCTCGAGCTGGGGTGGTCTAGCCCTAAAACAGTCTAGCTTGTCTCAATCTGTGGGCAGTCAGCACTCTGCGGCGAGATCTTTTCTCAGTGAGAGTTCCAACCTGGTGAAAGTGGAAGGAAGACTCGTGAATAAATATCAATGGACTGCAGGTCGCTGTGAAAACCTCGAATCTCCCTTCAACACTGTTGAGGTTCTTGATCGTTATCGAGCAGATTCCTGGTAGGGCTGCAAGGATCTCTTGCCGATTATATTCTACGGAGTATCCCCCGAAGCACGACCTATCTAATAGTGAGCTTCGGCGAGCTTTATTAGCGGTGAGTTGAGCAAAAACGCCCCGAGCTCTTCCACAATTGCTTGAACAGATTGATTATTTGCAACTGCGATACTACCAATTATCTGACAGTTTCTAGAGAACATATTCCGGCTCAGAGAATACTTTCCACGGTTTTTTCAGAAGTAAAGACTCGAAAGCTTGTGCGCTTGAAAACAAGGCCAGTTGTAAGTAACCTGGACTCTTAACAAAATTCTCTACTATGATAAAGAAGAATTAATGACCAACTAAGCTCATCTCTTTGTTTACAGACTTAATCCCAAAATGGCCGCCAAATCTATCCTCGAAGCTGACGGCAAAGCGATCCTCAACTACCATCTCACACGAGCTCCCGTCATAAAACCAACACCTCTACCTAGCTCTGGAACCCACAACCCACCAACAAGGCTCGCATCGCTGTACTTCCCCGAAGATGCCACTGCCGAGTCTGTCCTCGACCAGGCCGAAGTTACATACCCTTGGCTGTTAGCAAAAGATGCAAAATTCGTAGCAAAACCCGACCAACTGATCAAGCGTCGCGGCAAGAGTGGACTGCTAGCTTTAAACAAGACATGGCCAGAAGCCAAAGCATGGGTGCAAGAACGTGCGGGAAAGGCCCAACAAGTCGAAACCGTACAAGGTGTGCTACGGCAGTTCCTCGTCGAACCCTTCGTACCGCATCCAGACAATACCGAGTACTACATAAATATTAACTCTGTCCGTGATGTATGTGAATCCTCTGTTCCTAGCTTCCCCATGGAGCAAAGCACTTCTGCAGCTGAGCAACGCTAACCGTTTGGTATAGGGAGACTGGATCCTATTTACCCATGAGGGTGGAGTGGATGTCGGTGATGTGGATGCTAAAGCCGAGAAAATCCTCATCCCGGTCGACCTTAAGGAATATCCTTCAAATGAACAGCTTGCGGCTACTCTGCTGAAGAAAGTCCCCAAGGGTGTCCACAACGTACTAATTGATTTCATCTCAAGACTATATGCTGTCTACGTTGACTGCCAATTCACCTATCTCGAGATCAACCCTCTTGTCGTCATTCCCAATGCTCAGGGAACATCTGCCGAAGTCCACTTTCTCGATCTTGCCGCTAAACTTGATCAGACCGCCGAATTCGAATGTGGTGTGAAATGGGCCGTAGCTCGGGGACCTGCAGCCTTGGGTATCCCCGTAACTATTTCAAGTGGCAAGGTTAGCATTGACGCAGGGCCACCGATGGAGTTCCCAGCACCGTTTGGACGTGAGATGAGCAAGGAAGAAGCATACATCGCCGAACTAGACGCCAAGACCGGTGCGTCCCTCAAGCTCACTGTTCTCAATGCTTCAGGTCGTATATGGACCCTTGTAGCTGGTGGTGGCGCTTCAGTCGTCTACGCTGACGCTATCGCCTCCGCGGGCTTTGCCGACGAGCTTGCCAATTATGGAGAATATTCCGGTGCCCCCACGGAAACGCAGACTTTCTACTACGCCCGAACTGTGCTTGACCTTATGTTACGTGCTCCTCCCCACCCTGAAGGCAAGGTTTTGTTCATTGGCGGTGGTATTGCCAATTTCACCAACGTAAGCTTGGCCAGTAAGCTTTACAGAGGTGATTGCGCTGACCTTTGATCTAGGTCGCATCTACCTTCAAAGGTGTTATTCGCGCTTTGAGAGAATTTGCCTCTACTTTAATCGAGCACAAGGTCCAGATATGGGTTCGTCGTGCCGGTCCCAACTATCAAGAAGGTCTCCGGAACATCAAGGCCGTCGGAGAGGAGCTGAAGCTGAACATACACGTTTACGGCCCAGACATGCACGTCAGCGGAATTGTGCCTTTGGCATTGGCACCCGGAAAATTCAAGGGCGATGTTAAGGAGTTTACTGGTTGATTTGATCGTATCATAGATGGTAGGGTTGATCGCGCATACTGAGTACTGTAAGTGCGTTTTGGTACTCTTAGTCGCGAAGGTTGCCTTTAGAAGGCGCTCTTCTATTAATCAATCGAGGCAGTGGTCGCATTGGCCATGAAGCAACCAGAGCGACTGCTCGGAGGCGCTTCCTGATGCTGATTCATTGTGTCAAACGCAACTCACTATTTGTTCTAATATTACTATACCCAAATCCTTGATATCCCGAGAGGTAAAAGCTCTTTCCGCGTATGAAGTCCACTTTCTTTCACCAGTTTCGCTGGCAAATCTTCTCCACTTTCTATACTCTGAGTATGGAAGACCTGGTTCATATAAGCACTCATGTCTTCTCCGAGTAGAGTGACCCAACGGGCGTCATTCACATTTTCTCAGGTGTATCCATCACTTCGAGACCCACCAACTGTGCTCTCTTTTAACCAATAAATACAAGACATCGTTATGAAACTGTCCTTTCTCATGTCCGCTTACGGTCTAATTCTAACATCCGCAGCTGAGTACTCCGACCCATTCTATAATACCTCCGGCACCGTAAGCCATACCCTAAGATTTAATTCCCCTGGAGATGCTAATCCACTGCGCAGACTCTTGCCCCCAACCAACGCACCGACAAAACCCTAAAAACGAGAGTACACGACTTGGTGACCTCTACCCGCCCCGTTTGTTCCAAGAATGTCACTGTTGATGAGATGTATGATGGTATTGTGATACCGAATGGGTGTCCAAAATCGGAAATCATTATCAGAACCAGCACAAGTCCTACATCTCCCTCTCCGTCATCACATTTCTCGTCACCGACAAAGTCATTCAACACTCATGTTCCCACTTCCGAAACAACAACCTTGCCACGGCTGCTAGCAACTATCAACGCCCGCTGGTCAGACACACTTCTCCCATCCCAGTCAAACATCAAGGCTATTAATGTCATTCCTCGGGCACTGGCCGCCAGCTCATCGTCTCCCAACTGTAGTTTGACCGTATATCCGAATCCCCCTTGCCCTCCCACGATTACAATTACGCGGTATACAACCAGCACACACACCGTTACCGTTACACCGGTAGCAGCGGTTGCACCCGCTCAGAGCGTTCTTGTGGGTAATCATACACGGACTATACCATTCCTACACACCCACCACACTCGCATCTCCGCCGCCAAAAACTGCACAAGCGGCAACGCAACCGCTACAGCAGGATTCGAAACCTCGCCGAGTACCTCACACTCGACAGACCGCCCGAGTAACCCCGCAGCCAGCCTCACAGGTACTCTCACAAGGGCGACACAAGGAGCAATAAACGCCAGCACCCCCAAAGACATTCCAACCACCAGCACGACCAGCCTACCGCCGCCCCTAAGCACAGCGATCGGTCCGAGTGCGAATAAGAGTGAGGTGGTTAGGAACACGGTGGGTAGGGCGCCGGTGATGCTGTCGGTGGAGATCGTGGTGGGATTTGTAGGGTTTGTGGGGGTGGTGGGAGGGGTGAGGTGGTTGGTTGGGGCGTAGGGCTGTGGGATGGGGAGGGGGAGGGGGAGGGGGGATTTGGGGGGATTTGGGTTTGGAGGAGTAAATTTCTTGTGGGGGGTTTTGTGAGTTGTTTGGGTGATTCTCGTTTTTGGGATTTGTTTCGGGGTTTGTCTTGGTATGTCTTGATGTAGTCCTTGAGTTATATCTTGCTTTGTTGTGATTGGTTTCGCAGTGGGCTCTCAATTTGGTTTTTTTATCTGCTTTTTGATATTCTTTCTCGTTTTTTTTTTCAATTGGCTGCGCGATTGGTTTCTCGATTTCTCTTTCTTGATTTACTTCTTGATCTGCTTTCTGGCTTGCTTCTTGATCTATCTCGTGATCTTTGTTTTGTCTTGGTAACGATCATATGAAGTCCAGCTAGTTGTTGCGAGAGGTTTGTAGCTGAGATTAAGGATTCTGGCGGACTTGAATAGGACTCTTTTCCTTGGGGATAGAAATGCTTACATACGTCCACATCCGAGTTGAAAAATTATTCCCAGCTGGTGAAATCATACAAGAGGGTGGTCCCGAGCGGTTCAACCGACAATGTAAGATTAGCTAGGCTGTGACTAGACGTGCAATTTGCTCCTTGTATCACGTCTCTTGGTGAGCTGATTCCTTTCGTGCTGGATGAGATGCCACGTGTGTTCCTTTGAGAATGGCAAACATAAGCATGAAAAGAAGCTTGGGCATCTGATTCCCTAGCCAGTGCTCATAACCAAGTGAGTATCAAGAATACTCTTTTGTACACCCAAGCACCTCCGCCATCTCCTCAAGATACAACAATATCCCCCCCCTACAACCCCCCCCCTTTCCTCACCCCTCACTCCCCACAACATACCGACTCCCCAACAATCCCTCCACGAACGCCCTCTCCACCTTCCGATTCCCCTTCTCCTCCTCCCTCAGCAGCACCGCCAGCACCTCGATCGGCGGCCGCAATCCCAGCCCGTCAGCCCGCTTCCAGCGCTTCAGCCGCGGGAGGCCGATGCAGGGGCCGTATTGGGAGGAGAGGTCGAAGTGGCGGAGGATCTTTTCGTGGACGGTGAGGGATTCTTGGTGGACTGGGGGCAGGGGGGGTTAGCGATTAGGTCATTCGGGTGGCATCGAGGGGAAAGGGGGAAATGGGGAAAGGGAAGGCGAAAGTACCTCGAGGGGCTTTGCGTTCGTCTTCTCTAGCTTTCCAGTACTTCTTAATCTGCACTTCTGAGACTTTTGACGCTTTTTGCTCTGCTTCTGTCCGCGCGGGTGGTTGTTCTCTGATGGCAAGTTCTCTAGGTTGTTCCACCTCCTCCTCCTTCTTTACTTCATCCGCACTAGGAATATCTTCCGGCAACGGCTCAGGCGTTGAAACTTCTTCTGATGAAGCTTTTACGAGGGTGTCGGAGGCGGGTTTGTCGAGTTTCTTGGAAGAAGACGGCGGGAGAGTGGGTTTTGTGACTTTGTTTGCGGAGGTGCGGGGGCCGAAGGCGAGAGTTTGTTGGGCGGAGCGGGGGTTGGAGGATTTGCGGCGGGAGGGAGGCATGATTAGGTTATCTTGGGATATCGATACTGTGGCTTTTGGTGGGTTGAGAGAGAATGGGAGGGCTGGGGATGGAAGGTTGATATGACGTGCCGAATGAGCATTAGCGCGAAATCTGGGGTTGCCGAAGGAACAGGCAGGGTGCAAACATCAAGGAGGTTTATGCCCATTTTGGGACAGTGTCAGGTGTCTTCTATCATTGAATAGCTACAGTATGTCTGCTTCATAGACCCAAGTTTTGGCAGCTTGATTCTATTCGTCGTGCGGCTTATCTATTTCCAACTGTCATGCAGCGATCTTCGTTATCGTACTCCTCTACATTGACACTCTCCTCAAGGAGCTTACCAGCTCCTGTCTCTACAAATATCAAAGTCATAAAATTATATTATAACCGCTCTTTCCTTTCTACGCCAGTCTATAAAAACATTTCACTTACATTTCCTCTGACATCTTGCTTTGCTGAATTGGAACCCATAGCAGAAATGATACCATTTAACCTTCCTCTCCTGAACTCCGCCAACCCATGGGCAACAACCCAAGAGGACCTCCAAGCCCTCTACGACTGCCCGTACACCGGTGCAGTCACAACTCGTACATGTACCCTAAACGGGTTCCAGCACGACGATAGCATCCACCAGCATTGTTACTTTGCCGAGAACCACGCCGTGACCCAGCACAGCAATAGCAAGGCCATTAAGGATTCTCCAAAGGCTCAAGATCAATCAAAGACCATCGTAACACCCATCTCAAGCCTCAACACCCTCGGTTACAGCCCGCTTCCTCTTCGGGACTACATCCACATAATTACCCGAATAATCGCCACTGGAGACAACTTCCATGGAGGCAGGAAACCCATCATCTTTTCCGTAACCGGCTCAGCCTCCGAAGTCAGCGAATGCTACCGCCAACTCTCGAGCTCACGCCCATCACCCAAGCACGGATACCTTATGGAAATCAATCTCTCATGCCCCAACATCAGAGGCAAACCACCACCAGCATACTCCAAAGACCAACTATCAGAGTATCTCCGCACATTAAACGAAGCCATGAAATCGACTGAGAACCAGGCCGAACCCCTCGAAATCGGCATCAAAACACCCCCATATACCCACCAAGCCCAATTCACCGACCTCATATCTGCCCTCCTATCCTCCAGTCCTTGCCCCATCTCCTTCATCACCGCCACCAACACTCTAGGCAGCTGTCTCATCCTCTCCCCTGAAGAAACCCCGACCATCAACTCCGCCGACGGTTCCGGCATCGGCGGCATGGCTGGCGCAGCACTGCACCCCCTAGCGTTAGGAAACGTGCGCAAGATCCGGCAGATGCTGGATGTGCATGAAGAACTAAGACATATTAAAATCATTGGCGTAGGCGGCGTATCGGACGGGGCTGGGTACAGGCGGATGCGGAGTGTAGGCGCCGATGCTGTGGCGGTGGGTACGGCTCTGGGAAGCGAAGGGATTTGTATTTTTGAGAAGATTGCGGACGGAATGTGACGGTCGAGTTGCCATTGCTTATTTGTTCAACAAGCAATGAACAGTGGAGAGGTTGGGTGACGGAAAACACATCAATCAAAATCCTTCCGCTTGTATTTCGCAAAGGGCTATCTGTTATTCAAAGCGAAACACTGACAAACGTCCTGCCAAAGTTCAGCAGAGGATAAATCTGTGAAGCCAAAATATACAACTGCCACGAATCCGACATTAAAAACCCTGAAAACATACCTCAAAGATCCAGTTGAGACCGTAAAGAAGTAAATCCTCTGCTTCTACTAAGACAGTAGAAACCAATCGAGACATTGAGAAGGAACGTATAGAGCAAGGAGGGCTCTTGAGATACAGAGTTGCCTCAGTAGACGAAGAAGATAAGGTAAGGTTGTACGAGACTTATCAATGTTCAGAAGAAGAGGAGTAAATGGATTTCAGATGGGTTGACCATCTCAATGGCGCAACGAGAGCTTGACAGGAAGTTCAGAATAAAAGATTCTGATGTGTACAAGGAACCACAATTCTTTCCTAATCACCTGAAACTTCTCATCTTTCTTCCACACTCTCCTCCAACCACGAATTTCTCTTCTCCGCCCTATCCCCCCGCTCCAAAAACCTCTGCTTCCCAGACCCCTTCCGCCTGCCCGCCATAGTCACCCACTTCCCCTTCCAATCAACTTTCTTATATCTAACCTCCCACCTCAAATTAAGCTCCCTCTTCACTCCTGGAGCGCTAATCCCCAGCGTCGGCATCGCAAGCACCCTACCCCCTTCCCCTGCCCCCGCAATTATAGGCAGCGTAAATCTGATCTTGCCGGGCGCGGCCCTTTTCCATCTACTCTCTACGTAGGGGCGCTGCGGCGTGCCACGGAAGCTTTCGCGCAGGGTTGCTATGTCTGTAGGTTTTGGGAGGCGGATTTCCAGGGGTTGTGGGGAGGAGTGAGAAACGCGGATCCAGAAGCGGCCGTCGAAAAGGTGCCATGGGGAGAAGGTGCTGGAAGAGTTTGGTGAGAAATTGTTTGGCGCTGAGGATATGGGGATGAGAGGCAAGGAAGGGGTGGGGTATCGCAATAGCCAGGCAGGCTGTCGCGTTAAGACCCAAATAAATTCTGGATCGAGGTCTTCCTGGTCTTCAATGTGACGAGAGTCAGTTCCCTCTATGGGAGATATGCAACGTTGGAATTGAACGCCTTGGGTGGTAAAATTGGAGGGTAGAATGCGTTTATCTACTGCTGTGGCTTCTGGATCGTCGAGATCAGGGAAAATGGAACAGAGGGCGAACTCGAGTTGTTGGAGGGAGATTTTTTCTTCTGGGCTAACGATTTCCAGAAGGCTGCGGAGGAAAAGGCTGGCCTCGAATCTGTAATTCTTGAGCTCTCCTTCGAGAACTGCCTCGGAAACGCGCTCGGTTGGTACGACTCGAGCCGGCATTCGAACAATCAACATACCAGCCCGTGGGTCAAACATCAAGATTTGGGTTCTATGAAACAGCTTTCCGGCATGAAGCATGCGGTCCGCAGAACGCTTTTGCACGCGTTCTACAACAGCTAGAAGTGAGGATTTTTGAAGCGCTTTTGGTAGCTTGCCGCTGTTTAGAAGCTGCCGGACGGCGTTGCGAGGGGTTCTACTGGCGTCCTGGTTTGTCTCATCCTCCACCCATTGAACCCGGTAATGGTGACAGGTTGATTGAAGCCGGTCTTTGCTGAATTTCAGCAAAGGTCTGTAGATTCTGATACCTCCATCCTCGAAGTAAATGGCGGGCTTGGTTATCACTTGACGGTCGTCTAGAACGCTTCTACCCTCTTCCTGGTCCTTACGGCTGCTATCAAGGTCATTGGTGGACCTCCAAAGCAAATTATCTTCACGAAATCCACTCTGGTGGACACCGTGCTGACCCCAACAATCAGGTATCTCCGCCGACGACTGTATGCTCTTCAATCCAAAGCCCCCTTGGCCGCGGACAAGCCGTAAGAGTACAGTCTCTGCCTGATCATCGTTATGATGGGCTAAAAGCAGAGACCGGATTCGCTTATCTCGGCAGGCTTTACCCAATGCCTGATACCGTAGTCGCCGTGCTGCGGATTCGAAATTTGGGAGCTTTGCTGGCCCAATCTCAGAAGGCCATTGTAGTGTAAGGATTGTAGACTCAAGGCCTTCTACATGTCAGCATTGGAAATGATCGAAAAATCTAAAGATTATACCCCACTCCTGCAGCCGGGATGCAACAAGCTTTGCTTCTTCTGTACTCCCTGCCCGCGCTTTGTGGTCGACGATGAAAGCGTGGAAATCAATGAAGCGCTTAGTACCACTATTCTTTGGGCCTATACAGAGCCTTGCCAGGGCCATGGAATCGAGGCCGCCACTGACCGCAATCCCTTTTCGTAGTAAGTTAACAGTCCAAACATAACTTCCAACCTACAAACCAATTCTGTTGTTAGGGCCTTCGTTGGGCCGCGATGGTCCCGGCCATATCGAGCGTAAAGCATCCCAGAATTCGGAATATTGAATCGCAGGAGACGGTATATATCTCCTGCCCACATTGAGCATCATTCCATTGCTGCGGGCAGTAGTGTTGAAGGAAAATGGCATCTCAAGAGCTCCGATAGGGCTGAGCAACATCCCTGCAGCCGGACTGCGGGTGATGAGTATCTAGTTATAATCCGTACCGTGTCCAACACTCCGATGATGCTTTTAATTGACAACTTTCGCCCTGGTAGAGGGCTCCATCATGGCTATGATTTGAAGCAATGACCGCCAAAACCGACTCCCCGTTCGCCCGCGCTCTCCTCGCTGGTGGCTTTGCCGGCACGACGGTCGACTTGACTCTTTACCCCATCGACACCCTGAAAACTCGCCTCCAATCCTCCACCGGCTTCTATTCCTCCGGCGGTTTCCGTGGTATTTACGCAGGTGTCGGTTCTGTTCTTATCGGCTCTGCCCCAGGCGCCGCTCTTTTCTTCGTCTCCTACGAATCGATGAAGGCGCTCTTCAAAACAGGGAGGGAGGCCGATGCGAGTGTTCAAGGAAGAATAGGGGCAACCAGGCTCGGAAATTGGAGTGAGCCGGTGGAACACATGGTCGCAGCGAGTGTAGGGGAAGTAGCTGCCTGTGCGGTGAGGGTGCCGACGGAGGTCGTGAAGCAGAGGGCGCAGGCTTTACAAGAAGCTAGCTCTGTGGCTGCGCTGAGAGCGATATTGGCGAGGAGGAGTACAGTGGGTGTCGCGGGAGTGTGGAGGGAGCTGTACCGAGGTTGGAGCATCACCGTGATGCGGGAGGTACCGTTTACGGTCATACAATTTCCGCTATGGGAGCGCATGAAGGAGTGGAGAAGAAGGACGGAAGGCAGGGAAAGGATTACAGCGGTAGAAAGCGGAGTTTTTGGGAGCGTGGCTGGGGCGGTGGCGGCGGGCGTGACGACGCCGTTGGATGTGCTGAAGACGAGGATGATGTTGGCGAGGGAAAAGCAGGCGGTGGTGCCACTGTTAATGAGCATACTGAAGCAGTCTGGTCCTAGGGCCTTCTTTGCGGGGATCGGACCTAGAATCTTCTGGATTTCGGCTGGAGGAGCAATATTCTTAGGAAGTTATCAATGGGCTTTTAATGCCTTGAATGAGAGTCGATGATAGTGTGGTTGTGATTGCATTGATGACCGTGCAAGTGCCTATACTTAGAGGCACGCTTGTTCGTAATGTAGTACTCTTGGGTATGGTGACTGCGTAAAGCTTTAGAGTACTAATCCGAATTATTGACGGAATGATACTAGATACATGCAGAAGTCTGAAAAAATTGGGGTATCTATCATGTGGTCATTGCGGGCATGCCATTAAGTTTCGGCAAATCTCCACCATTCTCCTTATTGATGAGCTTTTCGACGCTGGCCTTCCTGCCATTGGACTTATAGTACAGTATTACATCTCCTCCATTCTTCCATACATAGGCTCGTAGAGTTGCAAGGGTCATCGTCTTCGGAACGAGCTAGCAGCACATGTCACGTGAGCTAAATGCATACACAGAACGTAAGGACGGACATACCTGATTTTGGCAGCATAACTCTAGATATTCATCTGGACTCATTACATTTGCTGCGTTGTTTTCTTCCACTTTTGGTTCTATGCGGTCTGCCACGTATGCACATATTTTCTTCGCTCGGAGCATGCGATTAGCATTAAGTCGGGAGTTACTGTTTTCTGATCAGCATAGTGTGCAGGTGCTTGTTTTGTGCCTTTGCAACTGACCCATCTGCACCAGCAATACTAGGAAGGAGGTCTTGGTAAGGAAGTAAAACAAACGAGACTTTTTGGATTTCCTTGGGTGGCAGTTGGTTCTAGGTTTGTTATTAGTTCCGAGTTGGCTGCGTGGAAGAATCATGGATAAACACACCTGTAATAGTAGATCTCCTAGCCATCTCGGCCCTGCCTTCTCAATCAGATCAACATCCAGTCCCACGGAGCTAGCAGTTCCCCTGTACAGGTCTGCTACGCCACCGGAGTCTGGCCGATCTTCTTGAATGATGATAGTTGTAGACGGTGGGAGGCTGAGCACGGGAGTTTCATGAGGAAGGCTTGGCCTTATCCCCGGTGGAAGAGGATCGAATGGTTTGATCCGAATATGTTCCTCGTAATCATGTCTAACCTTTTGAATCGTACCAAAAAAGTTTTCTTCAAAAATTTTCTCTTCCTTTTCCTCCGACATGTCAGATTCTTCTGCCTTTTCATCGACGGCGGCAGGCTTCGCTTCCGTGGTTGTCCTCCCCAGCTTCTTTGGAAAATTCATACGAAATTTCTTGTCGAAGAGCGAGCTAATATTTTTGGGCTTCTCTTTTCTCTCATCATCGACCAATGTCTGTGATGTTGCTTCGGAGTAGCCATCTCCAGGCGTGGAAGGGGCCTTTGTTTGAGCGTCAGAGGGACTTTGGGGATTTGGGACTGAGGAAAAATAATCTGGTTGCTTTTCTGTCGAGCTTCTGGGTTGACTCTGACCTGAAAGGCGCTTGTTGAGGTCTGAGCCTTCTTCGGACGTCCTTGGTAAATGATTTTGTAAAGGCGAGCTGAAATTTGTAGAACCAACGTATGGAGTGGCCACACCTATTGAGAGCCCCGGGGTCATAGCGGGAACGAGGTTGCCGTTCACGGGACGTGGTGTAATTAGAGAATCATCATTGAGAGTTTCGGCTTTCCACTCTTGCATGGGTGGGTTAGGCAGCTGGATCAATGGAGGTGCGTTGTCTCTTCGTAGCCCGCTCGATGTTTGCATGTTCGATATCATGTTCTGCCTGACAATTGCATCACGCTGAACCTCTACGTCTATAAGATTGGCGAAAAGATAGCGCAAGATCCATTTCCCGAAATTTACTGATGCATTTGTTAGTAAGCAGTCGCAGTCTGTATCACGAACTGTGTTGAGAACAAGGAGATGGTGGAAATCTTGACGGTTCGATTGTAGGTAGACTTACCCCGTTGATCATCCTTGAACTCTTCGCTATTTTCGCTTCTTAGCTCGTCCATGTACATCTCCGCATCGAAGCAGTAGTTCTCTTCAAGAACGCATGCCAGCCGCCCAGTTCTTGTGTCCACGCCGCACCAGTTGGCAACACTCTCCGTGGTGTTGACTTCGGGGGTGACATCTTCGAGATGCCGTTTACCAAAAGATTGAATGGGGATACACTTTCATCAAGTCAGCATTCGATTTCCCCTTTGCTTCGGATGGCTTACCTTGAGAAGATCCCACATCATCACCTCGCCCGCAGTATCCAAGGTCAAGACTCTTTTTCTGTCGTTCAACATTACATGCTTAATCAGCCCGTTTTGACCTTCAATCGTCTCTTCTGGTAGCTCATGAAACGCCACAACAACTCCAAGGTTATGTTCCAGCACTGTTTCAGATGGTTTTCTTATACTTGTAGAGTAAATAGTTGCGGCTTCGGCATCTCCGGCTGCTTGTCCCGGAAAGATTGCGTTATTCGAGATTCTCAAGACACAACTGAGGGTTACTTTCTTGTTTTCTCTATTGTGCGCTGTTTTGAGAGGTGATGTATGAGGTGGAGGAGGGGATTTCGATTGAGAGGCTATAGATTTTCGATTGTACCGAGCTGGCTCCTGGAATTCGATCTCACCTGTGGTGTCAACATCTTTCCATCGATTAATGCTTGAACTCGAAGTTGCTGTCCAGACCCAGTCTCCAGCGACGACTAGCTCATTGATACCCTCATGTTCCTGCGCGATAGCCAAGGATAACCCATCATTCATATCCGAACATCCACGAACATCTGTTCTGGCAACGAGGCCGGATCTATCGCCAGAATAGAAAATCGATAATTGAGGGTGATCTGAATGAAGTGACCATACGCTGTCATTATGCATGGTCAACGTATACATGCATCTGCCTGCAGTCATTGACCAGAGTTTGACCGTTTGATCTGAAGAAGCTGTCATGACCCTGTCGCCGTCCTGATTGATGAGGATGTCTCGCACATTATCGGTGTGTCCCACGAAACTTGTGATTCGTTTTCCAGATTTAGGATCCCACAACCTGACAATACTCTCTGGTCCTCCACTCGCCATAACCGACCCACGGACGCTCAAGGCATAAATCGAGCCCTTGGCGCTATTTTCATCTTGCCCTACATCTATATGTAGTTTTTCACCACCACCATTCAAGTCCCAGACATATACTTTGTGGTCCAAGCCGCCTGATGCAACCCAATCCGAGTGTGTTCCCGGAGTTGCAAGACATTTCACATAGTCGCTATGTAATCCTATAGTCGTTGGACTTTGATGGTCTTCGGCGTCTGGTCGCCATACCTTCACCGTAATATCAGATGATGCTGAAACTAGTGCCGAATTATCCCGCGTAAGTATGATATCGTTGACCCAGTGAGTATGCGCCTGAACCTGTTTTCGGAAAGTGGAAGCTTTAGCGGCCTTCGGTGGAGGATTAGAAGCAGGCAGGGGCGGAGAAGGCAGGTCGGTATTAGCTGGAGAGCTGTCGTGGAATTCGAACTTCAGATCCCAGGCGCATATGAGACCGTCTCGACCGCCTGAATATCTGTCGCAGAGTTAGGAACTCTCCAACCAGAGTCGAGCAGCGGTGTCACAGACAATATTGAGCGATCTGGGTCGACCGCGAGTCCATTGACACCAAGGCGATGTCCTCCAGGGGAATTTGCAAGTGGTAAGACTATGGCGGGGATTTTTACGTTAGTTCAAGTGTTCCATTGCCGCGAAGGCAAGTCTAGGCAGAATATCCTCACCATAGCTGATGCGCTGGCGGGCCTTGCGTGCCATAAGGAGCCAAAATGTACATGTAATTGATATCTAAGGGAGAATGAAGCCATGTAGACAGAACAGAGCGTGCTCTCGACCTTACTGTCAAAAGAAACTGTGCCGCAATCCAATCGACGGCTCTTGACCCTGACCCTCATCGGCGTTAACTTTATCTAAATTCCGGCCGAGAATCAGCCGCAATGCAACCTTGAAGCCGCTTCATGCATAATTCATTATGGTCAAAAAGGTTCCTGAAGGTACTGTGAACGAAAAGATCGCCTCGACCTTTATTTGAGGTGGACTAGGGGAAAATGCATCGAGTCGTGACACTTCAGCAAGTCTGAGGTGGAACTCATTCGATTAATGCTTATGTACTTACTGCTCTATTTACCTTAGTAGGCTGCTGTACACTACGCGTCATAGCCATCGTAAAACAACAAAGGGGGTTGTAACCACGGGAATGGTGTGATACGCCAGAATCCCAGAAGAAGCCCCACAATCTACCTCCGTCTTTAAACGCCAGAAAGAGAAAGAGCCAAACAATTCCGAATTATTTCTCAGGCGCGGATGCAGTACCCGGCTCAAGCGTATGTTCATGGCCGGGCGCCCTGACAATTCTCCCCCCATCTTGCTGGCTACAGACCGGCGTATTTGAAATCCACGGGTCGGCCATCATGTCAACTAAAGTCGCCCTAGCTTTAGGATTGACCTCGAGCATTTTCCCCATGATCGTCCTCGTCTCTCTGGGTAAAAGTCGCAGTAAGCGCCACGGTCCCTTAATGACTTCTGGTTTCGAACTCGGCGCAGGAGCCGGCGTCGATGTTGGTTCAGTGTTCTCGGCTCCGGGTTTCGGATCCTCGCGGTGATTATGATGATGACTGTGGTGGTGCTTGCCGGCTTCTTCTCCAGATGGTGGACGCGATGTCGTGTCATTTGGTGGAGCTGAACCACGACGCGCTTCCTCTGCAGCAGAACTGATCATAGGTTCGGACCTCGATCTGCCATCTGAACTTTTACTTGATCCTGCTTCTGCAGGTGGTGTTCCTGAGGTGGAAGGGGAGACAAAGAGCTTATAAGAATTATCGGTGAGACGAGGCGCCTTCCAGGGGAATCGGCGGAGAGACATGCATGCAAATATGATGGCTAAGGACCAAATGTCTACGGGCTCGGGGTTGTACTTGCTGCTGTCGTAGACTTCGGGAGCGAGGTAAGGATCCGATCCAACAACACCTGCAAGATGTGAGCGGCAGTATTCACACAAAGGCGGCATGAAACATACCACTTGCATGTACAGTGTCATTCTCAAAGGGATATCTGAAGACACTGGCACTCCCGAAGTCAATGATCTTCATAATACCGTGCTCGTTGACCACAACATTGTCTAGCTTGAGATCTCGGTGCGCTAGGCCCATCTCATGTAGGTAAGTCACGCCACTCACAATCTGGAGAAAAGAGCAAGAAATCTCTTCTTTTGACATTTTGCCAGTCATCACAATGGCAAACAGATCAAAAGGTGCGTACTCCATGACCTCATACCAATGGCCTCTCTCGTGCACAATGTCAAGAGTTTCGATGATGTTCCCGTGGTGCAAGGTGGATCCAATACAGAACTCTGCAGTGACCTTCTTTGCGTACTCGCGCTCAGTCTCATAAGAATGTCGATCTCGAAATTGCTTTACCGCAAATGTTTTGCCGTCGTTACTCCTTTTCATTAATCGGACGGATCCTCCGGCACCAGAACCAAGGACTTTCCCAAATTTGCCATATTTCGTTTGAAGGCCGTGATCATCGGCAAAAGGTACATTCGCAGGGGGAAGCTGGTGTGGCGGCGTTCGAGAGCCTGTGTTGTTGGCTGATGCTTTAGCAGATGATGTGTAAGACCCCTTGGACTTATGATGTCCCAGTCGGAAGAAACGTTTCAGTTCTGACATGGACCCATGGGGCTTTGCGCCCAGGCTTGCAGTACTATCGTCGTGGAGATGGCCAAGGTGGTCTTTCTTTCCAGCTAGCGAATGTAACGAGAAAGTTGATTGATGCTTCTCCTGAGATCTTAAATCATGACCACTGCTTGGGCGGGGTAAGGAATTGGAAGATCCTGACGTTGGTATTATGGCTGAGCGGCGACGACTGTCCTTGCCACCAAAAACGAATCTGGAGTCAATAGAATCTAAGTTTTTTGATTGCGGAGGCCTCTTACTCCGTGCATATGGATCGTCCCGGTCTCCCCCCGGTGCGAATGGTCTACCGGCACCAGTTGGGGGCGTAGTTGTACCAGATCGCCCTCCAAGAGTATGCGAAGGACTCGGCTCCCGGGAAGGCACAACTGACCCCTCACTAGGCCCGACAGTAAACGCTGATGCGTGAACACCAGACCCTTGGGAGAGTGGAGGTGGACGTATAGATGCCTCGTCAGAAGCGGAAGACGGTCTCGATGTCGCAGCACTTGATACTACATTCGGATCAGAGACTTCTGCTGGTACTGCTGCCGGCATTGTCCCCGTTTCAGCCGCAATCTGGGGAGCTATTTGTATGACATTGGGGTGTAGTTTCGTCAGACCCGCGCCCAAGGCATCGACAGGACCAGCTTGCCTTTCTCGAGTATGCGATGCTGAGGGTGTAAGAGGCGGAGTAGGCATGGTCGACGACGGTGGAGAGAGCTGTGGAGACGGTCCGACGGACCTCGTGGCCTCTCGCGAGCTGATGTAAGGACTTGATTCATTAGAGGGCACCTGAGCGCAGGTGTCAGCTTGAACATAACGATGACGGTCACGTAGCAGCATCCATGAGAAACAAACATGATATGGCTAATGGTAGTATATATTGATGATGATGAAAGTTGTGAGCATGAGTTGTATTGAAGATAGGCGTGTACAGCATCTGCTCGATAAAGGTGAAGGATAAAATCTCGTCCATAACAGAAAGAACGCTCTACTGCTGTAGCCATAGACAGGCTAGGAGACTCGTCGAGATGATATACATAGCTTTCATGGCGCTCGAGAGATAGTGCATCGTTCTGCTTACCCTTGAAGTTGGTAAAGATACTGGTTCGTAAGCAAAGTTGCTCATTCGTCTTTGCATATTTTGCTTTAAATGAACGTCGTATAATCCCCGAGAAAGCTGCCTGATCTCCGCTTGTGCTCCAGGACTAAGTTGATCCGTTGTCATTGCATTATCATCCGAGGCTGGCGTCATCGTTGGTTGCAAGCTTTGTTCCGGTTCTATCTCTTGATTCACAGACGCAAACCGAACAGCTTGCGGCTGGCCTGACTCTGATTGTGGAGCTGCACACGTAGTCTGGGTGTCGCCAAGGTCGAAGCTTGGTACAAGACGTCTGCTATCTACATGTACCCATCAGTCATCTTAACGACACAATTTCAGAGGAAGCTGAGTAAACCTTTTACTGTGCTGGTATTTTCTTCGTCATGAATAGGTTGGGGGTCGGCTAAGTTCATTCTGAGAGGATTGTAGAGTAAGAGCTTTCCGAAGCAGTCAATGCTCAGGACCTCGTATGTCTTCCTGAGTAGTTTTGAAGTAAAGAAATCTGGCGCCCTTAAGCTAGCTCAAGTACGAGAAGTAGGATTGCCTGGTGCTTATCGCCGGCGAGGATGCGCCTACTTGTTTAACAATCCGAGAGCCTTCAGAGAGGTAGCAGCATTCGGCAACAACAGCCTTAGATGAGATCAACTCAAGGCTCAATCAACTCCCATAGCGAGCCGGCCCAGAGGAGCGTTGATGTAAACGAGGAGCAGAAGTCCGCTCGGAGATTCGGCTCCTATAAGAAGATTCTTTGTCGAGTGACTCCTCAGAAACCCCAATACTGGGAATGTTGCGATGATTGGGTACTCTATGGGAAAGAAATATTGACACTAAAGATTATTAATAGTGGGATGAATCAGATACTCGATGTTGACGTTGTTTAGCACTGCCGAGGCGGAATCACGCAGTGGTATTTGTAGGGCCGATAAACATATGTATGTAATAATGTATGCAGATCCCGCCTTTCACTCCCGAGGGGGCCGTTGTGCTTGCCTACCTTACCTTAAGGTACCTTACCTTACCGTATCTGCCTCAGTTCTCAAACGTGTACTAACCCCAATACCGTATACCTTACCTTACCACGCCTAGCTTACTTTAGCACGCTTGCCTTACCTGGCACGCCTGGATACCTTGATACGTTTTGAAGTCTTCACTTTACATTCTCTCGGGACACGGCTATCGTTCAAATGTGAAAGTCGCCGGAAATTGTAAAATACAAGCCCTAACCTAGGTACCTAAACTATGCGAAAATATCCAGTGAGATTGAATTCTCTAATCAGAAATTTCTTCTAGCTCTGAACCCTATCGTTAATCATTGATGGGCTAGTACGTCAGGTTAGATATTGTGGAGCTACCGTAATTATATCATAGCACGCCTTAATTACCTAGTTAGCTATGCGGTGATAATGTGATTGCGAGGACTTGGTGGGCAAGCATTGAGGCTTGTAGAGTATGTACGTGGAAGCAACGCCCGTGTAACAGACGAAGTGTTCGATGCAGAACAACTATGGTACAACGGTGATGCCAATCGACTGTGCTTGTCCGATAACGCTCTTGCACAGTCCTTGCAAACTCAGTCCGGATAACCTCAACTCTGAGCTCTTGATGTTCGCTATATCGTAAACGTGTTTCAAAGAAATATCCCCAATACTTTCTTTCCCGGGCTGCATGGCACCTCTTATTTTGCTCTTCCGTGCCTCGACGCTAGCTGCTTGCAATAGTAGATACGATGTAGTAGGTGTACGGAGTTCGAAATGAAAGGATCGGTCTGGCCGCACGGTCACTCGGGCAGGTATTGGGATACCAGGCGTCATGTGTGCAGTACGTGCATTGAATTCCTACCAGCAGATGAGGAGGTAATCTTCTCATAGGGGTTTGCACAACGAACTTTGCAGAAATCCATGCTCTTGACTCCTTTGCTACCCAGGGCCGGTCCCACTGGAGGGCTTGGACTGGCTTGGCCTGCTCCTACTATGAGCTTCACTATCTGATCCCTCGCTATTGGTTTTCGAGCCATGTTGTGACGCGGATGAGGTCCTCAAAAATTGCCCAATTCTTCCCTAGAAAGACCGTATTCTTCGGCAAAGCTTCGTATAAATCAACGTATACAAAAGGCACGCGCCAGAATGAAGTTATTTGTCCTCGTCACCTGGGCTCCTGTGTCGTGATACCTTTGTAGGAAAATGGTCCAGACTGTTCGTCTCCGAAGTTGATACGTGTATAACTGCTTGATCAAGGAGGTTGTATGAGCAGGAACCGTAATGATCTAGGGGGTTGATAGGTGTTACGGTGTGTCGAGCAGCCCGTGAATCAGACATTTCAGTTGTACTCCGGATGATCGGCGAAAGCTCGTAGCAACGGCTCGGCCCGTCCAAAATCCGATACGCCAATAATGACGCTGCCCTGCGCGTGCAGTATGTATATGGCTGGTAATCTGCCTCTTGATTGTTATTATCTACAGATTTCACATTGTAGATAGTTCACCCCACAAACATGAATTGGATCAAACAGCAGCAAGTTCATGATTTCAAACTGTATTGAACCAACATGGGACTGATAGTGACAGGGTCGCGAACGTTGCCGGAACGCAAGAGCCCATCTATGGGCCTTCAGCAATCCAGTCGGTAGCTAAACAAGCTGAGACAGTCCCATACACAGAATTGAAACCAGAGGACTTAGAATGGGCTGCTATGGGTTCCACATGTGTGGAGACACAGACCTTCTATCTCATGGCCGAAAGCGGTCATATTGGCATGGCCCAAGTAATCTACAGTAATGTAGCGTGAGACTTCATGCAGAGAGCCGCTTATAGGCAGTGGCAGTTGCTGATTTTCTTCCATCCATCAGCGGTATGCGGACCACATGTCAGTTCAACACCAAGATTTTCTATCCCGATGGACAGACCCCACCGCTCTGGTCTTCTGACCCATTAGATAGCTATGGTTTCGACGATAAGAAGCTCTCATTCTATGCCGATGGCTGTGCTGTTACTCTCAGTGAAGATGGAACTTCCTACTTGGTCAAGTCCGTCACAAATGAAGCTAGCATTGTCAACTTGACTATAACACGGACAGCACCTGGTTTTCATGTTGGCCAAGACGGCAAAAGCTATTTTGGCACTGATCCACAAAATCCTTGGGGTTCCATGAGACATGCGTTTTGGCCTCGATGTAAGGTTGATGGAAGTATTATTACCAAAGCAGGAGAAGTGAATTTTCAGGGCAGAGGTTTCTTCGTCCATGCTCTGCAGGGAATGAAACCTCATCATGCTGGTATGCATGTACCCAGATCCAAATAGTACCTATTGGTTCGCTGATAATGCGCAGCCGCAAAGTGGAACTTTGTTGACTTCCAATCCCCTACATATTCTGCAGTTATGATGGAATACACCACACCTCCTTCGTATGGATCGACCGTTGTTAGTGTAGGTGGGATCGCCACGGATGGAGAAATTATTTGTGCAGGCTCCGGTCATTCTGCACAGCATACAGAGATAAAGGAAGATCCAGACAATGACTGGCCCGAGCCTGGTGCAGTAAAATTTTTGTGGAGTGGGAAAACCAAAGATGGTAAGCCTGTGAATGCGGAGTTGGGGGGCAGCTTGGGCAAGAGACTTGATAAGGTCGACGTGATGGCGAAAGTTCCGGGTTTCGTCAAAACCATCGTCGGCGGCGTGGCAGGGACAAAGCCGTATATCTACCAGGTATGCAGCTGTCTGTCTTCATTGAAAACACAATGCCCTGCTAATAAATGGTCACAGTATTCTCCACAACAAAGACTCGCTCTAAAAATCAATATCGACGGGGTAGAGAAGGTTGAGGAGGGAACTCTCTTCTCAGAGGCTACCTTCATCTCCTAATTATGAACCCTACCTGTTCGCGAAATTCCCGTTTCATTGTACTCAATGCAAAACAGCTTCAGCACGCATGACCTACCGTAGATCTTACCATAATTAGTAAGATTGTCATGATAAATTTGAGATAATGAAATATTTTTATCGTAATTGGAAAAGTTGTTACAGGTGATTTGAAGATGGAGTTAGCTGCTGGCTGTTGATTTATCAGGACTTACCGCGGTCGCGCGTTATCTGAATATTAAAGATTTACCCGTCAACACTCACAACCTTTTACGAAGGTTCCCTACAACGACTACTGACGACCAGACAGCTCCACTGGCGTCACCAAATCGTGAGCAACATGATGAAGCCGTTTTCTATTGCTGTCTATCCACGAGAAGCCTCAAATAATTGACGCTGATATCTACCATGGAAGTGGTATCTCCAGGGGCGAACGGGCATGCCCCGTCCTCAAGCTCAGTAACTACCATAAATCCAGACCTTGTGATACGGCATCTTGTGGACCTACTGGAGATTACACTAGGAGCCTCTACAGAAGATTTGGAGAGTTCTGGAAGCTTGCTGTCGACCTCAAAAAAGCATGATACTGTACAACGATGCACACGCTTTGCCTCGGAGTCGCAGGTTGCTATATATGTACAAAAAGATTTCATTCTTACAGAGTCGATAGAAGGTGGCTCTCACGGTTCATCAGGTAAGTAATGGCTTTCTCACGGATGGGAGTTGTACACTGATCTCTGGTTTCAGGAAATGTCACCCACTATACCTACACACTATCGTCCGAGATATCATATTCGTCCACCACGACCGCCTCTGTGGCATTAATCAAGCGTGCGCACCCGATTGATCCTCGTATGCCGCTTGCAGCACAGATCCAGGTCATTAATCTTCCAGGTTTGGGTACACTTCACGACTCAAACACCGCTCAGGGAGCTCCAGTCTCTGCTTACGAGGTCTTGCACTCCATAATACATCTAGCATTATCTCCATACTTCGATGCCTACACACAGAGCCAGAGATTGCTGGACGGCAGCAAGGGCCGCCCAGATACCGATGGCAGAACTGGCGTGCCTGGAACCAAGAAAAAGCTTGCGGAGTTAGAACTTAGCTTGCTCCATCTACAGCAGAACATCGAGATACCTGAACTGGTACTACCACTTCCAGATGTTATTCAGGAGGCCATATTATCTGCTTCTAGTCAAAGTATCAAGCCAACGATTGATCTTATACCCTCCGAACTTTTGACCGATAGCAGATTCTTAAACGACCTACAAAACACGGTCAATGGCTGGATCAAGTCTATACAATCAATCACGAAAATGTCTCGGGATCCTGACAGCGGTTCAGCAGCCCAGGAGATCAATTTCTGGCTATCAATGGAGTCCGCCTTAGAGGGCATCGAAATGCAATTGAAGAGCGATGGCGTTCAACTGACTATGGAAATACTGCGTCATGCAAAGCGGTTCCAAGCTACCGTCAGCTTCAGTGCGGATACTGGGCTGAAAGATTCCTCAGACAAGGTCCAAAAGTACAATCAGCTGATGCGTGACTTTCCTTTGGACGAGCTGCTGGCCGCGACGTCGCTACACAAGATACAGGATGCTGTTGTTTCGGTATTCAACCACCTCAATAGAAAACTCCGGATCTGCCCTTACCCTATTGCTCGTGCGCTACCACTTGTTACAGCTATTTCAGGAGATCTCGAAACCCAGCTTCGCTCGCTTCTCCATGGTCGGACTCTGATGCACCTGGATTTCAAGGATTTTGAGACTGTGATGGAAACCGCGGAAGGCATTTGGACAACCTGGGATGAGAATGTCAAAGATTTTACCAATGTCGCTCGTGAGGTGACTCGGCGAAGGGCGGAAAAGTTTATCCCAATCAAAGTGGTTTCTCGCCATGGAAAGTTACAGGAGCGTCTGAACTATGTCAACACTTTCCGTGTCAATCATGAGCAGCTGCAGAGAACCATTATCAATGTTTTAGGGACCAAACCTTCACACGCCGCTTCCGCCCAAGACTTCGGTGGTGAGCAGGTCGTTTTGGTTGAGGAGATTGGCGATGTTGATGCAGTGGAGGAAGTAACCCAAGCATACGCTGCTCTCAAGGATGTAGACGTCCTTGATGTCTCCCCAGAAGGAACGCAAATTTGGATACAGGCAGAGGTCACGTATAACGAACGGACTTCGAGGGTTGAAAATTCCATCATCGCTCGTCTCAGAGATCGTCTAGCAACGGCAAAGACAGCCAATGAGATGTTCCGTGTTTTTTCGAAATTCAATGCATTGTTCGTTCGCCCGAAAATCCGCGGAGCGATCAGTGAATATCAGTCCCGGCTCATCGATAATGTCAAGCACGATATAGCCGCGTTGCACGAACGTTTTAAGCAGCAATACGGGCATTCTGAGGCACACGCAATGGCACAGCTTCGAGATCTCCCTCCAGTAGCCGGTGCTATCATCTGGGCTCGTCAAATCGAGCGACAGCTTGACGGCTACATGGGAAGGGTTGAAGACGTGCTTGGTAAAGACTGGACCCTTCACTCGGAAGGACAGAAGCTGCAGGCTGAAAGCAGTATGTTCCGCAAGAAACTTGACACACGACCTATCTTCGAATCATGGTTACACGAGGTCACGAGACGCAGGATCTCGATCACCGGTCGACTCTTCGGTATAACGAGAAATCGCGCGCTTGGGAACTCTTTAGAATTGACGATCAATTTCGATCCCCAAGTTATTGCTCTCTTCAAAGAGGTGAGGAATCTAATATGGTTGAACTATCAGGTCCCCCATGCTATCAGCAGCATATCAAAGGAGGCAAAGCGCGTTTACCCCTATGCTGTAAGCTTGATGGAAAGCGTGCGCAGTCTAGCCCAGACCAGCCGTGTCATCGATTCAATGTCTCCTGTTAATATTCTTCTTAACGGGTATCAGAAGGAAGTACAGAACCTTATAATCAAAGGGGTGACTCTGAAATGGGAATCATTTGTGCACTCTTACGATGTCCAAGTCAAACATATCTCTCATCTTTCAAGTGGTCCCACGACACGAGCTGCTTCTGCTGGCCGCAGCGAAAGTAAGCACGTCCAATTTGTCCGAGATTTCGCGGCTGTCGCTTCGATACTGCAAAGCAAGACGTCCACCCTAGAAGGAGCCTACACTAAAATTCAGCATGCGTTGACTGACCTATGGAGCTGTCCATATAATACTTCCGATTTCACTGCACGACTTGAGGTCATTCAGACTGCAGTGGACCAGCTGAACCTTGAAAATTATTCAAACCTACCTTTTTGGGTTAGTGAGACTAACAAAAAGATTGAGATTATTCTACTCGAGCGCCTTCGAAAAGCAATGCATTCCTGGGTCGAGGCGTTCGTCAAATCGAAGCAGGACGGTGCGAACGATGATAGTACGCATAGACGAGCGGTGCAAGAGCAAGGAGATGATAGTGCTCCAAGACTGCAACAGCTTATCCACGAAATATCCATGCGCAATCAAGTCATCTATCTCGATCCTCCCCCAGAATACGCTCGCGCCAGTTGGTTATCCCAGTTGCACGGATGGCTTGGTGTCGTGTGTGACCTTCCCATCGTCATGTCTTCAAGATATGAGATGAAGGTCGATATTCCAAGTACTGGGTCTTCCAAGGTACAATTCACGTACCTTCCTGGGCTCTGCATGGATGATCTATCGGCGGTATACAACGCCGTTGAAGATAAGCTACGCGAAGTCACTAATTATGTGGACAAATGGCTTCAATTTCAGTCGTTATGGGATCTTCAATCGGAACATGTATATGAAGTTCTTGGAGAGGACCTCGAGAAATGGCTCCACTTGTTGCAAGAGATTCGAAAGACCCGAACAACGTTCGATACCTCAGAGTCGACTCGCTCTTTTGGATCGGTAACCATTGATTATGAGCAAGTTCAAACCAAGGTCAATGCCAAATACGATCATTGGCAGCATGAGATACTCTTGAAGTTTGCTGGACGGTTAGGAAATCGCATGCGAGATATACACGCCGAAATCGAAAAGGCTCGCAGAGATCTTGAAGGCCAATCGCTGGAGGCATCTTCTACCGCTCAGGCAGTTTCTTTTATTACAATTGTCCAACAGTGCAGGAGGAAAGTAGAAGTGTGGGAGCCGGAGGTTGATCTTTTCCGTCAAGGTCAGACAACTCTTACCCGGCAACGATACCAATTTGCAGCAGACTGGTTATCTGTCGAGCAAGTCGATCATGAGTGGGTTGCCCTAAATGAGATTCTGAGCCGGAAGGTAAAGATCGTGGATGACCAGACCGATGCTCTACGCGCGAAGATCTCAACAGAGGACAAGGTGGTTGGCGGAAAGATTGGGGAGGTCCTGGCCCAATGGAACGAAGAGAAGCCAGTATCTGGAAACATTCCTCCGGCAGTAGCATCCTCGACCCTGAAGTCTTTTCAGTCGCGACTCACAACACTACGGTCAGAATCAGATATGGTGACTAAAGCCAAAGAGGCCCTGGATCTACCAAGCAGCCCCAACAACATTCTTTCTACAATTCTGGAAGAAGTGCAAGATTTTACCTCTGTGTGGGATGCTTTATCAACAATATGGAATAGCGTAAATGAACTTCGTGATACACTATGGTCTAGCGTACAGCCAAGAAAACTGCGCCAGTCCCTCGATGGCCTTATTAAGATGACGAAAGATATGCCGAGTCGCATGCGTCAATATGCCGCCTTCGAGCATGTACAATCGATCCTACGGCAATTTCTGAAGGTCAATCCTCTCTTATCGGACATGAAATCAGAAGCAGTGCGCGATCGTCACTGGGTTAGGATCTTCAAAGCCCTCAAACCTGGAAAGAGGTATTCCCCGATGTCAATGAGCCTGGGAAATGTTTGGGATCTTCAATTAGTCGCCAGTGAACCAACAATTCGTGATATTGTTGCGCAGGCGCAAGGGGAAATGGCCTTGGAAGAGTTCTTGAAGCAAGTTCGAGACACATGGCAGAATTATTCTTTGGATCTTGTCAATTACCAAAACAAATGCCGGCTGATACGCGGTTGGGACGATCTATTCGCCAAATGCAGTGAGAATCTGAATTCTTTACAGGCCATGAGACATTCCCCTTACTATAAAGAATTCGAGGAAGAGGCGTCAACTTGGGAGGATAAATTGAATCGTGTCCACGTACTTTTCGACGTCTGGATTGATGTGCAACGACAATGGGTGTATCTGGAGGGGGTCTTTACAGGGAATGTGGATATAAAACATTTGTTGCCCATCGAATCCTCTCGCTTCCAAAACATTAACTCGGAGTTCTTTGCTGTTTTGAAGAAGGTCTACAAGTCTCCTTTCGTGCTAGATGTCCTGAACATCTCGGGAGTGCAGAAGTCCTTAGAGCGCCTTGCCGAGCTACTCAACAAGATTCAAAAGGCACTAGGAGAGTATCTTGAGCGTGAACGCATTTCATTCCCTAGATTCTACTTCGTAGGTGATGAGGACCTACTTGAGATTATTGGTAACAGCAACGACACCATGAGGATTGCGAAACACTTCCGAAAAATGTTTGCAGGCTTATCGGGGCTTCTTATGGATGAAGAGTCGACGATAACGGGATTCACTTCCAAAGAGGGCGAAGAGGTGTATCTGAAGCGGCCAGTCTCCCTTGTCAAGACGCCAAAAATAAACGATTGGCTAGCCGCTTTGGAGAACAACATGAAGATGTCGTTAGCAGAACTTCTTGGTGAAGCCGTACTATCGTTCCAAGCCATATGCGACGCCACTGATATCGATCGGATCGCTCTTGATGGCTATCTTACCAAGTTCCCTGCCCAGATTGTTGTATTGGCCACTCAGGTCGCATGGACTACGTCGGTTGAGTTGGCTCTGGCTTCTGGTGGTGCCGGTATGGACGCTCTTTACGATACACAAGTCAAGATACTTGAACTGCTAGCTTCAGTCGTGCTAGGAGATCTAGAACTATTGGTTAGGAGAAAGTGCGAGCATCTCATAACAGAGTTCGTTCATCAGCGCGATGTTATTGGGAAGCTAATCAGCGCTGGCGCGACTTCGCAATTCCATTATATGTGGCTGCTACAGATGCGATACGTATACTTGCCGGAAGGCGACTTCATCGATCGCCTGCGAATCAAAATGGCAAATGCCGATCTTGCGTACGGATTTGAGTACCTTGGTGTGCCCGAACGACTAGTTCGTACGCCGCTGACGGATCGCTGCTTTCTTACACTGACACAAGCCATGGCTCAACGCCTAGGAGGGTCTCCGTACGGTCCTGCGGGAACTGGTAAGACCGAATCAGTCAAAGCTCTTGGAGTGCAGCTCGGTAGGTTTACGCTTGTGTTCTGCTGTGATGATACTTTTGACTTCCAGGCAATGGGACGTATTTTCCTCGGCATTTGTCAGGTTGGTGCTTGGGGGTGCTTTGACGAGTTCAATCGGTTGGAAGAGCGTATACTCTCGGCTGTGTCTCAGCAGATTCAGAATATTCAACTTGGCTTGAAGAGAGGTTCTAACGAAGCGAACGCGCAAGTCGAGCTAGTCGGGAGGCAATTCGCCGTCAACAGCAACACTGGCATCTTCATTACCATGAACCCAGGCTATGCAGGCCGATCCAACCTGCCGGACAATTTGAAGAAGCTTTTCCGTAGTGTAGCCATGTCTAAACCGGACAAAGAGCTAATTGCCGAAGTCATGCTTTATTCTCAGGGATTCAAATATGCCAAGCAACTTGCAAAGCAAGCTGTACCTTTCTTCGACCACTGTGCAGCCCAACTGACGAAGCAAGCTCATTACGACTTCGGCTTACGGGCATTGAAGAGCGTTCTGGTAAGCTCAGGTGGTCTCAAGCGCATTCGAATCACGGCAACTCGTGAGCGCTCGCATGTTGAGGAAACCCTAGAGGCTCAGATCATCGTGCAGAGTATTCGTGAGACTATCGCCCCAAAGTTGATTCGCGATGATGTCGAGACTATGAAAAGCATTGAGCTAGATTCCTTCCCGGGTATCCGGTACGTTTCTGCGAATCTGGAAAAGTTGCAGAACGCTATTCGTATCGAAGCAACAGAGAGACACCTAGAGATCAATGAAACCTGGATGACCAAGATAGTCCAACTATATCAGATTCAAGCCATTCATCATGGTGTAATGATGGTTGGTGATTCAGGCTCTGGAAAATCGGCCATCTGGAAAGTCTTGCTACGGGCGCTTCAATGCATCGAAGGGGTAGAAGGTGTTTACCACATCATAGACTCAAAGGTAATGTCTAAGGAAGCTCTCTATGGTAGCCTCGATAGCACAACCCGCGAATGGACAGACGGTTTATTCACAAGCATTCTCAGAAAGATTGTAGACAACCTGCGCGGGGAGGACGCCAAACGACATTGGATCGTTTTCGATGGCGACGTGGATCCGGAATGGGTGGAGAATCTCAACAGTGTTCTAGACGATAACAAGTTGTTGACACTGCCTAATGGTGAACGACTGAATCTGCCACCAAACGTTCGTATTCTATTCGAAGTGGAGACGCTCAAGTACGCAACTCTCGCTACTGTAAGTCGGTGTGGCATGGTTTGGTTTAGCGATGATACTGTCACGTCAGACATGATGCTATCACATTACCTCCAGGGCCTTCGAAGTACAGCTTTCGATGAGCTTGACGAAGATACAGCTGGCCAAGCTTCGGCGAGCGCACTTATTGTGCAAAGTCAAGTCGCAGACCTCCTGCAGCACTATTTCGGTACCGAACATCTCCTCGAGAACGCTCTTAGAGAAGCTTGCGGATTAAGCCACATCATGGAATTCACAGAGATTAGGGCCGTGAATACTCTGTTCTCTCTGCTGAACAAGGCTTGTAGAACAATTATAGACTACAACCTGCAACACGAAGACTTCTCATTAGATTCCGAGCAGGTCGAATCATTCATCTCCAAAAAAACACTTCTAGCTCTGGTATGGGCGTTGGCCGGAGACTGCCCAATGAAAGAAAGGAAGGCATTTGGCGAAGTTATAGCTGCTCTCACAACATTTAACACCCCACTCCTCAGTGAATCATCATCCCTTATCGACTACGACGTTTCCCTTCCTCAAGCCGACTGGACGCCTTGGCAGTCGCACGTACCAAACATTGAAATCAACACTCATTCGATTTCTCAGACTGATGTCGTTATACCAACCCTAGACACAGTCCGTCATGAAGATATCTTATACTCCTGGCTTGCGGAACATAAACCGCTGATTCTGTGCGGTCCTCCAGGATCTGGCAAGACTATGACTCTGTTCAGTGCCTTGCGGAAATTGCCCAACATGGAAGTTGTCGGCCTCAATTTCTCCAGCGCAACTACACCGGACCTACTCATCAAGACGTTCGATCAGTACTGTGAATATAGAAAGACTCTCAATGGGGTTGTCATGTCCCCTACACAGATTGGAAGATGGCTGGTGCTGTTCTGCGACGAAATCAACCTTCCTGCCCCAGATAAATATGGGACACAAAGAGCCATCTCTTTTCTACGGCAACTAGTGGAGCAGAACGGGTTTTGGAGGACGTCAGATAAAACATGGGTTACCCTTGAGCGCATCCAGTTTGTCGGAGCATGTAACCCCCCTACTGATGCTGGCCGAACGCCTCTGGGCGCACGATTCCTAAGGCATGCTCCATTAATCATGGTAGATTACCCCGGAGAAGTTTCCCTACAACAAATATATGGAACTTTCAACAGCGCTGTTCTTAAGATTATCCCTAGTTTACGTGGCTACTCAGAAGCACTTACCAGAGCAATGGTGCAGTTGTATCTGGAATCACAAACTCGCTTTACCCCAAAGATCCAGCCACACTACGTTTACTCGCCGCGTGAGCTGACTCGATGGGCTCGTGGTGTGTACGAAGCTATAAGACCACTAGAGATTCTTACTGTTGAAGGTCTGGTCAGGATATGGGCTCACGAGGCGTTACGATTATTTCAAGATAGGTTGGTGGCTGAAGATGAGCGAAAGTGGACTGAAGACACAGTACATCGCATCGCTTTAGAACATTTCCCAACAATTGATGACGAGGCGGCTCTTCAGGCGCCTATCCTATTCTCGAATTGGCTTTCTAAAGACTACATCCCTGTTGAGCGCGACCAACTTAGAGACTTCGTCAAAGCAAGACTCAAGACTTTTTGTGAAGAAGAGGTGGATGTGCCGCTCATATTGTTCAATGACGTCCTTGACCACGTACTACGTATCGACCGGGTATTCCGTCAACCGCAAGGGCATCTAATCCTCATTGGCGTTAGCGGAAGCGGCAAAACGACGCTGTCGCGGTTCGTAGCATGGATGAACGGGCTGAAAGTCTTCCAAATCAAGGTGCATGGCAAGTACTCCGCAGAGGACTTTGATGACGACTTGCGGGATGTCCTTCGCCGTTCTGGGTGCAGAGGAGAGAAGGTTTGTTTCATTATGGATGAATCTAATGTCTTGGATTCGGGCTTCCTCGAACGCATGAACACATTGCTTGCCAACGCCGAAATACCTGGTCTGTTCGAGGGAGATGAGTTTGCAGCACTGATGACCGCCTGCAAAGAAGGTGCGCAGCGCCAAGGTCTTCTGCTGGACTCTCAGGAAGAGTTGTATAAGTGGTTCACGGGGCAAATTGTAAAGAATTTGCATATTGTCTTCACAATGAATCCGCCAGAAGATGGTTTGTCGTCCAAGGCTGCGACAAGTCCAGCTTTGTTCAACAGATGCGTTCTCAATTGGTTTGGCGACTGGTCCGACCAGGCCTTGTTCCAGGTTGGGTGGGAGTTAACGCAACCAGTGGACCTTGATCGTGCAGATTTCGTGGCCCCTGATAGCATTCCAGTTGCGTATCGGGATCTTTCCCTTCCGCCTACACATCGTGATGTCGTGGTAAATGCGATGGTATATATTCACCACTCATTACATCGCTTCAACAAACGTCTCTTGAAGCAGCAAGGCCGAGTAACCTTCCTAACACCTCGACATTTCCTCGACTTCGTTGCCCAATGTGTCCGACTCTTGAATGAGAAACGTGAGGACCTCGAAGAGCAACAACGACATCTGAATGTTGGGTTGGAAAAGTTGAGAGACACAGTTGATAAGGTCAGGGACTTGAGAGCAAGCCTGGCTCAGAAAAAAAAGCAACTCGAAAAGAAGGATGCCGAGGCCAACGAAAAGTTGCAGCGGATGATCGCTGACCAGCGTGAAGCGGAGCAACGCAAAGCTACTTCATTGAAAATTCAAATTGACCTTGACAAGCAAGAAGAAGAGGTTGCAAAACGAAAAGAAGTGGTCAATGCCGATTTAGAAAAGGCAGAACCTGCAGTCCTAGATGCTCAAGAAAGTGTTAGCAATATCAAACGCCAACACTTGACCGAAGTGCGGTCGATGGGCAATCCGCCAGCAGGAGTCAAGCTTGCCTTGGAGGCCGTATGTACCTTACTTGGTCATAAAGCTGACAGCTGGAAAACCATCCAGGGGATTGTACGACGAGACGACTTCATTGCTAGCATAGTCGGTTATGACAATGAGCGACAGATGACAAGAAACCACCGTCTCAGGATGCAGAACGACTTCCTATCCAAGGAAGAATTCACTTACGAAAGGGTCAATCGTGCGAGTAAGGCTTGCGGACCGCTCGTGCAATGGGTTGAAGCGCAGGTCAATTATTCTGCAATCTTAGATCGCATCGGTCCTCTACGCGAGGAAGCCGACCAACTCGAGGAGCAGGCTCTACAGACCAAAGCAGAGGCCCAGGCCATTGAGAAAACTATTGTCAACCTGGAGCGAAGCATCGCCACCTATAAGTGGGAGTACGCGGCGCTAATCAGTGAGACACAAGCCATCAAAACCGAGATGGCCCGCGTGGAGAACAAGGTTAATCGAAGCGTGAAGCTTCTTGACAGTCTCTCATCGGAACGATCACGCTGGGAGGAAGGAAGCAAGTCTTTCGAGACCCAAATCAGCACCATTGTCGGCGATGTGCTGGTAGCTGCAGCTTTTCTTGCCTATGGTGGACTTTTTGATCAACAATTTCGGAAAGCGATGACTGATGATTGGCTTGGTCACTTGGCACTATCCGGGATCCAGTATAAGACACCAAATCCGATCACGGAGTATTTGTCTACTGCAGACGAACGACTGAATTGGCATGAGAGCCGTCTACCAGTCGATGACCTCTGTACCGAAAACGCCATCATTTTAAAACGCTTCAACCGCTACCCATTAATCATTGACCCATCTGGTCGTGCTACAGAGTTTCTGCAAAATGCAACCAAGGGGCGCCGATTGACAGTCACGAGCTTCTTGGACGACTCGTTCATAAAACAGCTGGAAAGCTCGCTTCGCTTCGGAAATCCCATCTTGATACAGGATGCCGAGCATCTAGATCCAGTACTCAACCATGTGCTCAACAAGGAATATCAAAAGACCGGTGGCCGTGTCTTGATTCAGCTGGGCAAACAAGAAATCGACTTCTCCCCCGCTTTCAAGCTCTACCTCTCGACGCGAGACCCTTCTGCTGTATTCCCGCCTGATATCTGCAGTCGGACCACCTTTGTCAACTTTACGGTGACGCAAAGCAGTCTACAGACTCAGTCGCTCAATGAAGTCCTAAAGTCCGAACGTCCAGACGTCGATCAGAGAAGATCGAACCTTGTCAAGATGCAAGGCGAATTTAACACTCACTTGCGAGGCCTTGAAAAGCGTCTGCTGCAAGCCTTGAACGAGTCTCGAGGTAACATACTAGATGATGATGTAGTCATCGAAACGCTCGAGACTCTTAAGAAGGAGGCTGCAGAAATATCTAAGAAGATGTCGGAGACGGAAGGTGTAATGGCTGAAGTCGAGACAATCACTTTGCAGTACGGGACGATCGCCCGGGCGTGCAGTGCTGTGTTTGCTGTCCTAGAGCAGCTTTATCACTTAAACCACTTTTACCGGTTCTCTCTGCAATATTTCGTGGATATCTTCAACTCGGTACTGCACAGCAATCCACATTTGCAAGGCACAAAGGACCATTCCACTCGAGGAGGCATCATCCTACGTGATCTTTTTGTTACGACCTTTCAACGGACGTCTCTAAGTCTTTTACAGAAAGACCGCATTGCTCTTGGCATGCTGCTTGCCCAAGCTTCACCTTATCAGATGGACATGAGTTTGCTAGACAGTATCCTTGATCCAAACATAGCAGGGCATGATCTCTCAGTAGATGGTCAAGGTATATCGGGTCTGCAGGCCAAGGCTGCCCGCGTACCCACCTTGAAAGATTACATTCCTAAGGTGTCCCAAATCGACTGGGACCGGTTCTTCACAGAGGAATTGGCAGAGAACTTCGTGCCTGTGGTATGGGACGAAGGTACAAGTGTCCTAGATCAACACCTCCGATCGCTCCTTCTAGTCAAACTTTTCAGGCTCGATCGTTTCATACCAGCAGCAGAGAAGTTTGTCACCGCTGCTTTTAGTAAAGGGGTTTTAGAAACCAGCAGTGATCTCAAAGAGGTAGTCGGACAAGTACCACCAACGACACCTATTGCCCTAAGCTCGAGCCCTGGATTTGATGCCAGCTACAAGGTCGATGGTCTGGTTGGAAATATGAAGGCTCAATGCTCAAACATTGCAATGGGTTCGAACGAGGGTCCTGCCAGTGCCGACAAAGCCATCAGTAACGCCGCTGCCAATGGATCTTGGGTTCTGATTAAGAACGTACATCTTGCGCCATTATGGCTTCAGAGTCTGGAAAAACGACTGAACTCACTAAAACCACATGCTGACTTCAGACTCTTCCTGTCTATGGAAGCCAGCCCCAAAATTCCAGTCAACCTATTGCGAGCGTCTCGCGTATTAATGTACGAGCAACCAGCGGGTGTTAGAGCGAACATGAGAGACTCGTTGTCTTCTGTGTTTACTAGAGCGGCAAAGCAACCTGCAGAGAAGGCCAGACTTTACTTGCTCCTGTCCTTTTTGCACGCTGTGATTCAAGAGCGATTACGTTATGCGCCGACCTTGGGGTGGAAGGGCTTTTGGGAGTTCAATGATAGCGATGTAGGCGAATATCACCCTCCCTCTGGCAGCTCATTCAACTAACCCTGTCTAGTACGAGTGCGCAGCCTACATCATCGACACCTGGATCGAAGCAGTAGCGAAAGGTAGAACCAATATCGCCCCCACCAAAATCCCCTGGGACCTCATCCGTACCCTCATAACCGAAACCTACGGCGGTAAAATTGACGACGAAGCCGACTTCGCGCATCTATCAAATCTCGTCACTACCATCCTGACCCCCGCCGCCTTCGACGACGACCACAAACTTGTCAATGGTGCTCAAGGCATCGAAACAGACATTTACACCAATGGAGAGGGAAGTTTGACCGTCCCCAGCGGAACAGGGATGCCGGAGTTTATGGAATGGGTAGACCGATTACCGGAGAGGGAACCACCCACTTATCTGGGTCTGCCGGCTAACGCGGAGAAGCTGTTACTGGTCGGACACGGAAAGAGCACGATTGAGAACCTAAAAAGAATCACGCACATCTTGGAGGAGGCGGAAGAGCTGAACGCCGATGGAGACACTGCAAGTTAAAGAGGCTCCATCCTTACAAGCACTGTAATACCAGCACACAGCCCGTTTTTTCCTTTGTCACCGCCCTTTTTTACCTAGCATAATCGCAAGCGTCTCGGCGAGCATTTGGAGGCGTCTTTGTTCAGGGGAAAGAGCACGTCAATTTGTACAAGCATGGTTTCGGGGAGTTGGGGTCGTGGCTTGTGGGATGTTGGGCGGATTATACCCCTATGCTTGTCTCGGGTTGTCTTTTTTACTATCGCTTCGGCTGTGGTTTTTTGGGAAATTCAGGGACTGTAGGGTAGGGAGGTTCGATTCTTTGAGGACTGCACTGTTTTAGTTACTTTGTTACTACCGATTGTGTTGGTGACTTTCAATGGTTGTGCTCGGTGGTGGGATTTAGCCGTCTCTATACTAGCCCAAGCACTTGTACTCTATATTCCTCGATACATCAAAGCACTAGCTAGATTCCCTTTGAAAATATCTACTCTGGATATGCCGACTTCCATTCCAGCAGAATTAGCCCCCTTACCTACCACCCCGCATCAACCACCCTCCCCACCCTCTCCAAAACCCCGCTCCCCCCCATCATCCCCTCGAACCTCCTCCGCCTCTCCTCCCCCCCCATCAGCACAAAGGCCGGCAACCCCCACACCATACCCTGGTCATTCATCTCGGAATCCTGGCCTCGATCCTTGTCGGATGGCTGTTTCAGCGCCCCAAGCACAGCCTGCGCTGCAAACGCGTTCATGCCCGCGCGCCGCAGCCAAATCTCCCAGAGGGTTTCGTCTTGGAGGGGGGTGGGGACGCCGTGGTGGAGCATTTGGGCGACGGCGTAGTGGGCTAGGACGTCGTCGGAGGTGTTGGAGGAGGAGGAAGTGGAGGGAGATTGGGGGACGGAGATGAGGTGGATAGGGGTGGGAAGGGAGGCGGCGAAGGCGGTGAAGGAGGTGAGGGTTTCGGTGTCCGTCTCTGAGAGGGGGCAGGGGGTGGTGATGAGGATGATGAGGGTGGCGTAGCGGGTGCTGGTTGTTTGGACGCGGGTGCGGAAGCTGGTTTGGTTGTTGTTGTGGTGGGGTTGGTGGCCTGGGAGCGGGAGCTGGGTTAGGTGCGGGAGGGAGGTGAAGATTAGGCCGGTGGAGGGGGAGAGGAGGAGGTCGGCTTCGGGGGTTGGGGGTTGATGGGGGGAGAGGGCGTGGAGGGTGGAGTCGCGGGAGATGAAGTCGGCGGTGGGGTAGAGGGATTGGATTTGACGGATTAGTTTGCGGTTCTGCAGGAGGGAGGTGGAGATGATGAAGGTGTGGGGGGTTGTGGGGATGGTGAGGGAGGGGGTGGGGATAGGAGCGTAGACTTGTGTTGATGGAGCGGAGGTGGGGTTCAGTAATGTTGTTGTGGGTCGTGGATTAGGGTGGGTGTTGGCGGTAGGGTTGTTTGCGGCCGGTTTGGGTGGGAAGTAGGGTGTCTCTACGAGGTCAAGCTTTCTCATTTTGCCGGTTCGGACAGCCATAAATTCTTCCAGAGCGCTAAAGGCAGAGAATGGCTCGGTGAGCGGAATCGCATGATGTTTGGTGGGATCGGTTTGGCCTTCGGTATTATTGGTGGGTGGGTTCAAGCGAGGGAACTTTCGTCCTGCCTCGGATATTGGACGAGAATTTGAAGGCACTTGAACTAGACTTTGCTCTTCAGGCTCGGCGTTGTAGGTTTCTGTTTCTTGCAGCTCAAATTTCCTCTTTCTGATCAGAGAATCCAAGTCCTTTGCTTCAGGGAAGGTTCCATATTCAAGATCTTCATCGTCCGAGTCATTTAGATCATCAAGAATTCGCAGACCTTCTGGTTTCCAAGTCAGTGTACTGATGTCCACACGCTCAGGTTGAGCTAGGAACACAGCAGTGGCTCCATCATCCGGTATGTTCTCTTGCATAGTAACCCGTCCAAGCGCTGCAGGAAACGGTGTCCATTTCAATTCTCGCTCGATTCTACCCTCTATTGGCCAGACATGTTTGTCCAAGTGGACTTTCTTCATCTCAGATAAAACCGCCTTATAGTCATCGCTAGCTGTATTGGTCTTTAACCATGGAGGTGTCGGAAGAGAAAAATCCATTATAGGTATTTCTACTCTTCGTGTCGTGTCAGCCTCTTGTAGCTGCTCTTGCTCGATGCTTCGCACAACTTTCAGAGCGACGGGTGCAACAATGTCTGCGAAAAAGGCATCAATATCATCAGATGAAATATCCTCTGGCCTTGCGATTGGCGAAGGAATTTCCGGCATGACTTCACGTAAAGCGTCACTGAAAGACACAGATTTGGTTTTCCACGGTGGCGGTCGCACAGATATTGGTGGCGTAAGCGGACCCTCAACCTTTCGATCTTCGATCTTGACTCTCTTAATTGGAGGGGACGAAGGTGGATCGTTGATGCCTTTAAGAGGACTGTATATATCGCCGATACTTTCAGAGTCAAGAAGCATAGGGTCGGAATCATCTGGACTGGAGGCTCGATCATCCCTCTTAAGAACGATGGCATCTTCTTTGAATATGATTCTATCAACAGCTTGAGCCTCTTCTCTTGTTGGACTGGTATGATCAGATAAGAAGTCAAGGCGACCGGTGTCGGAGGATGGAACAAAGGCAGAGATTTCTGGAGATCGTGGTAGGAGAGGTGGTGTTACCGGGTCGGGAATGGATTTCTAGTAATTGTTACACGAAACTACCCAACTTTAAACAAATATATATCAACATTACCTTTCTATAGAGAAGCTCATCCTGCTCGAAGAGCACATCAGTCCCACCGTTCGGACGGAACCATAGCGCGTCTTGCAAATATAAGAATCCATCCCTGGGTATATCCAGTCTCTCCGCTGTGGCTTCACTGAAGAATTTGTCTGGTAACTTGTGATATATCGAAGGCCATTCCAATCCCTCATCAGCTTCCTTATCGAGTTTCTCAAGCGGCAAATGTTCGTTTTCGAGGTCTGGTACCACCTGATGCGCAAAGCTTTGGAGATCAAGCTCATGGTCAGTGAGAAGAATGGGTAGTTCTTGTTTGATCTTCTGGAAGCGATGAACGTCCAAATCAACGTCCTCGTCAAACCGTCTACTCTGCTGTCCTAATTCCTTGATGGAAGAAAGGAGGACTGCTGCCTCGGTTCCCACAGATAGTCGCTCCAACTGAAGAGCGCCACTTGTGCTGTCGATTTGGAATACGTTTGGGGGATCTTCTAGGAGAGCTAATATGTTTTCGGGGGCAGAACAGTGCTGTAGAGGGTTCCGTTTTAGGTGGTCTAAGGAAATCCCGTAAAAGCGTGCATAATCGAGTATCGACGGCTCAACCTCTTCCGACATGAGGTTGACTTTGAAGCTTTCGACCCGCCCTTAGCTGCACCGTATCTGCATCACATCATCAGTGCATATTGACCTGCGGCTTTGACATGTTATGAATTCATTGCAGGCACGCCGTCACAGTGTATTTCCAATAAGGAAGGTTGAGAGATTTCGGTTGGCAGCCCCGCATCTCGAGTGACCCGCATACATCATGCTAAATAACGGATTTCAGCAGGTGATATCCTTCATAACGATCCTCCGACTGGACAAGACATTCTTGAAGTCTGATCTCGAGACGGTAAGACGAAAATGGAGCAACAAGGCCTCACGTCATAGAGAGCTGACGGAGAGCGTAGCAAGAGGATAAAGACGTACTTTTGGTACAGCATCTGGATTTTCTGTTGCTTGGAGATTCCTGTATAGTCTAGCTTACAAATGTCATGGTAGCTAAAGCTCATGGGGGAATCATCGCTCGCTCGCTGATAGGCACAGACCATTCCCATCAAGAACTCAAAGGCTGGAAGCAAAGGAAGTAAGACGCCATACTTGAAATTCGTGTCACATAACCATACCATTCGTAAGCACAAGGAGCAGGGCACAGACGCCAGGTGACTCCAGCTTGTTAGACTGCTCTAGTCGTTGTAGTTTGATTGGCGAGATCCATCCTTGTCAACCTTCGGCCGTCCGTAGCGAGCATTGATCTCTTCCTCCTGAGACTTCCCCGCCGGATCGAACACTGGACGTTCGGCCTGGCAAGCGACACGGACTGCGTGGCGGCGGTGGGGCGCAAACCCGTACGATGCAGAGTGATTCTAGTTTTCCATGAGACTTCGAGTAATTACTTGGGATTGGAATCTACTTACGGTAATGCGGTTGTCCCAGAACGCAACGTCGTTCTTTCGCCATTGGAAGCGCACGTGAAGCTCTTGGGTGGTTGAAATGACTTCGTTGAGGTACTTGACGATGGTGTTGCTCTCGGCTTTCGGAATCCCGACAATGGCCGTGACAAAGCCGGGATTGAAGAACAACGACTTCCATCCTGTAACCGGATGGGTACGGATGAGAGGATGCTCGGTAACGACCGGATCACGACGGACCGGACGACCAAGTGCTTTAGACCCTTCTGATTGGATGCCGGCAGAATGTAGAGCCGTGAGTCCTTCGAGGTACTTCTGCATGCGCGGCGAGAGTACGTCGTACGCAGCATACTGTGACGCCCACAGTGTATCTCCACCCCCGCCACGGGGAGGCCCAGACAGAAGCTTGAGCGATGTGTAGGAGGGAGGTTGGATTTCGTATGTCACCTAACCCAAATTAGAGAGATGGAAAACCCAATTACTGTCCGAACATACGTCGGAGTGCCAAAGGAAAGATGGCTCGAAGAGAGCCCGCTGCTCTTTGGATTTCTCGTCTGTGTATACAACATGAACGTCTTCCAAACCAGGCCTCTGGGGAATGGATGTTGTCGCATGCTTGTGAAGCGTGCCGAAGTATTGCCCAAGCTCGCGTTGAGCATCGATGTCGAAGTCTGTCTGGTTCCGAAAAAACACAACCCCACGAATTGATATAAGACGGGCCAAGTCATTCTTCTGTGCAACTGTAAGCTTGGCCAAACTAATGCCCGAAACCTCAGTGCCGATCTTGGGGTTATAGTCGAAAACATCGGTGGCGGCGCCAAGGAGATTACGGAATTGAGGGTCACCATGAATACCTTTGTCATGATACGGCACCTCAGTCAACGGCTCCCAATGAACATTCGGAAAGATTGGGCGAAGGTCATCGTGCTCATAGAATTCATCGTGACTCTCAACGTCGGTGTAGCCAGGCTCGTACAGCAAGTCACGGGTCTTACTAAGCGACTTCAGCCAACTGAGTTTCTCGTCGGCGTTGTCTTTGGCATAGGCCGAGTAGCTGAGAGGCTCTTCCAAAGATGGAGCCATAATAGAGGGTAGATGAAGTTCTGATAGTGTGTAGATTACTCGGTAGGTAATGTTCAGGAGGAATTAACTAAAGAATTTAAATCTCGGAAGAGGAGGAATGTGTGTTTTCTAGGTGATGACGGAGTGTTGTAGAGAGAGAAGGAGAGAAAGGATTAGGAAGCGCGGCGCGATGATTAAATAGATGAAGACTCCGGTCAGGCTCGCATCACAGCGCATGGCATCATTGACTGGGAAAGCACGACACCAACACATCGAGTCACATGAGTCGGCAAAGATGATGCCTCAGTCGGAAATTGTTCGACCTTTTGCAGCTTCTCCACATACCGTAAACCGTTTCAGGTCAAAGAACACGCGAATCCCGGACTGCTGGTGTGACTCCAGTTCGGTCTGCCATGGCGCAGGCTGCTCTTTGATTACTAGCGCTGACCCTGAGATTCATCATCTCACCTGCAATCCAGCACATAAGGGTCGAGGTCAAACAGTTGCTGTCGCGAGAACATGGCTCCTCTCGAGAGCTCCTATCTCGCTTGACGCCCAAGACCTGCGAGTGAACGAGTGCTTTCCAGCACAAAGGTGGGAGTGTCGTTGAATAAAATACACCGAATATCAACTAGACATGCTTCCTCGGGTGTCTAAGCCGTTCACGGCTACGAAGATGCTCAAAGCTGCTCTGATTGGCCCGTTCTTTTCGCCTCCGGACTCTAGTTTCCCGCTAATCCAGGCGCTAACCGTCACTCTTTAGCTCGTGCCTTTTCTCACCATCGAGACAGGCGAGAGCACGCAACGACCTCTCGAAATCACACAATGAGCCCCCAGTGAGCCCCCAAAGGGACCTTTATATATCACTGAATGGAACCGGCCTCCTGCAACCTCAACGTCGTCAACTACATCCCTTCATGCATTGCATTATCCATATACCGAGGATTGTACTGTCCATCTGTCTTGCACTGGCACTGGCACTGGCACTGGCACTGGGGCTACCGACAACGACTAAGGTACGTTAGCTCTCCGAATGCAAGCTGGCTGCCTCAAAAGAGCCTTGAGAGCCTTGTGAGATGTCGCGTGGCGCCCATCTAGAATCCCCAAGGGTGTAATTACTTGACTACTTTATCTTTCCCACTTATCGCCCCGTAGCGCATGTCGGCCCCCGCAGCTCCAACTCTCCAACTGAACGAGTCGATGCTTCGAAAGGACCAGGCCATGCAAGCACCTCTTTTCTGAAGGAATGCTACATATCGATCAAATGGAGTAAGACGCCTAGTAGGGAGTTCGAATCATCCCGTCATGTTCAGCTGATGTCAGGCTTATGTCTTGATGGAAGTGCACCACCACCACACCGGTCTCATGTACGAATAAGGTACTCGTAGGTGAGAACACTACGGGAGCGAGCAATTGCTCCCTAAAAGAGACCAATTTATTTAATAATATAGCGACATTGTTCCCCCTTCGTACAGCCTTCATCGTCATGGCTGTCGCAAGAGCGAGCCTGCATAGTCCAGAGTCGCCACTTACTTCACTATGTACCATTCCACACATGCTCATAGAGAGTCCGACGTCAGGCCTACACTAACTCCTGAGCTTCGTCTTCGCACCATCAAACTCGGCCTTCCATCTTTATTATGATCTCCTCAGAGCTTGCGTTGTGGCCAATCATATCAAGGTGCCCGCTCAATCAATACCCATGCGCTTGTGGTGGAATTCTTCATTGGCAACCTCAAACGAGGCCCTGATCCCCGCTCAACAGCCGTGGAAAGAATTCAATAATGTCACGCGCCGTCCCAGACTTTTCCCGCCATCACCCATCAGCTGATACGATTCCATAGATCTTCTCTCATTTCGAAGATGTTCTTGAAAATTGCTTCTTACTCTCTTCACCAATCTCACTAAAATCTCTCCCATGCGCCATGAGTACAGGCAACGGGCTTGGCGCATCAGGAGAAGACCATTATTGACAAAGTACTCGCATAGGTCATGTAGCGCATGTAACGTCACCTCTTCTCCCTTGCTATATGTATGTCTCGCTGGCAGTCGTTGGCACTGGTTTTGCCCTGCTTCATGTTTTCTCGTTTATGGTTTCCTCCCGCTTCACCACGCCCCCCCCACCTTTGTCATGATAAGAACCCCAAGGTCTTTGTGCTCATGTCACGGATCTTCTTGCGCTAGAGGTGAAAGCCATTGATTCCGTTGATGCCAAATCAAAGGTCTATGCAGTCTACCTGGACTTCTAGGTCGCACTTGCGCAAGAGATTGGTTCCGGAATCCTAAGCATGTGCTGGTAACGGGACCCCATTACTGGATAAGGGCATAATTCACTGCTTAACGAACAGATAAGAAGACCTTTGGAAACTTTATTTCGCAGAAGGGAGCCGTGCCGGAGCATTGTTTCCTCAGCCTCTTACGATTACCGAAGCCATCAATGTTTTCGTGACTTTTAGAAACACTGTATTCCGAGATGTTTGGCATGCGAGAGCGCAAAGTATGAGGGCTGTGCAACGTCGAAGCCCGATTTCGAATGCCGTATGCGTCTCTGGGCATTCATCTCGATCTGCTTCTGTCGTAATACCACTAGGATATCTCTTAAGAAACCCTTCCAAATGCAACCTGACCAAGAGCCGCACTCAGCCCATGCAATACACCACCTTTTCATTGGTCAACAACCTTTTTTTGCACGAGTATCTTTTCGGGGAACCAGCCTATGTCATCCGGCATCTTGCAAGGCGCGTGCAGGATGCAAGTACCCGGAGGTCTAGCTCTTACACGTGTTCAAGGTGGCTCATCTCCTTCATTTCATTTTTTTGCTATAACTCCAGTATATTATCACGTACTAATTCGATACCTAAAACGGCTGCAGACACAAAGCCACCTCAGCGCTCGCGCCTGGTTACCTATATTGGGGATTTTGCAGTTAGTCAGGATTGCGCAAAGCTTCCCTTTTACAAAGGGAGACATAAAATCAACTGACCGCTGGTCTGCTACCAAACCAGAAAAACAACAACTGGTACGCAGAAAACAAGTGTTAAGATTATGAAGAAACAGTGATTCGAAAACGTGGTAGTAAAGTACTGTACCGGATCGAAGCCTGACAAACGATGAAGATTGTAGAATCAGGAATCAGCAAGGATTCGAGTTTACCACACCGTACTCTGAGCGTCTGTCGCAGTCTCGGCCCACGAACCTGCTTGATCTAGGAACCGAATTCGACAACAAGAAAAAGCAGGAACGAAGCAGCTCAAATGTTCACTGCTTCAAAGCTGCCGCGAAATTGACTCCGTTGCTTGAAGGGCTTTTCGCATCGTGCAAGCCGCCAAGTCGAAATATGTAGAGTAGTATAATTGGGCGTCACTGATATGCAGAGTCCATGATTACTCGCGTAGAGAAACTATCAGGTAGACTTTCTGCGACCTTCCTTGGCCCTGTTGTGGATATAATTGAGATGTATTCGACGCTGGATTCGTCCAAGTTTGACTCTTTCCAACTGGCCACAGGTACGCACTGTAAATTTTCAAGTGAGAATTCCTAGTCTCCATCCCTATGCTCGCCATTTCCCTACTCTTTGCATGCATTCCCGGTCTATCACATTCTCTATCTACCTGTGCAAGTGTGCCTATATACACAAAACAATATCGTCTACTACCACGAAAATATCGCCCATTCATCGTTCATTCGCCAGTAACCCCGTCCTCTCATCATTCCCAATTCCATTCCCATTATCACTCCTCTGCCCTTCCGCATCTCCACGCCCAGCATACCCATTCCCCTCCCCACCCTGCTTTCCCCCTTTCCCCTTCACATACTCAAACCACACCGCCATCCCCAACAACGCCCCCTGCAACGTCCCCGTAACCAAATACAGCCCCCAAGCGCTCCACCCCTCCCTGCCCAGCCTCCCCGCCAGACTCCCCGCCCACACAAAACTGCCCGGTGTCTGGATGCACATTGTGGGGATGGACAAGCTGCCAACGGCTTTGAGGCGCCAGGTTGTCCATATCTGGGGCAGGAATTGGATGCTGGCGAGAATGGTTGCGAGGATGCCGAGAACGTTGGCGTAGGACTGGAGGTGAGCGGGGAAGTAGGCTGTGAAGAGGAGGGAGAGTAGGAGGGTTACGATGAGGTGGAGGAGGGCGAGGAGGGAGGTGAGGAGGGCGGTGCGGTAGGATGGCGGGGGTGGGGAGAGGTCCGCAGGTATGGGGGCGGATGGTTTGTCTGGTGGGGGGACGGGGAAGAAGAGCAGAAAAAGGATGAATCTTTAATCGTACGTGTTAGCTGTGGGTTCCCAAGGGGCGCCAGGGTATCACGGAACAGAGGAGAACCTACATGACCGTAAAACAAGCCCACTGTACCCCCACCTGCGCAATCCCCAGCAACCCTGCAAAACACTCGAACCCGTTTACCTCCTTACAGCACGCAATATCCGCGCGACTCGACGGCAGCGCGAGGATGTTGGCAAAGGCGCAAGTGCCGGAGGTGGTGCCTAGAAGGACGAAGTAGGGGGAGATACCGGCGGAGGAGCGCCGCGAGATGATGCGGTGGTGTTGGGGGAGGTAGGAGACTAGAATGCCTAAAAGGATGAATCTGCCATGAAGTTAATTAGTTGTAGTTGGGGGAGGCACGGTAGGAATGGCGGACATGGAGAGGGCGAAATTGAGGTAGCTGGGGGATGCGAGGCGAGAGCAGTGGGGGGTGGACATCGTTGCGGTGGGGGATAGGAATGGTATGTTCGGAGGTATGGACGATTGTGTACGGGCACTGTGGCCGGAAAGATGTTCGTTAGCTCATGGCGATGAGGCCATGAAAACCATGACCTGCTCGACGGGGTTTCTGGATGTAGCCGCTGACCTGCTTGCTGGCGTTCCTGCGCTAGCAGGCATTGTCCGGAGGAGCCCCTCCCCCACAAAATTCGAGATTGTAGTGCCTAACGACGAGACCTGCTCTGTAGTAAAGAGTTTGCTGGTGATTGACCCTTTTAAGGTACTCGTTGGGAATATGGAGGGTGAGTGCTTGGAGTTCTTGTCATATCAACAATAGTTGTTGACTGCTAAGGGAGCTTTTAGGGTTTCTTTCACAATGGCACAACTACCGGACGCCATTAATCCTGATCGCGGTTCTCGTATATTCAGCTATCCGGATTCTGTTATTTCGGAGATCGCAAAGGAAAAGAGAGTCTCCTTCTCCATTACCTGGAACTCCTACTTTTGGGACTACAACAAGAGAGAAGTCAGGATGGCTAGACAAGGAACCGCGGCCAAGTGCCACGGAGGTACGAAAGGAGCCAAGGCTGGGAAAGATGCTTCTTGATCAGAAGGAACCCATCACACGTTCTCGACCGGTGCCGAAAAGAGTGACAGGATCCAAGATCGGAAAGCAGCCCAGTCCGCGGAGATCCGCCGTTAGCAGGATTCAACCGCTGGTGTTCTTTTCGTCTCTAACTGGCACGACTGAGAAATATGCAACGAAGCTAGTAGAGGACCTACGAACATCAATAGGAGACAAATCGTCAAACATACTTTCCCCGCAAATTCATGATCTATCCTACATCGACTGCGACGACTTCTTCGTTTCTCCTCCCAAACCAACTGCACCCGTCCCCAACATCCATTACTTTTACCTTATCCTTCTACCCACATACAATATCGACTCCGTCTTGAACAACTTCCTCAGCCATCTCCAAGAAACCCACAATGACTTCCGTATCGACACCGGACCGCTGTCTGGTTTGGCCGGCTACTCAGTATTTGGGTTTGGAGATCGAGAGGGCTGGAAGACGGAAAATGAAGGCTTTTGCTCCCAGGCAATTGAAGTGGATAAATGGATGGCAAAATTGACGTCACGGAAGAGAGCCTTTCCACTCGGAATGGGCGATATCAAGTCAGATGCTGCTGAACGGCTGGAGGAATGGAGAGAGGGCATTGCTAAAGTCCTGTCGGACATTGCTACTCATGGATCACTTGGTGAGGGTGTTTCGGGCAGCGGCGATGCTATGGAGAGTGACGAGGAAGACGTTGATGATACTGAGCTGGAGGTTGGAGTCAAAGGCCAGAGGCCCTCAAAGCTACGGAAATTGCAGAAAAGGACAAGGCTCGATGATCTCGAGGACATCGGTGGCTCAGCCGGTTCAAGAACACCTGCCTCTCCACTACCAATTGATTTCACAACGTCCTCTACTCCCTCTAATACACCTTTTTCCCTACAAGAAATGGTCCCCATCTCGTCCCCCACTTACACTGCCCTTGCAAAACAAGGCTACGCAATAATCGGCTCCCATTCCGGGGTCAAAATCTGTCGCTGGACCAAATCCGCCCTTCGTGGCCGCGGCTCGTGCTATAAATACAGCTTCTACGGCATCAAATCCCACCTCTGCATGGAAACCACCCCTTCCCTTTCATGCTCAAACAAATGCGTCTTTTGCTGGCGGCACGGCACGAACCCTGTTGGTACTACCTGGAGATGGAAAGTTGATCCGCCGGAGATGATCTTTGAAGGCGCAATGGAGGCGCATTTAAAGAAGATAAAGATGATGAGGGGCGTGCCGGGCGTGAGGGCAGAGAGATTCCAGGAGGCAATGAGAATAAGACACTGCGCCCTCAGTCTCGTTGGCGAACCTATATTCTACCCCCACATCAACGAATTCGTCGCCCTCCTACACAACCAAAGAATCAGCAGCTTCCTCGTCTGCAACGCCCAGCACCCCGACCAACTCGCAGCCCTCAAACCCGTCACCCAACTCTACGTCAGCATCGACGCCAGCAATCGCGACAGCCTACGCAAAGTCGACCGGCCCCTCCACCGCGACTTCTGGGAGCGCTTCCTCCGCTGCCTCGACATCCTCCGCGAAAAGCGCTTCCGCATGCGCACCGTCTTCCGCCTCACCCTCGTCAAGGGCTTCAACATCGACGACGAAGCCGAGGGCTACGCCGCCCTCGTCGAGCGCGGCCTTCCCTGTTTTGTCGAAGTCAAGGGCGTCACCTACTGCGGCACGTCCGCGTCCTCCAGCGCCGGGCTCACCATGCAAAACGTCCCCTTTTACTCCGAAGTCGTCGCTTTCGTCGAAGCGCTGAACGCAGCACTGCAGCGCAGAGGGCTTGAGTACGGCATCGCTGCCGAGCACGCGCATAGCTGTTGCGTGCTGCTCGCTAGCAAGAGGTTTTTGAAAGAAGGGAAGTGGCATACGTTGATTGACTACGAGAGGTTTTTCGAGCTGCTGGAGGGCGAGGAGGGGTTCAGCCCGGAGGATTATATGGGGCCGGCGACGCCGGAGTGGGCGGCGTGGGGGAATGGGGGGTTTGATCCGAGGGATCAGAGGGTTGATCGGAAAGGGAGGCCTGTGGGGGTTGTGAGTGGGGTGGGGAAGGATAAGATGGGCGAGGTGGCTGTAGGAGGGGATGGGGAGGTAGCAGTGGTCTAGCTAGGTTTTTTTTCAGGACGAGACCAAAGGATCTTTATGTCATACTCACCAAGATGCAAGTCCTCACCGTTTTTGCTGGTGGCCCCTCTTCTCCCGCAACTGAAAATCGTTCTACTACTTTACATCATCCACATCGCCACTACTGTAGACCACCGCACCACCTAGTGAAGAGCGGAGCCAGGCCTTGGAGAAAAGCGGCAAGGGGAAAGGAAAAATGGTTCTGCGGGACTGGGAAATTGGGGGATGTTGAGTTTTCTGATTCGCGGGGGCGTTCTTTTGCAGCCATATAGAGTAGTGTTTTCTTTTTTCTTTCTTTTTGGTTTTTTGGTTTTTTGGGGGGTTATTCTCAGAACTCAATTTGGTGTTTTTTGAATCTTTTCTTTTAACGTCGTTGAACTGGTCTTTCTTCTTTCTTTAGAAACGGGGGGGCTACTGCAGGGTCTTGGGATAGGGAAGTGTGGAGATGTGAGTGGTTGAGAGGTTTGTGTGGTTTTTTTTGGGGGGGGGGGGGCGTTGAAGAATTTTTGTTGGTGGAGCGGATCTCGAAAAGAAGCTAAGAAAACGCTTTAATAGAGAGTTGTTCTGCATCGTCAAAGCGCCGTTGAGGAGAAGATGGATATTGACCTCCCTCTTCATAAATAGACACGGCCATTCTAATCTTCCTTGGCCCCCTTCTCCCTCCCTTCCCACTTCTCCACCGTCCTCATCATCTTGTTGTAAGGCCAGTCAAACCCCGGATACAGAAACGGCCGCAGATCAAACCGATTATCATCCGTCCCATACTGCTCCAGATGCAGACTCGGCGTCAGCACCGTCATCTTATGCCGGTTAATTGCATGGTAGTAGCAAAACTTCCGCGTTTTCTCGTACACCTCTCTCGGGCTTAGATGATTCCACATGTGCAGGAGTTTTTCGAACATGCCCCAAGGCCCGCATTTGTCGACTTTGCGCAGGCGGCCGAAGATGCTGAGTTCGGCGTAGGTCATGCCCATGTCTGTTTCGTCGGATTGGGTGTAGGAGGCCGTGATGGGCTCCAATTCGGCGGTTGGGGTGGCGGTGAGGAAGGAGGTGAGAATGGGGAGGGAGAAGGTTTTTTCGGCGTGGGCGATGAAAGATTTGAGGTCGGTTTTGGAGATGCCGCCGATCTTAATGGGGGGCGTTAGGGTTAGGAATGTAGGTTTGGGGAGTTGGGATGGACGACTTACGGGGTTGAGATCGGCGCTTGAGCAGTCGTATTTCGTCTACCGACGGATTAGGGTTGTGGATAAGAGAATTTGGTGAGGAAATATAGCCAAGAGCTTACCAGATAGCCCCGAAGACTCTTTTCGATGTTAGCTTTCCATCTTGACACATATTGGTTACGAAGGGTCTAGCTGACCTCATCGACATTTGCTGAACCTAGAACAAGCAAGCCACCTCCACCTGGACGCTTTCGCACTGGCATAAATGTGAGCTCTACCTCTATTCTCGAAACTAATTGTAGCATACCGGTAGGTAATAATTGGGCAAACATATAAGCTACAACTCCTTTATTTCTTGCTCTCGTAACTTTTCACGCTTTAGTCAGGCAAAACTCACCAGTAATCATGCGCAGTCTTGCTTGGATGTTTTGAAGTGCTGCAAGATTTCGGAGTTAGCATTGCATATTTAGAATAGATTCATAAGGTATGAAACATCTTTGCAGAATGTTTGCAAAGTATGTACTCCGAAAACACGTCCCAAAACTCAGAATTAGGTCTAGTTTAGGTATGAAATCCGAAAATATGCTTACCAAGATTTTCTGCACCAGCTCCACCGTGGACCTTGAATCTAGGCATGAAGCCTGTTACGTACTGGAAGAGCGATGTCAACGCCGTGACCACGCTGTCAATGTTCAGGTCAGTGTGGTAAGCTCCAATTGCCTCAGCAAGCTCCTTCGCTCTTTGCCGTGTCTCCTTGCTAGAGTTAGTAGTACCCATAAAGGCGCTGGCCATGTATCAGTTAAGAATTTCTCAATTGACAGCCCATACTCACGTATGGAGAAGGTGACTGCAAAGTTCTTGCGGTGATTCAGGTAGCCAAGCTGAGTCTTTTGCACAAAGTCTCCGGGCGTCCTTGAGGACTTGCTCATTCTTGTCAACAACCATAGCGTGATGGACTAATCTGCACATTGAGAATACAATAGTAGCCGTTGCACAAGAGTCTATACCGCCACTCAAGGCAAGAAAGAAACCGCATACGCCTCCGCATCTTCGCCTGTCCTTGTGATAAGTGTTTTAGAATGAACCCAGGGAACAAGCCTTACAGATAGTCCCAGAGCCATATTGCCGGCGACAAGGCAATCTCTTCTTCTGGGGAATGAATGCGGACATCGATTTCCTCGGAGGGCCCAACGCGTGGGTCCAAGTCCTGACCTCTCTTTGAAAGACGTATATCTGCCTCGACTCGGTGATAAGCTTCAGTTTGAGTTGCCTGAAGACCCCGACTTGGCGAGCACCGAAAGCTCCTAACGTCTTCTATATCAACAGTTGCTGTCACCACCTGGGAATATTAGGAGCTGTAAATTAAAATAAGATACAAGTATACCTCGACATCGTTCATAGAAAACTGTGAACCTTGAGCCACAACTTTGCCATTGACAATTATCATCGCACAGCCATCGTACTGGGTATGATCAGCCCAAGTTATCTGGTAGCCAAGGACAAAGAGTACAAACATAAAGACGATCCCCATCACAGCCTTGTTGATTTGCGTACAGATATACTTGTCCTTCTCAGCACGTACTCATAAATGCTGTAGGATTGACCACTTACTGCCTCCGGCTTTGCGCGTCGCTTCTACAATCAGTTGAATCCGTGTATTCAATTTCCGTAGCTCATGATGGGAACCGCTAGAGTTGGTGAAGATCTCTACCCCGTTCAGACCCATCTAAGGAGCTGTAAGTTTGCAGCTTAGCAGACGATGACTCGTCACAGCGCATACCTGAGCGTGCGGAGGATTAGGAGTAAAAAGCTTCACCAATCTTAGTTTAACAGAGATCCAGGAAGTGTAGATTGAGGCAATTAATTCCCACCTCTTCACACGTCTCTGCTCCAATGCAAGTGTCCAGTGTGCTGATCACTGCATCTCCAAACGGAACCTTCGACTGCCCTGTGATCTCGCCCACGATATTTTCGAGATAGTAGTCCTAGAATTGACATAAGCATATGAAATCCAGTCAGTCCTTTCTCTGCAGATTATGTCACCTCGACGTAGCGGCTCCGCAACCATGGTGTGAAATACCTCATCTCACGATAGTTGCCATCATTGGCCAGACTCATTTTTGGCCTGATCAAAAGAATCTTTCGGTTTAGCACAAGCACGCGGCAGTTGTATCTGGACTCATGGTCAGTCCTAATAGTCTCAGTTCCAAGAATAGTATATGTCATGCCTCACGTTTCTGTGCCGGACCGGCATTCCTTGAAGTAGGAAATTAGAAAAGGAGAATGATGTGCCGCAAACTAGAAGACTATACCAATATCTAATATGATGCCTTGACAATCCTCATGATCGATGATTCGCGCCAGCATCTCCCTATAGCAATCATTTCAAATATGAACAGTAGCCTAGCAAGAGGTTTACGAACCAGCTGTGCAAGTAAATGTCTGATTCAAGGAAATGACTAGAACAGTTCAAGTTTAGCTATGTCGCTATAACTTCCAGCGATGTACGATTAGGTTCCGAATTCTACATACTCGAGACATCCATAGCCGGTTATCTCAAGCTCCGGTCCAACTCTGAGCGTTGCGTTCTTACACTTAGCTACTCCGATGCTCTCAATAATCCGTTCAGCGTTTCCTTCGAAATCGAGAGCCTAAAGGAGCATCAGCTTGACTTGGTTGGGTACGACATATCTGGACCAACCCATTGGTTCAGGGAGCAAGCTGCAAGTGTCGTGAGGAGGCCCATATTTTGAAAATCCCTTAGATTGAGAAGGACTGAAGATCAGAGGCAAAGTCTCCTTACAAGGTCTCTACACACTTCAGCAGTCAGCCAATTGGGGTACGCAGTAGGCTGTATTCCGTAGCATGCAGGGCATTTATTGGTGGTCACGTGGTGGGTTAGAGCCTTAGAGGTTTCCACGAGTCGGTTACGGAAGCGGTTAGGAGTACTCCCGGGCCCGTGCACGTTCCGATCCCGTGCACACCCTAAACCCGATTAGTAACCAATACTATTTTTATTATTATTCAACCACCATTCATAGAATCAAATTGCAATTAATATAGAGAGTTGTCGATATCTATATGAAGCTTTCAAGCTATAAGAATTAATCATCAAATCGCTTAGAAGCTTTGAATTGCCTTTCAGCTCGCGTAGACCTGATTTGACTAGATCTTCTTTTCATCTTCTCAATAGCAACAAAATCAGTGAATTGCTGTACTTTCACCTCTTTAGACTTCTTCTTTTGCCCTTTCTGAAGCTTTTTAGCCTTCAGCTTTTGCTTCTGAACTAGACGTCGTTGCTTCAATTTCTTCGCTCGTAGCTTCTTTTTTCGCTTCACTTTCTTCTTTCATTTCGTCTTCTTTTTTTCCCGTTTCATCTTTCTTTCAGCTATTAAACGCTGTTTCTCTAGCTTTCTAAGCTTTCTTTGTTTCTTTTCTTCAGTCTTTTGAATAGCAGCTTGCTGTTTCTCTTCGATTCTTTGAATTTGACAATCACGAGTCGCCTGAATCTTATTAGAACTAAAAAACATCTTTTTTGTCTCATCATTAATCTCTAAATCGTCAAATAAAAACTTTTCACGTCGTTTGCAACTTTTTTCAATACGTACTGTTCATCAAAGATTTTCATTTTCTGCTTTTAAAAGAGCAACATCTGTAGTAAGCTTTTTCATTGTATTGTTCAACTTACAAACTTTCAAATCAATTACTTCTTCTACAACTGACTTCATTAATTGTTGAATTTTTCTTCAATCAGCTTCTGACAATGCTGAAGAAAAAGAATGACTTGAAACAGATTTAGCGTTCAATTTAATTTGCTTTATGATCTGTGATGAATTAAAAGACAACAATTCTATCTTTTCTCATTCACTTTTTATGTTGACATGCATGAAAACAGCTTGATATGCAGATCAAAACAGATCAAAGAAGTCTTTTTTTGATATTCAAGAAAGTTCTTGACTTTTAAAGATTCAGTTGTTCAGATTTTGTGAGTAGTAATTGATCAAAGAGTTGAATAAGCTCACATTTAAAGATTGAAGATGATGCATAAAATGAGAAGAATATAAAGTCATGAGTATCTTGTTCTGCTCATATTAGTCAAGAAACTTCATGTTGATATAACTGTCATGCTCATCAACAAATAAAAGATAATAATTTCGTGAATTTCTGACTTTTGATCTCGTATTTCAATCAAATACGATAGTGAGTCAAAAGTAAATCAATTCATCGTTGATTCAATCAGTAATGAAGAAAGCAAAGAAGCAGAATTGCTCTTTGAAATTATCATGATTCTAGTCTTGTCAGACTCAGTCTTTTAATCTTGTCAAATTTATTCTCACTTTGTCATCTTGACTAGTTTCTATTAAGTCTAGCGTTGACTGAGAAACATACATATGTAGTCAGTCTCTTTTCTGTAGCTATCTTTCTTTCTTAGCATTTATCTTCTAGTTAAATGATACTCATATTGACTCGCTTTATGCTGATCTCTAACATTAGATAAATGCTTATCAACTACTCTGCTATTAATGAATAAATGATATAAAACAATTTATTCAATAAGAAAAATTTGCAAGAAATTCTTCAAATTTGCATCATCATTTTAAATTGCAAGAAATTCTTTAATTCTACACTCATTTTCATCATTTTATTCACAAGAGATTCTTTAAATAAAGCACTCAATTATTATTTGAAATTTACAAGAAATTCTTTGAATTTTCACTCATTAAAAAACATCAATTCAAAACATCAATTCTTCATTTATCTTTATCTCAGCAACTTCTATCTTCTTTCATCATGATATACAACATTGAGTCAGTTGAGCTTTGAACAACTCATCTGCTTAGAAGCATTGTCAATAGAAGAGTTTCACTTCTACTCATTGATGCTTCAGTTGAAGCTGAGAAAGCTGTCATTGCATGAAACATAAACATTGAAGAACAACTGTTTCATTGAGTTAGTAATTAACTCAGTGAAGTCATCAATATGCTGCATGAACTTCAAAGTCAGTGAGACTTAACTTTACAACTTAATGAACACTGACTTCTCATACAAGATGATCACAAAAAGAGAGCAAAACAACTAGAAGTCACTTTTGATAAGAATGATGAGTTAGAGAAAAAGATTAATCAGTTACAAGATGAGCAATTGAACTTCAGAGCAAAACAACGTCAAGCTGATCGATCTATGCTTCATTAAGATACTCAGTCAGCTGAGTAACAAGTCAATCAGAAAGTTGAATGAAGCTTGACTTTCAAAGCTTGCTCTCAATGAGAATCTTCTACTTTATCTGAAAACAAGAATTGTTAAAGATCAGCATAAAGTGAGTCAATATGAGTATCATTTAACTAGAAGATAAATGCTAAGAAAGAAAGATAGCTACAGAAAAGAAGCTGACTACATATGTGTGTTTCTCAGTCGACGCTAGACTCAATAGAAACTAGTCAAGATGATGAAGCGAGAATAAATCTGACAAGACTAGAATCATGACATTACTTCTCTTCTTCGACGATTCATGTTCGCATGAATGTATTTTCTGCTCGATTCAATTGATTGCTCAATCATGATTTCACAGACTCAGACTCATTAAATTCTGATTGACTGAATAGTCGAAAGCGCTTCTAGCGCGATTTGTTCAAATATCAAATATGAAAATCATCAACTATCTTCTGAGCGTTCATAAATTCATCGTCATCAGCGTTGTATCAATTGAGATCATTGTCATAGTCATTTCATTTGACTCTATACTGAAGTCATCTTCGATATCGATGAGAATTCAATATATCGTTGATTTTTCATTCATCTTCATCGTTTATCATTATTGAATCTGAGAATTCATTCTTTTGATCAGACAAGAAGTCATCAACGACAGAGCGAAGCAGATCAGAATGAAATACATCATGAACATGCATAGACTCTGATAATTTCAGTTTATATGAAGAGTCAACGAGATCTAGATTGATGAAAGAATCGAGCATTTTGTCATCTAGCTTCTTGAAAGATCTCGCTGTAATGATGTTTCTTTCATTCAGAAACATCTTTGATTCGATCTTGTAATCAACTTCTTTTTTATGCTTATTGACTTGTTTCATCATTTGTTTTCATGTTTTGACTAGTGACTCGCGAGCAAACTTCAGTGTTTTGTTCATATGTTCAGATATATTCTCGACTTTAGTCATCTGCAAGCGTTCACGAAAACTTTCATATTCGCTGACATCGAGTTCAAAGCTCATACGAGAATGAAAGTCTTTGTTTAGAAAGAAAAAGATCAAGAAGATGACTGAGAACAGAGCATTATTGTCAACAAACTCAATCATGAGTAGTAGCTTAGCTCAGTCATTCTGCATGTATGAACAGAAAGATCGAAGATATCTTTCGACGTTCTGATTGACTCGTTCACTTTGATCATCGATTTGAGAGTGATAGACAGTGAATAATTGAAGATTAATGCTCAGTCTTTTGCAAAGAGACTTTCATAGAATGAAGGTAAATTGAGAGTCTCGATTCAAAACAATGAAATCGAGTAAATCATGTATTCAATATATTCACTGAAGCATTAGCTCAGCTGTTTTTTTTGCTGTGATTTCTTCATCATCAGTAGAACAAGAAATATAGTGTCGTTTCTTTGTCAATCTACATATCACTGTTAGTATGATGTTTTTGTCTTTTGAAAAAGATAAGTCGATGATGAAATTTATGACTATGTTCTTTCATTGCTGTTCAAGTATGAGTAAAGAATGTAGTAGTTCATTGAATTTATCTCAAGAAGTCTTTGATCGCTGACAAATGTAGCAGTTTTGAATATATCGATCTATTGTCTTTTGCATTGAAGATCAATAGTAGTATCTTCTTATGATCTCTATCGTTCTGAGAATTTCAAGATAATCAATAGAAGATTGATCGTGAACTTCTCGAATTAACTTCATTGAAAGATGCTCATCGAAGAAAACTCATAGAAGATCATCTCGATATAGTATTTCGTTCTGAACTCAACAATCTCTTAATTTAGTATCTTTGTATTGAGCTTCATCTTTTAATACAACTTCACGAAGTAAAATACAATTCTCGTTGATTCTGTTAGCTTCTAGAATCAATCAATAAATTGATTCATCATTCTCTTTCTCTTTTAGATCAGCAATTTTCATTCGATTCAACGTGAGAATTGTAGTTCGCTGATAGCAACATCGTTCATTCTCGAAGCTTCTAGAAACTGAATTGACTTGACGAGTCAATGCATCAACTTTGATGTTTTATTTGCCTGAACAATACATGATTTTGAAGTTGAAGTCAACGAGCTTTTGTACTCAACGCATTTGACGTCTACTTAGCTCTTTATCTTTCATTAATGACGTTAAAGCTTGATGATCAATGAACATCTTGATGAGTAACTCAGTCAATTTCAGCTCAGATCGTCAATGCTTGAAGACACAAATGATTGCTAGTAGTTTCTTGTCATAGATCTTGTAATTGCACTCAGCGAAGCTCAAATTCTTGCTGTAGTAGATCATCGAGTGCAATGTTTCTTCGTCATCATACTGAGAAAGTATGTCATCGTTGACGTAGTCGAATGAGTCTGTTTCAAGAATAGTCTCTCTATTCTGATCAAAATGACGAAGAATAGAGACTTCAGTTATTCATTTTTTCATATGATCAAAGATCGTTTGACAAGCTTGATCTCATTCAAATATCATCTTTTTTTGAATTAGTTGAATCAGAGAACAAACAATCTTCGAAAAGTTCTTTATAAAACGTCGATAGAAATTGCAGAAGTCGACGAAGAACTGCATCTGAGTGAGATTTGTAGAAGTAGATCATTCAACTACTGCTTGTACTTTTCTGAAATTCATCTTTAGTTCTTCAATGAATAGCAATAGTCTCAGAAAGAAGATCTTCTGAACATGAAACTTGCATTTGTTTATATTCATCTGAAGATCAATATCTCATAGTCTATGTAGAACTAGTCGTACGTGTTTCTTATGTTTCTTCAGTGTTTTGCTGTAGATGATAATGTCATCTAGATAGATCTGACAAAACTGATGAAGATAGTCAAATAGCACGTCGTTCATATAGTGTTGATAGAAAGTCGAGTCGTTGATTAATTCAAAAGACATCACGTGATATTTGTAAAAATCAAAAGAGGTAATAAAGATAGTCAAATTTTCGCTCTTTGAATGCATGCATAGTTTGTTGAAGACAACTATTATATTCAATCGAATCAGATACTTGCTATCTTGAATACGAGCGAGAGTTTCGTCTATTAAGAGTAGAAAGTAGCGATCTCGTTTGATCAAAGCATTGAGCTTTCTATAATTGACTCAGAAACGCAGACTATCGTCTTTCTTTTCGACGAATAGTATGAGCGAAGTGTATAAGGTTGAGCTAGAAGATATAAAGCTCTTATTCAGATGTTCAATCAGATAATTCTTCATCTTTTGAAGCTTGTAATCAGACATATGATAGAGACGACTTCGAAAAGACATTCTCTCGTCAATCAACTCAATTTTATGATCATAGAGACGATGAGAAAGTAGTTGATCAGTCATCGCTCGATCAAACACGTCTAGATAGTCATGATATTTCGAAGAAAGCTTAGCTTTGACTTCTTTCAAGATCTCTTCATGTGAAAGCTCTTGTAGATTTACATCTTCAAGTTTATTTCTAGCTGTTTTTAGAAGTCGATCGATTTTCGTGACGATGATCGCGAAAGTAGTCACATTCGACCGTTTGACTAGTGATCTATATGCTGCAGTCTCTATCATTGCTATGTTCATTGAATCGAAAGACGAAGCGAAGTTGACTGAACTAGATGATTTTACGATTCTACTGAATGAAGATGACTTCTCGCTGAGTTGAGTGACAACAGAAGAGATAAATCTCTGTAGTATTTGAGTAGAGATTGAACTCTTCTGTTCTATCGCGATTTTCTTGCTCGAAAGAACAGTTGAATGAGCTTTGATAGAAGCTTTGATATGAGCTTCGAAACTAGAAAATTGAAGACGATCGTTTCTCATATCAATAGTCATCTTGATTTTGTTCATTCATGTTTTTTCAAGAATCATCTGATGTTGATCTAATCGAGTGATTAGCATAGAGATAAAACGTTTCATATGATCTTGAACAGTTAGATTCAAATAAATTGCATGAGTAATGAGCTTTTTTGCATAATGATCATCGAATTTCCTTATTGATTTGAGCTTGATTAAAGATAAAGATTCAATTTGCAAATGATCACAAACATTCTGCGCGATTAATTCATCAATGAACGAATAGTCAGCTGCTTCAGTGTCAATCAATGACTTTAATGAGTAACTAATTTCATTGCTAGATAGTACACATTCAGTAGTCAAAGATTTCGAAGCAAAGAAGTCATTTGAGCTGCTCGTTGTTGAAGAAATTAACACATCTTTCATCGCGTCTTTGATGAAAGTCACTAGTTTTTTGCCTCATCTTTCAATTTCTCTGTAAATAATTTCTTCTCTTCTTTCAACATGATGATCTCATTGAGACAAGAGATGAATGCATGAGATGTCGAAGTACTAGTCTTCAGCTGAGAGCAGTTCTTTGAAAGATGATTCGATACTTTGCAGTTGAAGCAGATGATTGACATTCTTGATCATTCAGATTCAAGAGTGAAAAAAGTAGCGAGTTGAACATAGCTAGTAGTCGAGACTGATGCTGATGTCGACGAAGAAACGAAACATTTTTTCGAAGCTGCTATCGATTTGACTGTTCATTGCTCATCACGTAGCTGATAATTGACTCGTTGTTTGTTATTCACATCTTGAAGAAAGATCTTGAGCTTATCAAGTGAGCTAAACTTTATGAGATAAACTGACAACGCGTTTTGAAGACGATTATTGATTTTATTCTGAATGTCGTTCATCAGAATGATATCATCGTAGTTCAGAAAGCTGAATATTCTAGTGAATTCTGAATAGAAGAAGCTGAAGAACTTGTTGAGCTGCTTTAGAGCAACGTATTTATGATGACACTTTCGAATCAGATTCTGATCTTCGTAAATTTCTTTCAGATGTTTCAGTAGCTCTGATAGTAATTGATAGAGTGAGAAAGCATCAATATGATGCTTTGCATAGATTTGCTGATCAGCATCGTCTTCTAGTCTGAAAATCACATAGACAATATGAATCTTTTCAGTAGAATAATGATTTGTGTTAACATCGAGCTTGTCAGCTATTTTGATGTTTCATGTCTCTCAGATAGAGTCATCTGTTTCGATGAAGATGAGTGAATTCGAAAGCTTGATGAACTTGTGATAATTGTTTTCGTTTTCATTATCAGATAGAGTAGAAGATTCTCGTTGAGAGCGCACTTCTTTCTGATTTGTTACGATTCTAGTCTTCGTCTATTCTTCGTCTAATCTTCGCCTGATTTCATTCTAATCGAGTTTAGCGAAAATCTGATCTAAAAGTGATATCATTGAGATTCTGCATCATATGTGTAAGACGTCAACTCAATCGAGTCTAGCACAGAGCTGAGAAACACACATATAAGAATCGAGTTCTTTTCTGTAGATACTTTTCTTTCTTAGCATTTATCTATTAGTTAAATGACATCTCTATGACTCGCTCTAGATCGATCTCTAACAGTAGATAAATGCTAATCAACTACTCTGCTATCGACGTGTAGATGATATGAAATAATCTACTTCTATTCAGAAAATTCGCAAGAAATTCTTTGAATTACTTTCATCAAAACACACATTCAAATTTACTCAAATTTATCAAATCAATCACTCAATCAAATCTATCTATCTATCTTTCTCACAATGACACACGACTTTGAACCAGTCGAGTTACGAACAGCTCGTCTGCTTAGAAGCATTGCTAGCAGACGCATTTTCATTATTTCTTTCGATGTTTCAGCTGAATCTCAGAATGTCACTATCTCATGAGACATCAACACAAGTCAACAACTTCGTCAATGAGCTCATGATCAGTTGAACGAGATTATTAAGATGTTGATTGAGCTAAGAAATTAACGAAACATGACTTTGAAACTGAACGAGCAGTGAATCGTTGTTCAAGTTGAACATGACAAGAGATTAAATCAACTAGAGATCAAACAGATGATCATAGACATTCTAGAAGAGACAAACAAACGTTATCGAGAGAAGATGTTGAATCTCAAGAATAAACTCAAAGAAGTATTGCATTCAGCAAATCAATCTCGATCTCGTCAGTTTACTGAATCTCTATCTCGTCAATCTATCGAGAATCATACTCGATGTAAGTCATTCACTCTATTCGATAATGATCATCACAAGTCTTTCAAGTTTTCGAACTCATCTGTATTCATCGACGAAGATGAATCAACATGAAATAGCTGAAGAATCAAGATGAACGACAAGCTTCAGACAAATGTCGATCACTTCGATAATGAGAATATCTGTATTGTCTATGTGATATCTAGACTAGAAGATGATGCTGCTGAGCATATCTTCGCTTGACATCGTCATGACGCTTTGCATTCTTACATCTTGATCTACGAGCTATTTGAGCATCTGAAAGAAATATACGATGATCAGAATAAGAATCAAAAGTGTCGTTGCAAGTACAACGCTCTGAGACAAGCAGAAAAGTCTTTCAATGTCTTCTACTTCGACTTTATGAAGCTATTCAGCTATCTAGAATACGACGATTGCACTCTGATGAATGATCTTCAGAATAAGATCAACAATCGCTTGCAGAATGCTCTATTGATTTGTTCGAAAGATTTTATCACTCTACATCGTCTCAAGAGCTTTCTTCAGAGTATGAATAATAGACAGCGAGTCAATTATCAGCTTCGAAGCGAACGTTGCACGATCATCATCAAAGTCATCATCGCATCTGAAAAGTGCGTTACTTCTCTGTCAGCAGTGACGACTTCGATAATCGAATATGTCAAGTCGACTATCTTTTCTACATCTGAGTCAGTCAGATCATCTATCGTTTGCTATATCTGCAAGATCTCGAGTCACTTGTTAAAAAACTGCTCTCAGAACAAAGTTGACACTTCTGCTTTTCAAGCTTTCATTTCTCGTCTACATGAAATCGTCATTTCAAAGAATAAAAAGAATGAGAAAATGTCTTCTTTTGAAGATAGCAAGGCAAAAAACTAGAGACTTTCATCAAAGACGCGATGAAAGATGTGTTAATTTCTTCAACGATGAGCATGTCAGATGATTCTTTTGCTTCTGAATCTTTGATTACTGAATGTGTACTTTCTAGCAAT
>JAABUT010000080.1_pt1 | contig 175574 bp, 201 predicted proteins | sample 5559281 | NCBI WGS metagenome assembly JAABUT01 (sample SAMN10711880, study PRJNA513359) | rock metagenome | isolation source: Antarctica rocks | place: Antarctica: Victoria Land, Ricker Hills nord | collected 2016-01-04
GATCGACGGGAATCAGGGTGGGTTCGGAGGGATTTTAAGGATTGGCGAACAAACCGTGGGGAGTGAGCAGAGGTGGAGAAGCAAGAAGGAAGCAAAGGATGGGCTCGCGGAGAAAGGCGTGGAGGTCGTGAGGGGAACCGAAGCAAAGGGCAAATCACCGGCTGGGGGTGGGGGAACGTCAGAGAATTGGGTTGGGAAATTGCTCGGTATGATGCTGCCGTGAACTTCTTCAGCAATATGTACCTCCAGGATCCTCCTGCTGATCCACTGAATTTAGAATATCAAAATGCTCTCGACCCAACCCTTGGCCCCGCCTACACAGAGTATGCCCTCGGCCTCTCCTTCGCCTGCACCGTCGAGATACCCTCGCACAGCACCTCTTTCGGCTCTCCAAACAACGCCTTCTCCACCAAGAAGGCTGCCCGGTCCAACGCCGCTCGAGAAGCCGTCCAGTTCCTTATTTCCGAGGGCCTGACAAACCCGAACGGCACCCCAAAAGCCCGCAACAAGAAAGCCAAGCTCGGGACGGCGGTGCGGATTGAGGAGCAGGGGATGGAGGTTAAGAAGGGGACGACGTATGCACAGAGGGTCAATTGTCAGTCTGATTCTTCTTTTGGCTCTGTTATCCTCCTCTCAACGTCCCCCCTTTCAACATCTGTCGTTTCGAAGCCTACTTCGCTATCTACACACTCTCCTCCTCCTACCTTCAACCCAACCCCACCCACCACTAACCCCCCTTCTCCCCACACAGACCTCTGCCCGCTCCTTGGCCTTCCCTCCCCAATCTACCGCTTCGCCGCCACTTCCCCCTCCGCCCCCAACCTCCTCTCCGGCACCGCCTGTTTCCCCGCTAACCCCATCCTACCGGGCCAATACGGTGAGATCAGAAACGTGTTTGGCAAGAAGAACGCGAAGGAGGAGTGTTCGAGGAGTCTATGGGAGGTGCTTCGGGAGCTTGCGAGGGGAAGGGGTGTTGCTGTCGGTGAGATGGAAGAGGAGATGTAGATGGGGCCGGGCATTTGGTCAATTTTGAATAGTTGGAACCTTGGATAGGGGAGGATGATGATGATGATGATGATGTTGATGACGAAGTTTCTCAGGTTTAACGAAATTACCACAGCTGCAACGCTGATGGGCGGCCCTAAATTTCTAAAAAAAAAAAAAAAAGGGGGTCGAGAGCGAATTGGAAAACTAGGGATGAAAGAGGTTAAGTTTAGAGGAACTCAGCGCCGACGTTACTGGTCTAGACGGGCAGTTGATTTTTTTGGACGCTATGCCAAATCACGACGATAACGAATGTATGATCCACATTTCAAATCCAAAGTACCTTATGCTTTTTTCCCCCGCCCCTTCGATATAAGCTGTGCAATTTGCTTCGACTTTGGAAAGATTGCTGCTGGTGATGAGAATGGTCGTTGGTAGTTTGCTCCAGTCCTTTTTGGCATCTATCTACTCATGCGTAGGAAGTGAGGATTGGGTCGGGTGTAGTGAGTCTAGGGATCTGGGTTGTACGGGAATCATGTCACCAAGAAGGATGATTCTAAATCGACAAAAACAATTTTGATTGAGAAGGATATTATTTAACAAAAGTACAACCTGTTCAATCAACAACCTCGATATCCTCTTATTCAATAATATCTTACCGGAGGAACCCAAACCCCCCAGCCAAGCGCCCAAAATTTCTCCAGACCAAAGCAAAAGAGCCAAAAAAGTACCGATCGTCGTAGCTACATGGGAATCCGGAAATTCAGATACATAGGGTCAAACACATTACGCAAGCCGTAAACGCCATGAATGTCTTTTGAGAAAGCTGCTTTGATATGGTGTGATATCCAACTTAACCCCCTCCCCCCACACGCCTCTTCTTGGAAATTCCGCGGCTCTTTGTGATCAGCCGAGGCGTCCAAGGGGGTAAAGAACGCTCTTGAGGGTAATAATAGTGACGATGATGAGGTGGATGAGCATTGTACTAGATGGAAGCAGACTTTAAGCATCGTTTGTCGGTGTGGGGTTGATGGAAAGAGCAAAATATGGCCAAGTCGTGAATATCGCAAAGAGATATAAAACTTGTGACAGATAACAGCCACTGCGAGGTACGACCAGATACGACCAGAGTAACGTAGTTGCTGTGATTGGATGCACCGACGAGGAAGCTGGGAAGCCAATATGAAGGGGGAGCAGTTGACGGAGAGACGATTCGCTAAACATCTCCTGCTCCTGCCTCGACACCATCGCCGCTTCCGAATGCTAGTGTTGACGGATCGAAATTGAACCCGCCGTCGTCTGTACTCTGGAGGAAGGAATCAAAATCAAAATTCTCGAGGACGTCACCGTTATCGAGAGGACCATAATCCATGCTGAAATCACCGTTCTGTTTGATTTTAGGTCAGTTTAATCCCAAAAAAATATCCGAGCTGGTTACTCACCCTAGTGCCATCTAGAAACTCAAGATGCGACATAGAATTGGCATCTTGCTGTGGCGGGGCAACTTGGGCTGGTGCAGCAGACGTTAGACCTCCTTGCATAGTGTTGGCTGCTTGACTGCTCGGCGCGTCGTTCTTTGGGTTGTTGTTGAAAGAGGCTGCATTCATGGGCGTAACGGGTGTTAAGGGTGTTGGAGTGGGGGGAGGATTTTCTGCTTCTGAAGATGGCGTCGCCGCAGCCGGACCGGTTGTCGAGGTCTTCTTGGGACGCTGCGGTTGTATGTCAATAAGTCTATACGTCGGCAGATTGGTTTATACAATCCTACCTTGCGGGTTTCCCTCTCCTTTTTGCCTTTTGCGTTAGGATTCGTTTTGTTGGTCTGGTTGGGGGTGGGAGGTGCTGCTGGCTGGTTAGGAGAATTTGGGCGACCGTTGACCGCAGGGCCTGTCGGGACTGCTTGAGGAGGAGGCATATCGTTCCGCTGTTGAGGCGTACCCATCTGGGCTGGCTGCTGAGCTTGAGGCGGCTGTTGCATCATCGGCGCTTGTCCTGGTGGTCCTTGCTGCCAAGTCCCGTTGGGCATCCTAACCGGTTGTTGTACTCGGGCCATTGCCTCCATATGTTGAGGATTAAAGGGCTGACCATTGAAATGAGGATGAGAATTCTGGGGCGGCCTCATGATGGTGCCATTCGCCTCGTTCATAGCCTTCACTTGCTGAAACATCTCGGGCGGCACGGGGCCGTTGGCGAAGTTCACCGCTGCAGGAGAGACTCGTGTTTGCGGCATGCTTCCGTCAGGCATCGGCGAGCCCGGTAACCCAGATTTCCCCATCTTCGGAGTGCCTCGCATCTGATCATTAGGGCCTGGGGAGGGTCCTGATCTACTCCCGGAAGGCGACATTACTGGCGCAAAGCCAGGCGCACCGGGCATCCCAGGCTGTCCATCAGGACGGCCTACATCTTGCTCCTGCCGAGCCATTAACAGTCTCTTTTTATTTTGCTGTTCCAGAAGCATCAGTTGCATTTGATAATCCTGAAGAGCGTGGTTGCCGCCAGCTTGGTTGCCGTTGGGGACGCCGCGTCCCATCTGCAAGGCTGGGTTATTAAAGAAGTCTGGAACACCGGATCCTCCTGATTCCAGGCCTGATTGCATAATCGGAGATCCGTGGCCCTGCATGCCCGGCTTAGACATGCTCTGACGCTGTTGAGTCTTTGCAAGATTTTGAGCGTATACCTGAATAGACTTCTGCTGAACCGCCGGGTTCTGCTGCTGGAACGCCACAAATTGAGGCTCCGACAGCGAACCTGGGTTGATCCCCCCTTGCATCAACATATTACTCGCATGGACTGCTTGGTTGGCGTCCATCATCGGGCCCGGAAACGCTTGGGATGGGCCTCTTCCATTACCTATCATTTGCGAGGGGATGTTATCAAGGCGAGGCCTCTTCGAAGGAGATGGTGCATTCTCTGCCGAAGAAGGTGTATGTGGCCTTTGACCGTTGATGTCAACGTCTGATGGATCTCTTCGCATTTGCTGTTGTTGGATCATCTGCTGATTTTTGGCCATCTGCAAATGCGCCGCTGCCACTTGCGCTTGATTCCTGGGATGCGGCTTCGTCAGTCGCCGATGTTCATTTATAGGATATAAGTGACACATCGTGCTAGATATCAACAAAGACCTGGTTATGAAAAGATTGACTCACGGCTGTCCCATAAATGCGTTCCGATGGTTTAGTTGGGCTTGCCGTTGCAAGTCTTTTCCATTCATCGGCATCCCTCCCTGCATCCGCATAACTTGTTCATAGTTCATGCCTGCCGGATTCATCATCCCAGGTACACCCCGCAGAAGTGCCTGTTGTTGTTCTTGACGCATTTTCGACTGTGCCTACACCGATGATAATTAGCGCGTGCTTCCTGCGTTTGTGCCTAGCAGAACGTACCTGAGAATGCCGTACGTATAGGTTGGCATGTTCGGTTGCCCGACTATTCTTCTTTTGCGCAAAATAGACATCCCAGAATAAAGCAAACCATTCCAAGAGGAATGAATTACCTTGCTGGTCGGCCGGGTTTCCAGCTAGAGGAAGATCGCTGGGTCTCTTCGGGTCCAATCCATCTTTTGAATCCATATGCATGGAACCATCGGCGGCACCATTGACGTCGCCATCACTCTGTCTTGGTGGAGGGTCCATGTTCAACCCACTATTGAAAAGAGCTCGCGCGCAAGCCCACTGTTCGTTCTTCAGAAAGTAGTCGTAGATGAAAGTATGGAGCCGTGCTTCGTAGTTCGGCTCTTCGTTATCGTTCCCCACCCTAGGCGTTGCGCCATTCGTCCCGTTGTTCATCAAGGGCATACCGCCCAGTGAACCACCACCGCCATTAAGGCCCGCCATATTGATGTGGCTCATGTTGGAACTCGACGTGCAAAAGAAGCCTTTCGGTAACCGGTGGTGCTGGTTGAAGATATCACTTTGCGTGCGTAGTGTCGATGATTTCGTGGGTTTGGCGCTTAGGAATCATATAAGGTACGGAGCACCAGAGCAGGAGTCACCCAAATATTCCAGACTGACGGAAAGCGCAAATGGCGAAACGAGTGGCAGCAGCACTAGAGCAAGCAAGACCTGAACACTGTGTGCACTGTGTGATGTGCCCAAGAGGATAGGTTTTGCGCACCTAGAGTGGGTGGGTGGGAGATCGGCGGGATGTTGTAATTATCGGTGAAAGGAGATCTTCACTTGCAATTGCGACCGTATTCAGCTACACAGCCAGCAGTCCGTTATTTAAAAACAATAGCAGCTTGACGTCGCAGAGAAGAATTTCAACGCAGCTTGGGAGCACCAGGAGATGGTAGCAGTGGTCCGAGTCCTTGACTGCCCTGCTGGACGAGTTGTGTCGTTCTTTGAGGGTTGGCAGGGAAGAGAAGGTTTGGGTGTTTCGGGCGGCGGGTGCGAAGGTTGAGACCCCAGGTTATGCCTAGGCGTATTCTCTGTCACGCCGTACCTTACCTTTCCTCCCTCGGACGAGGAATCTGATCTTCAATTCTACATGCTTCTCTACAGACGATACGATCAGTCGTTGCATACTGTGCTGAGTGTCTGCATGTGTCGGCAGGGTAGAATCTGATAGAGAAACACTTGGGTCACCGCACTGGAAGTTAGGGCTACGGTGCAGACTGGATTTGGTGACATCAATTAGTAGCCAACTCTTTGCCCTTTACCTCCTTTTGACGGCCCTCACCAAGATCCGATGGAGATGTAAGGGCTGTGACAGCGGCTGAGTGTTTCAGGCCACATGGCACAGACCGTTGCCTTGAGCAAGGCTGGTCCTTTCTTTTAAGGCTGGTGAAGAAAATCAAAACCTTCTGGTGTCTGGGACTGCGTCGTCGCCACCCGGTTCTTTTCTAGGTGCTGGAAACATGCTGAGCATTGGTGAATCTTGGAGAACGTAAAGACGCGCTCAATACCCAGACCCCGCGGGGTACACTTTTCCACTAACGGTGTATGATTTATGCAACCACCCATAAGGTGTCAAGGCACAGTCGCATGGCTGGCCACTGATGAGAAGGATCGTTGTGAACTCTCTCAGTGTTAAGCAAAATGGATTTTGTGATCGAGATAAGAGGTCGTAGTGGAACCTGGGCTCCCGTTCTACTTATTACCGTCTTTGGATAGCTGGAGGAAGGCCTGCCGCGAGATGCGCCTCTCTTTCATATTACGTTGATGGGAGGTGGATTCTTCACTCGGCATTGACTGTTGTAAAGAATGCCGGAACGAACTTTCCAAAGACTGGTAAGTGCGTTTGCAAGGCTTATGATTGATATGGGATTATGACTTGACTACTCGTCGTCTGGAGGCATCTCATCATCGATGTATCTTAGAAGGGTTATCTTCATCTCCGTGGTGTCGTTCCCTCGAAGTACATCACTGATAAAGTGTGTCTCTACTTGCATTTGTACCTGCAAAAAGCCATGAAACGTCAAAAATGGTCCCTTACAGAGGAACTTTGGAAGATCCTCGGTGGTATAGCAAGCCTTGATATAGGCATCGCATTAAGATATCCAAGAAGGGCATAAGAGAAGGCTCCACCACGATTGTAGAATAATATGCACCACCAAGGACACGAGAAAAGAGAGACTGACATACCATTTCTAAAGCACCTCTAAGTACACCACATAGGATATTGGAATACCAGAGTTCATCTTGCGCCCGGCCGTCGTCCGGTAGCTCCACAAAATCTGCCAATGGATTTTCTTCGAAAATTAATGAGAACTGTTTATTGTCATTCGCCCAATTGGCAACAGTAGGGGTAATGTTGAGGAAGATCTTGAATCCGATCTGCTCAATGCTTAGCCCCAATACAACTACCTCTTCCAGTCCACAGCGTCTGAAATTTCGCTGCAATTTGGCAGAAAGAGGTATTCCACATACTTTCGAGATCGTCTCGGCTGTCTCCCTTAGATTCGCACAGCGCTGTGTTCCTGACTTGGCAAAGAAGTCTTCAACTAAACGCATACCAATGTTGTAACCCATCTTATCGAGCTGCTTGTTGACCTCCACATAGTTGCTATCAAAGTCCTGGCAGAGCTGAGCGACCATGGTGCCATAGGTTAATGTAACCAGCTCGGCGTTGACCTTGTCCACCCGTGTTCTACACGTCGGTCAGCGCGGTTTGAGTGGCTGGTAATGATCACAGATAGTTGCTAGGTAGATCAGTATGGAAGAACTTCAACTCACTTCCATACTCTGTGCTGAGATCAGCAGGGATACTTTGAGGCTGGAGAATGTACTTTTGGAAGCTCACTCTTCGCCAACCCTGGCAGTCTTTGTCGACGCCATATTGATTCAGTTTAACACACCAATCGGCCCACCTAGCCTCACATGCGAGAATTGCCAGAGACGGAAAAGATTTGTGGCCATAGAAAGCTAGGGAGAAAGTGTCGAAAGAGCTTGGCCTTGGTTGCAGGGCTCGGTTGCGCTTCGCGTCTCGGCTTGGCGTTTTGAAAGCCGTACAGGCACTCCACAGCTTTAAATGTTCAATTGATACAACGAATACATTGCGCAATAGTGTGCCAGATTGGACTTAGAACTGCTTTTTTGCCAGATACCTAGAGATTGAGGACTCAAGACTTGTTGGAAGGTATCCAGCATGTCAGCCGGAAAGCGCCCCGCGTCCAACTCATTTGGGTCTTCCCAAATTGTAGTCAAGAGGCAGAAATCAAATGCAGACCTTGGAAATCATAAAGCGGTAGCTGTAACGAACGGCAATGCTGGCAATGGCGCTCTCATACAGGCTGTGAGTCTACCTTTCCAGCTTTCTAGAGTAACATATTGGTCTTGTGCTGAACGGTGTGTCCAATGAAGGCCGGCTGATGGAATGGTGAGCCTAGGTGCCACGTACGAGTGGACTACAGGCTCCTATTATGGAACTTACTGGTAAGACTTGAGGTCAGCATCTTGGGACATTCTTTACTAACGAAGTGTAGGCCATTCTGGGGAAGTTTTTGCTACACGCTTCGATGCCTCAGGCCAATACATTGCAAGTGGATCAATGGACAGATCAATTAGTATTACATCTGAGAGCCCTTCTGTCTGCGTATGCCACTCTGACAATTCTTTCTTCAGTGCTGTGGCGGACATACGGTCCATGTGACAACTATGGCATCCTTTCCGGGCACAAAGGCGCAATCCTCGACCTACACTGGTCTCGAGATTCACGAGTGATCTTCTCAGCCTCCGCAGATATGACTCTTGCGAGCTGGGATCTGGAAACAGGACTGAGAATACGGCGGCACGAAGGGCACGAGGAAATTATCAATTGCCTAGATGTTAGCAGACGCGGAGAAGAAGTCCTGGTAAGCGGGTCAGATGATGGCTCTATTGGATTTTGGGATCCAAGGCAGAAGCGCGCTGTTGACTATACCGAGACCGATTATCCTATCACCTCGATCGCCCTTGCGGAAGCTGGCAACGAATTGTACACAGGAGGTATCGATAATGATATCAAAGTGTGGGACATGCGCAAAAAGGCTGTGGCATATACAATGGTGGGGCACACAGATACAGTCACCTCTCTCGAGGTTTCACCAGATGCGCAAGCACTACTCTCATATTCGCACGATGGCCTTGCTAGAACATGGGACATTAGGCCATTTGCGCCGGCTGACCGATCGATCAAGACATATGTTGGAGCACCGCTGGGATTAGAGAAGAATCTAGTAAGGGCTAGTTGGGATGCCAAAGGTGAACGAATTGCGTCAGGGAGCGGTGATGGGACGGCGGTAGTGTGGGATGCGCATAGCGCTAAGCTATTGTATAAGTTACCAGGGCATAAAGGGACCGTGAACGATGTTCGATTTGCTTCGGGAGATGAGTCTATTAGTAAGTGCTTGCCCATTGTGTTGAATTTGACACCACTGCTGACTTCAAATAGTTGTATCTGGCTCATCAGATAGGAACTTGATCCTAGGGGAACTGGCAAGCTAACTTTCTGCGCGCTAACCATTATCATCTTCGCTACCATGTGCATGGCATTCTCTTCGATATTGGGTGTACTTCTTGCACCTGACATTCTCGCCTCACTTGACTTCGTTGTTCGTGAGTTTGCGGAGAAGGCAACCAGTCCGCTTGCTTCCACTATTCGTGGATGGTTTAGGGAACCTTCGCCGCCTAGAACACCCTTATCTCGACATCTTTGGCTTATAATTCGTGAATTCATAGGGAAATCCGACCATTCCACTTGCTTTCACCATATCTGAATGGATGAAGATAGAATGAACGCCTCAGCTCCGAGCGAGGTCATTCTGTACTACGTAAGGACAAATTTCCCTATCAAATACATGTATCTTTCTGTTTCATCCATAGTACACTTTCTTATACGGAACATGTCTTCCTCTGTATAAACATGGACCTTATCTTTGTATATATACGTTGATAGGAAGAAACATCTCCGTTCCGAAGATCCATGCATATGCGACGAAGCGATAACTGCCGGTGCAACGGACGAGTGAGCGGATATTCGACTCATGTGGCTTGCTTCAAGCATCTCGATCACCATGCACATGATTCTTCCTTGCCGTCAACACCACGCATCTTTAGAGACATCTCCAAGGCCTCGGCTAACCGTGTCTTCTTACGTGCACGAGGTGCTCAGCCAGATGGAGTTCCGAAGACCTTGAACACATCCCCTGGGAAATAGGACCGACGACATATCAAACTGATCTGCGCGAAACTCTCTCTAGATTGCCCTCCCTCGCCCACGTCAGATTTCACCGGCGTTGTCTCGCGCAGTTCCATCAGCATGAACTATTGAATGTCTTTTCTACCTACGTACATCGATTTTATCCGGAACCGTTTCATTTGTGAGTAACGAAATGAACCAGCGGGGTGTTACGAATGAAAGATGAGTGCGTGGCCTCAGAGCTTAGGAAATGTCGTCGCAGAAGCGTGGGATTCCATCTCGCCAAAAGTCGGTTTGCCTGCGCTTCGGCAGAAGTCTTTTGACTCGACTCAAGCATGAAGACTCCGAGATCGTTGCTAGTGAATGGAGACGGTGGAGCGGAGATACTTGGGGGAGGGAGGAAGCGAAGCGCAATTAGTAGGTGCATCGCTTTGTTCGCGCCAGTAGGTGTCGTCTTCCAAGTCGTTCTGTATGAGTACTGTATTCTTGATGAACAGCGAGTATACCGACGCCCTGCGCGCAATCCTTAAAAAGACCGGCCGTTAATGACGAACCCGGAAAAGTTGGGCCGGAGGAGCATCAAGGGGGCAATAAGTTCCCTCTGAAGACAGCTCCTTCATGAAGAGACGTTCGCCCGCCTCCGTTGGTGAATTGTTGGTTACTTGGCGTCAAGACGAAACCAAATTAGATGAAACCCCATATATCTACGGGCTTATCACAACTCCATTTTCATCTGGGATACAACCAAATTACAACGTCCATACTACCATTGTTCTCAAGATGTACATGTAGGAAAAGGGTGTATAAAAACCCCCCATCCGAAACAAACGACCAGAACCACGACACCACCCCCCCTCCCCCCCACTAACAAACCAGGCAACCCACCCTAGCTCAACCCGCAAAACATTCACCCACTCACCTAATCCGAAGATCAAAGGTTGGAGTCCTGCATCGTCCATTGCAGGAGCGCCGGAGGAACGGAGGAGATCAAGTTAGCCAGGGCCGCCGCCCGGGAGGTGGCGGGGATAGTGACTAGCATCTTGTTGGTGGCATGGTACCGTTAGCGGGGTGTGAACATATTTGTTAGGTTTTAGAAGGAATGTCTTCGGGTAGCAAAGCATTGGTGGTAGGAGCAGTGGTGGGAGCAGTAGAGTCGATTTTACAAGAACTGTGTTCCTTTTCATGTGGAGGCTTAACTAGGGACGTGCCTGACATATCAGCTAATTTGGTGAAGATTCGCCAGGTGTCGTATTACCTGGTTTGAAGGCTGAAAAGTAGGGGAAAGAAGGGGAGCTGTACGGGACGTAGCTCTCGGAAATTCCCATCTCGCTCTCTTCAGCTAGGTACGTATGACAGGCTGCCAACTGAGTTTTACCAGGCTAGTAGGCCTGGGCGATAAGATAAGGTAACGGCAGACCTTGTAGCGGCTAGCAGTGTTTGGGCTCTTTGGGTTATCAAGGTGTAGTCACCCTTTGCGCTTTTGCTATTGCTAGTGGGTGATTGACATCTATAATAGGCGTACCAGATTCTTAGCATTCATCGTTTCGAATCCCGTCGTTGCATTGGCCGGTACTCAAGAGCTGTCTCTCTTGGCATTGAATCGGGATGAGGCTAGGAGGATGTTTCCGTATACCAGATTAGCTTATTCACTGTCGACGAGTCCTCAAACCTCCAAAGTCTCGTGAGCCCGGTCGACATCGTGGGATCTATTTGAATCTGCTGTCAACAATACTTAACCATGTTCTGTTCGGTAGCCTTCATGATACCAAGGCCGTCCTTTCAGCTTCGGGAGGCATTTGAAACCATCCGGTCCGTGGCATGTCGCAATACTTGACTCGCACAAATTGGGAGGACTGCACTATGAAATGATCTGTGGCAGCTAAAGTTTCTTTCAAAGGTTTGTCGCAAGGTCTTTGTGTTCTTAGTGGTTGAGATTTATCGCTGGGTCAATGTCTGGAAATGGCTCCTAAGCGCTGGCGTCGGGATGATCCGAGGAGCCTCAACTTAGACTCGCCGCACCATTGGACAAGACAGGCCCAACTCAGAATAACGTGAAACTGGTCGAGAACTTGGATCAAGACATTCTTAGAAACATCACTGATGCCAATTGCTAAGACAACATGATGGCTGGGAGTGCTGTGGTACTTAAGAAAGGCGACGGCACCTGACTATGTTTTCCTCATCCGCATAACATTCACCGTCCATCAGATATTTCCTCAAAGTCTTGTCTTTCCTCTTTTGTCTGAAGCATTGTTTCTTTCCTTGCAACGATCATTACGAAGAAGCCTGCTTCTCACTAAGTCAGTATCAACCTGCCACGACTTTCATTGACTTGAAATCTTTCCTTGTCCCATCAGCCAATTTGAAATCAACGCTCCAATTTCGACCCTTCTTCCCTACCACCTCACCGCGGAATATGGCTGGACCCGACTATGGTGCTCTTGGTGCGACTTTCAAGCTTTGCAGGATACTCCAAGCCATATCTCTCCTCGGCATTATCGGAATGGCTGCGAACTTTATATCGGAGATGGTGTCCAACAACAATGCACCGTCAGATGTCCTTGTTGGCACGTTGAGCGTTGTATGTAACTACAGGTCCGGAAGCTGCTTCATCACTAACGAGTCTTCCATAGACCTGTATAGCAGTGCTTTACTGCACAATCACCTATATCCTGTACATTGACAACATCCTCCCCTTCCTCATCACCACTGGCATGGACAGCATGTTGCTCGTTGCCCTTGCTGTCGTCGCCATCGTCGTCGGCAAGCCGCTTTCCTACTTGAATTGCCAGGTCATCGGGTCAGCAAGCGTCGCTGAATCAGCTCAACAACTCGGCTCCGAACTGAAGGCTAGTTGGAATCAGAGTACGGGCAAAGTAAATTACAGCAACTGGATCGGCGCCAGCAGGTCAACCTGCTACGAAATGAAGGCCATATGGGGGTTGAGTATTGCCATGTGGTAAGCAAGTTCAATTCCACCACATCGCCTACATCATTTCGCTGACCAACAACCACTAGTATCCTTTTCGCGTTTTCTGCAACCTGCACTGTATGCCTCTGGCGTCGCAGCAAAGCCTTGGCAGCTGCACCCAAGAAGGACATTGAGGGATGAAACGTTGGACATGGTGGAAGGATTGGATGGGGCGACAGTGCAGGCGGTGAGTGTGTCGGTAGTGGAGCAGGGGTTCTTTAGCAGAAACAGTGAGCTGGTAATACAGTACATAGCATGGATCCGGCGGTTCTGGTCGGCTTAGAGTAGCATGAGCGGGGTTTTGCCTGCAATTCGAGGCGTCGGTAATAGACTATGTAATATGTATAATGTAGCATAAGGTACCTTGGACATAAGGGCCACAGAACCGGTATAACCCTTTCTAACCCTCTGATTGGTGTCGTCGACGTGTCTGTTTGGTTGGCTGCAGGTCTGTGATTGAATCCCATGTCCGCTATCCGGTATTCGGACGGCTGTTCGAGAAGCTATCGTTGCACATGCCGAAGCTTATCGTGCAGCACACCAAGGAAACAACCCCCTCCCGTGAGCGCAAAAAGGACCGTGGGTCAAGGAGTAGAGAGCAGTCGAACAAGCACAAGCGGTGTGACTCGAGCCGTCTATCCTGTTTCGCTTTGAATCATCACATTGGCTTCCTCGGTACTGTGTAAACGGATTGAAGCCACCGATCTCCAACCGCTGGCGATGGCGATGGCGAAACCCATAGGAGTGGTAAAGTTGGCTGATAACGTTATCCCAGCCCGCTGTCCCGGTAATCCCCGTACGACCCCTCGGTACGGATTAGAACTAGACGATCCCAGTTCTTCAGGCTCGGCCCACACGATCGTCACCCCCCACATTGTTCTTATTGATGGTATTCCGTACCAGTATTCCGTGCTCCGTACCCGCTGGGTATCTAGTATCATCCAAAACTCAGGTGCTACATACGTACGACTAGTTTCATTACCATTTATTACCTACCTACCTACCTACCTTACTCGCACCATAATCATGCTATTACTTACATCCCAAGTTCTCAACGCACTTCCTCCAGCTGGACACTCTTCTTCGTATGAGTATACCTACAATCATTCTTTACCTGCGGATAGAACAAGCATGATCCACTCTCCCGCGAAGAAGATGCATCGTTGAATCGAGGCAAGAAGCCCCACATTGCAACGAGTCCAATGCGAAGGAACTGTCTATTCGAAAATTGGAATTATACCTCCTTTGGTCTCAGTCACGGAATGTCGGTACAACCCGATAAAACTCCATGGATGGCTTCCTGGAGTGACCGGATTCCCATCGTAAGGCAGTTGTCCCAAGTAGGCCAATCTCGAACGACCACTGACAAATCAAAGGACGATGGGTACGAGAATGACGGATCCAGCTTGGCCGACCTATCGTGAGTGCCCCTCCTCATACCATTTCCTTGAAATCTTACTAACCGAGATGTTCTCTGCAGCCGAATGTCAATCGCAACCTCGATCACCCAGTACCGATACGAGAATGGAAGAAGATATCACGTCTACCGTACGCCCGCTGCCCCCGATCAACAGCCGATTCAAGTATATTGACAAGACTAGGGGAAGGTCAATACTGGGCTCCCAACGACGAGCAGGCTACGGCTTTGGACGACATTGCGTCAGTCTCTTGTCCTACCGGATTGCTTTTCCTACAACTGCCACGGCTGACCAAGTCTATCTTCTTGCAGCCATCACATGTTCCTTCTGACGCTAAACGATAAGTTGTTTCTCGCGCCGTTGGATCACAAACCCCCGAGGAGAGCCTTGGATGTTGGCACTGGGACTGGGATATGGGCTCAGTATTGCTACCCCAAAATACGGCTCCAATTGTCGAGCTTATTCGTTTTAGAGACTTTGCGGACCATTTCCCACAAACAGACCTTATAGGTTAGATTGCAGATATTCCACTTGCTCTTCGCCTACTGCTTCTAACAATTTCTCTCAGCAACTGACCTCTCGCCCATTCAACCTGGCTTTGCTCCTCCAAATCTACGTTTCGAGATTGATGATTGCTGTAGCGAATGGGTCTACCCCAAGAACCATTTCGACTATATCCACATCCGTCTCATGTATGGGAGCGTCGCCGACTGGCCGGCCTTTTACAAAGAAGTTTATGAGTATAACCTAGTACCTACTGGATCATCCCATGCCAAATCTAACCTAAATTCACCGCAGACATCTCGCCCCCGGCGGCTATATCGAACAAGCCGAAATCTCCCCCGTTCCGAAGTCTGACGACGGCTCCATCACGCCAGGAGATGTGTACGACGAATGCGGAAAACTATCCGTTGAATGCGGCAAAGCATTTGGCAAGACACTGCAGACGCGAGATATCATGAAAGACTTGATCACACAAGCTGGGTTTGCGGACGTTGTCGAGACGAAATATAAGTGGCCTATCGGGCCATGGAGTAACGATCAGAGACTGAAGGATCTGGGAAGATGGAACATGAATCATTGGGAGAATGGGCTGGAGGGTTGGACGATGAGAGTTTGTACGAATTATTTGAATGTAAGTGGAGCTGCCACTTCTCTTATCGTACCTTGAATCGTCTCCCGGTTCTTTTACTATTCGTTCTTTCGTAGGAGCTCGTGCTAACAGCCAGTAGTGGACCTACGACGACGTAAAGGATTGGAATAGGAAAGTGCGCACTGCTCTACGAGACCGCACCAAACATATATATCAGGACGCGTAAGCTACCTTCGTCTTTACTTTCCCTCCCTACTTCTCTTTCCACTTCTTCTTCTAAATGATCTCTCCAACCCCGGAGATGCCTCCAAAGTCCCCAAACTAAACCCATATCACAGAAGCGTTGTCGTCGCCCGGAAACCGCTATAACGCGCCTGGACCCTTTTCGCGATGAATGATCGTACTTTCTTGATTACCTTGGCGTTTTGGAGAATCCCAGGGCGGTTATCTGATGGCATCACGTGAAGCGGCGTTTGTGCGTAAAAGAAACGGAATAATCGAGTGAACCTTTCTTGGAGAAAACTTCCTACTAAGGGTTGGGGAGAGAGCAAATCATGCCCTATCTTTGAAAATTACCTCTCTTCTTGGGGGTTTAGAGGTCTTGATAGATGGTGTTTGGAGTTGGATATGATAGCGGAGTATCTAGTACTATCGCTAAGGGTTTTAAAGCGTATATCGCTCCCTTCAATTCTTACCTTGCAAGTGATTATCCTATCCATCCAACTATCATCCCCATTCCACGCAAATCAAAACCCCCTTCTCACTGCCACTTCTGCACCGAATCTAACACGATCCCGCATCTCCGCCGGAAAGATGCTGAAAAGAGAAAGGACCGGGTTCGGAGCCATCCACTGTTCCAAAAACAATACAACAGTACAGATCCGCCCCGCCCCAACCACAACCCATCGAATCTCCACCCACCAATCTAAACATACGATCCCCAGTCCCCCCTAAAAATCTCTGCTTCCACACCCCCTCACTCCCCTCCCAAAGCCGAGGAAAGAAATCAAATAAATGAACTATATACAACCCATATAAAAAAGAAGTTCACGAGCTCCAGCCGTCTACAGAGATACTGGAATCTCGTGTGTCAAAGCGGGAATGACTTGATGCTGGTGTAGGTGATAGAAGGGCGGAGGATGAACGAGAGTGGGTGGAGGGTGGAGGGTGTAGTGGGGGAGAGGAGTAATAGGAAAGGAAAGGAAAGGAAATGAGAGAAATGGGGGTGATAAGGCATGAGGAGAGATGGAGAAGGCGTGAAGGCTCGAAGGAAAAAAGGGATAGTGGAAAAAGACGGGACGGGACGGGACGGGACGGGACGGGACGAGAGAGAGTGAAATGCAGACTTGATCGAGGGGAAGGAGATTGTGTGAAAGATGAGAAAATTTGAGGTGAAGGAAAAAAGCACTGTTTATCACTGCGACAGGTTTCCTCATCCCCTTTTCCCTCATCCCTTTTCTTCCCCTCTTCCCCTCCCCCACCCCTTTTGCGTCCTCCCTATCTCTCCCCTTTTCTTTCCCTCTCTTCTCTTCTCCACTCATAGCAACACTCCAAAAACGGATCTTGAATGAAAAACCCAGCGATGGGGAAGAGTACGCGGAAAAAACCAAGGTGATAGGAATGGAAGGAATGGAGTACAAAAAGTGTTGCTTGAGAGAAAGAAGGGAGAAGAGGGGAGAGGGGAGAGGAGGTTTGCAGATAATCCAGATATGCTTCGTCTTCTCGAACCTCGGATCGAAAAAAGAAAAAAAAACTTCCCTCATCACACACCCTTGTTCCGCTCACACTTCTCACCACCTTCGTCCCCCTCGCCTCCTCATCCTTTTCCCTTGTTTATCCCAACCCCCCTCAACCCCTCCTCCAAAAACCCAACAAAAGACCATAAAAAAAACCCCGAAACTCAAAACCAAAGAATCCATCACCCTAACCTGAACCCCCCTCTCCCCCCCCCCCCACCCAAAAAAAAAGAAACAAAAAGACCGAACAAAACAGTGACAACGAGGCAAGAGGCACTCGGGCATATGAAAGAAAAAAAAAAGAAAAAAAAAGAAAGGGGGAGCGGCGGATCCTTGATGTTTTGAAAAAAAGGAAAGACGATAAAATAAAAACGGGCGGTTAGCAATGAGGAAATCCAAGAATGGCGTCCATGCATCCTTTCTTTACTTACCCATAAGATCTCTGTTCTGCCTAATCGAGATATTAGACCTCGTTCGCAAATGCTTGGGTTAAGGGATTGAGATATTGGAGCAGGAAGTGAATCATTTAAAGGGGGGGGGGGGGAGCTGGTTGGTCCGTTTTCGTTTTTCGTTTCCTTTTGTTTTGTTTTGTTTATATGGAGTGGGGCTGGAGGGGGGGTTTTTTGGAGATTGGTTTTCCGACGGGTAGAAAGGGGAGGTGAAGCCGAGGCACCACCACCACCGTCAGGAGAGGGAAGATTTGATCTGAAGTGAGGAATTTTCCTTCGGAATCGCGTGACGATGTCAACGATGTCAACGATGCAACTGTGGGAGTGTGTGAGGGGTTTTGGGGGAAACTGTAAAAGTGGTTGGAGAGGGTTTGGGGGTTTTGGGAAGGAGGATGGGCTGTGCTAGTTAGTGGTGGGTAGGGGGTAGTGGGGTGGGTGATGGGTGATGGGTGGTGGTTGGTTAAGGGGTGTGGTGGTGGGAAATGGAGGGATGAGGCATATAGAGATAATGAGAATAACCTAGTTCATGGCTGCATTGTTCGAGGTAGATATGATGCCATGAACAAAGTTCGAAAACCAACTCTCCTGTTCTAACCCACAAACCTAACATCCCCTCCCTCCCTTCGCCCCCGCAACCATAATACACAGCCTCCCTACTCCGGCGGGCCCTGGAAAGTCTTCGCAACCTCAGGCTGCCACTTCAGCCGATCCTTGCCAAAGATCTCCGCATGCACGCCAAAGTCCTTGCTGCCCTGGAGCAGACCGGTGCGGATGATGATTTTGTTGCCGAGGACGGTTTGGTGGTGGTAGACGTGCGAGGTGCAGTTGGGGCAGTAGTAGCAGTTTACGTCTTTGCCTGTTGGGGAGGGGTTTAGTTTGGGGGGGTTTGGGGGGAGGGAAGACGGAAGACGGAAGACGGAGGGCGAGGTTACCAGAGTCACCCTTGTAGGTGTAGGTTTTGAGCGAGCCCTTTGTGACTTTCAAGTCGCCTTCGGTGGCCATTTGGTTGAGGGTGTTTTCGCCGCCGCTGAGGAGTTTGCAGGCGTCGCAATGGCTGTGGGGAGAGGGTTAGTTTCGTCTTTGTTTTGAGTTCCATGGTGATGGGTAGACTGTTTACCAGAGAATGTGAGAAGCATCATCGACCTTGGTGGTCCACTCGGTTTGGCCGCAATGGCACTTTCCGTCGTAGGTGGTCATGTTTGCTGTGGGGGTTGATGGTTGTTGAGATGGAATGATTGATTGCGGGAAGCTGAGCGTGGTTGGACTGTAGAGAAGTTATAGAGGAGATATGAGATGTGATGAGATGGGATGAGATTGAAAAAGAAGTGAAAAGGATTTGTTTATGGCCCCAGTATTTGAAATACTGTGCATGCGGTCATGGACTAGAGTCCCCTCGTCTCCTTCACCCCGCGGTTACCCCACCAAGGACCAGAAAAGAGGTGGCAGGCGTCATTGCACTGCTCATTGGGCCATTGATTGGTATTACTTCAAAGGATCACTCTCTCATCCTCCGCTTTGTACAACGTCTCGGCCTGAGAAGCCAGGATTGGAGAAAAGTCTTCCAAATCTTCCAAATCTTCCATTGACATATCTATGCAGGAGAAGCGGCATGCTCCCGGTCGTGCGTCTTCGTGCATTATGCATATCAAGCGTCAAGGTAGACGAATGAGGCATCATATCTTTGGTGACCGTCGTCGTACTGCCTAGGAAGTATATGGATCAGTGCAACACGAACTGAAAATCCTGGGCATTGTTCTCCACCACACCGAAACCGGTGAAAGGATCATAGTGTCAGCTTTGCCGGAGCCAGATGTTGGAATCCGAAAGGGACCGTACATTGAGATCCTCTCCCCCCGGCGCATGGTAGGATCATGCATGCAGCAGCACCGGGTAGCGCACTGGGACAATTCCAAATAGTCATCTCAACCGTGAATGCGGTATTGGGGATTGGAGGACGCCCGGATCGCAATGTGATGCTTAGTCAGTTGTATCGGATTACCTTACTCTGCCACCTATTGCAGGGAGAAAACGCATCGTGATTGCGGATATGGATGGAATCTAATGCTTTGGGAATAACAATACATATGCCTGCCCCTGATGATAAAAGCCCTTCGACCTTGGCCTCCAGTAAAAGCTCATCAAGAAATCCAATCAATCAATGACCGCTCCACCTCAACCATGTTCAATCCCCTCACCCTTCGTTGCTTTCAAACATATTAGACGTTTTCTGCATGAGATCGAAGAAGCCGTCATCCTCCAAAACGTTGAGATCCCCCCCTGAAAGCGTCATCCCAAGAGCTTGCTCGAAGCCGGGATGCATCCTCCGTAGCCCATCTCCTATCATCGATGGCGGGTACATGTCGGCTTTGTACGCATTCGTAGAGTTTGCCTGCGCAGGGCTGAAGTCAAAAGTACCGTCGCCACCATTGGGGACCAGATGGCCGCTGGGGCCCGAATTACCCATGGCAACCTCGCTCAGCAGGTGCAACGGCGTCTGGCCCGTTGCGGATGGGCCGTGTGATGGTTGATGATGTTCCCGCTGTGCTGGTGCAGTCGGATTACTTTGGACCTCGCCGTTCTGCAGCTTTGGTTCAGGCTCACCCTTCATAACGGTATTGGAGAAACTCGCCCGATCGTTGATTTGTTTCTCGTACCAAACCTGTAGCATGGCCATTACCAACGAGAAGTTGTGTGCTGGGCGAGATTTCCCATTCGCGGCACCAGCTCGTAGCAGGTCGATGAGGCCAGCAATGTATCTTCCAACCTTCATCTCGTCACCTGGTATGAGCTTTCCCAGCTCGGACTCCGGTAACGACGCGGCAAGGTGCATCTTGATCAACAGAATGCTCGCATAAGCGACTCGAGCAAATGCGGAATTGGGAATTGTTCGGACCTCCTGAGGACTAAAGGCCAGGAAGGTGTTAAGAACCCCATGGACCGATGCTAGGCATACTCTCAACGCGGCCTGGTGCGCTGGCGTCAGCGATGTGGGATGTGTTTCGTTATCCCCTTCTTGAGCATGCGAGATACTCTTGCCTTTACAGTCATGATGAAGATTCATAGCAAAGTCATGCATGTAAAGATTGACATAGTGCAGTTCCAATGTCAGAGGTACTGTGGCAAACGTCAGCCTCATTGGGACATTTCAGTGATCATAGCAGATCCAAATCCTGCTGTTTTCCGGATGTCGGCTTGAATGACTTACACGAACTAACCTGGGCTGACTTCTGTGTGTCCCGGTCTTCAACCTTGCGCTCGAATCCTTTTAGCCAGTTCTGTGCCTTGGAGTCAGATACGCCTAAGACGGAGATCTCATCCCTAACGACTTGTCGTTCAGCATCCTCCGTAATTCGTTGGAGCCTTATCCACTCGCATAGAGCTTTGTCTGACGGTAGGGAATCTTTGGAATATCCAATTTCATTGAGACATGTATCTGTGTATGAGTCCCACAAGACAAGATTGGGCCTTCTTAGTCCCATGGATGCACTGTATCGAGTCAGACAACCACGCACAAAGTGGTGATAATTTCGCGATACCGCGAGTTAGACACATGGACAAGTCGAAAGGTAGATAGGTAGGTAGGTATACCAGTAATAAAAGGTTACTTACTTCGCACATAAGAAGTAGCAGCCCAGCCACGCTCTCTTGCTTTCAATCGCATCATGGTTCACCAAAGGAGCCTTCAAGCGCTGGTAACTCTGCGCAAAAGACCCATCCTTGCCGGACTTCGAGGGCTTCCCAATCCCCAAGTCAACAGCCATGACTGCAGCCATGTGTATCAGCTGATAGTATTTCGTATCCCTATCATCTTCTGGCCAATACCAGACTGTCAAGACTTGTAGAGCCTGCACAAACTCTAAAGACTTCTCGCCGTTGTAGACGATACGGTCAGCAAGAGTCCGCGTAATCTCCTTGATTAGGATCCGTTGGAGGCCTGGGTAGTCTTGTCCAGATGCAACACTTAGTATAGCGAGGAACAGAGTGGGCGTATCCTTCCGAATGTTCTCGGCTGTTACATCAGCAGGGAACACTACAATCGGGATGTGAGACGCCATGTTTTTGGTGAAATGGTAGAAGATATCGAACGCAGTGGCAGCATCGAGGATGTTGCGATCAACCACATCGGCATGCTCGTTACCTACGAAGGGTGGCCCGGGTGAGAAGCCCATTGGAGGCGGCGGAGGCCTCGCTTTCTCTGCCATGAGGAACGGGTGTATATTCGAATTATCAGGAGGCATAATTGTAGGTGGCATCGCCACATAATTGTTGCTACCCGGAGGCATACGATGGTCCGGAGTCTCCACATCTTGCTGATACTCCGAAATACGTCGCTTCCTCCCAGCACTTGCTCCTGTTGGATCGTTGCTGTGTTGCTCCACCTCATCATAGCTATCATCCTCATCGCTATCGCTCGCAGCTTGACCCCTCGTCACATGCAGGCTGGCGGTAAGAGCTTCAATCTTTTTCTCTAGTTCCGCAACCCTGCTGTCGGTTTTCTTTTGTCTTTTGCGGCTAGGCGCTGTAACGACGCATGTTCTGCCTGCCTTGGAGCATCTCCTGCACGTCCTCTTCACAGGATCCGGCTCGCAGCGAACCTTGAGCCCCCGACATGCTTCGCAAGCGCGTGGACGCTTTGACTCGCTGAATCCACCGTCACCCTGCTGCGAGGGGCCAAAGGAAGGGTCATGGTGAGACTGGATGTCTGGTGGGGGAAGATTGCGAGGCTGCTGATCAGGCCGATAGGAATAGTACGGGTGGCCTCTGTCCTGGGGCCATGGAGGTAATCCGGATTGATGCTGCTGTTGCTGTTGCTGCTGCTGTTGTTGGTGCGGAGGAGGTGGGAGTCTGATCGGATTAAGCGGGTAGCTCGGCGGTGGCAGCGAAGAGTACGGCTGTGATGCACCTTGCGAAGGCTCACGAAGTCTTGGATCAATGTCCATAACGGCCTCAGATGATTGCGGGACCGGTAACACGGTCTTTCGGAAAGCGCAGACCGACTTGTCCGATTTGGCCACGATGAGAGGGAGATTTTAGTTGTCTTAGGGCGGGATGCTTAGTCATTGGCAATCTCACCTCATTCAGGGCACTTCACTACTACTAATACGAAAGTCGGTTATATAACATGACAGGAGCTTTCTTGGACTAGTAAATTCAAGCTCTTATTTGCGGAGAGTTTCGCTGGTTGTTGATGCACAGTGTTGAAAGCATTCACTTTGCTTTCCAACATTCCTCGACGGTCCTGCTATTCTAAAATCGTCCAAGAGCTCCTTCTGGTCAAACCCTTCAAAGTGTTCCTTTCATCACCTCATCTACTCTACTTCCGATTCTCCAGGAACCATTATATCCCCAAACAGCTCATTGATCTCCTCGCCCAGCGCCTTCCAGTCTTTCCCATATTCACAATTCTGCTTCTTCAGAATATTCAACTGATTCTGCATCACGTAGAGCTCGTCGAGATGTTGGTTTGCCACTTCCGAACCCCAGGCAACATCCAACTCTGTCAGGGACTTTTCCACTTCCTTCCCACTAAAACGGAAGTCTGCTAAAGCTTGCTTGTGTCTTTGTTGGAGGACTCGGAGGCGGTCGCGCAAGCGGATTTCGCGGCTGTCACCTTGAGTCCTTGGTGGGCTACTAGACTCGTGGAAAGCACGACGCGGTGGGCTGTGTTGTATTCTTCGCCCTGGTGGACGGGCCAGCCGGATTGCACTAATACCACGAAGGGCGGCGCTAGAGTCTTGGACACGAACGTCGCTGGAGGGAGTTACCGTGCTTTGGCCATCCAGGCTAGGGCTGCTGAATGGAGCCGCGGCAGGATTGTACTGAGGCCGTTGAGGTGGGCTGCCTGTCGTGGGCCCTGGATCTTGGCGGGTGGGGCTGACATTACGCTGGTTGGAATGATTGGGTTGAGGGAAGTGCGGTATCCCAAAGCTACTAGCCATGTTTGACTCGGTCGTGTTTGGTAGGTGCAATGGGAATGCAGCTGGGTTGTAGAATGGAGTTTGATGCGGGCTAAGGGGTTGAGTAGGTGGACTCTCGGGATAAGATGTAGTAGGGCGACAAAAGTAGTTAGTCGCATGTTCGTTGTATGTCTGGTTCGGGTGTAGCATAGTAGTTTGGCCATAGAAAGGAGTATGTGTTGGGCTCGTATGGGCAGAGATTGACTGCTGATAGCTGCAGAAAGGTTGGACATAGTGAGCGTGCATTTCGTGATTGCTTGTCGGTACATTCGCAGACATCTGGAATGTGAAAGGAGCCGACATAGGATTAGTTCTCGTCGGGCTGGCGGAGGATGATACGTCTTGTTGCTGTTCCATGGCGTGGTTGTGTTGAGAATTGTTTTTGTATACCTTGAATCGATTGAGATGCGCCATATTAGTTTCAGAGAGGCTGTGCTTTATGTGAATTAGCACAACAACAAGTGAATGACTTGCACAAGGATTTTCCAAATTTGCTGCCTTTAAGTAGGTAGTTGAGATCTGTCAGCATCACAGAAGAAAACGCAAACAAAACAGTCACCAGGAAGTGTTGGACTGGTTGCTTGACAAAAGATTGATTGTTTTGGGTCTGCGTTCCCTGATGGCCAGGTTCCGGAATGATTTATATAAGTGAATTTTGTGCGGATTGACGGCCGCGCCGAAATTCCCTCCAGTAAATCTTCTGTCTTGTGCAGGAAAATGTATAACCATCGTCTTCCATGAATGTGAGCTTTATCTCAACGTATGTGTTTGAAGCCGTGACTGAAATTTTCTACCCGGTCTCACGCACAACTGGCATAGGAGTATTTGTGGTTTCTTCGGCTTCCTCCTCGAGACGTTCTCTGGCGAGAGACCTGCTTTTCTGCCAAACGTATCCGACGAGAGCTATCCCCACTACGAGTGCTATGACTAGCATAACGATATTGACAGGTACCGGGTCCCCATTGAAGACTTTATGAGTCATTGCATCCAACGCAGACTGTGAGAAATTCAGGAGGCCAGCAAGGCAGATGATCAGACCATAGACCTTGCCAAAGGTGCGGAAGCCGAAAACCTTTGCGGCATAGTCTGAGACGGCTGTGTAGTATAGAGGGCGGTATAGGACGAAAATAGCGATATTAGCATATGCTGCCCATGTGAAGGGTAATATCCCGAGCACACCAACGCAAGTAGCTATTGTTACCAATAGAGCAAGGACAAACGGAGTACTCGAATTATCCAGAACAAGACCGATGAAGGGTACAGAGAGGACTCCACCAAGAGGTAATGCGATATCGAAGACCTGGTTGACATGCTCTGCCAGCAGATCACTTTTTAGTAAGTAGTCATACTGTGTCCGTATAGTCGCAACGAAGTAATTAATCCTTGTCATCTGAACCACTGTAAAGGTGGTGATGAGGATGAACCACGGTGTCCTGAGTTGGTCCAATGCTGACCGCCCATGTAGAGCCCCCCAGACACCGCTAGTCTCTTTCTTCTTCGCTTCTTGCTCGTCCAGCTCGTCCTTGTCTTTCTTACCAAGTAGCGATGTAATTTCAGATACTACACTCTCGGGGTGCGCACGTCGCTCTTCTCGAAGGCGATCAATCCCTTCGCAATCATAACTATCCGGATTAGCATGATCAACAGCCATTAATGGGTCCTCAGCACCGCTAACAAGCTCGCCGATAGTCTTGTAAGAATTCGATGGCATTATGAAGAATTGCGCAAGCAGTATGAATACCGGAACGATCAAATATATCAAGAAGAATTTTTGAAGGGTAAAGGTCCCATTGGATGCTGAATAAAGCAGGCGATAGAAGAGAAAGATGGCACTCGATGAGTCAAAGGCACCGGTTAGCAGGGCGAGGATGAGACCTGAGTGATTTGGGAACGTGTTCGATAGTTGAAATGATGATATAAATATGAATGGTCCTCCCAGTGCAAGAAATAGATAGCCCGGAATGTAGCCATCAAACGGTAGTTGCGAGGCGAACGCAAGGAGTAAAGCACCAATGGCAAGTAAGATACTGCCACTGATCCCACTAACGCGAGGGCCATATTTGTCCAGAATCGTGCCTACAGGGAGTGCGCAAACGTTCGTCGCTACTACTGCTGTCGTGAACATGAAATTTAACCTGTTATTGATCATCGATAAGCAACAGTACTTAATCCGTCAGTCGTGGCCATTGTACCGTAATTCCTGCTCATAGCATGTTCCCCCGCTATCGTATGACTCTTCCGCTGTACAAAAATCACTGTAAACGCCCTCCTTGATCAAGACTGGCTTTATCGCTGCGTATCCAAAGACTGTGCCGGCGGCAAAGAGGCAATAGATGACTGCGGTCGAGACTTGCACTGCTCTCGTTCGTCGTTAACATATTCTCTTAATCGAGCGAATATATTCGCCCCACTCACAAATGCGCTTCGGCTTTGAGACCTCGAAAGCTGCTACTGGCTCATCTTTTGCCGCTGAGGGGATCCAAGTGCCAATTGGATTGAAGCTCATCTTCCTATGCTCAGATCTCGCCGGCGATGACCCCCGGACATGCTCATAAGATGCCATCGAGTTTACCCTATGAAGAGACATGACGAAGGATTACGGAGTAAATGTGCTTTCTTCAATGGAATCTGCTGAAAGAGCAGTGGTGGGATCAACTCCAGTGCAGACAGTAGTACTCTAGAAGAGTGGTCGAGATTACAGTGTGGAGGATCATGGGATCGGAAGGATCCTGACCCAATTGATCCAAGACATGGAAGGCAAATTCCCTGATGTTGGTGCGAGGGAGGGGTACGGTAGGGATAGAAATAGTCGCTGTACTGGAAATCCGATGACGAGGGGAAAAGCTTAAACTTTCGGCAAAAGCTGCCTGTTGTGAATTTACCGACAATGGAACGTCTCCCATGATCCCATCAAATGCAATTATCCAAAAGTGGACATCCAACCGCCAAGGTATGCCTGATCGCTCAATATTTCAGTAAAACGTCAGAAGCAACATAAATCCAAAGCATCTTTGAACAGAACGTAGCGTTATTCACAGCCCACCTTGGTGCACCGGACATGCCCCGACGCCTTTCGTATCCCACCATCGGCGTATGCATGCCTGTAAACCTTGAATTAGCAAGTGTGTAGATAGAAGTCCGGGGAGAATTCGCGGTTCTCTTACCTTGTGGAATTTACACAGACACTCCAACCTTCCCATCTCATCCCCAACCGCGAACTCTTCAAAACAAATCACGCATTCCTGTGGTCCGTCCCCACCCTCTCCTATACAGTCCTTTTCACTTGCGTGGTATACCACCATTCCTGTAGTGCGCCGTCGTGGCATCGATGCCGGCGGTGGCATACCTTGAATACCCCCCGACCTAGGGGTAGAACTGACGCCAGCCTGCGAAGGTGTAGCCGCACTAGCTGCTACCGACGCTGCGGTGGCTGTCGCTGGAGACGGGTGGGAGTCCCTAGGGGTCGAGCTGGAGAAGTGCGACCCGATGCACGCTGTGACATGGGCTTCACGAGCTGTTTCAGACCCATCGGGGCCTTTCGGGGGAAGAGCGGAATGGCAGATTGGGCATTCGTCTTCTTCACGAAGCACTGGTCGAGGCGCCGCTCGAGGGGGCGGTGGGGTTTCGACATCGAGCATCGGGCGATAACGAGGATGCGCAGGAACATCTACGGTGGAAATGTGATGACGGTGGCGAGGATGTGGCGGCCCATGTCGTTGGAGTAGTGACTGAAGATAATTCTGTCGACAATTAGCATTTTTTTCGAAGTATGACAAGAATGTAGACGTACATCATCAAGTGGTGGTTCTGGCGCAGAGCCGAAAATTGATTGATAATTCGGAGGTGGTTGCGGCGCTCTTCCTGGAGGCCGGGAGGCGTGACTATGCCGGCGATCAATCGCAGGACCTGAAAAGAAGGAAGACTCTCCGGGCTGCTGTCCTGAGTTGTTGCTCGATGTAGGAACATCCGTCATACGACGGTCAAGGCGGTCCGAAGAAGTTCTCCTCGCCAATGGCGGTCCTTGCTGAGCTGACGCTGAGAAGTTCCCCGGCGAAGGGCGATTTGGTGTCTCTCCTGACCTAGCAAATGGATCTAGTCCATATCGATTGGGGGATGGATATGCAAGATGGGGCAGTGGATTGGGATCGGGTACGCATGGATTACATAGCCTGACCTCTTGGCCACCGCCAAGGGCAGGGTCGATGCGGTAGTCTTGACTTTGAAGTCTTCCATTCCCGTGAGCATGATGTGACGGTGACGCATTATTCTCGCTATCACCAGTGAGATCAACAACTTCAGTGCCCCTCGCTGTTCGAGCACGCTGCATCGCAGCCGCTTCTTGGGGCGAACGCACGATAAATTGACGCGGGATGGTGATTCGATGTGGAGAGCAACCAGCACATACTACCCTCCCACATTTTCTGCAATGATGCCTTCGGTACAACAAGCCGAATTGAGTACCACAAATCGGGCAGGCTGATACCTCATTATCTGGCTGCCATCGTGGGAGTATGTTCTCTTGACTTCTGCGATCTCGTGTCGATCCAAAGCTTGGCCTTCGAGGCAGGGGTCTCTCCGTAATTCTTTGCCCAGGTTGAATTTCTGCACCTGATGAACTGGTAATTAAAGGATCCTCATGTGTTGCGTGCGGTAAGCTTTGCCTCATCCTGTGATTCACAGTTTGTCCGATGGATATGTTACTGGCCGATCTCCTGCGCGAATGATCTTCTTGCTGTTCTGACAGTCTTCGTTTTCTATCTGCTGCTATTAAGGCAGCCCTCCCTTTTGCGATTCGAATTTGCTCTGGTGTAAGTTGTCCAACAGCCGGTGAGTGCCTGAAAAAGTCCGTCCAGGTCTCTCCATCTACAGGCATTCCTTCAGGCCCCATTCCACCATGCAACCCCGGGCTATTTGTAGATACTTCTCCATCGCTATGCAATCTTCTCAAAGCCTCCCCGATCCTGCTACCGCTCCTACTATTGCCCTCGCCTGCACCACCGTGAGAACTTGTCCGAGGAGGATGGGTTATAAGATTGCTAGCGTGTGGAAAGGATGTTCTTGAATCTCGTGGAGGTGGATCCATCAAAGTTCCCGATGCCAGCTTTGGGCGCTTGTGAGGACGGTCGAGAGATGGGTGTTGGCGGCAATGCCCCAGATGGCGCCGATGGTCCTCCAGGGTGTCTTCGTGACGATACTCGTCATGCAACGCTCGTCTCTCAAGCCCAAGTCCGAAGCACAGGTTGTACGGGATCTTGATTCTGGGATATCTCTGAGACAAGCGAGCGTTAGCCGCTAGCAGTTCACAATGATATATAGTCGTGTGCCTACTATGTAGAAATATAGATACTGCTTCGATGCAACATAGTGTCAAATCAGCAAGGCTAAGGACAAGTGAGCAAAAATATATCCAACGGTCACGAGTGATAGAGGGAAGATGTGTTGTCGATCGAAGGATGTGGTAGTCGGTCTCGCACGTTGCTATTGGTCAAACCTTCTCCGAGATAGATACCTCAAGTCGAATTCGTTAAAGATCTTGTGCATGAGAGAAATTTGCTATGTACACAGCTAAACAGTCTATCTAGGTACATCCTCTTATCTAATTAGGGTGATGTGTTCAATGAATTTTTGTTTCGATTATCTTACGACTTCGATGGTGGCATGCGATGCGACATGATGATTGAACAAGCAGTGCCATTATTATTGCTTGCCATGTAATCACAAAGTAGAGATAGGAATAAAGGTATAGCACCGTCTTATAGTTGATGTTGGAGTGAGTCCATCTGTGCTCTCTCGCCCTCCCTGCCACTCTTAGCACTTTAGCAGAGTATAGTATATGTACAGTATAGTAGATTATTGGATTAACAGCTTCACCTGACTTAATATTTTCTCAGCAGGCTTCCTGCATTTGAGATGCAACGCCTTTCGAAATCCCGTCTGCATGCAAAAACGCTACGCAGGATAAGTACATTCCTCAAATGTCAACCGCCATTGACCAAACGCCAACAGACCTTTTCCGTGACCCTAAGGAATTCGTTTCCGAGCGATGTATGTGGAATGCGTGAAGAAAAACTAGTATGAGAGAAAGGTAAGTGTGATTATATTCGAGGGAAACGTCGTGTGTCTGGGTTTCGATGAGCTCGATCATCTACAAGCTCTGCACTAGACCCTAGAAATTGTGGCGAATCGTCAGGACTGGCTCTATGGATGTTGTCACTCGCGCGATGTTGCTGCACGTAACCCATGCTTGAAGGTCGATCTGACCGGAGATCGGGAGCCAACGACCCAAGCACTGACGATGAATGTCTGCCGTGACGGGCCGCTTGATTCATGTTTTCATCGCTGGGTTGTGTCAAGATACTGGAAGTAGCACTCTCTGCATTGGTAGATAATCGATCCTGTGCCAACGGAGAAAGCTGAGACTCGAACGGCAACCGTTGCAATGTGCTGTCTGGTTGCAAACGTTGGTTGGATGGCGTGTCAGGATCGTAAAGTCTACCTGAACGCTGAGGAGTTACAGGAGGGGAGCCAGCTATTGTAGAAAGCCTTATGGCTTCAAGGTCCGACTCTCCGTACGGTGAATGTCGTCTGGAACTCTTCCTCGGGAGCGTTGGAGGCCTTCTACTATTGTGAGTATTGTCGCGAGTCGGTTTGGAGCTTGCTCTAGACGCTATGCGGCTTGGCAGCTCAATGCCTCCCCCAGTTTCAATGGTTGGTAACGAGGGAGGAAATTGGGACAGCTGGCTGGCTCGATTCGCGGAATCCCACTCTGCTTCTGACAGAGACCTATCCTCGTCACCTTCTTCACTACCCAGATGACTAGACAGCTCTTCGTCCGGCAAATGCCGAGTACCTCCGCCTATTGCATCGCCTTCATCACTAAGGGCAAGCTCACGACTTCTCTCAGGAGCCACATCTCCTGGCTCGTCAGAATAGCGAGGCTCATTCCCAAGAATTATGGCGCCTGACGGCGTTCGGCGTCCGACTGGAGGAGCTCTTGAACTTCTTACAACTTCGAACCCTTTGCCCGTGTCCTTCGTCTTGCCGCCGAACAAGCTCTTGATCCACCCAGTGGCAGAAGAAACAGGCCCTGTAGGGTCGGCAGGGCCTGTTTTCAGTCTACGTGTGGGTAAATTAGACAGTGCAGGGCCCCGAACGCCATAATAAAAATCAACTTCTCGAGTTGCGTAGTCGGTTTTGGACAGTCGTGGATCGTCAGGGTTCGAGTCTGAGCGATCGCGCGTTGTACCAAGATGAGCTGGAAGAGGCGTTCCACGTCCAGACACCGATGGACCTTCCATCATATTTGGTGACCCTTCTTGCTCAGGGCTGTGCTGACTCCACCGTCTGTTTGCCCAGTCGGCGCTGGCCCATGAACCGCGGCTGCGTGCACCAGGTGAGAATGCATCTGCTGTCAATCGTCTAGCCCTTGGTGGCCGATAGTATGGGTCTGAAGCTTCCGCATTTTTCAGGTTAACAATACCTCCACTAGAAGATCCCGTGTGGCCTCCTGTTTGGCTTGCACCCGGAAGGTATGAAAACGCACTCGCTCCTCCAGAAGTGGGCGTGTATGGGGCACTTCCACTTTCGGCACGATTGTTGCCGCCACCCGTTGCACTGACTGAGTCAAGCCCTACACTTGTCCTGTTTTCGCCATAACCTTGTCTATTCAGCAAAATTGCAGAGCTCCCCGACACACTTCGAGATCTTCCGCCATTGAGCTGTACCGACTTTCGGTCACCGTCCGGGCCTAGCATGGCTGCATCAGAGGCTATACTTTGTCGAGCTTGGCCTCTACGTCGAGGATTTCTTCGCGAAAGCTGCCGCATTCCGAAAGCCTTTACTAGTCCTCCTCTGGCAACGCCACCTCCAACCCCATCTTCGCCTCCTGCACCGGCTAGTCTGGCGATCACTTCAATGAGGGTTTGACAAGCATTGAGGAAAAAACCAAAAACAAGAACAATGGCATGCATGAGAAGGATGACATATCCGATCCATCCTTTTGGTGCATCACCTACCGCGAGGGAAGGCACGAATGCCACGCTTAGAAGGATAGTCAGGAGTCTGACAGCAGCGAAGAAAGTGTGGAAAGCGTTCATTGATGTCGGAGAGGAAAATGGCCGAAAAGCATTAAGCGTCAGGATTAGAATGACCTCACAAATGGCCAACAATACCAACTGAGCGATGCCGGATGGTTGAACGGCGCCTATCGCAATTCCTCGAAGAAATGTCAGCATTACAGGTACCAAGGCAAAAGTGGCAGCGTTGTCGGAGTATGTGTTGTACAGAGGTCCGTACAACAGCACAGTCGGCAGGTCATCGAATAGATACGATCGAGGGCGAGTGGATGCAACGAGCCAAAGCAGGTATCCTGCAAACCCGACTAAAGCCACGATTAGCACTGATGCGAGCGCTACAGTAGCTTGTGGCGAGCGGCCAGCTACCACTAGTTGGTACATCGAAAGCGCCACAACGGGTAGGAGGAAGTAGTTGAAGACAACTCTGATAGCGTTTCCGACGGTGAATGGCATATTCTTAGCTCGAAGATCCTCCTCTTGGATATTAGATATCAAGCGGTAGCCCCATCGAAAGACGAACCCAATCTGTACGAGCACGACCACAGCAGCAAGGATGATCAGTAACCATATCACCATGCCGGCCCAGATGTCGTTGTCGGCCGTCATCCCCACCAACTGGCTCATTCGATTGAGACCGTAGGTCCCATTGACCGCGTAGATCCCATCATTCAAACTCCGAGAGCCATTTCCGTGACTAACGAAACTTTCGTTGAACATGAGCGAAGACCAGCTGACTTGGCTAACAACAGGCTGGTAGAAGCCTGGATAATTGAGACTCAGAGATCCAGCCAGAACGATGAACTGGATGTATTGCAGACAATCGCCAAACCCAGGGGTAACAAGTCTCAATAGATCAGCATCCCGACCATAATTACTAGTCCAGCGAAAGATATCAACCGAGCCCCAGGGACTGAAGACAGCAGCGAAAGCTGTAGCAATAGCAACTAGTATCAAGACAACAAGCGGTAGGTATCTGAGCATGTTACTGAGCGTAGTTCCAAGGCCCGGAGTAATGCTGGCCTGAATGCAAGCTAGCGGATCAGCATTGGCATCGCCGGACTTTACCCTCAGAGTGGCACTAATCGTCGTGAATGCATAACTCGAGTAGAGATCATGAGCGACGGAGAAGGCAGGTAGCTGTGCTGGGTCGCTCCTTTAGGTTAACGCAAAATAGTTAGTGCTTCTCCTTATTGAAAGAGGAACGTAAAGCGGGTATCACTTACAGATTGGCCGTAAAGGCAGGGCTTAGCGGACACTGCCCGTGTACTGTGGTATTGCAGAATTGAATAGCCGGGGCATCGTACGGCGTATAATCGAGTACATTGAACGTTGCAGTGAGGGTAGAGAACTTGTTGTTGGCTTTGTCCACATCCGGTATTTTTCCTACCGTGTCGTTTGGATTGGCCCACTGTGGATCATTCGGGGAAGGATATGGCTGCTGGGTAGCAATTCCAGCAACGTTCCCATATACTGTAACGTTAATGTTGTGACTCGCCGCAGTAGAGTTGAATGCCACATATACGAATAGTGGCCTAAATTGTAGCTGAAGCGGGTTTGAATTGATGATGTTGGGGCTAAGGCAGTTTTCGAAGTTGATAAAGGCCGCACCAACGGGTTGAAGGTACATCAAGCTCATCAATAGCATAGCTTGTACGAGCGTGACCACAGTCATTGCTCCCTTCCGCCAGCGTAATGTCAACCAAGACCATACCGGGGTCGGAGGAGCATCGGTTGGAGAACCTTTACTGGTTTTTCGTACTCGTTCGAATTCTAGCATCGTCATAGGATCCCGTTTCCCAGTCAAGAACTTGAAACCCGATCCATATGCCTTGCCTTCTGCCGCCGAGCCGAAGAGGTCATCGCCCCCCCAAGTCTGAATGTCCATGACCCTCACCCGTCCATTGGCATCGATGCTGCGGATATGGCCTCCGGTTTTGTTTTGTCCCCAGCAAGATGTCGTGAAGTCCGGATCCCAGGTTCCCAAGTCGAGGGTAGGCAGGAGAGAGCCGGGAGCGAAGAGGTGGCCCTGCTGGGAGGGGAGCTCGTCCTTCTAAGCTCGCTTTGGTAGCCGTAAGCTAGATACAGAGAAAACTGTGCTTCCAAGGCCTGTTCGATGAGGCTGAAACGTGTAGGATGCGACCGTCTAGGAGCCGGTATTCGTGGGATCGCCCTATCAATGCTTTGTATCCGTTGGTTGTGTTTCCGCTGTGGCGGAGCAGATGCTTGTTTGCGAGTAAAATATGCCGAACGCCTTTATCAAGACAGGACCCTCGTCCTTTCTGCTCCGCGCCCGTAGATGGCAGTTTGGAATAATCTGTAGGTAGGGAAGAGTGTGAGTTTAGTAGGAGTTACATGAAGCTGATATGAGGATCAGGTTTTAGAAGGATGAGATTGGGTTTCCTTCACCCGATGGGACTGCTGTCGCATTTCCTAGCCCAACGGCTATTGATAGATTCATCGTCACAACCCTAACGTAATGCCGATCATCACGTGCAAGATCATCATTGTTTCATATTGATTTCTACAAGAGCTGTTTTACCAAGGATTTCCACTTTGCTTCTGGTCATAATCGCTGATCATATTTGCTGCTAGTGCACATTCTTTCTGGAAGCAAATTCAATATCGATTGAGCACGTCACAGTGCAGGCGACTTTCTAAGTATATACAGTACACAGTAGGCTTCTCGGAATCTCGCTGCCAGCTTTCCCACCAGCCAAGTGCTCTCCAGAACATACCCGATTACTTTTTCTGATGTACCTACCTAGGGATTGATCTCAAGTACCTGTGGGTCACCAAACGAGTAGATGGAGCGAAAAGCAGTCATACCACGATGACGAAGGACCGTCTTTAGGGCATGTGCGCCAGACCCTCTACGTGTCCTACTATCCCAACACCCAATGCTGTGTAAAACACTGCACATAATCCGATACAAGATCTTGCAGACACCCCCAGGATATAGAGATGAAGAGACCGTTCTGTTTTATACTCCTTTGACGCCCACGCTTACCCGGCAAATGAGACATGAGTAGCCTCCCCTGGTAGAATCTAGATATACAGGGTTCAAAAGGAATCTTCAGACGCCAATTAATTCAGGACTCACAGGTCTGCGTCAGCAAACAGGACACTGAAGTTGCGAAGCCGAGAAACGCCATGGACACTGGCAATCATGGATCCATAATGCACACCGACTCCCGGAAGCCAAGTATGCTAGCAATCCGACCGGTTTGAAACTTGTATCCGAACGTTTTGGTCATGTGCTCTCTCGTTCTCGCGCAAAGATCCTCTTCTTTCCATACGCTTCGGCATGCCGTATGCTCCATGCTTTTCCACATCAAGGGCTCTGGGTCAATGCCTAGTTCCTTTATATCCTCTGTTTTGAAAATGCGGCGATGCTCTTTCAAGTGGGCGTTGATGGATGAATCCTGGTTTTCCAAAGCGCTGAGTTCGGCTTTATCTCCTGGACGAGGAGTACATTTAACGCATAAGAAGTCACGAATGCCCCACTTGATAACATTGGAGTGCAGAAACATGGGCTCGTACCCTGTTCGATTTGTAGGATCGGCTTGGAGCATTCCAATGCCCCGAAAGTTTCCGTCGGCAAAGTCGACAAACATGGTCTTCAGCTTATGGGGAACTAAATAGAAGTCTTCGTGAAGCGCCTGAAGAGCAACTGGAAATGTGTCCTTGTCACCCCAGCCCGCCCAGCCCTGGGATATCAGGGTGTAATAGTGTTGCGGTCCATAGTAATTATAATAAGTCGCCAGGCAGAGAGCCTAGAAGACCAACATTATCAATTGGAACCATGATTGGGAAGAATCTACGAAAAACTTCATACCTTCCAATGCCTCTTCTTGTTCCATACCAGTTGTCCAGATTCTACAGTATCATCATCTCTTAGGGCTTCTGATGCACCAACGCTTATACCAACAACGTAGGGTAGCCATGGGCTCCCACTATGTTTCCAATAATCCTGCCAAAGGACTACACCGGTGTCTGTATAAGACTTTGCTTCGAATATGCCGTCCGGATTCCTCACTGGTACATTGTCTGCATCTAAGAAGAGGATCTCTTCGAAAGACGAGAACAGAATAGAGCTTATCTTCAGTTGATAGCCATGTTTGTTTGACGAGACATCCATGTAGTCACTTATACGTCGACAGGCCATGCCTTCCTTCTTTATCTCGTCGCACCATCCTTCTTTTTCTTCCGTATGGTCCTTTACCCAGACCTCGATTGGCAGCTTGCTACCGATCTCACGGAGCATACCTAATCCAGTTGTAGCAAAGGATGAATATCGACCACCTGCCAACATGACTATCCCACGGCCGGAGAAGACGTTCCTGGGGTAGGGTGGAATACTCCTAACTATCTCTACATGACTGTCTCGTGATGCTTCGACGTCTTCTTGTGATATAATTGTGTGGTTTTTAATGGCTTCAATAGAGGGGAAGTCTTTTGAATTATCGAAGGATTTTTGTGTGAGCGTTAGCGGCTGCGGAGGGTGTGCGTCGAAACTGTCCTGTAGAGACTTCCATGTCTGCGATATTACTCTTGAGTCCGCTGGCTTAGGGACAGGGACCGAGTGGGAAACCTGATATCGGGAAGAGTCACAGGTAAGGTAATTTGTAGACCCCAGTGGAGTGAGTGAGTAGAGATACGACGTCGTCCTAAAGACCACGTACAGACAAGCCGCCCAACCAACTAGAATAATGATTTTCTGTCTTGGTGATCCGCCTGGTAGAAATTAGCACAATGCGGAAGCCACTGGGGCTACATGCTGGAGAACCTTTTGACAACCGCCTGAATTTGCGAATAGTATTTCGAATCAATTGCGAAGTTGGAGAGGAGATCGGGTGATCATGGATATCCATCTCGGTCTCGGTGGTCTTGGTCAGAGGAGGTTTCTCCCATGACACATGCAGCATTGAAGGATTTGGAGGCTGGATTACCTAGGGGACACGGAGTAACAACGCTAAGGTGTCAGCCCGCGCGCCGCAGACCGATGGAGCTACTGTAAGGTAGTGAGACATCCCTGGGTCGGCATGCCCTACCAGACCATACCTAAGGTCTGGATGTACTGTAGTCTGGGGATAAAGGTTGGAGTTGGAATTCACTCGGGGGTTCGTTCGTGAGCTAAGCCACACATCATGATCGCTCTCAAATGTGAACATCACCAGTTACGCTTAGCAACCTATCTTCTTATGAAGGAGACCCAGCTATGTCAGAAGGCGATTCTGCTATGGAACAGGCTCGCAACGACCATAAGCTCTGGGGCAAGCACAAATGGAGGGGTAAACTGTTTTCAAGCGAAGAGAAGGAGGGTAAATACTTGCGGCAACAAGGAAATTTCGATGACAGTGTGGCCGATTTCCTCCATTCTCCCAGCGAGAATACTAGTGCAGGACAGCAGCAGCAGCATGCTACGCTGCTGCCCCGTATAGAAACGTCTACTTCATCAAGATGGCCATCTGCAGCACAAGTATCCAACTTGAGTGCAGAAATGCCGCTCTATCCAAGGCGAAAACTCCCTAGGAATAAAAATGCTCATGTAACTTTTGAATCTGCAGCTCCAGAAATCATTGGTGAAGGTGGGGATGAGGCAGAATTGCCGTCCTTAGCAATCTCAAGATCCCGAAAGTCATCCAAGCCAAAGCCGCATTCACACGATCAACCAGTAGAGCAAGCTGCAAAGAGCGTCCCGCCACTTCTGAGGAAGGACCACTTTCCGGGTACTGTAGCTCCAGCAGTGCCCAGTGTAACACAAGCTCCGGAGTTGGTGTCGTTACGCAGAAAGCCGACTAGAGTCGAAAATGCCAGAGATAATGAAGCTCTTCAGACTGGAGACTCGGGAACTGGGGAGGGCATTCCCAATTCCTCGGGGGCTACTAGGGCTGACGTCCCCCAGGAACGCCTGCCAGATGCTCAAGACGCAGGAGAATATACTTCAAGGTCAGAGAATCCCACGACTCCAGCTGTCCGGAAGGGGTTTCGTGTAGAGGTCGAAGCACCTCCGTCTCAACAGGGAACCACTCCCTCGTATGACATCGCAGATACCAGGAGGCAAGATGACACTTCTTTGTTGCATCTTTCATCTCTAGAGCCTGCCCTTCCCTTGGGGAATTCGTTGACTCCCATTCCTTCACCACGGCCTGCACAAAAGCTCACGCCCTCAAGTTACCCCTTCCCATCTTCGAGGCAAGTCGAAACGACTTTACCACAAATTGGCAGCGCAATTACCCAGCGCCAGTATCACCCACAAGCCGAAGATTCGCCTATGCCGGCCTCGGAAGCTCGACCGTACTTGAAAAGGATCGCGAGAACCATGGGAGATGACGCCATAGAGGACTTTGGTGCACGCGTGCAGCGCTTCAATGAAGTTTTTCGGCTTGGCACGACTGCTTCCGGTTCCCTCATAGAAGCTTCATTTACACAATGGACCAGAATCTGTGCTTGGTGGTTCTTGAAAGGTCGGCAGGAGCTTGAAAGTGCAGTTCGTAGCAGACCTCGAAGCGGCGATGGTTCTCACGGCGGTGGTGATATGGTCCTTTCTCCAGAATTGAAGCAAGCGTACCTGGACCTAGCAAAAGCGTGGTGGATCTCAAAAGAAATAACTCCCGGTCATTCTGAGCTGAGAAAGTATGGAGATGCTAGTATGAGCTCCTTAGTTGCTATCGTGGGGAGCTTCGGAAACACCAGATTAGCGGAGGTAATAGAGGTGCATCTTGGAATCACTGCAAATATGCGCGCTTTGGCGATGTCCATGAAGAGAAACAACAAGCTACCGCCAGATGATTTTGAGATACATAGACTGGTCTCCCGTGTCTGGATTCAATATGCAATCCTATCAGCCACTACTCGAAGTCTCCTTTCCGGGAGGAGCCCGAGATCGTTAGTCAGCGCTACGCCTGATGATGTGGAAAGTCATCCCCCAATTACTGTTGGAGACACGAAACACTATTTCAATTATGGCAGCATGTTCGTGGAAACATCTCTAATTGACGGGCAAGCCGAACTCCGTCTTCCCTGTCTTTTAACGATACTTCGGGGCCGATCCAGCTGGGACTTGGATTTCACCACGGCAAGCCAGGACGGACAAGTCAACATTGTGGTTCAGAACAGTAGAGAAGCTGGCGTGACCTGGGGAGATGTACATTGGAATATCAAGATGTACACCATGCAAATCACTCTAACAGACCGCTTCACAGTAGACGTACACTTCTCCGAAAAGGACTTCAAGTCTTTGTGGGGTATACGCAACTATACCCAGAAAGTTCTGAAAGGGTTTCAATGCGGCGAAACAGAGAAATTCGTGTTTGAAACAAGTGTCAAGTGTTTCCAATTTTTCAGTCCGAAAGCTCCCCAAATATTTCCAGCTGAGCCTATCAAGGCTTGCAAGTTACGTATTTTCGAGAAAACCGTTGTCTTCATAGAAGGCACTGGTAAGAGAAGAGTGCACGATGGCCACCGCTTGGTGGTCATCACTCCCTCAACAGTTAAGACGCTGTCTAGTATGGTCTGTGACTTTGGGAAGCAGACCCCCATTCTTTTTACTTATCTTCGTGGCGAGGATGATGCGCCTGCCATGTTACTCAAATTGCTCGAATCAGGCCCTGACTCGTCAATGGTCATAACTTTTCACGAGTCCTCGGAACGCAGACTATTCCACGCTCTACTGGACGGCACATCAATGACAAACGAGGAATGCTGCAGCGCTTGCATGCCTTTGAAGGGTTTATTGATTTCACCGAAGCTAGCCGAGGAGGCATCGTCTCACTTCAAGGGAAGTTTCTTGGCTGATTTTCGGTGGCATCAACTACGAGTTATGGGCAAAACCCATGAGGATGAAGATCACGGCGTGCGTCATACATTACGCTCCGAAAGCCTCCGGATTTGGGCAGATAGCGATATGGGAACTATCATTGACCGCATCAATCTAGGTAGATATATATCGAACGGCGTTCATGAAGAATCCGAGACTGACAATCTGTAGGTCCCGGAGAATTCCAGATAGGCCTTAATGTTGACAACCGAAACCAATTCAAGATGTTGAGACCTCCACAAGAGAATCTCACTTGCTCCTTTGCAGACAATCTTCTGCCAAGGGGTAGAGCCGATGCATTGACTCACGATCTCCAAAGACTTCGTACATCGACCACAATTCGAGTCTATGATTTCCAATCTTTAATAGGTAAGCTGATGAAGCGAGAAACTTCTTATTTTAAGTGGGCGTGTGATTAATACTTACTTAGATCTACACACTTTTCAAGTCTCCGTCACGGGATTTTCGGTAATTTTTGATGGGTCAGTATCAATTTCTTCTTACATGGCCGATACTGATGCTCGTTCAGGCTCGCCAAAAACTTCGGTGTCTCACGAAGACGCATGGTCGTACCGATATCCAAACGCTGGGAGGCCAGCCTGACACGCTTGCAGATTGTCAAGCGGGACAAAACAGTCCAACTTGTCGCATTCTTCAAAGACTTCGCCCATGGCTCCTGCATGAATTTTATTCTTAAGGGCACAGATGTCTTCGAGACTTTTAGCCGCTCAGGTACTTTTTATCTGCGAATTGCAGATGCTAAGTTTGCGCTACCCAAAGGCGAAGATGATTCGAGCAAGGAGTTCGTGAGCCTTGACACGCCTGAATTTCCTGGGGAACACGACGATGTTACGATTGAATTTGATACCGAAGCTGGTATGTAAATTTTGGACAAGGATCAGAACTCATACTGACTGGGTATAGAAAGAGATGAATTCAGTAGAGCTTTGCCAGCAGCCACCACAAAGTTCTCAAGGTTGGGATCCTTAAGGAGGGAAAGATAGGCATAAGTTTTGCCAGGCGTACGAGGGACGTGAATGGCGTTTTGGTGAGGAGGATCTCGCGACGGTAGCTCGCTCTACTTGCTCTACATTGCTTACAACCCGCGGATACCAAAGTCTTGAAATCTCAAGCATGCTTCTTCTATTTCTTCAGTACTAGGATCGGTGTTCCAATAGACTTGAGCTCACGCACAGCGCACCCACAGCTCGCGCTATATCATCTCGGTGTATTCGGTGGATCTTACACCGAAGCAGTCTTATTTTCCCATAACCACTTTGAATTCTAAGATGCACTTGTGACCATTGAACCTCCAAATTCGACAAGCATGTCTCAATCCACAAGTGTTGCGACCAACGGCACCGAAGACCACCACACCTCACTCCCCACACCGTCATTAGCCCCTGCGACCCAAGCCATCCACGCTGACGACCACCTCAACCGCACCTCTGACGTAGCTCCTCCCCTCCACGTCTCCACCACCTTCCGCTATGCCTCTAACCCCTCCGACCTCGTCCCTGCCAACGAACTCAACGTAAGCGCTCAAAGCCTCTGACTCCCCTCCCCTCCCCTCCCACATATTCTACCCACCCCACCCCACCCCACCCCATACAACCCCACTAACCTCTCCCTCCCCCACCAGCTCGACACCCTCGACGCCCACGTCTACTCCCGCGAAACCGCCCCCACCACCACCCGCCTCGAAACCCTCCTAACCCCGCTCCTGCACGCCCCGGCCATAACCTACTCCTCCGGCCTCGCCGCGCTGCACGCCCTCTACGTCTTCCTCAACCCGCGCCGCGTCGCCATCGGCGCCGGCTACCACGGCTCCCACGGCGTCCTGGGCCTCATGACCAAAGTCTCCGGCCTGCAACTGCTGCCGCTCGACTGCGCCCCCGGCGCGCTGCAGGCCGGGGACGTGGTGCACGTCGAGACGCCGGAGAACCCGACGGGCGAGGCGCGGGACATCGCGGCGTATGCGGCCAAAGCGCACGCGCGCGGGGCGTGGCTGGTGGTGGATAGCACGTTTGGGCCGCCTGGGTTGCAGGAGCCGTTGGGGCTCGGGGCGGACGTGGTGATGCATTCGGGGACGAAGTATTTGGGGGGGCATAGCGATATGCTGTGCGGGGTGCTGGCGTGCCGGAGGGAGGAGTGGGTGAGGGGGTTGCGGGAGGAGAGGACGTATTTGGGGAGTGTGATGGGGGGGATGGAGGCGTGGTTGGGGGTGAGGAGTTTGAGGACGTTGGAGGTGAGGGTGAGGCGGCAGAGCGAGAGTGCGACGAGGTTGGTTGGGTGGTTGGATGGGAGGGTTAGGGAGGGGGGGTGGGGGGGTGTTGTGGAGGGGGTGAGGCATGCGAGTTTGCAGAAGGAGGATTTGGAGGAGGGGTGGTTGAGGAGGCAGATGGGTGGGGGCTTTGGGCCCGTGTTTGCGGTGTGCATGCGGGATGAGGGGATGGCGAGGAGGTTGCCGAGTTGTTTGGAGTTGTTCCAGCATGCGACTAGTTTGGGGGGAGTGGAGAGTTTGGTGGAGTGGAGGGCGATGAGTGACAAGATGGTGGATAGGAGGTTATTGAGGGTCAGTGTGGGATTGGAGAGTTGGGAGGATTTGAGGGAGGATCTGGAGAGGGGGTTTGGGAAATTGAAGGATGATCTTGGTGTTGAAAAGACGTGATGAGTTCAACTGTTATACATGATACCAAACTCATTTAAAAACTGGCTGATATGTCCATGCCACGGCTGTTCCCCATGCCCCTTGACTGAGGTACCCAGCGTAAGCGGCAGCAATACCTTGACAGCAATAGAGAAACCATGAGGTGCTGGTAGGGTATGCTCCGAGTACACTCTTCAACCGCTCCTCTCTCACCATCCCATCCGCTGATCCTTAGCCCCGCCTCGAGTAAATGGAGCATATAAAACTGGCACAAATCAAGCACATGTCTGTTTACCTGCAGATCCCCATTCATAATGCACGACTGTTGGAACGGAAATAGCATCAACAGCTACATGGTAGCCTTTCGTTCTACTTAGACCCCTAGCCGTTCCGTTGGTCAGAGAATACTCCTCATAACATAACATATGAACATAACAGATGAACATAACAGAACAACATAAAAGAACAACATAAAAGAACAGCACATGGAAGTTCTGGGCAAATCTCTTATTGGCTCCATTATCCAGACGGCCATCTTTGCAGCTCTGGTTTCGTCATTTGGGCAAGAATATGGTCAATATCCGTTGGGAATTCCTAGGAGCTAAATGAACCAGGATGAGTTCAGATCGATAGTATCTGCAATTTATAGCATTGGATATCTGTATCTAGAGTGAATTGTTTGAGTGGAAGGCTCGGAAAAGGGAGAGATTTGTCTGGGATCTTTTCCATTGGAGAAGAATCCAAAGTAGATACAATACTAGCTATCAGAAAAGAAAAGATCCTATCCTGGAAAGCATCCTCCAAGCTCAAGGTGGATGTCTTCCACCTAAAATGTGATGCACTGTTCTAGTAGCCCGAATTACCGATGTTTCTTCCGTGTTATGGAGGTATAGGAGAGAAATTAGGTCGGAGCTAAGAAGCTGACGGTATCCAGAACCTATCTGATCTCAGTGGAAACGGAAATATCACGACGTAGCAAATGAATCTATCAAGCAAGTGGCATAACAGCATAACAGACGAAATGAGAGGCAAGGCAAGGGAAGTAGATGGTTAACCTCTTCTCGGACGATCGAGATTTGCACCTTCAGCAATGCCACAGTAACAGACCAGCTCCAAAGACTGGTATAGGCATGAACAGTGTGCCATAGTGATAGACTAGATAACCCATACAACCCTCCAGTACAAATGTTGATCTTAGAGCATGTTCTGGCATGTGCTTTGGGGTCTTTTGTGAGAGATTGCCCTCCGATGAAGCTATAACCACTCTAAACTCACTTTTCGGCGGTGGAGAGCGCCAATAAGTGAGCGCCTTCTGAAAGAATAGAAGGAATGGAAACTCTGCAGCCATCACTGAGGCTATAAACCCTACCTGAGCATGCATCTTCTTCCTCCTCCTCCCCTTCTTCTACACCACAAACGACAACCACCGGCTGTCATTGTGCTATCTAGATAGCGGGCTCCTTTGCATGCTTCACAAAACTTGACTTGCCACTTCAAGGATTATAACCTGCAATAGCTGTGGCTGTAGACAACGTCAAAGGCCCCGGTCGCGAAGCAGGGTAGGTCGTTAGACTTCTCGCAACACAAATACAAACGATCACCAAATACGACATTTTATCTTTTTTCCTCGTCATTGCGGCATTCAAATCCCTTCAGGTCAGCATCAAAGACTTCTAACAGCCATCTTGTTGCATTCAGTAAAAAGGTCAAAATGGCAATCCCAAACCCTCGTCCTTTCAATGAGGCAGAACACCCACCAAAACTTGCTCCTGGCATCGGTGTCAAGGAAGCTATTGCTTGTTATCCTCCTCGTCTTGAGAACATAGAGATACTTGGCTATGTCGACGACGCCAGCAACATTGGCTATTCTCGAGACATTGGACGCTCTGCTATTTTGAAAGGCCGTGTGTATTACATGTTCGGCGACACATTCTGCAAGAATAAGAAAGGAGAGTTTATTGGCGTGCAAAGCACCACATCTGCTTTCGTCCTTGACAAATCTCAACCATTGAGCAGCACCTACCTCACCTGGCAGGAAGACGGATTGGTGGACAACTTCGTTCCTTTGACTGAAGCGGAACATCGTCTAGAGAAGATCGTTTGGAACGATAATACTCGTCCAAGAGTAACTTTGTGGGCATTTGGAGGGATGGTAGAGACTTTAGGCGCTGGGTGGCTTTGGTACCAGAAGGGGGTTATCTATGAGGAACAAGGCAAAGAAGAGAACAAGTACCACGGGACTGGCATCGCGCGTGTAGAGGCTGACGATCGCGGGCGTCTTACAATCCACCGTTCCTGGCCAGAGATGTTTAACGTGGATGAGCCTCGCGTCGGAACCTTTTCGTCCATTGTTGAGGGGGACTTTGTCTATCTGTGGGGTGACCATGGCGCAGGTTACGGAGATGGCATTATTCTCAGCCGCGTCCACAAAGATTCGCTCCAGAACAAGGACTGCTACACGTACTGGAACGGTGATAGCTATGTCGCAGATTGGAGGGCAGCAGAACCCGTCTTCGGAAAAATGCAGTCAGGCGCCATCATCAAGACTCGTCTGTTTGGAGAGGAGAAACCATGGGTTTTCGTCGGATGCACGGCCTGGGGCGACAGCAAGCTGATGCTGGGAGCTTCTGCGACTTTAGAAGGACCTTTTGACGAAAAAGCCATCTGTACGGCACAAGGCATCGACTATCCAGACACAATCATGTACTGCATGTATCCGCACACTTGGGCGCTGGACGTGACGAAGGGTGAACTCTTGGTGACGTGGAGCGAGCAGTGGCCGGGCGGAGTTGTCGGTGCGAAGATTGGTTTGGTGCTGGAGGAGCGTTGACTGATCTTGTTCCGTAGGGAGTGGACGTGTAATTGCGGCAAAGGTCACATTGGCCATGAATGCCGTGAGGATGTTCGCAAGAATCCCACTACAAGACTACTTGAGTAAGTAGACACCTAGCCAAACCACCTCAGGTTCTTCTCGATGCAAGACCAAGAACAAGTTCCATTGACTATTGGTTCACATACAGAAGCGACCCAGGAGGCCATCGTCCCAACGATGGAGGACTATTGCAGGAGGCACCTCTACCGAGGCATCGGCCTCAGGTTGGAGGGGCGGTTCGTGGCTCCGGGGTTTGCCCCACCACCGGACGTCATGGCACGCCACCTCCGGGTGGAGGTATGGATATCCGGAGCCCTTCTACTCCATACGCAGCAAGTCGGCTTTCTAACTGTGGATGACAGACCTCCGGCCCCTCGGAGCTCTACGAGGCCATCTCGGTGGTCGAGCAGCAACTTGCCGGTCTGGAGGAGGCGGGGGGGCGAGGGCGAGGTAAGCACACTCCGTTTCAATTCGGCCTGCAGTCATCTAACTTTTCTGTTTCTAGATGGAGATATGGCAGGAGGCCGACAAGGCGGCGTGGCTCGGTTTTTCTCTCGCGTTTTTCGCCGTTAAGTAGAATGAATACCTCGTTGTTTCGTTGTTTCGTTGTTGCGTCAATATGACGCGTTGATGATGACTTGACTCTTTTACTGCTCGACTGCTTGATTGCGTGACTGCTTGATTGCTTGATTGCTTGACTACTCATGGGCTTGAGCCTCTAACCCAGGTGACGAAGTGAAATACCCAGGACCGAGGACAGATTCCGTGAAGGCGGAACAATTGAAACTTTCCAGCATCGACTGACAACAATGGAATGAATGAAAGATCACTGAGCAAAACCTGTTCTACATCTGTAAGGATGTTGCAAAGCTGGAAATCACCGTCTTAGGCGAATTGATCAGTAGTCATTGTTTCAAGTATGATAGCACCGGATCGGAAGCCAATCCAAGAAGTAGATAGTAAAGCATATCGTAGCTTTCATCATGGTCCTTCGTGTAGAGGAAACATTATCGATAGGTACGGTATTTGGGGAAGAAGATGGAAGTCGAAGCTTTGGTTGTCTGAGGCAAAGCTTTGGTGATGGTAGGGCTGCGATTTGTCAGCCGCAGTTCGCGCTAGTATGTACTTCCGTAGTTTGCTTTGACTCTGCTCAGCAATAACTGAGTTGAACTTTCCCTTACCTTGCATCAGAAGTGCCCTCGAGTACATACACTGATCCTCACTACCACATCTGCCGTCCACCATGGCAAACTACCTTGCCTCCATCTTTGGCACAGAACAAGACAAGGCTAGCAAACTTCAATTCGCAGCCTCCAAGCACCAAAGCTAACATAGTCCCCAAGGTCAACTGCTCATTCTACTATAAAATCGGTGCCTGCCGCCACGGCGATCGCTGTTCGCGGAAACATGTCAAACCTTCCTACTCACAAACCATCCTCCTCCCCAACCTTTATCAGAACCCCGCCTACGACCCCAAAAATAAGATGAACCCCAGCCAACTACAAAACCACTTTGACGCTTTCTACGAGGACTTCTGGTGCGAGATGTGCAAGTATGGGGAGCCAGAGGAGGTTGTAGTCTGCGACAACAACAACGACCGTAAGCTGAACCCCTTCTCCATTTCCCATAACCCAGCTAATATCATGAAAGATCTCATCGGCAACGTCTACGCGCGCTTCAAGTACGAAGACTCCGCCCAACAAGCTTGCGACGCCCTTAATAGCCGCTGGTACGCCGCGCGCCCAATCTACTGCGAGCTTTCCCCCGTCACCGATTTTCGAGAAGCGTGCTGTCGTCTAAATAGTGGGGAAGGCTGTGTCAGAGGAGGGTTTTGCAATTTCATCCATAGGAAGGAGCCGAGTGCGGAGCTGGAGAGGGAGTTGGAGCTGGGAACGAAGAAGTGGTTGAGGATGAGAGGGCATGATCAAAGGAGTATGAGCCGGAGTCCGAGTCCGGAGCCGACGAGGAAGAGGTATTGAGCGGTGGGGCATAGATGGGTGGATGTTTGTGGCGGTTGCATGCCGTTGAAGATATGAAGGCGGAGTCCGCAGGCTCGCAGAATTCGAGTCTTGGAATACCATGGGAAAAGCGTGGCGTTTAGCTATGGCGCATCATCAAAGTTGAAAGCAATGTCTGTAGGATCTCTGTATGATATGGCATTCGACGAAATTTTAGAAATCTTACATCAACATTCCATTTACCGTTGATCCTTAACATGTCTAATATCTATGCCACATTCCCCAACTAACTGCTCAACCGTCAATATCGCGTATCCTCTTAACCCTTCCACCGTCAAACCAGCGCTCCATCGAGCGAGCATCTACCACCACCAGCAATCATCCACCAACCCCCTCCCCATCCCTCAAGGAAACGACACCCTCTCCCCATGCGCAAACCACCCATGCCTACCCAACCACACCACCAGCAGCACAAGCCCCGCCACCACCGCCGCAAACAACAGTATCGACGCGCATAAGACCCAGCGGTTTCGTTTGCGCTTCTTCGATTGCCGGACGAGCCATGAATCTCTGGTTATGTGTCAGCCTCGGGTAGAGGGGGGGAGGGGGGAAAGGTTTTGTGAGGAGAAATGGGAGGAGGGCATACGAGTGCTTCAGATCCGGGCTCGGGGAGGCTGCGGCTTCCTCGAGGTGGACGGCGACGGAGAAGCGTTTCCAGAAGAGCGGGTCTTGGATGACGACCATGATGTTGTGGCGGCGACGCCAAGGATCGCCAGCGAGCGCAGCTCAGGGAAGGGGTGGAGGGGGTTATGGGCATCTGCTGGCGGATGCTTCGCAGTGTAAGATTTGCGGTGGGGATTTTCAACTGAAGCCCCGGGTGGTTTCTTTTGGTGGGGTGCGCGTGCAGTCTGATTTGAAGAAGCAAACAGGGGAAGGAGAGCGACTCGCGAACTTGTAATATGCAATTTGAGGGTAAAGACAGGAAGGCACTGCTCCGCAGTTTGAAAGAGCGAAAAAACGACGAAGATGGAAGCCGGTTCAGTCAAAGGAAAGTCGCATGGTTCGTAAGATTCGTGAGTAACATACAGAGAAACAAAAAATCCCGCTACAGAATCCTGGAATCAAAAGAGATTACGCTCCTGCGAAGAAGCATGAGATCTCATCACCCAATACGCGATGAGTTATCGATATTGTTCTCCATTTGGCGACGGCCGTCTAATTGGGCCGTTGGAATTATCGTCGTGATATGCGAGTGATTATTTGATTCGGGCCAATAGAGTTCATTTCGCACCCCCTGCACTCGTACGTAATTCGTAAAAACAGCAAGTTGTTACTAAAATCCTTAGTAGATTTTAGTGACTTTTAGTACGCCTGGATGAAATCCACTTGTGCTCGACTAGCACATCTGACCAAATAGAATACGTTAGCGAGCCCCAAATATGCTCGCCCTCTGAGCAAATTTTAGCGTCCGCACATACAAAAAGCTGCCACGCTTTAATAATCGAGCTTTCGCTCTAAAGCCGTATTTGGAAAGATTATTAATTACACGCGTACTGAACGCGACTAATAGTCTGACTAACTGATTCTGTTTTAAACCTGCATATGCTCAGTGTTCTAGTGTGCGGAATGACTCTAATTGATTGATGGATGTTATCGATTGGGAGGAATATGCACGAAATAGATTTGGGCTAGTGGTTTCACGGAAACGGTTTGCGGCAGGGGCTTGAAATTAGGTGGGCGGGTTGCGGGTTTTGGCGTTTAGGTTTGCTATCGGTGTACTGATGTCTATGAAAATTGACACTTCCTTTCCAACGCCAGGACGCTGTGTCCAGCGAATGTATTCTCTCTTGGGGATTCGCTTTCTCTCTTTCCCAAATTCTCGTGATACTCGTTATTTCGATTATGGTTGTCAAAGATAGATTCGAATGCTGCTGCTTCGTGCTGCTGATCTTCATGGTCTATGCTCTCTATATCTTCTTCATCGTTTAGCTTTCCACGTCCATCTTCTGAGCATTGGGAACCTTCTTTACTCTCGTCGTCAATGGTATCTGCATCGGAGAATTCTACGGCTCCGGAAGGCCCTATATCCAAAGATTAGTTCGCCATAGTGCACAGGGAGATAACGCTGACCTCTCAGTGCGCGATAATACATATACCAATAGCTTTCAATCCACTCAACATTGACCCAATTCTGGTGACCCATATAACTCTGGAGCCCTTCGAACAACCTCGCACCATCCGAATCCATGGCAATCGCTAATGGACTCTCCTCGCCAGTGAGCCTCTCAGCGTTCGCGATCATATTCAGAAATTTCTCAAACACGATGGTGCCTTCAGCAACTACTTTCCGTGCCATCGGTTTTTTCGTGACTAGACCCGGCCTGAGAATGATCATGTCACTGAAGTCCGGATATTGTGCTACAACGTGTACAGGCGCTGCTTTCACTGTGTCGCAATCTATCATGCCAACGATCTTGAAGGTCTCATCAAGGAGTATGTTATGGAAGCCAATGTCAGTATTCGTAAGAGAAAATGGACCATGGTCGGCAGCACAATCAGTTAAGATGTCCATCATCTGGTTGAAGAGAGAGGGAAGATGAAGTCCAGCGTCGCGCTTGGCATCCAAGTTTGTTGAAAAGTAACCGTTAGCATAGAATTGAAAGCGGTGTTTACTGACAGCATTATAGTAATCTCGAGCAGTATGATAGGGTCCGCCACCAGTCTCGATATCTCGCCCAATCTCGAATTCTCCGGTTTCGTTGATAGAGAGCGCACCAATCCGATCAAATTTATGGGTCGCAAGATTCACCACCATGTCTGCCAGCTGTTTCAGAACATGCAGAGACTGGTCGTTGTTTAAACAACAGTCGTCTGCTGTCGTACCGTGGATGTAGTCGAGTAGCATGTAGGGAGGTCCAATCTCGGCCGTGCGATGGGCGCTGAACCCATGAACTTTTGGTACAGGGATTTCCGTGTTTTGACTGAAGCTTTTAGACACTTCTCCTTATGTACTAACATGCTTAAGCCACACTCACCTAAGGAACTTGTAGGTGGCGATTTGACTGTTCATTTGATCTTCTAAACTTGCAGCCATTCGATCGTCGCCATCCTCAAGCGAGACACGAGCGACCCATTTCACGTCATCCTCAAACTTCACTAGTCTGACCAAGTTCTGCGTTCCAAAACTAAACTTCTGGCTTATCGTGCAGTTGATACCTCCTCGTAATTTTGAACAGTCCGCGAGAAGATATTCCCATTGTGTTTCATTCATGCAGCGCCATACTCTTGCACTGACGGCCAACGACACACCGTCCTCCAGAAGCTCAGCACCAAGCCATGCGTCGCTGCCGATTGACATAACAGCTTTTTCTTGTTTTCTAGATCAAGGAACGCCAGTGGTAGCTGATGGAAGATGGCAAGTCATGCGCCAATACAGACTTGAAAGGAGCAGGAGTAGGTATGGAAGACGTGAGCTACTCGTGGCAATTCTCGATATTGAATTGTTGAAGAATTTACAGGTTCCTGATTGAGGAGTTTTCATGGAAGAGGATGTTTGCTTTTACACGTTGTCCATGTTGTTTTATTCACAATCAACCATTCACGCAATTTTTTGACTTTAGAAGAATTACCCACCCGTGATCTCTTGAAAATCACTACACTTCTCGAGTCATCGTACTTCATGTTAATTGTTGCTTATAAAGTCATTTATAAGGACCAGAAAGTCTCGCCTTCGTATCCTTTCTCTCCTTTCAATATCCATCAATAACGACACCCTCGAGCGCCAGAACACCACCACTAACTGTGCCGACTTCATCATCGTATTACTTCCTAAATAACCTAGTCACTAGATTCTACGGTGTAGGTTTCTTACTTCGAGTGCGCTCATGGAAAAATAGAAGGGTTGACGATCATAGAAAACCATTCCACCTTTACCGAGATGACCTACAGAGTCGACTGCGGAAAATGTTTCCAAAAGGTGTCAGTAGGCCACATTTGCGCTGGATGCGGCATCAGAGCGCCGAATCGTCCACAGGATGTCAAGGGTGCCAATCTCGTGGCCCAAACACAACACCCAAAGCCAGGACCTAAGGGCGAAGGCGGTAAGAAGACGTAACCGTCTAAGAGTCACTACACTCTCAAAAAATCCTTGATAACGGTGAGCGACATCGCTGCTTAGATAGGCGCTCAAGTCGATACTAACGGGATCAGTACAGATGTTGGCAATTCTCCAACATTCGAAACGAGGTAGTGAGGGGGTAGGAGACATGTTATACGACGATGAGAGAGATATTCTAGCTTGCAGTATTTAAATACCAAGGGAGGATTGAACAGGTAGAGATAGTCTTGATAATAGCTCATCATACAAACCAGATATCCCACACATCCATGACTTAATGTGTTGACTGATGAGATGTATCGGGAAGTATACCAAGGCTTAACTTGAAGTATCAAGAACATTGATTAAACCCTCGTTAGAAATCCATCCAGAAAAGCCTTTCCATGGCGCTGTATAAAAGAAAAGGGGTTCGTCAAATTCTGTGGAATGATGCCTTGACGTGCCGATACACCCTGCCGCAACGGAGATATTCTATACCACCGAAAGCTTAAATTTTGCGGAAAACCGTGCTGAATACTTTTGAATCCCAAATTCCAGTCGCAACCACACAGCTCAGAATGGTAACAGAAACCCTTCCTTACTGGCTTGTGAATGTTCCGAAAGACCAATGGCGGAAGGAATGCCCTGAGTTCTTAAAGAGCATAGGTCCCAGAGACCAGCAGATGATCAGCACACCAGAAAGTCAATTCCACCGCCTAACATGGCCAGAGGTACAGGATATCATAGGTGCGAAAACCGGCAACTTGTAGTCGAATTTTTTTATTGACTTTGTAAAGATACCAACCGAATCAACCTCTTCCACCGTACCCCTTTGGACCATCGAAACTATCTCAACTATGTGTTCAGGCTCAAAAGAGAATATGGATCAGTCATGAATTTTGTAGTGAAGAAGCGATTGCAGTGGATCGATCTTACGCCAACAAATGCGAGACCCTTCAGTGATCCATGTACTGGCGACGTGCTCTTGAAATTGGGTGTTTTCCACTGACAAATATTTGTTCAGCGGACATGAAGATCATATACAATGACTGGCCTTACGGTATCGACGAGAAAATAGTGCATCTAGTGGTCTGGACGAAATTTGATTTAGAAGATGACCCGGCAACGGATGACTTGACACCTAGGATGAGAAAAGAAATCAATCGATTTGTGGATGAGACATTTTGCAAGAGAGTTCCCGCCCATAACGTAAGAAGCTCTTCTGATATTTAACCTCATGATAGGTTCTGATTGGTAATGAGTGCTATATAGGTTATCTGGTTTAAGAATTGGAAGTCCCTCAAATCGATACACGCAGTGGAACACTTCCATGTTATGCTGTATAACCCGGACATGAAATTCATCGAGGAGATAACAAGTGGCGATATACCAGCATATCAGAAGGTATGAGAATAATAATTTGGAAATGGGGGACTTGGTCATAGATTTTTAGTATAGTGCGATGCTTGAGTTCTCCAGTATAGATCCTGTTTGTTTGTAGCCTGCTTCAATCGATTAAACGGCGAAAAGGACTCTGGGTCTTTTATCAGACGAAGAGTTTCTCGATTGATCATACCTCAGTCATCTACAGAAAGCGGATGTTCTGATGGTAGTTTTGTTTCAGCCGACTTGTAACGAATCTCTTCGAACACCTATATATTCTTTTCGCAACCTGTTCAGACTGACTGTCAAACGCTAATCAGTCTTGAAGATTACAGTTTTTGTGAGCAATACCGACGGCTTCCACTGCTTGCAGATTTCTAGTCCTCTTTACCGCCAAGAGCACATGCCGCCTTGACAATGATCCCTGCAATGTGACCTGCGTCACACCTGACGGAGACTTCTGTTTGTTGGAAGCCTAGCATGATTTTACTGTCATGCCTCATCCTTCATTCGGAAATGGCTAACTAAAGAACCGATACAGCCTCTCTTCATCTACACACTTAGCCCAACCGTATTCTGGCAACTTCCACAGTTCGCGGAATTAGCATACATTCCAACATGGTCCTCGGCCATGGACATCGGCGTGTTTCGCTGAGCAGTGGGTTATCCTTCTCTAAAGATTGCACAGGGTTTATTGGAGACTTAAGGCCGAGGCTGTGAAAGAAGACAACTGACCATACTCGGGCAATAGAGGGCTCAGCGGACGAATCGAGATCCGACGGTACTATTGGCGACGATGAAACAGGTGCGAATAACAGCGTGGAGGTCCTCTCGAAAGGTCCTTGCTGACAGACAGTACAGTTGTCGAACCAGATCAGGGCAACGGTCAGTGAAGACCGAATCTCCTGGCTGGAAGCTTTGAATGTACCAGGCCCACTTACTAAGTGCCTTGCGCGGCCTTTAGTACTTTCACATATCATTTCTCAATTACGCCCGGGCGCGGACCTAAGCAGAGTCGTACTCCCCACGTTCATTCTAGAGCCAAGGTCCATGCTAGAAAGGATCACCAAGTATGAGTCGATCCTGCCATCGGGACAGCCGAGCTGACGGCCTTGACACCTAGCTTCATGGCACACCCAGAAACCCTGCTTCCTATGCCAGATATCGAGGATCCTGTTCAACGATTCGTTTCGGTAGTCAAGTTCTACCTAAGTGGATGGCACATTAAACCACCGTGATTGATCCCAGCCAATGTTAGAATCCTTCCATAAGGATGTGCGGGCTAAACGGTTTACAGAGGCGTCAAGAAACCCCTGAATCCGATACTCGGTGAGACATTTACATGCTACTGGGAATATCCGGACAATACTCGAGGGTACTACATATCCGAACAAACATCTCATCACCCGCCGAAGTCGAGTTATTTCTACATGGTACCGGAGCATAACATCAGGATAGATGGCACGTTGAAGCCGCGAAGCAAGTTCTTAGGCAATTCAGCAGCCAGCATGATGGAGGGTATAGGGATCCTGCGATTCATGAACCGCGGCAAGACTCGAGGCGGAGAGAAATAGTGTGTACTTCACAAAGTCGGACTTGAGTTGAGCAAACGATGAGTTGCTAACATAGTCTGTTGCCCATAGCATCCTTACACAGCCCAACATGTACGCACGTGGTATTTTATTCGGCAAGATGAAGTATGAGTTGGGAGACCACAGCTTCATTCGATGTCCAGAACACAACCTCGTGGCCGATATTGAGTTTAAGACGAAGGGCTACTTTGGTGGGACTTACAATGCCATAAGCGGAGTAATCAGAAATGAGAAGACTGGGGAAACATTGTTTGAGCTCTCGGGGATGTGGAGTGGAGAGATGACCTTGAAGAACGTCGCGGTGGGCTTGGATTCAGGATGTGTTAGTATGGGGCAAGGCTAACAGATGGAACAGACTGGTCAGAAGGAGCTTCTTTTCAATGCGACAAACGCTAGACATACACCGCCAATGGTCAGACCCCTTGAGGAGCAAGGGGATCGTGAATCACAAAAGCTATGGTACAAGACTGTGCTAGCGATTAAAGATCGAAATCACGAACTTGCCACCGATGAGAAAACTAAGATCGAGGATATGCAAAGAGACGAAGCCGCGAGAAGGCAGGAAGACGGCGTTGATTGGCAACCACGGTTCTTTAGGAGGGTGCGTGGCGGCCCTGGAGGTCCTGATGAGGGAGAAGAAGATCTCGACTGGATACTCAATACGGACATGTACGTGGCGAGAAGACTTCTTACCTGGATAATGCGACTTACTCACTCAGCAGTGACGGTCCCACCCCCGAAGCCAAGACCCAGCAAATCCTCGCGATTATCCCAATAATACAAGGTCAAAAGCCAGCGCAAAAATTCAACATTCCCCCCGAACATCAACAGCCGCCTCAACAGCCGCCTCAACAATACTCAAACTCGTCGCAAGCAGGGGGCAATGACCTCATTGACTTTGGGCAAGGAGTACCTTCAACCACACCCGCCCCTCATCAACAAGTTCCGCAGCAACAATTTCCTCAACAGCAACAGTTTCCTCAGCAACATTACATACACCAAGAGACCGCACCTCAAGGCCTACAGGAGCAAGATCTCTCCCAGCAACACTACTTGCCCCAAGAGACAGTACCTCAAGGCCTACAGCAGCCACTAGAACCAGCCATGGGACAGCCTGTCCACCGCGTGGATACGGCCACCCATGAACTCGATGAATTCGTTGACGCTGAGGATGGTAGGTGAGAGATGAAAGCGTGAGCCAAGGTAGGTTGAACGAAGTACAATAAAGCGATGTCAATGAGGCATTGACAGCTGTTGTGGCATTTTCTGATCACCTTTTAGCAGTAGCAATTTTTGAAGGGTAACATGCATAGAGAGGTTACTTTTGAACTATTATGCACGTTTTGTGGCTCGGAGATTCGAAATCTTCAAGTCCCGGTCGACGAAATGATGGTGAAATATGTGGTTGAAAATCGATGCTACTGTTTCTATTCCTTCTGGTGGTCCTCAGCAAAAGCATCTTTCTCGGCTATCTTACAAGGAACCAGCTTTTTCAAACCCGGAACTTCTTCCTCGCTTTCCGCTCACAATCTTTCCAAAACCCTACCCCAACATAACCCCAAAAATCATCCCACTCCTCCTACTCTGCCCATCTCCCCCTCTTTCCCCCCGCGTCCAACAAGCCCCTCACATCTTCCCCCTACACTCCTCACAAAACCACGCCCCGACCGGCTCCTTCGTCATCCCCACGCAACTCCAATGAAACCACTCATACGGACACTCCTCATTATCGCACGCCACCATATTCCCGTAGCTCACGCTCTGACAAGTGCAGTACTTCCTCTCATCATCCCCTTCCGCGTCCTCCGCCCCTCCCTCCCCCTCATTCGCCCCACCGTCCTCCATGTCTTCGTCCGCGCCTGAGACGACAGACTCATTCTCATCGGCTGTGTCGCTGGCGCTGGGTTTGCCGCTTTTTTGCTTGGTGGCGTGGCGCCGCCGTGACGTGGAGTGCAGGCGTTTGGCGGGGTTGAGGGAGCCGATGCGGGCGTGGGGGGGGCCTTTGCGGAGGGGATTTTTGGAGGCGGGGCGTGGGCCCGCGGAGCTGCCGCGCGAGGTGCTGGCGTTCGTGGGTTTAGGGGTGCCCGGACCGAGGGAGGATTGCCGGATTGGGGCGGTGGAAAGGTGCGTGTGTGCTGGGTTGAGGCGGCGGCGCTTGTTGGTGTCTATGCTTGGGGAGCGGGTTGCGTTTGCTGGGCGATTGGGCGCGGCGGTGGTAGGGACGGCGGAGGCGGGGATGGAGGAGGTGGTGGTTATGGGGGAAGGTTGGCGGGGTTGGACGCCGAGGCGAGTGAGAGGGTTGGCGCTGTTGGTGGCGATGGTGGTGGAGGGGCCGATGGGGTTGGTGGAGAGGGGGTGCAGGGGGGTAGAGGCGCCGGTGGTGGTGGCGGAGAGGGGGGGGAGGCGGGTGTGCAGGGAGGAGTTTGTGAGGAGGGAGGGAAGTTGCGGGTCGATGGAGATGGAGCCTTCGTTTTGGAGGTCGCGGATTTTGCGGTCGAGGCGTTTGATTTGGCGGTCGAGCTGGGGACTTGTGAGTCTCTGAAGGTTCTCGAAAATCATATACGGGTATGTAAGCTTACGAGTGAAGCGGCTTTTTCACTTAGGGCAACTTTTTCGTCTTGGATGGCTTGAGCTTTGTCAAAGTTGGAAAGAATGGCTTTGCAGTAGACTTCCTCTTTGGGGTTCGGTTGACCGGCGCCGTTCGCTTTCAAGAACTTTTGGATGCTGCTGTCACGGGCGTTGGCAGCGGTGCGGCAGTCTTGAACCACTCGGTCTTTGGCCTGGATTTCCTCCATCAAGTGGGTGATCTCTGCGGGTAGGTTGGCGACTAGAAGGTGGCCTTCAGCTTTGAATCAAGACGACTTTTTTTTCGGAGACCTTACCGTTCTGCACAAATTCTTCCAATACAGACGCTGCGTCCCCAGCCATAGCCATCTTAACTAGGTTCTATTAATCGGAGACGGAAACAAAATTGTAGTTGACAATGAGGGATTTACTATTCGTTTGGTTGAAACTATATACTCCCGGCTGGAGAGAGAGGAAAAAACTGTAGGCACGGTGGAAGTGTTTCGAAAAAGGAGAAAGGAAAAAGTTGATTATGAGACGGGGGAATCTGAGTACTCAGAAACCGTAAAGTATGGTTGCTGCATGTACTTGTTTCAATACGAGATGGTGAAAATCGCCGTCCTGTGTTAACCCCAATGAGAATCCGGGACGGAGGATGTAGCAATTTGTAGATTCAGTACTGCGAGAAACGCTTCTGTGAACGACTTGTGTATTAAATGTGAATTTTTCGTCGATTCTATTCGCCCTCTACATTTTTACGCCAAGGCTGACGTGGCAAACGCGCTTATGGCGTCTCTAGACATTCTGGCCTAACCCAATCGGACTGATTAAGAGACGAATATATCCTTAACATTTGGCCACAAAATATAAATTTTCAATTCTCAAACCACACATAGCAATTCCCTAGGAAGAAAAAAGAAGAAACCATACGTAATCATCTATTATGAGGATACGGGTCTGGTTGGACTCATGAAGATGTGAACGTTATCTTGACCAGTAAAGCTTGGGGAACGTGAAAGAGCGGCGCCATGGCAAGGACGGCAATAGTACAAGATTATAGGCATCCTCAACCGGGAACATCATCAACTCTAAGTGTTGATGAAAAGATCCAACGTGAAATACTCAATAATGGGATTGAAAAGCCAAAAGGCTACACCGTCTCCTACCATGCAAATCCGGAGGTTGAAAAGATGCATTTTGGCCAGAAGCATCCTATGAAACCATGGCGGCTTACCCTAACCAACAAGATTGTCATGGCGTATGGTATGCATGAAGCAATGGACTTCTACTTGTCAAGAGCTGCTACAAACCAAGAGTTGGCTGAATTTCACAAGAATGAGTACATTGAATTCTTGCAAAGGTAAGTTTTCTTTATCTGGATAGTTATAGTCTAATAAACTAAACGGATATTAGGGTAACACCAAACGATATGCTCTCTCCTGAAGCATACAGTGAAAGCTTCCAATATAACATGGGCGACGACTGTCCCATCTTTGACGGCCTCTATAACTACTGCTCCCTCTACGCCGGCGCCTCCCTAGACGCTGCCCGCAAATTAACAAACAATCAAGCCGATATCGCCATCAACTGGTCCGGTGGTCTGCACCATGCCAAAAAATCTGAAGCGTCCGGCTTCTGCTACATCAACGACATTGTCCTAGCCATCCTCCAGCTCCTTCTCCATCACCCCCGCGTCCTCTACATCGACATCGACGTCCACCACGGTGACGGCGTCGAGCAAGCTTTTTGGTCCACCGACCGAGTATTGACCCTCTCCTTCCACAAATACGAAAAAGACGTCTTCTTCCCCGGCACCGGCGGCATCGAGGACACCGGCCCTCTGCACAATTCTAACCCGGGCGCCCACCACTCGCTCAACGTCCCTCTGCTAAACGGCATCGACGACGACTCCTACACACGCCTCTTCGACAAAATCGTCCCCGCCTGTGTCGCCACCTACAACCCCACCGCCATCGTCCTCCAGTGCGGCGCCGACTCCCTCGGCGGCGATCGCCTCGGCTGCTTCAACCTCAACATCCGGGCCCACGGCGCCTGCGTCGCCACTGTCAAGAAATTCAACCTCCCTCTCCTCGTTCTCGGCGGCGGCGGCTACACCCCGCGCAACGTCGCGCGCCTTTGGGCCTACGAAACCAGCGTCTGCATCGGCGCCGCTGAAACCCTCCACCCTTCCCTACCAGCGCACACACCCTTCCTAAACCATTTCGACCCCGACCGCAGCCTGTTCCCCGAGCTGGCGAATCTTGGGAGGTACGATAACAAGAACAGCGAGAAATACCTGCAGCGCGTTACGGAGAGTGTGATGGAGCAGCTGAGGCATATCCGGGGGAGTCCGAGCGTGGAGTTGCAGCATATTCCGCCGGATTTGGGGGCGGTGAGGGAGGAGGTGGATAGGGAGTTGCAGGAGGAGAGGGAGCGCGGGGAGAAGTTCAGGAAGAGTAGGGAGAGGGGGGCTGGTGGGAGAGGAGAGTTGAGTCGGTAAGCGAAACCTGACCCCGCGGGTTGGGGGGGGATCATGTCATTTGTGAGCGTGGCGTTGGGGGCTTTTAGGAGTGTTAGGATACCCGGAGTCTTTGCCAATTGGACAAATCGACATGTCTTTTAGATTCGTCTTGTGTCGTTTAATCACCCACTTCCAATTCCTCCGCCGCCAACCACTCACCCCACCATCCCCATCTGATCACCTCAAAATCCCAACCCACAACTCGTACGGCTCGAAGCTTTCCAGAAGGGGTGAGTGGGCATGATCTGGGTGTGAGGGCGGATAGATGGCCGGGTGGAGATATGGAGCGGAACTACAAGTTCATTTTCTGTGCCGGAGGATGCGGAGCGCTTTATATTAATGACACGGATTAAATTTGCTGGAGAATTGAGGCGAGCGGCTACCTGAACGTAGAATGATAGAAGTGAGGTTCCATGGCATCGAAATGAACAAAGACATTAACGAACGCCATACCCCTGGGACAAATATTACCTGAACACGCCCGAACCCCCATTCCCACCAGACAGAAAATCAAATGGTATCCTCCGCTAGATCCTGCTACCCAAGTACCGTTCCTTTTATCGAACTCCGCAAGCTGGACCAAAACTGTATATACCAGGCACTAACCCCTATCTCCAATTCATCCCCTCCGTAGCATACCTCCTCCCCCCCACCCCCCTCAATGGACTCCTCATCCCTCCCCTGCCCCTCTCCCCCTCCACATCACCTTCTCGCCTCCTCTCTACCAGTCTCATTCCCCGTTCCTCAGGCGTCCCGGGCACGCTCCTTGGAAGTTCGAAAAGCGTGTCCACATCTCTCCATCTCACGTTTAAGCCCCTCGCATTACCTCTCGGTGGCCGGGGGTGCTGTGCAGGGAAGTAGCTGTTTGATGTGTTTTGGTGTTGGAGGTGGTGGGAGGGGGAGTTGGGGGTCGAATGGCGGCGTTCAGTTATTTGTGCGGGTGGAGGGTGGAGGTGTGCGGAAGAGTGGTGGCGGTGGAGGAGACGGGGCGAGGAGGCGGAGGAGGCGGTTGGGCTTGAAGAGCTTGATGAGGATGAGGATGAGGTTGTGGAGAGAGTGGATGGGGATCTGGGGTGCGGGTGGGGTTGGTGGCGGTGGTGCGAGGAGGAGATGGGTGTGGTGCCGTCGTGGGAGCGGGAGAAGGGGTGGTGGCTGGTTGGGTGGTTGGGGCGGCGGGTTTCGGGGGACCAGGGAGGGTCTTGGGTGGACCATTGTCGCGGTGGACGCGTTGGGGGTGCGCAAGGAGGGATGGGAATAAAGTTTGGTGTGCGAAAGAGGGGGCGCGGGTAGGATTTGGGAACGTGGTCGGTAGGGTCAACAAGAGATTGGGAGTCGAAGGATGAGTCTCTTGGGCTTTCAAGATCTGCGACATGCGCTCCTATGCTAGGCACTCGTAGTCCTGAAGCTTGAGCTTCAAGCATAAGCTTTTCCGAGACCGTGTCATGCCATTCGGTCATCTTCAGGTCGGGTTTACACGGTAGAGCTTCCTTCGGAAGTAGAGTTGGGAAGAGGAGACCATCTGCGGGGTTGACAATCTCAAATCGCTTTACGGCTTCTTGCAGGAAAGGCACGTGCTCCCCAGGTTCCAGCAGCAGTTGGACGGTCTGCCATCTTACAAAGCCTTGCGGTGTCAGCGCCGGGACGGCAGGTGGAGCGTAGGGGTCTTTTTCGGGTTGTAGAGTGTGAAAGCAGCCCATCGACTGGTATATGAAAGACAGGGATGCGGGCGGAGTATCGTTGAAGAGCAGGTCGTAGTTCCCGCCCACAATGCGGTAGAAGGCTGCAAGCTTGGCGGGCGCAAGGCAGTGGACGTCCCATGGTGCGATCTGCTCTTTCTATCGTAAGGAGCTTGTTAGCTCTTGGCGCAAAGGGACAGGAGTTAACAGAGTTCGGGAAAATCTTACTATATAGTTCGCGATGCCAAGTAGTAGCTGCTCGAACACAAGAGTAGGACTCTTGTCCGGCTTGATCAAGTATGGGCCCCAGAAGTCCCCTGTTAAAGACGTGCTGCTCATGATTGTTGTTGTGATTGTCGCTATGTGGGCGGGGGGATCTTCTTGAAGCTTTGACCGCTATTCTTGGGGAGCTAGGTAGATGCTGGCCCAGACTGATGATTGCTGATCGTTCCATAGCAGTAGTAGGATGCAGCGCACCGGGTTTGGTGATACAGCCCATGATCAAGGATTGAGACGAACAGGGTGTACGGAGGGTGACACTTAAAGTCATACACAACGCTAGGTAAGCGAATGGTCTCAAAACATCATACCCAGCAACATAATAAATGATAGGTGGTGCAAAAGCGATTCAATTTTCTTGATTTTAGTATCACTATAGAGCGCTGATTGAGCTATATAAAGTAAGCTATCCATCTAGAATTTCTGTCGAGGGCGCATTGAGCGCACTGTAACTGTAATTTATCTCGTATGTTTTAATATTATTAGCGCTGTGCAGGACTTACAGTGTCACCCTCCCACCCTCCGTAGCGTCGTGTGAGACCCGAGTTCGCCGAGATTGGGTGTAATCTTGCAGACTGCTCAATTCGGACTGTCGACACCAGGAGCATTTGATTGCTCTATAGTCGAAGCATCATATAATCAGTAGGAAATACAACGACTGTTACTATCAGATTTCAAACGACAGCTCTCGTCTAATTGATGAGGCAACCAAGAGCTGCTATTTCCCTCCCAGACTTCTAGGCATTGATTCCTATTCCTAAAGTACAATATCTTGAAATAGATATCAAGCCAAAAGGGTATCCAACAACTCTCTGTCTCCATCTGTGTACAGCCTCTAATACACTCTGATAGCATACACGCTATATATAATCCTATATAAGTCCAACATTGGAAGCCTTGTGGCTAAACGTATAGACAGGTCCCTTTTTCCAGCTTCGTCTCGCATCCTTTGCATCTTCTGTTGGGCTCTTCTGATCTGTGCTCATCCTTCTGCCCTTTTCCAGCTTCTCGTAGTCTTCTTCCTTCGTCTTCTCTACCCATCTCCAGTCTTCAATGCCCTTTTCTCTAATATGGCGGCTGCTCATAGAGATCTTCCAATTTTCTCTCTTCTTCAAGGTGTCCATTTCTTCGAGAAAGCGCCCGGCTGTTTCCGGATAGAATAGAATAATGAAGGGCAGGCAAAATATATTGAGTTCGAACAGTAACAGAAGAGTACCATAGCTAATGGCCTGGAAGAGGAAAGGCGTGAGCTGTTATACCTTCAATCTTGGAGCTACCCGGCCTACGACGCCATGGCTCTACCCTACGGAAGTCATTCCTCTGAACTTCCGTGCAAGAGTGGATGGAGTGTGGTCAGTTGTCGGCTGGAAAATCGGCAACGGTGTTATCACCATGAACGTCATGGCTGCAACGCCGGCACCGTATGACTTCTGTTTAGTTCTTTTCATCTGGGCAGCCTTGTCTATACCCCTGCGATCAATAAGATCAAGGTCATAGCTAGAGCACCACGGACCAATGTAGCTGCAATCCGTCAGCTCTGAGCTCACAAGTGAATCTCGAAAATCCAGTCACTTACATCGACGGCCAAACCTGTCAAGCATTTAGACAGCAAAAATGACGGAGAACATGTAGCTAATGTCGTTGAATCCTGCCAGGGGTTTACTCATCGTTAGACCAAAGCCAGCGTTTTGGGATAGTTGACTATAGAAAAGCGGTGTTACATCTATTAAAAAGAGGGTGTACCAAAAAAAGTCACCCAAAATAAACAACTATAAATGCAAGAATAACACCCTCTTTCCCACTAATAAAATAGGTACCCATCTTAGCTCAACAAGCTCAACACACAACATCCACTCATTCTCCACTTCGAAGGTCGAAGGTTCGAGTCCTGCATCGTCCATTGCAGGAGCGCCGGAGGAATGGAGGAGATCAGGTTAGCCAGGGCCGCCGCTCAGGAGGTGGCGGGACAGTGACTAGCATCTCGCTGGTGGTATATTACCATCAGCGGGATGTGAACACTTTTGCTAAATTCTTATAGGTTTCCTTTTGATATGGAAGAACATCGACATTGACAGCGGGTAGGTTGGCAGAATATGGATACATAACGTGGGGGAGAATTTTGCATAGTATGCCCACATTCCTATTTCATCAGCAAGGGAAACGGGGGGCTTCCACTCGCTACTTTCGACTCCACACCCTTATTCCTTTGAATGTGTATACAGTGATCACTCCGATAACGACGAGCTTTTGCATGGTCTCTAGCCAAACGGCAAGAACGACACGCCACGGCAAGTGCCAAGCATATTCACCTTTAGGCAGATCATAGCCCGGTAATGATTCAAAGTAGAAGTCTTCAATTCAAATTTAACGACCTAATTGATACTTTTCAACTCTCGCTCGACATCTCCCTCTCGGGTAGCCTTGAGGACTCTTCTAGCTTCCTTCTCTCGCCCCGGTCTTCATCAACCAGCGAGGCGATTCAGGGAAGAATTTGATGTCTATCCTGATGATGATGAGGATGAAGACAATTTGAAGCGCCAGGGAAACAAGCCATGCCATCACCTTGTTAAGTTATAGGTAGGCAAAGAATTCGATCCAATATGCGAAGGCAAGGCAAGGCCACTGATGTTCTCCAGATAAGTCAGTGATGGTCATAGACACCAAAAAAATGGAGATTCATTACCAAGGACAACTCGATTACCATAAAGCGCCTCTTGCCGAATGACTGGTAATTTCCGCAGACCACATAGTGATCACGCAGTCAATCGCTCCGACACCGACTCCAGCAACGACTCAAGCGCATCTCGTCCAAGAAGTGCTGTATGCAGAAGCTTGTATTACAGCGCCCAGCAAAGCCCAGCGAGAACCGAACACTACGACCTTGATAACGTCCGCCAGGAAACTAGCGACAAGGGCTCCGATTAGGGGTTTTCCATAGTATTCGGCATCAATACCACCTTCGGCGGCGACATTCCGTGGGTTACCTATTGAGAGATCAGACTTGCCTCTTGGACGAGCTCAGAGGGACGATTACCAGTTACAGCATTGATCCCATTAGTGTCTGACAGCTGGGATTCAGGTTGACTTTCGACATTAGCCCTTTGTTGTATCTGGGCTTTCTCGAACGAAGGCTTCATTGAACAATTTAGTCATTTACAGTACATACACATAGGACACGATGGCAACACCTATACAGAACAGGAAATCAACTTGTTTATCCCAATTATACATATACAAGAATCTCACCAGCAAACAAGTTGATGGCCGTATACATGGCTTTAGGATTCTTGAATTTTTCATTCTGGCTTGCGTGTAGCCATCCACAAACCATTTCTCGAATTCCATGGTTTCGGATATTCGAGGCTGTCAACATTTTCCTTCTCCTTGTAGTAGTTGGCCTTTGTGCCGGGCCGGACCACTGCTCTCCTAAATAATATGTTTCTCTGGGCACTGATGGGCGAGACTTATTGTATGCTGTTTGGACCAGAGATTAGGCAGACGATGACTGGAGGTCAAGGCAACCGAAGGCGAGGAATTTCATCGGATTTCTCTGAGATTTTCTAAACAGAGAGGAATATAAAACAATGTCCGGAGAGCTTCCGCGAAGCAAGAGATTGAAGTGACTTAACAGACAAATTCAAGGTAAAATCATGACATCTTTCGTTTTTGAAGAAGCACCAGGCTGTACAATCTACGATACACCTCCTCCAGCGATATGACGTCTGTTCTGCGATTTTATGACGCGCGAGGCAGAGTTAGAGTAGAGACGGGAAATATCCTAGGCGACCGCATCCTGGACAGCATGCCATGGGGGCGCCACGGTGGGATCTTCAGTTCCACACCTTGATGGAGGATCTCGAAGGTGGTGATTTACCAATGCTCCAAGTTCGCCAAACGCACCTTTAGCGCCGGCCTCAAACCGCCTCACCAATAAGGTGTAACGAGATAGCTAGGGCATTAAGTCTCATGTTTCTCTTCGTATGTTCATCGCTCATGCTACTGAATTGAGATCAGAAAATCCTATCAGACTGTCAGCTTGATACGCACAGAAAAGATTTCTAATGTCGATGAGGTTCAACAACACTCCCTGGCTTACCGTTTGGCGAACTTGGCCTCTCTATGGCGTAGGTGTAAACGCAACTGAGACATCTAGATATTCATTTTCCACGTCAAGTCCTTAGACCCCAATGTGCTATTTGCAAGCGGACCTTACACTGTCAAGTACTCTCTTACTTCATTTATCCTTTAACTTCTCTCAATATCATATCATCCTCTCAGTATTTTCGCACTCGGTGGATTTGTCGTTACAAACACTTCAAATCTTCCCCTCCCAACCTGCACCCTTCCCCCAAATTTATCCTCGGGATGTATCACACAATTATCTACAACATCTATTGCCGCAAGCGCTGCTTGCCGGGGCGAGAACGAGTCCCTCACCTCCTTCCAGTATGGGTGCCCAGGCTCTCCATACGCCACAACACTAACGGCGCAGCTTCCAGAATCCCACATGGCATCGCTTGGGACATAGCCAGGTAAAGCGACCCATTCTTTTGGTGTATCGGCAGATGCGGTGATCCGAAGGATTCTGAAGATCGCTTGGAAGCAGTCGGGGGCGTAGATCTGGGTCCTACCGGGTGAGTAGTAGAAACAGGTGGAACTGTAGGTGAGATTGGTGTGGTCTTGTGGTTGATTCGAGGACATGTGGGGAGGAACAGCGAGAATTGAAGGCATAAGGGAGGAGGTAAGGAAGAGGAGGACCGTAGTAAACATTATCTGAATGGTGGGGGGGATAGATAGAAAAGATAGGGGATGTAATCAGGAGATGCAGTACAGTGAGAAAGAACATAGGAAGCAATCGGAGTTGCGCTTTGGCGCTTCAAGTGCGTGCGCCTTTTCGCTTGTTCGCAAATCGCCTCAACATTAGGTGCGAGCGTAGGCTCGAGATGTTTGTATAGTCTCAGGGTAGGACAGATGGATTCCTGCTTATCAATTTTGGGTCTCTGAGCTTAGATAGGAACGTCAGCACAGATGCAGGGCATGCTTTAATTGATTTAGTATCGTTGACGATTCTTTAGAGAGCCACGGCATCAGACTTCAAGTTCTTCAACCATTTACCTCCTCATCCGAAAGCTCTACACCAACCGTTATAGCGTTGCGGCCATCTGTGAATGTAGGCAGATCAACGTTGCTCTTCAGTATTTGAGTTGTAGTCTACCATTAGTACGGCCATATCTTTGCGTTCAGCCATCTAAATTCTGGAAGACTTTTAATAAGATGCATGGTGTTCTACTATTGCTACCCCTTGGTTTCTTGAAGATTCCAATGCACCTGGGTATCTTGAAAGCAATGATGCGCCGTTCGATAAAACGCAATAGTCGAGTAAGGCTAAGTAGCAGGAGTAAACCAGTACGAATTGTTAGTACTCAAGCCATTCCTGGAAATATTCGCAAGTCCTCGCATTTACCGGTCCACCCTCTTCGCATATATCGAATACTGGACACCGACCACATGGCGCCTCGGTAAGCCCATTCTCGAATTCTTCACCAACTGGACGTATCGATTTGTACCCTTTTCCATTTCCATTTCCGATCTTTTCGAGCCGACCATCCCAGCAAAGGACGTCCATCAGTTGCCGCATTTCAGCTTCTTTCATAACTACCCCTGTTGTCAAGTTCGATCCATTAATGGCTTTGGTAATCTGAGGAATGGTAGGATAGCCAGTGTAGCCTGGGGGCATCGGCAAAACATCTCTGCTTGTATCGGTCCTAGTGTTTGTGCCATGAAAGTCTTCATTTCTTAGACTCTCCACTTGTGCTTGTGTCATTTTGCTTTTGTCCTTCTTTCTCTTAGAATCATTCGACGGTGGGTACCACCAGCTTCGTTTGGCGACATAATTTTCTGTCCAGTTTGCCACTTGAAGCACGAACTCATCATCGAGAGTACTGTCGGTATAGAAAGGTCCTCCAGTCACATCTTCAGATGCTTGTAGGTGAGCAAGCATGTACATCTTCCGATTCGGATATTTAACAGTTTTGATTTGCTTGATATAGCTCCTAGCTTCAAGACTCTTGAGACATCGTTGCATTACCGTCTGGTGCAGGTTGGTTTTGATTCGAATGATTTTTGTCCACATGCCTTCACGTCCTGAGGACTCGACGTAGGAATAGACCAATGCTTCTTCTGCACTGAGGGATTTGTACCTGGTCGTATTTAGGATACATCAGCCCTATTATCCCACGGTTCTTTTGAAGGACAAGCATACTTGGCAGCGTCGTCCTTCTTGACAACTTTCCAACATGTCCTACCATCTTTGGTCATAAGCTTGAATAAACCCTCCTTCGTGAGCTGCTGAGTGCATATGAGTAACTGGTGGATATCATTATTGGGAATAACCTCGAGAGAAAATAGATCCTGTTGATTGAATACTCTTTCGGCTGGCAAATTGGCACAACGAGCGTACAACGCATTCTTGAGCTCCTTCTGACTTGAGATTGTATTAGGCTCATTTACAGAGGTACCTTCCTCCTTGGTCGTCCCATCCTGGGCTTCTGCCTCATTCGCCATGGCGGCAGGTATCAGCTTCGATTGCTCTGAATCTGGCATCAAACCCTGGGACTTGTAACAATGGAGAAAAGTATCAACTACGAATCCTCGCAGTAGCTGGTGCTTTGAACCTCTCTAAAGAGCAGCGTAGTCGGTCAAGCTGTATGCATGTCATGGAAATCTTTGAAGTTACGCTTGTCAGTTTGTTAGTCGCTCTCTGATGCGGACAATTGTGGGGTTCCTCTGCACAATCTCTAGGGCTGAACAACGTTTGACAGGGGTCAGCTCCAGCGGGTAGGGCTTTCATGATGCTAGGGTGCTAGGCTCTTCTACGAAGTTCTTCACGGTTCGGACATAAACATTTTAAGAACCCCTTCAGCTGCTTTTCACAGTGCACATTTTTTTATTCCTGTTGAAAAGCCCTGCCTTTACTCCAAATTCTAGATCTTAGTAAACGGTTATGGCTGACGCCCTCAAGGCGGAAGGTAACAAGGCCTTTGCTGAGAAGAACTTTGACGAAGCAATGTGAGCTTTCTCTCCCAATACCCTTGACGTAGGTGACTTACTCCAGTCAGAGAGAAATTCTCAAAGGCCATTGAACTTGAGCCAAAGAACCACGTCCTATACTCAAACCGATCAGGAGCTTATGCCTCAAAGAAGGAATTCGACAAGGCACTCGAGGATGCAACCAAGACTACAGAACTGAATCCTGATTGGGCTAAGGGCTACGGGCGCAAAGGTGCTGCACTTCACGGGACAGGCGATCTTCGTATGTGACAGTCTCTTCTCAAGCGTGGTATTAATACTAAAAGGTTGTGCTCTAGTTGGTGCGAACGATGCATATGAAGAAGCTCTAAAGCTCGATCCTTCCAATGCACAAGCGAAATCAGGGCTGGCAGCTGTCAAACGTGCTCTCGATGCAGAGTCGAGTGCCGATGGCTTCGGAGGAGGACCAGGCGGAGGTCTAGGCAACATGTTCAGTGATCCTCAGATGTTTCAAAAGCTCGCCAACAACCCCAAGACAGCGTCACTACTAGCAGATCCGTCTTTCATGGCCAAATTGCAGCGACTAAAGCAGAATCCGAACAATATTGGTGAAGAGATGAGGGATCCGAGATTTCTGCAGGTCATGAGCGTGCTGTTAGGAATTGATATGTCATTCGGCGGAGCAGGTGAAGGTTTGGGGGATATGGGAGGCTCTAGAGGACCACAAGAACCAGAGGACGATGTACCCATGTCGGATGCCCCACCTTCATCGGCAGCAAAGCCAACAGCGCCACCAAAGGCCCGCGAGCCTGAGCCTGAACCCCAGCCAGAGCCGGTGGATGAAGAGGCTATAGCTGAACGAAAGGCCAAGGAAGAAGCTGATGCTGAAAAGAAACTTGGTACAGAATCTTACAAGAAGCGAGAATTTGATGTTGCCATTGAACACTACAGCAAAGCCTGGGACATACGTAAGGACATAACATATCTGACTAACATGAGTGCCGCACAATTGGAGAAAGGAGATTACGAGGCTGCCATCGAGACATGCAAGAAAGCGATAGAGGAGGGACGAGAGGTGTTAGCAGATTTCAAGATTATTGCAAAGTACGTCTGGTATGATCTGTACCAGTTATTAGCTCTGCTAACGGTTGCTAGGGCCTTCGGCCGTATCGGTACATGTTATGAAAAGCTTGGCGATCTGGCTCAGGCCATCACTAACTACCAGAAATCTCTGACCGAGCACCGCACCCCAGATATTCTGAATAAACTACGTGCCGCCGAAAAGGCCAAAATTATGGCAGAGAAGGAGGCCTATATCAGCCCTGAAGAGGCCGAAAAGGCTCGGGAGCTCGGTAACCAGAAGTTCAAGGAAGCTAATTGGCCCGGCGCTGTCGAAGCTTACACGGAAATGGCAAAACGTGCGCCCGATGACCCTAGAGGCTATTCAAACCGTGCTGCCGCGTTGATCAAGTTGATGACCTTCCCTGGCGCTGTAGCCGACTGTGACGAAGCAATCAAGAGAGATCCAAAGTTTATCAGAGCATACCTGAGAAAAGCTCAAGCATACTTTGCAATGAAAGAGTATAGCAGATGTCAAGATGTCTGCCAGGAAGCGATGCAACACGACGAGGGAGGAGCAAATTACAGAGAGATTGAGCAGCAACAGCAAAAAGCGCTTCAAGCACAATTTGCCGGAAGGGACGGGGAAACCGAAGAGCAGACAATGGAGAGAATTCAGAGAGATCCAGAGGTAAACAACCAGTATCCAGTTACGGTACTACGGCGCTGACGTTTGACGAACAGATCATGGCTATATTGCAAGATCCAATCATGCAGAGTATCCTGCAGCAGGCGAAGGGCGACCCCGCTGCTTTGCAGGATCATATGAAGAATGCGGATATAAGAACGAAGATTCAGAAGTTGGTAGCAGCTGGGGTAATAAGAACACGCTGAGTAGAGGTGGATTAGGGTTCTCTGTAGTCATTTGGAAGAGAAAGCATATTAGGAAGTTCTTGCTGAAACCAGATCTTGCAGTTTAGTATCCTGGTACATACACTCAAGAGATCCATCAGTAGGTTCGAAACATACCCCAGACCAAGCAGTTGCGCAACTACCTGACGTAGGACTCTGTTAAACGTACCTACTATCGTGATATCTCAGTCCTATCTCCGTCTGCGTGCTACAGCAATAATTGGTGACTTGTCCGTACATGCACGAGCGAGTATATCCGCCAATGATAGTTCGACGAGACGGTAACAATGATTCGCACTAAAGCTTATTCTCCTCACGAAGATCCCAGCCAGGCCTTTTCGTGGAAGGCGTGGGTAGTCGCATATCGCTGCATAATAATGGAACGTTCTTTCCCAACCCTTCTGCGACCCTCCATTCTGACGGTTTCCGAACAATTGATAGCTATTCCTAACAACAGTAGACTCGGTCAGGGGTAAGTATGAACAGACTTCTCCACATGTCGGTATCTAAGCACTCTAAGGTAATTGAAGTAGGCACGTAGGTAGCTGAAGGACACTCCCATGTTAGCGCCGGACGGATATCGGACATTGAGATCCCACGCGTGCCAGGGTCCAAGGCTTGTACTGATCCTAAATGTGGAGAGCTTGGCCTTTCTTCACCTTCAAGTTGACGAACTTGGCAACTGAGCCAGACACTGGCACTAGTCTGTGGCCCGACCAGAGTCAACGGGCGCTCAATTCTATTAGATCTCTTAATCGTCCAGGTCAATTGAAATAGCTCACATCATGATGTCGCACCTCTCTTCACGTGCAGGGGAGCTCAAGTCCCACGGTGCAGTTGAAGCAGCTCAAAATCACAACTCCAAAGTTGATGCTGAGGATGCCGAACACGTAATGCTCAATGAGAGCCAGAAGGCCGGTGCTATGGCATTTCAATTCGATTCCAATGCCTCACCAGAAGCGAAGGCCGCCCAAGCTCATACCGTACGTTCTACTGGTCACCTAAAAGGATGTGACGGGTGCTAATATGCTGAAACTTGCAAGGCTCTCCCTCCAGGCTTCCACCATGACAGGAAACCGAAAGGTGTCGGTATAGTTACAGATATGGTGTGTTATGGGTATATTAGCTGGAGCATGACAATACTAATATTGGGTTACTAGAATACTGGGATGCCTGACCAGTATGACCTTCCTCCCCCAACTAAAGACGGTGCCGTCCCAAGTTCCCGCACAGCCGACGGTAAGCCTGGCCTGGCCAATGGTCATGTGTCGCAGGACGAGAACACCCGGTACACCGAGAAAGTTGGGTGGGCACCAAGATTCGGCCAAGGGAGCATTACGGAGACAGAAGCTGGGGAGAGTCTTCTGGACCATCAGACTTTTCTCGAAAGCAAGTTGGATGATAAGTTTTTTGGCGGTAAGTGAAAATTCTACTGGTGAATCTGCTACAAAATACTAAACCTCTTGTAGATTGGTACCACAATACGGGTGTTATCATATTTGCTTGTCTCGGCTCCTGGGTTGTGGCAATCCTTGGAGGTGGTCTTGCTTGGGTTTTCATCATCATGGCTTGTTGTGGCACCTACTATCGAACATCGATTCGCCGGGTACGCCGGAACTTCCGTGACGACGTTCACCGAGAAATGGCAAAGGCACGGCTAGAGACTGATACAGAGAGTTTGGAGTGGATAAACAGCTTTCTCGTCAAGTTCTGGCCTATATACGCCCCAGTGCTTTGCGAAACGATCATTGCCTCTGTGGACCAAGTTTTGAGCACGTCGACTCCAGCATTTCTTGACAGCATGCGTATGAAGTTCTTCACCCTCGGTACCAAGCCTCCAAGGATGGATCATGTAAAAACCTATCCAAAGGCCGAAGACGACACTGTACTCATGGACTGGAAGTTTAGCTTCACACCTAACGATGCTATGGACCTTACAGCTCGACAGCTGAAAAACAAAGTCAACCCCAAGATCGTCCTAGAGATCAGGCTTGGGAAGGGCATGATCAGTAAAGGTATTGATGTCATAGTAGAAGATTTTGCTTTCTCGGGATTGATGAGGGTCAAAGTCAAGCTTCAAATCCCATTTCCGCACATAGAGAAGGTCGAGATTTGTTTCCTCGGAAGACCAGAAATTGACTACGTCTGCAAGCCTCTTGGTGGAGACACACTTGGATTCGATATGAACTTCATTCCAGGTCTTGAATCGTTCATTCAAGAACAAATACATGGTAATCTTGCGCCCATCATGTATGATCCGAATGTCTTCCCAATCGAAATCGCAAAGATGCTTGCAGGTAATCCAGTCGACACAGCCATCGGTGTCTTAGCAGTAACATTCCACGGCGCTCAAGGACTCAAGAATTCTGATAAGCTCGCTGGCACTCCGGATCCCTATGCTGTAGTTTCTCTGAACAGCCGCGAACCTCTTAGCAAAACTAAGACCGTCAAGGAAAACGCGAATCCTCGCTGGAACGAAACAGTCTATATCATTCTAAACTCTCTTGTGGATTCTCTGACCTTACAAGTTTACGACTGGAACGAATATCGCAAGGATAAGGAATTGGGTACAGCAACATTTGCGTTAGACAACCTGGAACAGGCAACGGATCATGAAAACTTACAGCTTGAGGTTATGGCTAATGGCAAAGCGCGTGGTGTTATCCAGGCTGACGTCCGATTCTTCCCGGTCCTAGAAGGTCGGCAACTTGAGGACGGTAGCAAGGAAGCGGCTCCTGAATCAAATACGGGCGTCGCGAGATTCAACGTAGAACAAGCCAAAGATCTAGATGGCACCAAAAGCTTGGTGGGCCAGCTAAACCCTTATGCTGTCCTCCTGCTCAACGGTAAAGAGATACATCAGACACGCAAATTGAAGAGAACCAACAATCCGATCTGGTATGACGGTTCCAAAGAGATTCTGGTCACTGATCGTAAGACCGCTCGTCTGGGGTTGGTCATCAAAGATGAACGTGATCTTGGTGCGGACCCAATACTCGGAACTTACCAGATCAAGCTAAACGATATGATGCAACTAATGGAAAAAGGCCAGGAATGGTATAATTTAGCTGGAGCCAAGGTTGGTCGTGCGAAAATGATGCTACAATGGAAACCTGTGGCAATGAAGGGTATAACTGGCGGCTCCGGCGGTTACATCACACCCATCGGCGTTATGCGCCTCCACTTTCAAAGTGCTCGTGATCTCCGGAACGTGGAGACTATGGGCAAATCAGATCCATATGTCAGAGTACTGTTGTCGGGGATTGAGAAAGGCAAGACAGTCACATTCCAAAACAACTTGAACCCTGACTGGGATGAGGTTATCTATGTACCTATGCATTCAATGCGCGAGAAATTGACGTTGGAAGTGATGGACCAGGAGAACTTGGGGAAAGACCGCTCACTTGGGCTCGTGGAAGTCTCCGCGGCAGACTACCTTCATCAGGCTGAAAACGGAGAGTATGAGGTGCATGATCAGAAGCGACCGATGTCCGAACATCTTAGGATGCATGGCAAGGGCCAACCAAAAGGCAAGCTAAACTTTACTGTGGCGTTCTACCCAACTCTTAACATCGTCGACCCGGAAGAAGAAGCAGCAGAGAAGGCCGCATTAGGGGAAGCTGCGGCCAAAACCTCGGATGATATCACAAGGCCCAGCGTCGACATAGGATCAAGAAAGAGCCTAGAAAACGCCCAAGCAGATGTTGTGCCTGACAAGGGCAGGGAAGCTGGAAAGCTGGACATGAATTTTGGCGGCCAAATTGCCAAAGGAGAGAAAGAACAAGAAGTGACAAATGGGGACATCGAGGCTGCTCCCAAGCTTCGCCTTGGGCCGGAAGAGCTTGTAAAATACGGTAAGAAAAGTCGTGCTGTTGATTCTCCCACTTCTGCTAATTACGTGACTGTTGCAGAATCCGGCCTTATAATATTCAAACTGATAGAGGGGACATTAGCGCGTACAAACGTCCATCTTGAAGTGGTCATGGATGACATGTTGTTCCCTTCGTACAGCTCCTCAAAGGCCAGGTCAAGACAGACTCAGTTTGGAGAAAGTAAGTTTCTGCTGCCCAACGTAACATAAACAGGTACTGATCTTTGCCCGCTAGTTGGGGATGCTTTCGTAAGAGAGCTGGATGTATCGAAGATTACTCTACGTCTAAGAGCGAAAGAAGACAAGAAAGGCGAGGGAAACTCCGATGCTACGATTGCCAAACTAACGGGTAGCACTCTGGACACACTTCGACGATGCTTGGTGAGTGTGGCGAACACGCACCATGTAGAATCATCTGACCTCTGGCTCTTAGTACAAACCTACTGAGCTCGTACTCAAAGGCGCCGACGGTTCCATCAGCAAGGTTGTTGTAAGCTTAAAATATATTCCAGTCAAGATGCGACTCGACCCAAGCGAGAGCATTAACAACATGGGCACCCTCCGACTCGATGTCCTGGACGCTGCCGATCTGCCGGCTGCCGATCGAAACGGTTTTAGTGATCCCTACTGCAAATTCTATCTCAACGGTAAAGATGTATTCAAGACCAGCATCCAAAAGAAAACTCTACACCCGGCCTGGAACGAGTTCTTTGAAGTCCCCGTTAATTCGCGAACAGCGGCCAAATTCCACGTCAAGGTCATGGATTGGGATTTTGGGGACAAGGCAGACCTTCTTGGAGAAGCCGATATCAACCTGGAGCTGTTGGAGCCCTTCAAGCCAAAGGAAGTTATCCTTGGTTTGGATGGGAAGTCCGGAGTCCTAAGACTTAAAATGCTTTTCAAGCCAGACTACGTTATACGGTCACGTCAGGGTTCATCAACTTTCAGTGGAACATTTGCTACACCTGGTAAGGTTATCGGTGCACCCGTGAAAGGTGTTGGCATTGTTGGAGGAGCTGTTGGCGGTGGCGTAGTGAAGGGTGCTTCATTCCTTCGCCATGGATTCAAGAGCAAGAAGGACGGCCGCGATATCAGTAATGGTTTCGTCGAGCCGGAAGAGAGGGACGAATATACTAATGGCGATTTGATGGAGAAACCGCAAATCGTTGCTCCAGTTTTTGACGGTAGTCCATCACTGCCTGAAACTCCTCCTCATGCTCGATCAAAAAGCTTCGGCGCAGCATCTATAGCGAGCGTTCCAGGTGGGACACCCGGCAAGCCAGAAGCGGGTACAGCAATATTCAGCGTACTTTCTGCAGCAGGCTATCCGGCAGGATCTAAGCTCCAAATCCATATCAAGCAGCTCGGCTCGAAAGGCGCCAAAGAAGTGCATAAGACCAAGCCTGTCAAATCGGCTACAGGAGAGGCGAAGTGGGAGCAAGAAACTTTCCGAATCAGCTGTTCACCTGATACTCAATTCCAATTACAAGTCAAAAACGACAAAATTATCGGGGGCGATGACCTGGGTGAAGCGCTTTTCTTTATTGACGACTCGTCCACTGGCAGCGAGAAGACGGTCAGGGTCGGTGAGGGAAACGTGAAACTAAAGACAACATTCGCACATGCGGAGGAACTTTTCAAGGACAGCCCACGAGCTCTACAGAGAAAGAGCTTCTTAAGCAGGAGAGACGTTAGCCGGGGCACGACGCCTATTTAAAAATTTGCTGTGAGGTGTGGCAAACGTTGTGGAAGGTCTTACCAAGTGTACAGGAGGGGAGCGTGCGTTTTCATCAGTGTTGCTAATTGGCGTGTTGATACCACTCTGTTCAGATCCTGCGTGTACCGATATCATGAATGCAAAAAAACGCTTCATAGGGTAGGTGCTACACCGTCCATTCAAGATCAGATCTCATTCTGACTGTTTGTACTCGACGTCTTCGAGCCGACGAAGTCGCTGATTTGGAAACGGTCTAGATGCGATGCTCCACACTAATAAAACGCGCTCTCCAAGGCCCCCCAGTGCAGATACATCCGGGCCTACAAGAACCCACTCAAACCGTCCGCACAAGGAGGAAGCCTATTTGAAATATTCGAAGGTCGCGGATATCTGCCAGCCGGATTACAGATTGATGAAAGGATACGGTCGACATTCCACTTTAGTTCTTCATGTAGACGGCTCTACGATTAAAATTTTGGGGGATCCGATAGGTCGGCATGACTTATCCGGTTTGAATTCATTTCACTCGAGTTTTTGATGTTCGTCTTGAAGGGGAAATCTTCATCTTAAAATCCTTCACTTCGAATTTCTGAATTATCACTTGCATATTACTATTCGGATTTTTTCCGCTGGGAATTATTTCCTTCGGATTTTTTGCCCTTAGACATATTAGCATCCGCAGTTTGGGAAGTGGACTGAATTATTGGGTTTAGCTAAAGGAACATTTGTCGCTTAAAGCGGGATAAAGTCGGGATTTTAGCTGAGCTCATCTGGATGTGATCAGATTTTATGGATAAAATCTGCGATCATTTCATATGTCGTTGGACTGAATCTGCGTTTGTTCATATGTCATTGGACTGAATCGCGCTTTCGTCGCTTTCATCACTTTCATCGCTTTCATCGCTTTCGTTTCTTTCGTCGCATTCAGCCTACTACTCGTCTACCTACTCGTCACTCTACTCGCTCACCTACTCTTCACCCTACTCGCCTAGCTACTCGCCCACCTACTCGCCATCCTACTCGCTCACCTACTCGCCACCCTACTCGCCCACCTACTCTTCACCCTACTCGCCCACCTACTCTTCACCCTACTCGCCCACCTACTCTCCACCCTACTCGCCTAGCTACTCGCCCACCTACTCGCCATCCTACTCGCCCACCTACTCTCCACCCTACTCGCCTAGCTACTCGCCCACCTACTCGCCACCCTACTCGCCCACCTACTCTCCACCCTACTCGCCTATCTACTCGCTCACCTACTCGCCACCCTACTCCCTACCGAACTTCCTATCAAATGCTCTATCAAATGCTCTATCAAATGCGTCGATCAAGCGCACAAAACACGTCAAACAGTGCTTCAAACAATGCTTTCTACTGAGCTTTTCACTGACCTTTCTACTGATCTTCCGACCGACCTTTCTATTGACCTTTCTACTAGTGAGCTTCCTACTGACCTTCCGATCGAGTCATCTAGTGAGCTTTCTACTGATCTTTCTACCGACTTTCCTACCAATCTTTCTATCAACCTTTCTACCGACCTTCCTACTGAGCTATCTATTGAGCTACCGACTGAGCTTTCTATCAAACGCTCTATCAAACATTCTACATGCTTCAAAATACGCGTCGATCGAGCGCATAACACGAATCAAACAATGCTTTCTACATGGCTTTCTACCTGACTTTCTACCAAGCACCCTTCATGACTCTCTACCAAGCACCCTCCATGTTTCCCTATCAAGCATCCCCGCTGATCTTTCTACTGACCTTCCGACCAAGTCATCTAGTGAGCTTCCTACTGATCTTCCGACCGACCTTTCTATTGACCTTTCTACTAGTAAGCTTTCTACTGACCTTCCGATCGAGTCATCTACTGATCTTTTTACTACATGACTCCCTACATGACTTTCTACATGACTTCTCACCAAGCTTCGAATTGCTTCGCAATCAAAGATCAAATTTGTTCCCTATCAAGCTTCAAATACGACTCTACCAACCATTCTACATGACTTTCTACTTCTCTAGTTTATTCATTAACTTTCTCATTAACTTTCTCATTGACTTTCTCATTGACTTTCTCGACGCATATATTAAGGAAGTCGCTACCCGTACACCCCCCTGACTTACATGTACACCCCCCTAGCTTACATGTACACCCCTCTAGCTTACATGTACACCCCCCCTCGAGAAACCTGAAATTTCCGTTGCACATCACTCAGTTACACATCAAATTTAGTAGGCAGTTCAAGAGTTTACATATGATTCTGAATGATCTTTTTCACAGCCTCAAATTCGATTAATCTAGCCTAGTAAATTCACACATCAGACTTGTTGTAAACCTTTCTTCTGACACTCATCATCGTCATCGTCATCATCATCGTCATCATCATCATCATCGTCATCGTCATGATCAATCTCATCGACATCTCATCTGTCAGCATCATCTTCGTCGACCTCATGTCTTTGACTTCATCTCTCGTTTCAAGACAGATCTATGATGATGTAAAACTTCTGATTGAAGAACTCAATCAACACGCTGAGTCAGAGAGATATGCTGTTGTCACTGCATGCATCAAGAAGTTCAAGAAAGATGTTGATCGAATCGTTTATATACGATGCAATCATGAAGAAAAAGCAAAGCTAAATTCAGCGAATTTTGAAAAACGTCTTCACAATGACACACGACTCATGAAGTGTTCTTTCAGCGTCATCGACAAATGAAACAAGAAGAATGACTGATATCTTGAAGTCTGTTATGAGTCTGCATAGAGCGAATCATATGAGTGTATTCTAACTAGAAGTTCAAAGCTGAAGAAGAAAGAAGATGCAACACGTCGTGAGTTTTACTCACGAAGGCACGCTAGATCGCTAGCGTGTCAACATCAGCTTTATACTAGTCTATGATAGTCTGACACGATCTATGTTAGACTAATTCGAAGTGCATGATTGCAACATTACTTTCTCTTTTTATCTAGCAATGTTGTCATTGCTGCAGTTTGATTGATCTTTCTTAAGTCGATTTCTATCTTGACTTGTTCAAATATCATTCATGAAAGTCATTTATGATCTTCTGACATTCTTTGAATTCACTTTCATCGATGTTGTATCAATGTAGATCGACGTTGTATTCTTTTCAATTAACATGATATTGTAGTCATTTATCTCATTCGTAGTGTCTGAAGTTCAGTATGTTCTTCATCTTTCATTCATCTTCATCGTCGATCACTATAGAATCAGATGATTCATTTCATTGTTCATTCAAAGAATTCTTTGAATCTAGTTGCAGCAAATTTGATGCAAACTTCGAATGTATCTTCATAATCAATGATAGTTTCAGTTGATAAACATGTTCGATCTTGATCAGAATCTTGAAGAATTCTAGCATTTTATCGTTTAGCTTCTTTGATGATCATGAGATCATTATGTTTCTAAAATTTAGAAACATCATGTCATTTATCTGATAAATCATTTTCTTTCAATGCTTGTCAATCTGTTTCTTCATTGTGATTCTGACTTTTGTCAAGACTTGCTTGATCAATGCTAGTGATCATTTCATATGTTTGAATATATTCTCAACTTTGTCTGCTTCGATTCTAACTTGAATGATCTCATATTCAATTGAGTTTGAATCGAAGCTCATATGTATTATGAGTCTGCATAAAGCGAATCATATGAGTGTATTCTAACTAGAAGTTCAAAGCTGAAGAAGAAAGAAGATGCAACACGTCGTGAGTTTTACTCACGAAGACACGCTAGATCGCTAGCGTGTCAACATCAGCTTTATACTAGTTTATGATAGTCTGACATGATCTATGTTAGACTAATTCAAAGTGCATGATTGCAACATTACTCTCTTTCTTCATTTAGCAATGTTCTCATTGCTGCAGTTCAATCAATCTTTCTTAAGTTGATTTTTATCTTGACTTGTTCAAATATCATTCATGAAAGTCATTTACAATCTTCAAGCATTCTTCAAATTCACTTTCATCGACGTTGTATCAATGTAGATCAACGTTGTATTCTTTTTAGTTGACATGATATTGTAGTCGTTTATCTTGTTCATAGTGTCTGAAGTTCAGTATGTTCTTCATCTTTCATTCATCTTCGTCGTTGATCACTATAGAGTCAGACGATTCATTTCATTGTTCATTCAGAGAGTTCTTTGAATCTAGTTGCAGCAGATTTGATGCAAACTTCAAATGTATCTTCATAGTCAATGATAGTTTCAGTTGATATGCATGTTCAATCTCAATCAGAATCTTGAAGAGTTCTAGCATCTTATCATTTAGCTTCTTTGATGATCGTAAGATCATTATGTTTCTAGAATTCAGAAACATCATGTCATCTATCTTGTAAATCATTTTCTTTCAATGCTTGTCAATCTGTTTCTTCATTGTAACTCTGACTTTTGTCAAGACTTGTTTGATCAATGCTAGTGATCATTTCATATGTTCGAATATATTCTTTGCTTTGTCTGCTTCGATTCTAGCTCAAGTGATCTCATATTCAATTGAGTTCAAATCGAAGCTCATATGAAAGTGAAAGCTCTTATTAAGAAAGAACGTTGACTGTTCAATTAATGATGAAATAGCATTGTTATCAACGAATTTGATCATGAATAATCAGATGAATCAATCATCTTGCATATATGAGCAGTAGCTTCGTAGATATCATTTCACATTCTGATTCACTCTTTCTGTTTGATCATCAATCTGCAAATGATAGTCTGTAAATAGTTTTATCTTGATGTTAAGTCTCAGACATAAAAACTTTCAGACAATTGATATGAATTGTGAATCACGATTGAACACTATTAATCTGAGTAGTTCATGAGTTCTGAAGATTCATATCAACAGTAGTTTGACTGTTTATTCTGCAAAGATTTCTTTGTCATCTGATCAACATGATATATAATGTCATTTCTTAGACAATCGATCTATGACTGTCAGAATCGCGTTGTTTTCATCACTTTCTGATAGATCAATAATGAAGTTTAATGATATGTTCTGTCATTGCTGCTCTGATAAGAGCAATGACTTCAGCAGTTCATTGATTCGATCTCTCAATGCTTTTGATCTACAACAAACATAACAGTTTCAAATGTAGCGCTTGATCATCATTCTCATCTTTGATCAGCAATATGATCATCTCAGAAAGTTCAACGTTTGATTCATGTCAGAATGATCATTGATCAAAAGATCATGTGCTTCTCTTATCAATTGAGTGATCATTGACTGAGAAACTCATAGTCTATCATTTTTTCAAAGTACTTCATCAAGTACTTTGCAATTGTCTAAATCAATATCTTGACAAGTTCTTTTGTTCTGTTTCATGATTATTTAAATATTGAAGCACAGTTAATTCATTCAATTTTCGACTATAATTTGATTCTGAATAAAAATCATCTCTTTGATTGAATTTTCATTAACGTTTGATTTGTGTTTTGAATCTGAGTCAGATTCTGAGTCAAATCTGAGCAAGATCTGAGTCAGATCTTGATCAGCTTTCTGATCATCTTCTTGATCAGCTTCTATTGACTGCAGTTTAAATCTATCTTCTGACAATAGCATCTGATGCTGATATAGCTTTTGATCATCATTTGCTTCAACTGACTTGACGTTTGACATTCTGATCAGCGCATCGACTTTCAGATTCTGTTTTTTCAACTGATATATGATCTTGAAGTTATATTCAGATAACTTCTCAGCTCATTTAGTCTGTCATCTGATCAGTTCTTTGATCATCATGAAGTACTTCAAATTCAGATGATCAATGAAGATCTTGATCAAAATATCTGTACATTTTAATTCAGAACATCAATGCTTCAAGCAGCAAATAATGATCAGCAGTTTCTTGTCATAAATCTCGTAGTTGCATTCTGCAAGAATCATGTTCTTGCTGTAAAAGATCACTGAATGTAAAATGTCTTCATCGTCATACTGAGATAATACTTCGTCGTTCACGTAGTTCAAGAAGTTCATTTTCAGAATAGCTTTTCTGATTGAGTCAAAATGTTTCAGAACAAGAGCTGTTATCATCTATTGCTTTAGTTTTTCAAAGATCATCTGACAAATCTCTGTTCATTCAAAGAAATAATCTTTTCAAATCAGCTTTATCATGAGTTGAATGATCTTTGAGAAGTTCTTTATGAATCATTGATAGAAGTTGCAGAAGTCAATGAAGATCTGCACATGAGTCAATGATCAAAGCACTTCTCAGCTTCGAATCACATCTACTTTTCGAGAATTCATTTGCAGATCATTGATGAATATCAGTAGTTCAAGAAACGAGATTTTCTGAATCTTGAATTTGTACTTGTCAATGTCTATCTGCAAGTCAACTTCGCGAAGCTTATTTAGCACTTCTTTCACATAAGTTCTATGTTCTTTCAAGATCTTACTATAAATGAGAATATCATTCAAGTATGTCTGACAGAACTTGTGCAGACAGTTAAACAACACATCGTTGATATAATGTTGAAAAAACGTGAGTTCATTGATCAATTCAAAGAGCATTATTCTATACTTGTAAACATCGAAGAAAGTAACAAAAGTAGTCAAATTCTCGCTTTTTGAACTCATGTGCAGTTTATTGAATGCAACGATAATGTTAAGTTGAGTCAGATATTTACTGTCTTGAATTCAAGCTAGTACTTCGTTTATCAAGAATATTGAATAACGATTTCTTTTGATCAGAGCATTCAGTTTCTGATAATTCATGCAAAAGCAAAGACTATCATCTTTCTTTTCAACAAATAGTATTGATGAAGCGAAGAAAGCTTTGCTGAAAGTAATGAACTTCTTCTTCAAGTTCTCTTCTAGATACTTCTTGATCTTCTGCAATTTGTGACTCGACATGAAATATAATTGACTTTTAGAAGATTAACTCTCATCTTCTAATTCAATCTTATGATCATATGATCGATGCAAGAACAACTGCGTTATCTTTTCTTTATCAAAAACATTCAGAAAGTCATGATAAATTATTGAAAGCTTCTTCTTCAGTTCATTTAATGACATGACAGAAATCATTTCATTCAGTTTCGTGAAATCTTCAGCTGAGCTAAGCGCTTTGTTGATTTCACTAATGATCAAGAAGAAAATCTTGATCTTCTTATTCTTGACTAGAGTTTGATATACAGCGACTTCAATCATGATAATATTGATGAGTTTCTTTGTCTCAGTTGACTGAAATGAGCGAAGTTGATCGAGATCAACTTGAATGCTTTGCTTTGCTATGAAAGCAAATTCAATGAATCGAGCAGATTCAATGAATCTATTCACTGATTTCTGAGTCATGAGTCTTTTCAAGATGATTGTTGATGTAACAATTGAGTTCAAGTTCTTTTGTTTCATTTTGCAGATTTCATTTGATTCAGATCTGTGAAATGCTGATTAACTGCTTACTTTTGAAACAACAACTTTTGATGTTCAAATCTTCAACGATGATATTAATCGATCATTTGCAGAATCTATCAACATTTAATTTCTTTTCAATCAGAAGTTTTCAATGATTATCTTGTGTTGATCTAGACAAGTTATTAATAAAAACATCATTTCATTCTTGTGTTCTTGTATCATGATCAATGTATACAAAGCATGTGTAATTGACTTTCAATCAGAGATTTCATCATACGATTAAATCAACTTTGATTTTGACAGCGATATTAATTGAATATCAAAGCGTTCACATAGCTCTGACATAAAAGATTCATCAATGAAAGTCATGTCAATGACTTTAATATTTATCAGAACAAAGAATCTGAATATTTTTTCTAGATTACTCAAGATGACATCAACAGTGAATGACTTGAAATTAAATGAATCATTAGACATGCTGATGAAGCAGAATACAAGTATATCATTCTCAATCACTACTTTGACGAAAGCAAGTCATTTTTCAAATTCGCTGCAATTTCATGCATCTGAGCTGATTCAAGACAGTTGTGTGCTTTATGTTCTGACTTCTTGCATTTGAAGCAGAGTTCTTTTTTAAACAACTTCTCTCTAGCAGAATCAACGTTCAATATTCTGAATTTCTTTCATGCAGAGATTGAAGCTGAAGTCGCAGTAGTGATCATCATCAAGATGCTAGTGATAAAGCGAGCAACTTGAGTCGTTGATGTCTTAAAAACTGATCAAGCATTCAATTTTATCAATTGAACATCGACTTGCATGCAAATGTCGATGAATTCATTCAAATTCATAGTTCGTTCATTAATCATGACTCGCTGAAGATCTGAGTTAATCTTATGCTGAAGATCATTTAGTAGAATTTCGTTATTGTATTCTAGTTTCATACTAAGTCTCTGAAATTTCATTTAAAATTCATGAAAGAAGATCTTGTTTTGATACAGCTTCAAGAACTGTTGTTGAGTTGTGTGATGTCAATTGAGATCATCGTACATCTTATTTATGATTGACAGTATCTCTTCTGCTTCAAGAAATGAGTTCATGATCATGTCTTTCATTCTGAGTGCTATGTGTTTGATCATCGTTTCACTGACTCAACTTTTCACATATGCAATCTTCATTTCTTCAATAGAAAAATGATTCTTATTCATCTTCAACTTGTTTCGCATTCAAAACAATTAATTATTCACATTCTGCTTTGAATCTTTGAACAAAGATGAGTCAGATAACTTAATCAACTTCAAGAATCAATCTTTTGAAATCAAAGTGCTTAGTCGACTTAATATTGCTTCTAGACGATGTATAATCACGTTCTTTTTCTTCATCTCTTTCTGTAAATGTGTTTGAACAGCATTCAACGTTGTCTGCATAACTTTCAACTTGATGTTGATAGCTTTCAATTCAACGTTGATCTTGTTGACATCATTCAACATCTGAATCATGTCATTGTGAATCTTGATTTCAATGTCATGCTGTTAACATATGTACTTGATAAACGCAACAAGATTGTTTGCTTCATGAATGCTTATTCAAGCATTCAGTTCAGTGCTGATGCTGATCTTGATCATTTCATGATCAAAGAGTAACACATTCATGTTCTCTTCTTTAATATTCAATGATGCATTCATGTCTTCTTCTTCTGATGCTGTTTGATTCTGTGATAGAAGTGATTCTCTTTCAGCATTTCAAGTTTCATAACGAGTCGTGCTCATTGATTCTGATTCTAATTCTGTGCTTCTAGTCATTGTGTGAGTAGAAAATTGCTAATCAAGATTCAACTGAAATTTCTGATTTCAGTTCTAGAACAATGCATTCATGTTCTTCTGTTCTTCTGTTCTGATGACAAACTCAGTAAAAAGTTAATCTAAAACAACATGTTCATGTTTTTCTGTTCTGTTCTAGAAATTTCTTGATTTTTAATGAGTCTTCTGAACTTGATTTTCTGATTTTGATTCTGATTCAAGTTTGAATGATGTAGCTTGTTTTTATATCATCTACACATTGATAGCAAGATTAATGAGCTTTGAACTAATGTTATGAGTTTGCATAAAGCGAATCATATGAATGTATTTTAACTAGAAGTTCAAAGCTGAAGAAGAAATGTTAAAGATTAATCTAAAGCGAGTCATAGAAGTGTCATTTAACTAATAGATAAATGCTAAGAAAGAAAAGTATCTACAGAAAAGAACTCAATTCTTATATGTGTATTTCTCAGCTCTATGTTAAACTTGATTGAGTTGACATCTTACACATATGATGCAGAGTCTCAATGATATCATCTTTAAATCAGATTCTCGCTAGATTCAATTAGAATGAAATCAGACGAAGATTAAATGAAGAATAAATGAAGACTAGAATTGTAACATTACTTCTCTCTCTTGACTATTCATGTTCACATGAATGTTGTTTCTTAGTGCGCTTTTCTTGAATATTTGATATGAAAGTCGTTAATCATCTCTTGAGCATTCATAAATTCGTCGTCGTCAGCGTTATATCAATTGAGATCGTTGTCATAACTCTTTCATTTGACTTGATATTGAAGTCGTCTTCTATAGCATCGAAAGTTCAGTATATCATTGATTTCTCATTCGTCTTCATCGTTTATCACTATTGATTTCGAAGATTCATTCTTTTGATCAGACAGAAAATCATCAACGACAGAACGAAAAAGCTCTGAATGAAATACATCATGTATACGCATAGTCTTTGATAGTTTCAACTTATAGAATGAGTCAACAGACTCAATGATCTGAAATGAGTTGAGCATCTTGTCATTCAATTTTTTGAAAGATCTCGCTGTAACAATGTTTTGTTCATTCAGAAACATCTTTGATTCAATCTTGTAATTGATTTTCTTTTTATGCTTATTAGCTTGATTCATCATTTGTTCTTGTGTTTTGATCAGAACTTCATGAGCAAAGATCAAAGTCTTGTTCATTTGTTCAGATATATTCTTGACTCGATTGATCTGCAAGCGTTCGTGAATGCTTTCATACTCGATGATGTCAGAGTTGAAGTTCATACGAGAATGAAAGCTCTTGTTCATGAAGAAGAGAATCAAGAAGATGACTGATGACAAGATGTTATTGTCAACAAACTCGATCATGAGTAGTCACTTAGATCAGTCGTTCTGCATATATGAACAGAAGAATCAAAGATATCGCTCAACGTTCTGATTGACTCGTTCGCTTTGATCGTTGATCTGAAGATGATAAACGATGAACAATCAAAGAAAAATGTTCAGTCATTTGCAAAGAAACTTTCATAGTATAGAGATGAATTGCAAATCTTGATCAAATACTATGAAGCTTGATAGATCATGAGTTCAATATACTCATTGAATCAGCATTTCAGCTGTCTTCTCAGCTGTGATATCTTCATCATCAATGATGCAAGAGATATAATGTCTTTCTTTTGACAATCTGCAAATGACAGTCAGAATAACGTTGTAATTGTATGAATCAGATAGATTGATAATGAAGTTCATTGCTATGTCTTGTCATCGCTGTTCAGATATAAATAGAGATTAAAGCAAGTCATTTGATTTATCTCTTGATGTCTTTGAACGTTAACATACGTAGCAGTTTTGAATATATCAATCTATTATTTTTCGCATAGAAGATCAATAGTAATTTCGCTTTATGATTTTCACTGTTCTAAGAATTTCAGAATGATCAATCGATGATTGATCATGTATCTCACGAATCAGATTCATTTGTAAAAGCTCGTTGAATGAAACTCATAGCTGACTATCATGATACAAAATTTCATTCTGAGTTCAACAATTCTTCAATTTGATATCTTCATATTGTGTCTCATCTCTTGCTATTGCTTCGCGAAGTAGCGTACAATTCTCGTTGATCTTATTAATCTCAAGAATCTGTTTATAGATTGATTGATCATTATTCTTCTTTAGATCAGCAATCTTCATTCAATTCAATGTCAGAATAGTAGTTTTTTGATATTAAATGCGTTCATCATTGAGATCTCTAAACACGAAGTCAGCTCAACGAGTTAATGCATCAATCTTAATGTTTTGTTTGTCAGATTGATACATTATCTTGAAGTTGAAGTCAGCTAGCTTCTGAACTCAGCGCATCTGATGTTTGCTCAGCTCTTTATCTTTCATCAATGAGATGAGTGCTTGATGATCGATGAACATCTTGATAGAAATATCAGTTAGCTTCAGTTCAAATCATCAGTGTTCAAAAGCTCAAATTATGATCAGCAGTTTCTTATCGTATATCTTGTAGTTGCATTCAGCAGAAAACATGTTCTTACTATAAAAGACAATTGAATGTAGAACATTTTCATCATCATATTGAAACAGAACTTCATCGTTGACGTAGTTGAATGAGTCAATTTCAAGAATGAAATCATAAGTCTGATCAAAGTGACAAAGTATAGAAGTCTCAGTTATACATCTCTTCATGTGATCAAATGCAGTTTGACAGACTTCATTTCATTCAAATATGATTTTCTTTTGAGTAAGTTGAATCATTGAATGAACAATCTTCGAAAAGTTCTTGATGAAGCGTTGATAAAAATTGCAGAAGTTAATGAAGAACTACATCTGAGTGAGATTATTGAGTGTAAATCAATCAACAACTGCTTGCATCTTTCGTAAATTCATCTTAAGTCTCTCGATTGACATCAAAAGTTTTAAAAAGATGATTTTCTGAACATGAAACTTGCATTTATTGATGTCTATCTGTAGATCAGCTTCTTGTAGTCTATTCAAAATCAATCGTACATGTTGCTTGTGTTTCTTCAAGATCTTGCTATAAATGATAATGTTATCTAGATAGATCTGACAAAACTGATGTAGATATTCAAACAACATGTCGTTTATATAATGTTGATAGAACGTTGATTCATTGATTAATTTGAAAAGCATTACATGATATTTGTATGAGTCGAAGAAGATAATGAAGATAGTCAAATCTTCGCTATCTGAATGCATGCGTAGCTTGTTGAACATGACAATGATGTTCAATTGAGTCAGATACTTGCTTTCTTGTATACGAGCGAGAATCTCGTCTATCAATGACAAAGAATAGCGATTTCGTTTGATCAAAGCATTGAGCTTTCTATAATCGACGCAGAAACGCAGACTTTCGTCTTTCTTTTCAGCAAACAAGATGAGCGAAACGTATGATGCAAAGCTGAAGAAAATGAACTCTTTGTTCAGATGTTTGATCAGATACTTCTTTATCTTCTGAAGCTTGTGATTGAACATCTGATATAGTCTACTTCGCGAGAACATTTCTTCATCAATCAACTCAATTTTGTGATTATAGAAACAATGCAATGATAGCTGATCAATCATTGCTCGATCGAAGATGTCTAGATAGTTGTGATATTCAGAGAGAAGCTTGATCTTGACTTGCTTGAAAGTCTTGACGTGTGAAAACTCATGTAGATTCACTTCTTCGAGCTTATTCTCAGCTGTAGTTATGAGTCAATCAATTTTCAAGATGATAACAGCAAAGATCTTGATGTCTGATTGTTTAACTAACATTCTATAGACTGCTGTCTTTATCATTGATATGTTCATTGAACTGAAAGCTGGTTTCAGACTGAACGTTGATTTAGAATTAATGTTAAACGAAACTGCGTCACACGATTTTGACTGTTCAATTAATTTAACTGACTTCTCATTGAACTGATGAGAAGAGAATGATTTCTGACTGAGTTGAGATGTAACGAAAGTGAAAGATCTCTTCAGTATATGAGTAGAAGTCAAGCTCTTTTATTTCGTGATTGATTTATTGCTTGAGAGTAAAGCAATCGATTTCTGACTAGTAGAGTTGAAATTCGAAAATCGAAGAAAATCGATTTGCATATCAATTACTAGATTGATTTTATTCATTCATGTTTTTTCAAGAATCATTTGATGTTGATTTAATTGAATGATCAATATAGAAGCAGTGTCAATCGTATGATCTTGAACAGTCAGATTTGAATAAATGACATGAGTAATGAGTTTCTTAGCATAATGATCGTCAAATTCTCGAATTGACTTCGCTTTGATCAAAGTCAGAGACTCGATTTGCAACTGATCACAAACAATCTGCGCAATCACTTCATCAATGAACGAATAGTCAGCAGCTTCGATGTCAATCAATGACTTCAATAAGTAACTAATTTCATTGTTAGAAAGTACACATTCAGTAATCAAAGATTCAGAAGCAAAAGAATCATTTGACATGCTCATCATTGAAGAAATTAACACATCTTTTATTGCATCTTTGATGAAAGTCTCTAGTTTTTTGCCTCGCTATCTTCAAAAGAAGACATTTTCTCATTCTCTTTATTCTTCAAAATGATAATTTCATGTAGACGAAGAGTGAAAGTTTAAGAAGCAGAAGTATTAATCTTGTTCTGAAAGCAGTTCTTGAATAAGTCATCTGAGATCTTGCAAATATAGCAGACGATAGACAATCTGACTGACTCAGAGATAGAAAAAATAGTCAACTTGATATATTCAATTATTAAAGTCATCACTGCTGACAATGAAGTAGCAGCACATTTATCAGATACAACAGTGACTTTGATGATGATCATGCAACGTTCACTTCAAAGCTGATAATTGACTCGCTGTCTATTATTCATACTTTGAAGAAAGCTTTTAAGATGATGTAGAGTGATAAAATCTTTCAAGCAAATCAATAAAGCATTCTGCAAGTGATTATTGATCTTATTTTGAAGATCATTCATCAAAATGCAATCATCGTATTCTAAATAACTGAATAACTTCATAAAGTTGAAGTAGAAGATGTTGAAGAGCTTGTTTGCTTGTCTCAAAGCGTTGTACTTACAATGACACTTTCAATTCTTATTCTGATCATCGTATATTTCTTTCAGATGCTCAAATAGCTCGTTGATCAAGATGTATGAATGCAAAGCATCATGTTGATGTCGAGCGAAGATGTGCTCAGCAGCATCATTTTCTAGTCTAGATATCACATAAATAATACAGATATTTTCATTATCGAAGTGATCGACATTTGTCTGAAGCTTGTCGTTCATCTTGATTCTTCAGTTATTTCATGTTGATTCATCTTTGTCAATGAATACAGATGAGTTCAAAAACTTGAAAGACTTGTGATGATCATTATTGAATAAAGTGAATGATTCACGTCGAGTATGATTCTCAATAGATTGACGAGATAGAGATTCAGTAGACTGATGAGATTGAGACTGATTCGTTGAATGCAATACTTCTTTAAGTTTATTCTTGAGATTCAACATCTTCTTTCAATAACGTTTGTTTATCTCTTCTAGAATGTCTATGATCATCTGTTTGATTTCTAATTGATTCAATCTCTTGTCATGTTCAACTTGAACAACAATTCATTGCTCATTCAGTTTCAAAGTCATGTCTCATTAATCTTTTAGCTTGATCAGCATCTTGATGATTTCATCTGACTGATTAATAGCTCATTGATGAAGTTGTTGATTCATGTTGATGTCTCATGAGATAGCGACATTCTGAGATTCAGCTGAGACATCAAAAGAAATAATGAAAACACGTCTGCTAGCAATGCTTCTAAGCAGATGAGCTGTTCGTGACTCGATTGATTTGAAGTCGTATGTCATTGTGAGAAAGATAAATAAGTAAATTTGATTGTGATAAAGTTGAGTGATTGATTTAATAAATTTGAGTAAATTTGAGTAAATTTGAAGATGTGTTTTGATGAAAGTAATTCAAAGAATTTCTTGCAAATTTTCTGAATAGAAGTAAATTATTTCGTATCATCTACATGTTGATAGCAGAGTAGTTGATTAACATTTATCTACTGTTAGAGATTGATCTAGAGCGAGTCATAAAGATGTCATTTAACTAATAAATAAATGCTAAGAAAGAAAAGTATCTACAGAAAAGAACTTGATTCTTATATGTGTATTTCTCAGCTTTATGCTAAACTCGATTGAGTTAACGTCTTACACATATGATGCAGAGTCTCAATGATATCATCTTTAAATCAGATTCTCGCTAAACTTGATTAAAATGAAATCAGACAAAGACTAGATGAAGAATAGACGAAGACTAGAATCGTAACAAGAAAGAAGATGCAACACGTCGTGAGTTTTACTCATGAAGACACGTTAAATCGCTAGCGTGTCAACATCAGCTTTATACTAGTCTATGATAGTCTGATACAATCTATGTTAGATTAACTTAAAGTGCATGATTGCAATAAAGTCATATGAAATAAGAGTTACAATCATACTTCTACACTCGTCTCAGCTCATTCAGCTCTTTAAAGACTGATCATGACAGAGAAGATTCAAAAGTCAATAAGTTTTCTTATCAAAGTTGAAGTCAGATCAACGCAGATTTTAATTCATCTTTGACTTGATGTTGATGAGAAAAACTCTTTCTTCACTCAACATGATATCTACAATGTAAAGAATCAGCAGAGAAGATAAACTCTTGACATTCTAAGTTCTGTTTAAACTCTTCTTTAAAATCTGAAACGTGAATTCTGATTCTGACAGTATGAAAAGAATGAGCTTGATAGAATCATCAAACTCTTCTTCAATCAATCAAGCTGTCGTGATATGCTGAAACGCAATAGCGAGATACTCATCATGAACTGCATCTACAAGATCAATCATTACAAGATGTTACTGCTGATTATCATTGAAGTCATTGCTTTGAACATCTTCTTCTTCATTGAATTCTGCTTCATGAAAGTTGAAAAAACAGCAAACTATGTGTGAGTTTTGAAACAGCTGAAGCTTCTGTATACTGAGCTTAATTTATCTAACTCAACAGTGATTTTGACTGACTGCAAGCGAGATCTGATCAATGCTTTGCAAAGTGTTTTTCATGAAAGTTTACATTTGCTGTATATTTGACACATTGACAAGAATGTTCTAGTCAATTGCAAAAAGCATTTTGATATCAAAGAAAACTGATAAACATTTTATAAGATATGACATCTGATCATGTATGCTAAGATCGAGAAGAAGTATCAATTTCAATGAATTGATTTTCAGAAAATTTATGACATGAGTCATGAAAAAGCAGTTTTCTATCTAAGAAATGATTTACTGTTGATTTACAAGAAGAAGTTTGTTAGATGTTGAATTGATTGCAAATTACACTTCAATAATCATGCTACTTCTTGTGATGAAAAAAGCAATGCAACTCTGAAACATAAGCTTGAATTTTTCATTGTTGATCTGAAGAGCATTGTAAATAGTCTGAAGCTATTGCTTATGAATCAACATCATGATTACATTGCAATCATTCAGATGATGAAGATCAGACTATCTTTTCATCTATGAACTTTGATACTGTTAGAAATCGATCTAGAGCGAGTTATAAAGATGTCATTTAACTAATAGATAAATGCTAAGAAAGAAAAGTATCTATAGAAAAGAACTTGATTCTTATATATGTGTTTCTCAGTTCTGTGTTAAACTCGATTGAGTTGACATCTTACACATATGATGCAGAGACTCAATAACATCATCTTTAGATCAGATTCTTGCTAGACTCGATTAAAATGAAATCAGATGAAGATTAGTTGAAGAATAAACGAAGACTAGAATCATAACATTACTCTTCTTTCTTAACTATTCATGTTTGCATGAATGTTATTTCTTAGTGCGCTTTTCTTGAATATTTAATATGAAAGTCATCAATCATCTCTTGAGCGTTCATAAATTTGTCATCGTCAGCATTATATCAGTTGAGATCGTTGTCATAGCTCTTTCATTTGACTTGATATTGAAGTTATCTTTAATATTGTTGAAAGTTCAATATATTATCAATCTTTCATTCATCTTTATCGTTTATCACTATTGATCTTGAAAATTCATTCTTTTGATCAGACAGAGAATCATTGACAACAGAACGAAGAAGCTCTGAATGAAATACATCATGTATATGCATAGTCTTTGATAGTTTCAACTTATAGAATGAGTCAACAGAGTCAATGATCTGAAATGAGTCAAGCATCTTGTCATTCAATTTTTTGAAAGATCTCGCTGTAATGATGTTTCGTTTGTTCAGAAATATCTTTGATTCAATTTTATAATTGATCTTCTTTCTATGCTTGTTAGTCTGATTCATCATTTGCTCTCGTGTTTTGATCAGAGCTTTGCGAGCGAAGATCAATGTCTTATTCATGTGATTAAATATATCTTCGACTCAAGCAATCTGCAGACGTTCGCGAATGCTTTCATACTTGATGATGTCAGAGTTGAAACTTATATGAGAGTGAAAGTTCTTGTTCATGAAGAAGAGAATCAATGAAATGATTAAAGACAAGACGTTATTGTCAACAAACTCGATCATGAATAGTCACTTGAATCAGTCGTTCTGCATGTATGAACAGAAGAAATGAAGATATCGCTCAACATTTTGATTAACTCGTTTGCTTTGATCGTTGATCTGAGAATGATAGACGATGAATAATTGAAGAGAAATGCTCAGTCATTTGCAAAGAAACTTTCAAAGAATGAAAATGAACTGAGAATCTCGATTGAATACAATGAAGCTTGATAAATCGTGAGTTCAATATATTCATTGAAGCAACATTTCAGCTGTCTTTTCGACTGTGATATTTCATCATCAGTGATGCAAAAGATATAATGCCTTTCTTTCAACAATCTGCAGATGACAGTCAGAATAGCGTTGTAGTTGTACAAATCAAATAAATCAATAATGAAGTTCATGACTATGTTCTGTCATCGCTGTTTAGATATCAATAGAGATTGAAGCAAGTCATTTGATTTATTTCTAAATGTTTTTGATCATTGACAAACATAGCAGTTTCAAATATATCGATCTACTGTCTTTCACATGAATGATTAATAGTAGTTTCATTTGATGATCTTCATTGTTCTAAGAATATTGAGATGATTTATTGAGAGTTGATCGTGCATCTCATGAATCAGATTCATTTGCAGAAGTTCATTAAATGAAACTCATAGCTGACTGTCTTTGTATAAGATTTCATTCTGAACTCAACAATTCTTCAGCTTAATGTCTTCACATTGTGCTTCATTTCTGATCTTTGCTTCATGAAGTAAAGTACAATTCTTGTTGATTTCATTTGCATCAAGAACTTGTTTATAGATTGACTTGCTGACGTTCTTCTCTAGATCAGCAATTTTCATTCAATTCAACGTCAGAATAATGATTTATTGATAGCAAATGCATTCATTATCGAAATCTCTGAGCACGAAGTCAGCTCAACAAGTTAATGCATCGATCTTAATGTTTTATTTGTCAGATTGATACATTATCTTGAAGTTGAAGTCAGCTAGCTTCTGAATTCAGCGCATTTAATGTCTGCTCAGCTCTTTGTCTTTCATCAATAAGATGAATGCTTGATGATCAATGAACATCTTAATAGAAATGTCAATCAGCTTCAGTTCAAGTCATCAATGTTTAAAAGCTCAAATTATGATCAGCAGTTTCTTATCATATATCTCGTAGTTGCACTCAGCAGAAAACATGTTCTTGCTATAAAAAGCAATCAAATGTAGTACTTCTTCATCATCATATTGAGAGAGAACTTCGTCGTTTACGTAGTTGAATGAGTCAGTTTTCAGAATAGTCTCACAAGTCTGATCAAAGTGATGAAGTATAAAAGTCTCAGTCATACATCTTTTCATATGATCAAATGCAGTCTGACAAGTTTCATTTCATTCAAATATGATCTTTTTTTGAATGAGTTGAATCATTGAATGAACAATCTTTGAAAAGTTCTTGATAAAGCGTCGATAGAAGTTGCAGAAGTCAATGAATGATTAAATCTGAGTGAGATTATTGAGAGTAAATCATTTCACTACTGCTTGTATCTTTCGTGAATTCATCTTCAGTTCTTCAATGAATATCAATAGTTCTAGAAAAATGATCTCTTGAACATGAAACTTGCATTTGTTTATGTTCATCTGTAGATCAGCTTCTCGTAGTCTATTCAAGATCAATCATACATGTTGCTTGTGTTTCTTCAAAATCTTGCTGTAGATGATAATATCATCTAGATAGATTTGACAAAACTGATGAAGATATTTAAACAGCACGTCGTTCATATAGTGTTGATAGAACGTTGATTCGTTGATTAATTTAAAGAGCATTACATGATATTTGTATGAATCGAAGAAAGTGATAAAGATAGTCAAATCTTCGCTATCTGAGTGCATTTGCAGTTTATTGAATGCAACAATGATGTTCAATTGAGTCAGATATTTGCTTTCTTGTATTCAAGCAAAAGTCTCGTCGATCAATGACAAAGAATAATGATTTCATTTGATCAAAGCATTGAGCTTTCTGTAATCAATGCAGAAACGCAGACTATCGTCTTTCTTTTCAATAAACAAAATGAGTGAGATGTATGATGCGAAGCTGAAGAAAATGAACTCTTTGTTTAAATGATTGATCTGATATTTCTTTATCTTCTGAAGCTTGTGATCAAACATCTGATATAGTCTGCTTCGAAAGAATGTTTCTTCATCGATCAATTCAATTTTGTGATCATAGAAATGATGAGATGATAGCTAATCAATCATAGCTCAATCGAAGATGTCTAGATAGTCGTGATATTCAGAGAGAAGCTTGATCTTGACTTGCTCGAGAACTTCAGCATGAAAAAGCTCATGCAGATTCACTTCTTCAGACTTGTTTTCAACTGTAGTTATGAGTCAATCGATTTTCAAGACAATAACAGCAAAGATCTTGATGTTTGATCATTTGACTAACATTTTATATGTTGCTGTCTTTATCATTGCTATGTTCATTGAATCTGACGTCGATTTAGAGTTGACGCTAAACGAAACTTCTTCAAGCGATTTTGACTATTTAATCAATTTAATGAACTTCTCTTTTGACTGATCAAAAGAAAGTGATTTTGAACTGAGTTGAGATGTAACGAAAGTAAAAGATCTCTTCAGTATATGAGTAAAAGTTAAGCTCTTCTGTTTCATAATTGTTTTATTGCTTGAGAGTGAAACAATTGATTTCTGACTAGAGATGAAATTCGAAAATCGAAGAAAATTGATTTGCATATCAATTACTAAATCAATTTTGTTCATTCATATTTTTTCAAGAATCATTTGATGTTGATTTAATCAAATGATCAACATAAAAGCTGTGTCAATTGTATGATCTTGAACAGTCAAATTCAAATAGATGACATAAATAATGAGTTTTTTAACATAATGATCATCAAATTCTTGAATTGACTTCGCTTTGATCAAAGTCAGAAACTCAATTTGCAACTGATTACAAACAATCTGCGCAATCACTTCATCAATAAATGAATAGTCAGCAGCTTCAATGTTTATCAATGACTTTAATGAGTAACTAATTTCATTGCTAGAAAGTACATATTCAGTAGTCAAAGATTCAGAAGCAAAAGAATCATCTGACATGCTTGTTGTTGAAGAAATTAACACATCTTTCATCACATCTTTAATGAAAGTTTCTAGTTTTTTGCCTTGCTATTCTTTGAAGAAAAAGACATTTTCTCATTCTCTTTATTCTTTGAAATGACAATTTCATGTAAACAAGAGATGAAAGCTCAAGAAGCAAAAGTGTTGATCTTGTTTTAAAATCGATTCTTGAACAAATAATTTAAGATTTTGCAAATATAACAGATGATAAATGATCTGACTAATTCAGAAGTAGAAAAGATAGTTGACTTGACATATTTGATTATCAAAGTTATCATTGTTGACAATGAAGTAGCAGCGCATTTATCAGATATGATCGTGACTTTGATGATGACAATGACAATGATAGTGCAACGTTTGCTGCGTAGCTGATAGTTGACTCGCTGTTTATTATTCACATTCTGAAGAAAGATTCTTAAGCAAATGAGCAAAGTAAAGTTCTCTGAACAGACTGATAAAGCATTCTGCAGACGATTATTGATTTTATTCTGAAGATCATTCATCAGAATGCAATTGTCATAATTGAAATAACTGAATAACTTCATAAAGTTGAAGTAGAAGACATTGAAAGACTTGTCTGCTTATCTCAGAGCATTGTACTCATGACGACATTTTCGATTTTTATTCAGTTCATCATATATTTCTTTCAGATGCTCAAATAACTTGTAGATCAAGATGTAAGAATGTGAAGCGTCGTGACGACGTTGAGCGAAGATATGCTCAGCAACATCATCTTCTAGTCTAGATATCACATAGACAATGCAGATAGTCTCATCGACGAAGTGATTGACATTTGTCTGAAGCTTGTCGTTCATCTTGATTCTTCAGCTATTTCATGTTGATTCATCTTCGTCGATGAATATTAATGAGTTTGAAAACTTGAAAGACTTATGATGATCATTATTGAATAAAGTGAATGATTTACGTTGAGTATGATTCTTGATAGATTGATGAGATAGAGATTTCGTAAACTGACGAGATCATGACTGATTTGCTGAATGCAATACTTCTTTGAGTTTATTCTTGAGATTCAACATCTTCTTTTGATAATGTTTGTTTATCTCTTCTAGAGTGTTTATGATCATCTGTTTGATCTCTAGTTGATTCAATCTCTTGTCATATTCAACTTGAACAATGATTCACTGCTTGTTGAGTTTCAAAGTCGTGTCTCGTTGAGATTTAAGCTCATTCAACATTTTGATGATCTCATCTGATTGATCAATAGCTCATTGACGAAGTTGTTGACTCATGTTGATGTTTCATGAGATAGTGACATTCTGAGATTCAGCTGAAACATTGAAAGAAATAATGAAAACACGTCTGCTAGCAATGCTTCTAAACAGACGAGCTGTTCGTGACTCAACTGATTCAAAGTCGTGTGTCATTGTGAGAAAGATAGATAGATAGATTTGATTATGATAAAGTTGAGTGATTGATTTGATAAATTTGAGTAAATTTGAGTAAATTTGAAGATGTGTTTTGATGAAAGTAATTCAAAGAATTTCTTGCGAATTTTCTGAATAGAAGTAGATTATTTCATATCATCTACACGTTGATAGCAGAGTAGTTGATTAGCATTTATCTACTGTTAGAAATCGATCTAGAGCGAGTCATAGAGATGTCATTTAACTAATAGATAAATGCTAAGAAAGAAAAGTATCTATAGAAAAGAACTCGATTCTTATATGTGTGTTTCTCAGCTCTGTGCTAGACTCGATTGAATTGATGTCTTACACATATGATGCAGAGACTCAATGACATCACTTCTAGATCAGATTCTCGCTAAACTTGATTAGAATGAAATCAGACGAAGATTAGTTGAAGAATAGATGAAGACTAGAATCATAACAGATACTACACAATCTTGTTGCTCATGTGACTTCATTTGCTTTGCACAAGATCATTGAACAGTACAATTTAATCATGATCACTGAAGAATCTTTGTCATCATGCATCAACGTCTTCACTAGAATTCTGAGCTTGTCATGTGCTCATAGAATTCAACGACGCATGAATGATACAGCAGAAGATGAAGTTTTGAAGATAGAAGATATACACTCGCACTGATGCTTTGAAGACTCAGCTGTGAGTTTGTTCATCAATTCTATTGAAGTTACTTTTGAAGCTGAAGCTGCTTCTGAAACATTCAATGCAAAAATGAACGACGATGTTTCTATATTCTTCATGTTGAACTTGTCAGATTCACTTCTACAAGTTCAAAATCTCACTATTGTTCAATCAAAGAATAGATTTGTAGAAGCAAGAGAACGACAAGACGTTAAACATCAGCAAGAGTTCAAGAATTCTACACAAAGAGAACTGTCACAGCATGAACATGTACTGAGAAAGACGAAACAACAAGAGCTACAGCAGAGAATGAAACAGAAGCAGAGACGAAGACGAAAGCGAAGGCGAGAACGAGGGCGAAGGCGAGGTCGAGATCGAGGTCTCACACGAGCAAGAGATGAAGAACAGCGAGATGAAGAGCAGCGAGGTGAAGAGCAGCGAGGTGAAGGGCAGCGAGGTGAAGGGCAGCGAGGTGAACGTGCTGTCACATCTCCTTTCATTCAAACGGATGCAGGCCTGTTTGCAGCGTTTCATATGTAGCAAAAAAGATGCTGAAATAGCGATATTGAAGCTCTTTAAACAGTGCAAAATTACTGTGGAGAGATTGCTCGAAATCATATGTAAACCCTTGAACTGCCTACTAAATTTGGTGTGTAACTGAGTGATGCGCAACGGAAATTCCAGGTTTCCCGAGGGGGGGTGTACATGTAAGCTAGGGGGGTGTACATGTAAGCCAGGGGGGTGTACGGGTAGCGGCTCCCTATATTAAATAGCTATTATTTAGATAGTCAAATCAACCATTAATTATTCAACGTTGCAACTACGTATCAATGCTATAAATGTCAAAATAGTCGTGTTTATTGAACCAAACGATAAAGGCGCATACTGCGCTCATGAGGATGCTAGGGATGCTAGGGATGTTGGGGATATTGACGCTTTTATGGATATGCCTCAGCTAAAAGTGACGCAAATCTGGGACATGAGATTAAACGGATATTCGGAATATTGGCCGCTAAAAGCGCTAAAATCTGTCACTGCCACCCTTTACAAATTGCGGATGTACATTTCCGCCACTCCATTCAGAACTCTTCTACTTTGAACCCTTTCCTTTACAAGTCTTCTTCTAAACTGTTTTTATCTCCACTTTGCATTCGTCTACCTCGAATCTAATTCCCTTGGGTTTGTGTTCTTCAGACTTGTCTCATCCCAAATTAATATTCTCTGCTTGGATTTTCCACTTTCATTACGGAAAATCCTTCAATCAATTTTCTTCTACTTTGAGAACCTGTCCATGTGGGATGTTCTCCTGAGGTGTTTTCTTTCTCCAATTGAATTTCTCTCACCTGGAATCTACTTCCCTCAGATTTCTTTTCCTGGGACTTCTCTCATTCAAACCTGAAATTCTCCACCTAGATTTTCCACCTGAATTGCAGAGAACCCTCCATTCAAGTATCTTCTACTTTGAAAACCTGCCTTTGTAGAATGTCCTTCTTAGATGTGTTCTTCCTCCAATTGAGTTTCTCTCCCCTAGAATGAATTCACGCAATGCTTCAATTGGGTAGTGACTGCGCCGCCCGGGCTTTCTTCACAGCAGGTCACCAGCTGGAAATTCTCTTCATTGAGGATGAATGCTCGATCCGTCCCGCAAATCCAGTTGTCTTCGCAACATGTAACCAACTGGACGCAAGCATGAATGCACTGTCAAGCGCCCATTGATTCCGCAAATCCAGTAATCTTCACGGCAATTCACCGGCTGAATGCGAGCATGAATGCGCAATCACCCCAATCCATGCCGGAAATCCAAGTAACGTCGTCTATAAGAAGCTCAATTTCCCACCCAGATCCTCCATCTTTCCTACACATCAAGCCCACCAAGATCTATTTACACATGCTAGGGCCTGCGTTATGTATACTCACGTCTCCTACATATTACACATCCTTTACTTATACCCAAGCTCTTACATAGTACCAGTCCTTTACAACATACACAGGTCGTTTACATAGCGCAAGTCCTTTACTTAGTACATGTTCTTTACGCAGCATAAGACCTTTACATAGCATAGATTCTTCATACGCATCAGTCTTTCGAATTACTATGTGTCGACGGTGGGGCGAGAGTACGACTAAGCGCCGACTAAGCGCCAGAAGCCGTCACATGCCGCCGAGCCCTAACTAGGTAAGCGAGCTATTCGAATATCGGGAAACATCGACCAATAATGTCTACCACGCATGAATTAGCTCGACAACAACACAACAAATTCCTCACTTGCCCCTGTGATCTTACTTTCGTGATCTTACCTTCAACCTCATCTTTGCAACATGCAGCTCTCGTGTAACAGTAAGCACTTCTCTTTGCACGAACGTGTTTTATCTGAGACTCTACTTGTCTTACCTGAGCTCGAACCTGCGTCATCGCCGTAGTGGGCTCACTTCACAGCTACATTTGAGCTCACCGCGTGGTCTTACTCCTTCATGCGTCTTATCAAGTCTTTATGGCCATTGCTTGCGACAGGCTTTGAAAGCGACTTTCCAGTCTGCTCTGCAACTTGTTGAGCCTTGGGCGTCAGCGGTTGATCTTCTCAGTCAGTTATGGCGATTGCGAGCTCGAAGTTGCAGCTATATATTCCAGGTTTGAGACCCTTTGAAGGCATCTACAAGGAACTGCACCGAGGCCCTCCATACAAAGGGGTGGTATCCAAGATTAAAGAGGCACATAGCCAAAGCGATTGCCCATAGCCTGCAAGACAAACAGGAAGGAAAGTTTGGCGATCAAGCTCACCTTATCACCACGATTGCAGAGGTAAACATAGCCAGAGCGGTTACAGCTCGCTACACCACACTCAGCAATAAGTCAAGGACTCATCCAGTCTAACCTTACCTCGCCTTCACCGACGCCTTCGGCTGATACATCGAAGATACCGAAACCAGAGCAACTAGTATTAGATGGGTTCGTTTAAGTAATTTTCCAGACACTACGTCTGCATCTTCGACACTAACATGTTGCAGTATGAACGTCCACAAGAGCTGCAGCAGGCCGAAATGACTCGCCATCCACATGTCTTACTGGCAAGCATAGCCAGAGCAATTCGGGCCAGCCTGTAAGACCAACCTAGCAATGCTGAAGGGGGCGACCAAGCTCACCTTGATTCCACTTATATTACGAAATTGAACCAACCGCTGGAGCTAATAGCCAGATGGAGCATGGATTCTTCGGTCTCTAGCTTTCCGGAACATTCAATGTGTGACTTACCCGCAAGAAGATGTCCGGGCAAATATTCTGAAACAGCGGAGTTGAGCTGGAATATAATAGGTATGCAACTGGACCTTGTCAGACCAGAAGACAAAAAGTGCATGAAGAACAACCACTGATGCATTTGCTGAATTGCAGATTTCGAACCAGTACCATCGTTCAAGATCACCATCTTCTAAAGACGCTTCTCTGGACCTTCGCGGAGCTGGAGTGCAAGCCAAGTAAGGAGCGATTCGCATCGGCTACTTCTTGCGAGGAACTTTATAGCGCTATATTCATCTCTTCGAACAGAGTCAGCTCTGGTATTACAGTCAGAAAACACTGGATCACGCTAGGGATAACAGCCTTCTTATACCTTAGAGGCAGCGCTCGATATGATAGAGCCATGGACTCAATTATAGGTAGTGCTCAAGTTGTTTTCTACCTACATCAAGGACTTCATAGGGCACTTGCTGGGAAATTTGAGCTTTTGAGTAACGAGACAAGATCTTCAACGCCCGAAGCACCGTCTAGAATTTCCAAAATGGATAATCTCAGAGTCCGGTCGTCAACCCAATCAGCATCGGCTTCAACATTCTCAACAACGACTGAACCTCAGTTGGCAGTATTTGAGACGATTGGTGTGTCCTTATCGTATACAGAACAAACGTTTTCGCTCATGAACGTTCCTTCTAGACACTCTCAAAGGACTCAAAGGCTGGTGGGAAAGTCGGTTCACCCTCAACGTAGTATGGGTATGGAAGAGCTTATTGTGCAAGACGCTTTAGTTCACGAGGTCCGACTGAGTTGAAAGGGTGTCACAGCATTTGAAAAGAGTGCAGAGTCAGCCCTTGACATAATATCACCTTGAGAGGGAAGTTTCTTCACGGTCGATCATCTCTTTAAACATCATTGAGAGAATGACAACAGTCATGAAAGGCACATTCGTTCAACTAAATACTTCGCGACTCGTCAGCAGATATCAGCAGTCTGCACGAGAACGTTCTGGCCGTTATCAGCATGTCTCAGTCGAATGTAACGAAACCTCATGAACAAGATTCGAAAGCGCTGCGAACGAGCGATGCACTATTATCGAGGAGGAAATGCCAGAGATACTGAACGCATGGTCTTGTGAAATCGCTGTCCTAGGACATCGAAGATCGATATACCAGGAATCTCAAAAGGTGAGATGACGTCTCTTAGAGATTGAGCTCCATGCATCATGCATAGGTCGACTTACTCTTCACGAGCCACACAAAGTCCGACTCACTCTTATTTAACCACACAAAGCTACGACATATGTCGGTCTGAAGTTTAAACCATCTCATTGAGAATTTGCCAGAGCCATTGCAAGATCTCTCTCGTTGTCAGATGTCAGAAGCTACTGCTTCATTCTTTTACTGTGGCTAAACAGTCGCTATGAAGCCGGCTAAGGCTTAACGGTACGCTTCGCATTCTCGATAAGCCGGAGATTCACGAGAGTGTCAGAATTATCACAGGCGTAGATGCTAGCACAAAGACGCTGCTGTACAGAAGCAATACCAGATGCCATTAGAGGTTCACCTTGAAGCGTCAAAGAAGAGCGGATTCGTTATGTCGCTCGTTGCAAGCTGGTTGTGTACTGATCTGTGACGATCAAGACTCAATATCGAACAAGATCTACTGCAACTCGAGTGAAGATCTTCTCAGGACTGGGTCTCCTCAAGACATGTCGAATGTCAATAGTTTTGAAAGCGCTTCGCTTCAACTCACAAGCCGGATGAGTTCTTAGACCCAGCTTACAGCCTCAGCGATAGTCCAACCCAGCTTTCCTATCAGCAGAGTTAGAAGAGGTGATACAGAGCAAGAGCAGGAAAATTAGCTCCGGACAACAACTCGTTGGTTCCTTTGCCCGATGAGTTCTCGATTCAGATCTTTCAGGAAAGTTCCCATGGAACATTGAAGCTCATCATTGAACCAAAGATTCCACGGAGGAGTACCCTTCTCCGGATCAAGAGAAATTTCTTTGTGCTCAATCACGGCAGATGCAAACATTTGCATAGGCAGCATATTATCGAACTTGTAGTCAAAGAGCTACTGAATCAATGTCACGCTTCGAGTTACGCACGCACAACAACATCATTCTTTCTAAGTAACAAGAGCAAGATGAAATTCGAATTTGTTGTGGCGGAAATAAGAGAAATCACGAAACCTGCCCGAGGAAATTTGGTCCTCACCTCAATCTCACGTCGGTGAATGAATCTTCTCCGCCGCCTTTGCAGACCTGCTTTAATTCACTCTTCCACGACTTTGAGCGAACCCATGAAAGACGATCTCTTTTCCGACACACGCTACACAGATTACATGTGGCCCAAAAAGGGGGTTGACTCATCTTGGAGAGTGTGCATGAGACCGGACTCCTTCGTTCTACCTAGCTTGTGGCGAAATCGAGTTGTACTCCTTCCAGAGTTGCAAGCCTAGAGAGCACGCTCTAGATACCATCGCGGGTTGTTTTCCACAATTATCACGAGCCTTCGATATGAGAGAAGAAAACAATCAGTGCTGCTCTATACGCAGCCTACGGTCCAGCTCTGTCGATAATACCACGAAATGGAACACAACAAACCATTGTTCCTTTTCTGTTGGTGTCGAAAAACAAATTCTGAAATAGATCTGTCTATTGAACAGATGGGTGAATACCACCATCAGACCGAACTATTCAACCACAGCTTTGAAGTAGTGCTATTCCTCTTTTCTCATCGAAAGCTCACACAGCCTAGCCAAGGTACCAGATCGAACAATGCTCAATTTATATTTGACTTGTTCATTTCGTTTCAGGAACGGCTGCTGTTAGTTCGATTGTTCTGTGCCTACTAATGTCGAAAAGCATAGTAGAAGGTGTACGATCTACTCGTATCGCGGAAAAACAAGCTTTTCGTGAGAAACGCAACGAACTTCTATGAAAATCAGAGTTCAAAGATGGAGCCAAAAGATAACGCAGCTCAAGAATACCCATGAGCGCTTTGCACCGATACTTAATCTCAGGAGTTTTTTCTTTCTTTCAAGTTAAAGACTGAGCGATTGTCCAACCCAGCTACGGACCTGCAATCCTGGGACTAGGTTCAAGTAGAGCGAACGCCGAGTATTCCTAGAAAGCTCTCTTTACAACGGCAAAGCTCACTACAGCAAATTGTGTTGCAAGGGATACTATGTACGGCTTGCATAACCTGAGTCGACGACCTTACACGTCGAAGATGGTCAATGGATTGTTAAACACATTCACATACGTACGATCGGCAATCGAAGCTTCACTTGAAAGGAAAGTTCTCAAAGCTCCGCTACAATCTGGCTTATTGTTATTGTTATTTTATATGGCCATTGGGCAAACTGCAGATGCTCCATTCAGGTGGGGACGCTGGGGGCTGGAAAGGCATAAGAGTCGTCCGCAACATCCAGGGACTCGGCGAGCACAATTTCGGCTCGCAGTCACTAGGAATTTCCCAGATTTTGCTGCAGATATCATCACCATCTTCAGGCCTGCTGAATTCACTGCCTCATACCAGCACGTAAAGATGTATGCTCAATTCTGCGAAGAATGAAGCATCTAAAGCGAAAGGGAACCGCCACCAGACCTACAAGCTGATTTACAGAAGTTGCAGTGTGATTGTCAGCAGGAGAATATAGCACCTCAGATTGCGGCGCGCAAATCAAAGACCTGAATTTCATGGTCGAATTCGTCAAGTATCTAGTCATAATACGAGAATTCAAAGGCTTTCACTCGAGAAGACTTTCAGGGTTCGTCTTCATTCAGGACACGAAGCCACCATCAGAGCTCAGCCCACAGCTTGAATCAGACAAGAACCTCGGTTGTGCCGACGCTCTTACATATTCTTGATTAGCAGCTTTTTGCTTTAGGAAAATCGATCTGAGACAACCGAGGCATGCGAGGGTTTTCCGTTCATGAATGGATCAAACCGTCAGCTGCTCACTGCATTTCGAAAAGACACAGATTCAACAGAGCATTAGAGTTGACACCCATCGATTAGAACAGACTACCGGACTCATGCCTCGTTTTCAGAACCCTAAAGGAAGAACAAGACACGATTAGAAGCTAGCACACAGTCGGCATATCCCGGACTTTTCAAGTGCGACAATGTTCTTGCACATATTTGGTCGGCAGCTTTCTGCTTACAGGATCCTCGATCAAAATAGAGAAGATGGTTCTAAGACATTCAGGACCAGAAGGTGTCGCTAAAAGCCAGCACACAATCTCTCGTAATGAGAATACTTGATTGAGTCAACCTGGTAACACAATTGGAGGAAACCTGTCTACTCTGACAGTTGTTGATCCCGAAAGCGAAGGCGATGGTTTTCGCGAACCATTTAACCTAAGGGCACCACGATGAAAAGACTAGGCCAAGTCACTTGAGAACCGAAAATTCGCTAGAAGCTCGAGCACTGTCTTCCCGAGAGACATGGGATTTAACATTGGGCCAAAGCCGCCAACTCGAACAGACTTCAGAGGTCTTGTATTTTTCCTAACAATCGACATCACAATTAAGAATGTAACCAAAAATGGGATTGCAAGAACAACTGCAAGAATCGAGTTGCAGATATCAGTCACCACGTCTGCGCCACCTCAGCCCTTCTATCCTCAACCCAGCTCAGCTCAGTCTCACAAGCAAGAATCAAATCCCTTACACCCACCAATCTTAATAAGAGCCCAAGTCAGAGGCGTCACTAGAAGTCAGCTCATAGCTTGCATCTTTCAAAAGAACCAGTTGAAAGACTTCCTCCCAATTTAAGGAAGCAGCTGTATACTGGATCTGAACGACAGGAACAGCGACGGACTTTCGAATCAGTTAATATAAAATTACTGCGCTGAAAAGACCGATCTATGTCAATCGAGGACCTGGAAGCATCGCTAGAAGCTCGCGAACAGTCTTTTCTCTAGAAAGAAAGTGAATCGTTAAATGTTCTCGCATCTTTGCTTAGCAGCTTTTAAATCGGAACTTTTCGATCACGAAGGGAAGACCATAATCTTACGACATAGCTGAATTGCGAGCGCTGCGGTTTGAAGCTTGAGGACCCTTATGGAGACTTCATCAGTATGTCAGACACTTTGTTGATCATGGACCTGAGGCTGCCTATTACATGTGCGCCGTGGGAAGAAAATAAGCCATGAAAAAAGTACAACTTGTCAACTAGCTTTCTCGAACGACCTCGATTAAGATAACTTTCTTATACCATTTTGCACCGCGATTATAGACTCGCAGAATCGTTAACTTAAGTCGAACTCCTGTGCGGCTGAGATTCGTCTCGGATTCTATGTTAGCAACTCATAGTTCGGGCTGAGATCTCAGCAGTTTGCAAATTATCCGAAGCCATCTCACTGCGATGAGAAGCTATTTCGACCTTAGTGACTTCGCAAAGAATCATCCCATTCGATGACACTTTTGAACATCTTGAGAAGCACTTACCGAAACCTCCAGACGAGTTGGTCCGCGGCTGCTTTTCCGAGAAATCATCGATCTTAAGAAAACCAGGTGACTATCTTGACACATGGCTGCAGTACAAGTACTGCGAACGGACGAAATTGTGATCCTAAATTACCCCCAAAGAAAGTTAACAATGTTCTTGCAAGTTTTGGTTGGCGGCTGTCTACTCTAAGAATCTGGGTTGAAAAGACTAACGATTTCCACCATCATGGTACAACGCATGGCCGCCCACAATATTATAGTGCGGACGGGTGACCTGACTCTACCCTGCCAGATTTCTCTAGCCGCGATCTGATTGACTATGATTAAGATAAGGAGACGGTCATTAAATAAAGACGTCGGAAAGACTGCCCCTGCGCACTCCAAGGCGTTACAATTACCTGGTGAGAAACCACCCGCGGAAGAATTATAAAGTATGGCTGGAGAAGAGAACTTGGAGAAATCGCGAAAGCAGCTCTGACTCCAACCAATCCTACGCATAATCACTCCCTAGTCACTGCTAACCCAGCGGCCGTCTAGCTAGGTGCAAAGCGAGGCGTGACACAACTGTATCAAGGAATGACAAATGGAAGCCGGAAATCAAGTTGCTTTCGGCCATTCTTACATTTCCCAGAACGGCCAACACATGGAAGACCTAGCTGCTCACTGTCTGGCTTTCGAGATATGGGATGGGAGAGAAAAACGCCTACACTATCAGAAACGGTGGCAGCGGGTTGGAGAAGAAGAGCGGCGAAACAAGCAGAGAAAGGGTTTTCAAGAAACCGCACGCCCATCATGATCCTGCCTCGGCTTCGTCAGCCCCTCATGAAAGAAGGACCACGTAAGAAGAAAATCTGGGGCCAGGGGGGCCAAGAAGAAGGCCAACGCGCCTTCTGCGGGTACGAGCAAAGGTCCGAGGAGCCCGAAGACCCGAAGGCTCCCACCGTGTTGAGATGCTATATCTGTTGGGATCAGTAATAAATATAGTGGATGTTGCTGTGGGCAATTGGCGGTCGTCGTTTGCTGCAACAACATCGACTTCAAGAATTCGTAAAGAATCGTCGATGGGGTTAAATTCCTTGCACATCTTTGGTCAGCAGCTGCTTGTTCGGGAAAGCGTGAAACCCAAAGCTGGACGATGATCTCGAGAACCCGCTGAAATGCGAGTACTGGATGGGTGCGACTTTGCTCTCGGATCTAATATAAAGAATTATGTGGGAATGTTCTTGCACATCTTTCGTGAGGGAATGCCTACTTTGAAATTTATATCGAAGAGACAGACACATAAACCATGTCCCTGCTGGTTGGCTGATGTGAGAGCATTGCGATGGGAGACTATTTCAACCACAAAGTCCTCGGAAAAGATCATCAGTTGTAACAACGTTTTTCTACAATTCTGGTTAGCGGTCACCTCAAATTCCCCCCACACATTTATCTTGGCCTTCTCATGCAGCTGATTTGCTCTTTCAGACACATCTAATTTCGTCTTCAACGCATTATGTCTTACCGCACCTACCTTCCATCGTAGCTGCCTTCTTGTGGAGAAAGATGGTTGAGCCACCAGGTTTCGAACTACCTAAAGCGTTCTTGTCACGACGGGATGCTATATCGACCCTAAAAAGTCGTAAAGATATTCAGCGATACCAAAGCCTGTATCTCTTCAAACCAAGGTTAAAGCTTGGATCATTGTTCTTCGAACGAGCGCTATCGCCTACAAGTCAATACCGTGTATCCCATTGTTGTAAATTACCGAAATTCCGACTAGGAAATGACCTTTAAATGTGAAGAACACAAGTGACGGACGCTGCAGAGATTTTTCGAAGAGCGTGAACCGAGAATCGTTCATTTTCCTTTAGCTCCATGTCAATTAGAAATCTCGAATTTATTGATTAACTTGAGGCTTAAAAAAAACTACAAGCTAGTCAAAGAGACGGCCTCCTGCTTCTCACCTGAAGTCTGAACAATCAATCGTGGTACGTTGACGACTCATGGGAGAGCTACCGACTTGATAAGGGCCAGCTTGACTGGAGGCTATCAGAAGGTGCTAAAAGGGGCCGGCTACCAACAGACCTCGGCAGCTAGGGAACAAGGGGATAAGGCGGGGAACAGGGGGATAAATACCCCCCGTGCCCCCTCCTGTTTCCCCCTTCCCTTCATCCCTTAAGATTCAGCTAGAAACTCGCTTTCGCTTCCTGCCACCCACTCTGCTACCCACTCTGCTACCCACTGCTATAATCACTGCCATCGCTGCCGATGGCCCCTGCTACTCGCCGCCGGGTTAACCCCTCTGCAAAGGCCCGCGCCAATGCCACCGCCGCCAGGAGACGTACTCCTCGCCTCCGCTCCACCTCCCCCCTCTCCCGCTCCCGCTCCCCGACCCATGGCCCCCAGGGGGGAGCCGACCCAGAACAAGCCGACGAGACCCCAGCAGCCCTCGCCCTGCGGCAGAGGATTAAAGCTGCTCGTCAGGCAAATATAGAACGGGAGCTGGAACTAGAACTTCAAAGGATAGAAGCTCAGGGTGCGGCTCTTGGACAGGCGTTGGGAAGCGACTTAGCGCCCCCAGGCGACCCCCGCATCCAAGCAATGGTAGCACGCTACCCCTTTATTAATACCACTCAACTCGCCAACATCTTCAAGAACGAGTTTCGAGCTGTCAATATCTTCAAGCTGGTCAACGATCATATACCAAATCCAGCCAGCAAACAAAGTCTTCGATTAACACGCTCCGGCGAGCTTCGGGCCCATGACGATGACGCCACTCAGCAAGACCTCAAAGGCATGGTCCCCTTTCTACGTTGCCTAGGAGTATATAACCAATGCCTCATTGAGGCGGCCAATGACCAATTGAGACATCCTCTGCAAGCAAGCTTAGCTTGGTACGTCGACTATCTGCAGGAGCTTCACCTGCATTACACCTTCGAGTCTCTACGAACCTTTCACTTTCACTTCCACGAAATCCGCATTATAAAAGGGGTCAATGACCCTGACGGGTGGTACAATGCTAGGGGTGAACTGGCCGCTCGAGCACTGGTAAAGAAAACCCCTGTTACCACTTTCCAGACGGGAAATCAGGGTCAGAGAACCAGGAAACAGGCCTACGGCCCCAGACCCGACGGGGGACGCACATGGCCCCCAGTATGCAACAGGTTCAACGGCGGCAAATGCACCTATCCTAGTTGCACATATCAGCATATCTGCAGCGGATGTGGTGGAACCCACGCTGCTATCAATTGCAAAACATCAAATTTGTTGCTTTGCGAAATTGCCTCCCACGAAGTCAATGACCAGGGAATCTCCACTTCGGGGTTTTCCCACCGGCCGTCTCCTCCGGAATATAAATTGAAGATAGAGGAAACTGGGCCATAATCTTGCGAATTGAATGATGTATGAGGTCTGCGGTGGGAGATTGTTTCAACCTCGAAAACATTGCCAAGGATATCTCACTCATGGCAATTCTCTTGCCAAATTTCAATCAGTTGTTTTCTGTTCTGCGGAACCACCAAGTTTGAGGAACCAGGCGACCTTCTTACCGAAGTAGGTGAAGTGCGAGCACTCCGATTCGCTCACCAAGACTCTACAAAAGATAGACTGTATCCAGTCTTCCACCCGTTTAAAACACCTAACCCTTAAACCGTCTCCAGGCCTTCGCCTACCGATTCCCTAAAAGACCCTCTCACACTCATTCGCAATGCTCGGACTTCAGCCAACCCGCAAGTCCTACAGAGAAACCTCTTGGACGGGCATCTGGCTACCAAAGGCCCATCACGTGCCCAGCAACTTACTCACACTTTTAGGCAGTGGCCGGAAAATCTATATTGGAGAAAAATATGATGGGACCATGGCCTTAGAAACTACCTGAGGGTAAGAGCACTTGAATTGCACCATTAACCTATCTCAAATCTTTACCTGAGAACACAGGCTGGGGTATAAAACCGAAAGGAGTGACGACGCAGCATCCAGCAGAATTTTACCATCACGGGTGGAGCTTCTCGGAACGTGGCAGGAGAGCAGATGCCTTCGCCAAATTGATTCAGGCGGCCAAGAATCTCCTTCGAAGAAGAACGACAACGGAACCCTCGCAGACCTCTTGACCACCGTCCAATCACAACATAAACCAACCTAGACCCGTAACAGCGTCGTCTTATCTCTCAGCTCAATAGTTTACAGAATACTCCTTCAGATAAAATTGGGGTATAAAGAAGTTCCACTTATTCCTCAGCTTTGTCCCTCTTTTTGGTCAACTATGTACATACATGAAGACTCGACAGTCAATGTAACGGCTCATCTCAGGCTTCAACTCCAACTCCTTTGTAAAAGTGACACCTAAGTCTTCTTAGCGGTCCCTCCCAAAAAAAGAGTCAGACTATCGAAGAAATTTCATTTGCCCCGCAATCTTCTCAGTCAACAACTGTGTACCCAGATTAAACAGTTGATACCAACATCTCAATGCCGTCCTTAATTTGAACTACTCCGTGGCATTGACAATTTGTTCTTCTTCGCAGCTATAATTTCTATGGAAAGAATTAGACTACTGGAGAATATTATCAGCTTAGCAGCTTTGTCGCTCCTCTCCGCTCGGCAAGTATCCCAAGGTATACGCTAGTTCCCAGGAACAAGATACGTCAACGCACACGCCGCCGCCAAGATTCGCTAGAAATAGGACTAGAAAGAACGCAACGACCCCAACACCCCGCCGCTCACTATCTACATACGGAGCAAGGGAAACAAAACCCACCCACCCGCCGAGCGAAGGGAAACGGAAGCCCTCCCACCCAAACAAAGGAAACAAAAGGCGATTTATGGAAAAAGGACTCGCGGTTCAAGAATTTATATCCTAAAGAAGTCTCCTCCGACTCGGAGGAGGAAAACATATATGAGAAGAGAAGAACACTCCTGGTGAAGACCGGCTCCACTCTAGATGGATTGATCAGGGGAATCAAGAAGGGTATGGTGTACATCTTAGGCTTCAACCTCAACTTTTGCGTGGCATTGACATCTTGTTCTTCTTCGCTGAGGTCGTTCCAAAAGAAAAATTGAGAACATCGACGAAGTTCTATTTGCTCAGCAGCTTCCTCACAGCGTCATAACCAGTAACTGTGCACACGACATCGTGACAGTTAAAATAAAAATTCATCGCAGGCTTTAATTCCGGCTCCTCCGCGGTATCGACATCTTTTTTTTCTTTGCGGTAGTTTGGTGAAAAAGAATCAAAAGGAGTTTCACTTGTCTAGCAGCTCCTCCCATTTCGTTGATCAGCGATCACGTACACGAAGACCCGACAATCGAAATAACATCTCAAGCCCGATAACTTAACCCCAGCTGTTGTGAGGCGTCAACATCTTTCCTTTCTTCACAGAGGCTATCTATAAAAGGAATAGATCGAGCTATTGAAGGAGTATAGCTTGGCTCAGCAGCTTCGATTAACAGCTGTTTCACGGGAAATCACAGGCATGACGGACATGGCGATTGTGTCATGGCCTTCCGGGTCAATTAAAGAGCGAGCACTGCATTGGAAAATTATTTCGACCTCAGGGATGCGATGGTGTTTGGGTTGGGAAGGCATTTAGTGAAATGGCAGAATAGAGATAGTGAGATGAAGAAGTTAGTAAAATGTTATAATAGCCGTTTTGGCGAGGATAAGAGAGGGAAAACGAATTCGAGTATGGGGTGGAGTAGGAGGACGATCTGGACAGCGAGTCGGAGAGTTCGAAAGGGGAGTGGTAAAAGGGCAGGATGGAGGTGGTGCGTCACGGAGAGGTTGGTGGAAGAATAATACATAGCCGTCATGGCGAGGGGGATTACGGACTCGAGTACACGGTGGAAGAGGAGGACGATCTGAACAGCGAGTTGAGGAGTCCGAAAGGGGATTCATGAAAGGGCAGGATGCAGATGTGTGTGCGACGGAGAAGTTGGTGGAATATTATATAGCCGTGATGGCGAGGACGTGAGCAGCAACACGAATCCGAGTACGCGGTGAAGGAGGAGGATGATCTGAACAGCGAGTTGGGGGAGTTCAATCGAAGACAACACAAACTTTTGGACGTCTGGCTTCACGTTCTCCTTTCGCCGCCTCAATCAGACTTTTAAAAACGTTTTCTATGAAAATATCATTTTTCCTTCACAGAAGACCTTGGTTTCACAACCACTCAGCGGTTTTAACAGTGGTCGAATATGAGGAAATAGAGAGAGTAAAGAAAACCGAAACGGAAACGTTTACTATTCTTTTTCAGCAGAATGTTAGGGAGCATATCCGTAAGAAACAATGAACGTCGTGCTTTCATTCTTCTTCAAGATTGCAGATCGAGTACTAAGTTTTAGGTCCGACGTGGTGAATTCGGCGAAACCGAAAAGACCTACCAAATCCACCTCCGACCCCATAGATCTCACCAAGTCCTCCACGCCAAGGCAATTGTCCAAGCCCGCTCAGGTAGCCAACCCTACAAAACCTTCATCCATAAAACCTCTAGGATCTACGAAGTCCTCTCCGCCCTCTAAGCCCCTTGGGCCCAAAAGGGGTAAAGGAACTAAGCGAATCCAGGCCGACGAGACCGAGGATTCGCAGGCCACTTTAAAAAAACGAGTCTGGGATCGATACGCTTAATAAGAAGCGTAAAGTGGTTCTGCCTCCAGCGGCTGACCACAGCTTATTCCTTGTGCCAAGCGACTCAGACGACGACGAGGTCCTAAAACACCTCGAGTTACTGAAGGATTTCGTGGTACATTCAGAGTCCTATAGAGCCATTACTACAGAAACCCTCGCTCAACTCAGGCCATTATTGAAGGCTAACTCTCTATTACGGCCTGCATATGACCAGCTCCGAACCAGGAGCAATACCTTAGTGGAGGAGCAGGCTGCCCTAAGGGCAAAATTGGAGGAGTTGTTAATGAAGAAGAAGGGTTAGACTGGTCCCTTTGTGTTTTGTTTCTGTTCGTTCTGTTCCTTTTGTTCCTCCTGGTCGCTGGGGCTCTTTTGTATGATGAGGGAGGTGTGAATCGCTGTTCCCTCGATGGCTGGTTTAGCCCGGATGTTCCTTCCGGGTGGAGGGGGGGCTCAATTAGTCAGCTTCCCCCCCTCCACCAGTTACTATTTAGTTCCGGAGCTCTTCAGCTTAGACAATACCACTCCTTTGCTACCTTCTAGAACCGAGTCTTTAGTGCTGAGTTGTTCTTCTAGTATAGACATATTTTATGATCTCGAAAACAGGACGATGTTTTTTGCTTTTGCGGTCGAAGGTAACACGGAACTATTCTCGAGGATCGAGTTGGGAAATTAGGGCGGGTGGTGGCTCTGGGCTCTTGGAAGGGTTGATTCTTTATGGATGAGGGCGGTACGTTGAAAGTGTTTCTCTAACTGCTGCTGAAGGGTGAGGACAGGAGCATAAGAGGGAATCTGGAACGGTGGTAGTGGTGGTGCTTCGAAGCGTCAGCGCTCGGTAGTATAATAGATTTGGTACGCTAGGATACTTCATGTTCCGTGATAAAAGTTTGAAAATTTTCGCGGTAAAGGTATGGTACCCCAGTCCATTCGAGAATATCGCTGATCTATGGGCATCATAGGTACAGACAGAAAAGTGTTTATATATCGAGGTTGAGGAGAGCGCGGGAGGAGTGAGATTTGACGAACCAAAACACCATCCTTCTCCACTCATATCTCCAGCTGCCTTCCCAACAATGTCCAACGCCAACTCATCCTCCAAGTCCCTTTGCTTCTTGCTTCACGTTCTTTTCCCTTTATAACCTCTTGCCTGGCCCTTACCCAATCCTAATCCAGTATCGTTCTGCAAGCCACTTAAATCTTTCACTCCCCGTGTTCAACAGGCTGAATGAGGAAAATTTTCTACAACGAGTATTTCAACGGAAACATGAATACCTTTACTTCGTTCACGTCCCCTCCAGAACGTTTTCCAACCTTACAGAAGGCTGTGTATACGAGCGATAAGATCCAATACTAAATGAATACTTTTCAGTTCTCTCTTCACGTCGCCCTGTTCTCTACCCCGGTTTCGTTCTGTAAGTACCCCGTTCCCTTCACATAGGCCGCTCTACCCACCAACCACTCGACAGTTTCGATCTAATTGGGAGATAGGAAATGCCAATAAATGGGGTTTCTTTTCTTCTCTTCACCTTTTTTTTCACCATTCCAATCTTCCCAAAAGCCAATCAAAACATGTTCTTTAAGCCACTGGTCGGCTTCACATCTCCCCTCGCCCTTCCCAGCCACTCAACGGCCTCGATATCGAAAACATAGTGGAACGAGAAAAATTCACATCAACACGAATGCTCTTTGTTCTCCTTTCATAACCCTTTTCTTCCATGCCTCAACCACTCAGCAACCTCGATTTCCCCGAGCGATAAGGAACCACACCAAGATCAGATTCCCACTGCGTTCTCTTCACAACCCCCTTTCCCCACCAGAACTTGTGCTACGTGACCTCAAGACCTCAATATATAAAGCCACCTCCGTCCCTTAGCCATGATTGCTTCTACATCAGCAACAATCAAGGAACAGATCCTCAAAGCAATAAAAAACATCAAGCCTTTACCACGAGATATCAAGCACAACAGCATAAGATATCTACATCACGACTTAGGGATCCTTTCAACAAAACACTATACCCCCTTGAACATCTCTATTGCACATTTCCCCAAAGCAGCAACCACATTCAAACAAATACGCAACCATGTCCCAGCAAAGCCCCTCAAGCCCCGAAGAAGTCGCTGCACAACAATCCGCGCCCCCCATATTTATCCCTCACCCTACAGATCCAGGCTGCGGCACTTGGTTGGCAGTGTCTCCCGATGTAACGTACCCGGTCGACGATAACGATGGGTGGCGCAAAGCATTTACAGGGGCGCGGATTGACACGTTGTTTGGGACGTGGAAGTTAAAGAATGGGGAATGTGTCTTCGAAAGACTGGGATTTGAAAGGGCTGGAAGTGCGAATATGACGAATGGAGGGAGCTAAGGATAGAGAAATTTCTGTGGAAGTTGAGGGAAAGGCCTCAATAGGGAAAATGAAGAAGGGGAACCAGGGGGCGAGAAAATGCGGGTTCAAAAGTGATTTCTTGGGGGAAAAAGTTTGTGCTTGAGCTGGGTCTTGATTATGAATTGAGGGAAAAGTTGGTTACTTATCTGGGTTTCGGTTAAGGAGAAAAAGTTTTAGTGAGGTTTTGGGTAGCTGAGCTTGGTTTATGAACATGAACGGAGGGAAAAGTTAGTGATTTAGCTAGATTTCGGTTTTATGAATGAAATGAATGATTGGGGTGGAATCTTGAATATCGACACGAAATAACAATAATTACTAGTGAAAAGGATACCAAGACCTACTGATGAAAACAAGAAGCATTAAATTTAAAAGACATATAAATTGGGTATCTTGATGGAAGATTCACTTACGCAAGAGTAGAGCTTCTCATTCTCTTCCTTTCATCTTCACACTCTTTCGACCCTCACCAAAACTCATGGTTCGATAGCCCTACCCGATATTCATGATTCGAACCCACCAAGGTCTTAATATAAAAGTCCCACTGCCCCAAGTAAATCCTTGAAATATTAAAGCTGCGTTAGCAAATACCAAGGACTACAGAATATCAAGTATCTCAAAGTGTTGAGCATCCCAGAAGACCAAGCGCTACAGATTACCAAACCTTTACTATAAAATACGGAACATCTAGAAAGATCAGAATTCCCTCCAAAATATCAAATCTTTGATCCAACATTATCTCCTTCCAACCTACCTCTTGCACTTCTTGCCAACGCATACGCATCCAAGACCCACGTAATCATGGGTCAGGTGTTCAGCAGCGCCTTAGGCTCTACAGAATTGGTTGCTCCACAAGACACGTGGCAAATGTAAGTCCGTTTGAGTGGAACTATCTGGACAGAAGAGATCATACAGAGAGGCTTACCGTACAAAGTCATCGATCGGAACAGAAGGCTTCACTTGTATTGGGGGGAGAGTATGAAGGAGTTGAAGCCCAAGTGGAAGGAGTACTGGGAGTGGTACCGTGACGCAACTGTGTTTAGGAGCACGCAGGACAGTAAGGCCGAAACTTTGAGTATGGCAATTGCGCTGTCCTCAAGGTCGGAGGGAATGACCCAGGAGGATGATGAACGGATGATGGTAAGGACAAAGAAAACTCTTTTGGAATTGACATACCATTTTTGTGCAAATGCATGGCTTGCTTGGTGGAAAATGGGAATGTGAAGGTTGGTGTGATGTGGCGCGAGAAACACGATCAAAACTTCTTTTCCAAGGGAAATGTTGGCGATTTACCGGCGTTTCGAACGATGGATGAAGTGGAAAACTACTAACTAGCCCATTTTCGGTCATTTGAAAATTGAAAGTTCAAGTAAGACTGAGGAGGTGGATTCGAAAAACGGAAGCAGAGAATGAGGAGCATTGATAGCTGTAATTGGGAAAACATACCGATCCCCATTTCTCTCTTCCTCTCTCTTAATCCTCAAATATTTGTTTTGGCATTTGCATTGTGAACACGCTTAGGGAAGTATGTCGTTCGCTCGCGGCACAGATTTTCAAAAGAGCTTCCCGCTTCCTTCACATCCTTCCTTCCTGTTTGCTTCACGTCGCTCCTGCCGAGCTCTCCCCAACGGAATTCATCCTTCAAGCCCCGATAAATTCGGAAATTAATGCATATAAACCCTCTCCACTCCCCCCAGCTATGGTGTTAGCAATATACCAAAGGAATCTCCAAACACCATGCGGTAAAAATCTCTAAGCTCTATCATTACCTGTTATTGTTGTCTCTCAATTGCTTTGAAACGTACTGTTCCAAAGACCAAAGCAATCATGACGCACAAACCCAAGACCACCACGCGTCGCTCAGGCCCTACACCCGTCGCTCAATCCGCAAGACCTGTTTCCATGGCAGCACCTCACCACCCTTGGAACCCCGTTCATCAGGCCAGTCATCAACACGGAAACCAGCCTCAGCACCCGGCAAATGGTAGCGATCACATGCCTGCTGAGCCTCGGGCCTTCATTCCAGCGGACTCAACAATCCTGCAGCCATTGGCCATACGATTCCAAGGTTGGTACATGGTCCGTCCCGTAGCTGGCACGTGGATCCGATACACCTGGGACCAGATCGCTGCTGAAATCTTGAATAGTCGGTGGAGTGCGTGTTGGGTCATGATCGATGCGCCACATTATCACTTTGAGAAAACTGAGGTACCACAGCAAGCCATAAGCACGCAGGCACAGTTGGTACCGGTCCAAGAACGGTACTGGGTTCGTCAACTAGATGGGACATGGATCCAGTACACGCAAGACCAGATCGATGCGGAAGAGTCGGACGGCCGGTGGATTGGCTACTGGATGAGGTTTGATGGGCCACAATGTTATTTCGTAGAACGTGTGTTGAGGGAGAGTGAGAATGGTGGTGAATGAGGGACGAGAAGGTGGTCCTTGAAGAAGACGAGGGAAGGGAAATGGGGGAGCCAACGAGAGTATGGGACGGAATTGATAGAAGAGACGGCAAGTCATATTTGTAGGTAGTCGGATTGTGCTTTATGGGTGGAATTTATAGTGATTTCGGACTTAACGTTAAACAAAATAGAAGCCGAAACATAAATGAACGTCTCAATGAAAAAGCGATATAACGGATCGCAATTTTCTTTTGGCGAAGTCATGAAATCTAACGGTATCAGTTTTTTAAGAATTTTGGACCTTATAGCAATGCAGGAAATACTTACCATTACTGCTCCCCAAACGCCTCTTTCGTTAAAGGCACTGTCCACAATGTCAGCAAAACATCATATTCATCAGCTTGCAAAGACAAAAAAGAAACGTCGAGCTTCCATTCCCATTCACATCGCTCCGCCCTCTCTTCCCCAGCGCCCACGTGATTTTTCTCCTCAAGCCTCGACAGAAACGAAATATAAAAACCTTCTCCACTCCCCACAGGCATCACTGCTCAGAGCATAGCAACAAACAATGCAAGACTCCCAAGACATCGACAATAAAACAAATCTTTTGAATCAAAATCAACTCGCCTGAGATATGTTTTTTCACGATATCAAATCTATTCAAAAAACCAATCAGCCATGCCGTCTCGAGGATCTAAAGCCAACGCCCGGGGCTCTGGTCCCCAAGCTGTTACCCACGCCTCTGGCTTCCACATCACCACCGAGTCCTTTGCATCCCAACCGCCTGCCATCATCACAAGCTCCCAAACCACCACGCGTCCCTCGGGCCCCCACGCCGCCCCTCGAGACAATTTCCCCGTTCATGTCGTTAATCCGAGGGAGGGAAACGCGACGCACGAGGCGGCCCATGTATTTAAGATAAACACTACTTTGTCCGCCATCTCGACGGACAACGAAGGACTCATGCGGCGCCGGACATTGAGAGATATATCGAGGAAAAACGATGGACGGGATATTGCGAGCTGAAACCTGGTAAACTCACTGCGTTTGTGATTGAGCAAGAATGGAACGTATTTTAGCAGAAGAGAAGAGAAGCCGAGAGCAGATAAGGGTGGGCTCAGCTGAAATTCAGCGAATGCGTGACAAAGGTGGGGGATTTGGAAGGGATCAGGAGTGAAGAAGGGACACGTAGAACGGTAGGCACGAGTAAAAGTTAGATTAATGAAGGGAAAATCTCATGATTTAAAGACGTGAACAAATGAGTTATAGTGAAACCTTAGGAAAATATGTGACAACTGAGGGCCAAAAATGTAAGCGATGAGTGAACGTGCTAATGAAGGTTCAATATAACGAAGTTGAGAAGAACACAGTGCACAAATCATGAATGTGATAAAACACCAAAAGAAATAGTAAAGCTTCCCTTTCCCTTCCGTCTTCCTTCCTTCTCCCTTCACAGCCATGCTTTCCCCACCCAGAGCTAATGCTTCGAGGTCCCCAAGGTCCTAATATATAAGGCCTGCCCTTCCGTAGCTGTGAAAACGTCTAAGCCAGCAACAACAAGGATTAGAATCTTTACCAATAATAAGCAATACCAAAACTCTACCCAACATCCCTAAACACTTTAGAATACTGGTCCTTCATCAAAAGACACCCGAATATCCCAACCAACGTTATATTCCTCCAAAAATCCCTCTTGTATCGTTCATCGAAGCAGCAAACCCAATCAGAGAAACTCGCAGTCATGGCCTCGCGCGCCCAGAGTGCAACTCCAAGTGTCGTACCTGTTATCAATCCAAGGGGTGTAAGCTTTCTGTACATCAGCACAAATACCTATTACTGGGGTGAGGTGGACGATACAGTAGGGTACGAAGTCAGGGAAACCACCGGGATGTTGACCATGGCTACAGGCGAGGCTATTCGAAAGATGAACGGTTATTGGATCTGTCTGGATGTTGAAGTTACAAGAAAACGATTTCTGAAAATGGGCGTGGCGCCTAACGATGTGTTGAACCAGAGTAGGCCGAAGACAGTTGCGCAGTGAGGGAATTGAGACCGAGAGGGTGTTTATGAAAGTTGAGGAGGCGAAGATAGGGAGTGAAGAAGTAGAGGTTGATTGCAGGGTTTGGACTATGGCTCGAGAGTGGATTTTGTACTGTAATCTCGGATATGAATTTGTATAGTAGTTTCGGACACATTATTAAGCAATAGAAGCCAGGACTAAGAAGAATCAATGAATGTAATGATGAACGTCTGATCGATGAAGATTGGGAAAGCACATTTGCGTGAGTCAGGTATCTGATATGAAGTTTCCCCACCTGTGTTGTCCTTAGACCTTCAGGCAAGGCAAGACGATCTCGATCGTTGTTTCCTTTGCTGCTGCCAAACGCTCGCTCTATTACAAGCACTGTGCACACTGTCAGCGAAGCAACTGCAAAAGCCAAAGACAAACTGTGTCCTAGATGACAGTCGTAGCCCAGAATGCCGCAAATCAAAACCACCATGCGCCGTGACTCTGGGCCTACTGCCGTCCCCAAAGTCCACATTCAACAGCGGGCTCAAGTCGACACACAACCTGTTGCTAACCAACGAACGAACACACAACAAACCTCCGCCCCAAAGCCCTCATCAGGTCCCTCCATGCCAGTCCCCAAGCCCCACATTCACCCATACCTCGATCTCAACACCAAACATACGCATAAAACTCGAAAGCTTCGTCAGCCATACCCAAAACCTCAAGCCGCAGCCAGTGAGTTATACTACTACGTCCACGAAGTGGACGGCACCCACACATGGAGAACAGAAAGACAGCTTAAGACGATGTCCGAGGAAGGCTCGAGAGGCACGTGGTGTAACGACCAGGACAGTGGGTTTTTGTTTTTCTGGAGGACTCGTTGAGAAAAGGACGGGGAAGAGGGTTGGGTATTGAGGAGTGGAAATATGGTTGGTGGAGTTGCCGATCGGTATTGAGAAGGGAGAATGTCTTTTGTGGGGAAGGAGAGGATAGCTTGGACATGGTTATTGGAACGGTAACCTGTCTGTGCTCTTGAAATGCGTGCAAGGTGTATTGTAGCAGAAGATGATACATAGTAGAACAGAAGATGCTGCTGGAGTCTATAACAGGTCTCCGTTACATCACCGTTACCTCGCCGTCGTACTCTGTCAGGGTGCTGTAGACCTTCCAATCTTCAATGTGAAAGATTGGAAAAGCCTTCAAGAGCCGTTAGGACCAACGGCATGTGTACAGGCGCTAGAAATGCATATGTTTCCTCAATATACTGTCAACCCGACCTGTAGGAATGAAACTAGGATGGTCTGTTGCGCTGGAAGATTTAGACAGACAGACAGGGTCACGTGTCTACGCGCTTTCGACGCGAGTGCCTCACCTCGCGTTGTCTTGTTTTCCCAAGTTTCCCGACTCCAACTCCACCAAGGCCTTACACAATGTACGACGTTGGGGCTGCTGCGGATCTCGATGAAGGCCTCTTAGAATACACGAATTGTCCCAAAAACTTACAACTCTACCTTGGGACAACAAGTTATTCAAGAGAGTATTGATAGAGGCCACGAAAGCCATACAAATCGAGGATGCGAGGAAAGACCCTACTGCAGCAGGTACTCAAAGAACTCTACCCTATCTCAAGACATCAAGTAGCATCTTACTGCTCAGATCTGTTGACTTCGCCTAGGCCATGCTTATTCTTTAGAGCGGCGTTGCGCCAACTGCGATAAAGAAGAGAAGCATCTTGCGAATCCCCTAAAAACATGCACCGGCTGTCGAAACGTCAGCTATTGCACACAAGAGTGTCAAAGAAAGGATCGGAGGATGCATAAGTTGGTTTGTGGGGACAAAGCTGGGATCCCTCACCTGCTAAACAAGCAGTACCATCAACGGTGTGAGAAGAATCCCTTTCATCCAGCACCAGTTTCATCCTCCATACCGCCAGCCCATGATCCGCCATTGCCCGAACCAGACTTGAATGATTTCCTCAACTGGAACTTCCCACACAACATGCCGGAAAAAGAGGCTTTCACCTTCCTCATCGACAGCTTCCGTCTCCGTCAGGAAGACGAGTACCAACGCACCGGCGAAGTTGAGTGCGACAGCGTCTACGATGGGGCTGAAACCTCCCTCGCAGGGTTCCTGGACTTCCTGAACCTTGCGCAAACACGAGTGGGTGTGCTGCCCCCTTGGTGGAACAAAGAAAAACGGGTTGCATGTGTGCAGCTAGGGTGTAAGAAAGGTGGCTGGGAGTATCTCGGCCGTGCTATTGAGAGCAGCGATATTTTAGAGCATTACGGCAGTATAGTGACATCGTTAAACTTGAGGGTACTGGCGGAGAAAATATATGAAAGAGGTGTGGCGGACGATATATTTGATAGTGGTAAGTACGGTAAAGCACCGTGGGAAGAGTGAGGGTGCTCTCAAGGTGGACTTACTTCCAGTCATCCGTGGGAATGACGGCGGCATTTTCTTTGTCTAACATCCAGGATCTATCCAACACTGAATGAAAGCTTTGTCAATGTACTCCCGATTTGCACGTTATACAGACATAATGGCATTGTGTATATCAACAAAGAGCTCCGATTCTGTGTTTAAAGATACCTAAAGATTTTGCCGTTCTTGATACCGAGATTCTCATTTTCTTCATCTTGCGAAATCCGAACGTCGCTTTCGCTGAAAAAGACTCTACAACGAAACAAGCATCAGTCACCCACCGTATTTTGCAAACCAACATACCACCTCAGTCTCAAGAACAACGGATAAGCCAAAATGTCAGCAGTCGTTCAAGTTCAAACTCCCACAGCCATGGCGAAAGAATCACCACCATCAGATCTCAAAACCCTCGCCTCCCTCCTAATCACCACCACCCCTGCCTTCTTTGGTCCCTGCACTGCCACCGTCTGCCCCATACCCACCCCCCACGCCGCAGGCTTCTACCTTCACAACGGCCAAATGCCCCCACAACCCCAATACACCTACCCTTTTGCCACCAGCAATCCCCCGCCCGCGATCCACGCTACCTATGCCCGGGTAATGGCGAAGTCTGGCTCTGCTGAGGAGCTCCTGAAAGATCAGTTGGCTGTGGCGGCGTTTTTGAAGTTGCATGCCAGTCATGCGTTCGTGCGGCGGGAGGATGGTACGTGGGAGGTGAGGGATGAGGGGGTTGCTGAGATGAGGCATGAAGTGGGCGAGGGAAGGGATGGAGAGGGGGGATGGAGTTCTTCCGAGGATGAAACCTGTACCGAGACGGATGCGACGAGTGTCTCTGAGGGCGACCTTTCCGAGGACGAACTTTCCGAGGGCGAAATACGCTCTTCCGGCGACGAAAGCGAAACCCATGGACACTTTTTAGCTGCATTCCCTCCATCTAAGTAGGTCCATAACTTTAAGCCATGTACTCTAAAGTAAAAAGAGACAGAACTCAAGCGTTTACGTTTCCTCACCATTTCCTCACCTAATCCTTCGCTTGTGAACGCAGCAGTCAGAGTGCCTTCCTTAACCCCCCATTGCGCTTCTTCAGGGAACCCTCCCGGTACTGTAGAGCACGTGCACCTCTATACAACATGATATCCCACGAAGTTAAAAAAGAAAGGTTACTCAACGGTGGGACAGATGCTCACATACCCATTTGCCTTGAGACGTGAAAGACAACTAATAAAATTACAAAAGAAAGTAGGAGTATGTCAGCTTTATATTTGGCTTCGTGATGGCCGTTAGCTGGGAATTGCTTTTGGGGGGTGTTTCATCCATGGTAGATAGCTCTTTTCGGAAACCGTGGGCGGTGTACGAACGTCGCAAAACACATTGTTCATCCAGTCTTTTTGAACTACTCGGCTTTTTTAAAACTCCTCAAGATTACTTTCTCGATAAGATGTATATTTTGAAACTCACCATAAACAGATACGATTCTTGGAGCTCTGTAGCGAATGCTCCTTTCCGACTGACCTCCTCTTGAGTTCTGTACCTAATTAATATTATATCAGTCTACCCCGTTCTAAGTCCACAGAAGGGAAAGCCATCCATCCTGTTTGGGAAGGATAGGAACGATGGAGTATTTGGCACCTATGGTGATCAACGAGTCATCATGGTATGCCCTCTGCGACGCTCTCGCTGGCTCCTATTACAATACTGACTTTCACACTGTTCCATAATTCGAGGTGGGGAACAAAAGAGATCATGCATCTGCGGGATGAAGATGCTCACTGTGGACTTGCCAAGCTTTCCTGGCTCATGATCGGAACAAGCCCTTTGTTCGAGAATTCTCCCTTTTCATGATGCGTACTTTGTTCCACATGCTCGTTGTCCCGGTTTTTCAGCCAGGGCGCGACTGTCCCTAAAATTCAGCTTCAACCTCTCACATTCAAACTCTTTTCTTTGCTCATCCATCTCCAAGCGACAAACACTACACATTCAAACCAAACCGAAGTAAGAATGGCCGAGAACAAGCGAAACCTCAGAACCCTCGCCGGCTCACAATTCGTGGCCGAGCTTCCCTTGATCCCTCAAAGCGAGCTTTCAAACAACTCCCTTGGCCTAGAGTGCCTCCTGTGTCAGGGAAAATACGATGCCAATACCAAAAACGCACTTCGTTTGCCTTGTGGGGATAGCTTCCATAAAGACTGTGTTCTTCTGTGGCTATCGGAGGATGAACGCAACCAGAACACCTGTCCGCATTGCCGTGAAGTCTTGTTCAACAAGCTAGCCACAATGTTTGGCTCCGAATACGTGGCTGAAGTTCCCACCATCGTTCCCGGAGCGATACCGGATGGCTTCTACGACAAAGCGTGCGCCATCTGCCGGATCGACTTTGAAGCAGATACTGAAGATGCTGTCCAGATACCAAGCTGTCTTCATAATTTTGACCGGACCTGCCTCGAATATTGGCTTTCTGAGTTTGAGTCGGCCCAAAACACGTGTCCGATTTGTCGTCATCGCCTGTTCGTAGAGGACGACAACAACAACAAGGAGCGCCCTGAAATCGCTGACCCGGTGCACAGCTTGCCGCCCGGAGGACCTCAGGGCCTAGTCATCCATCCACGCCTTCAGCCCCAGCCCAGGCCGGAGATTGTAGCGCACAGTCGAGCAATATTTTATTCGCGTACCTCGCAGGTTAATATCAACGACCGACCTCGTCGAATTCCAGTATCTCGTCGAAATCGCATCGATCCGCAGGCTCAGCGCCAGCTATTTCAGAACGCTCTCGACGACTTACAAGCGCGTCGCCAAAAGGAACTTGATGAAATATTCATGGGGCGGTGGTTCGAAAAAAATTTCCGACTTGGCGTAAAGAAGGACGTTCATCTATACGACCGCTGTAATCGGAACTTGCTCCCAGCGAGGAAAAACCTACAAGCCACGCTGCTGACGAAGGAAGAAGAGCTGGCACTTTTTGCAGCGCTCCGTAGTCATTCCTCGACGTTTGTGCTTAAATTTGACGCAGATATCCGCGTAATGTGGCTTGTTTACTGTGGCAGCACCGAACCGTACGAACTGCGAAATATCAGCGGAAATTGGACAGCAGACAACAACGATTGGATGCTGGAAGGATGGCATCGTAAATGGGGAGACTTTGATGCCATTTTGGGCAGGTGGCTGCGTCGCGGAATCGAGGAATGGCATCAGATGAGAATAAAGAAGGGATGAGAGCGTTATGATTTGGGACGCTGACGCTCAGCGAGTAAACAAATAGAATGCAAGTATTATACAATTCGGGGACACTAAAGTGCCCAGAGGTTGCCAGAAACGAAATAAGACTGGATATTAACGTGGTGATTTGGGGTTTTCAACAAGAAACCTTAAGGACTATATATTTGAGAAACACTACACTGCTTGGAGATTGACCTGCGGTCTGAAATAGGTCTTATATCCCATTCAAGAACCGGGAGCAACTCTTCGACTTTAGAAGTGACTGACTGCACAGCATTGCTGCACTTGGATATTAGAAAAGATTTTCGAGTGCTTTGTAGACATCTCGATCGCAGATGCTGAATGCTACCATCCTTGTCCGAAGAGCCTTAGTGTTAGTTCTTGTAAAGCTAATCATCATAATAGAGTCATAGCAAATAGAACAAAAGCGACCTTTTGTTGTAGTCCTCATTGTTCAACATAGCGCGTGGCTGTCATTTGGCACACAACAAAGCCATTGTCGATTCCCAAGGGCTTCTTAAAAGAGATGAAGTTGCTCAAATTCCCGTTCTCTTCGTGCTCTATCTCACCTGTATTTTCCTGACCATCGGCACAACTCCGAACAACACGAGCCAAGAATTTAGAAACAGATTAACACGGAGATACCCCAGTCAGAAGATAGACGAGACGGTGAACAACATGGCAGGAACAGATGACGAGCAAGCGAGACCAGGTCAATTTGGCGACTATGGAGAACGCTTGCGGCGGTCGCAGCGTTTGCAAGACAACACGCCAGTACCTTACAATCGGCGCCTTAGCCGAAGTCGATCGCTCCCACTCAACCAGTACGAGTACATGGAACATCCGCAACAGACTCCCACCACTTCATCCGACCCTCTTGCCCGGGAAGCTAGGAGGACAGACCTTGCCAGCAGTGACACGCCAGTAGAAGACGTTAGGGCTTCCATCGTCGACAGCTCACTAGTCATAGTACATGGCTCTCAATATGTAGCTGCACTGCCAACTGTTTCTCTAACAGAATTAGGCGACGATGAAGCTGACCGGCAGTGCGTCGTATGTAGAAATACATACGGTGCAGATCCGGTTATTCTACCCTGCAAACACGTTTTCGATAAGGAATGTTTGCTCTCCTGGCTATCCGAAGACGAGGCACACCAAAACACTTGCCCCATGTGCCGGCGGCAGCTTTTTCGAAAGCTGAACCTGGGCAACGGCGGCATTGACGTATATACTGAAGTACTCTTTGACCCTCTAGTATTGCACGACGGATTCGAGTACATTCGAGGACCTGGGCGGCCAAGTTTCGGCCGACTTCGCGCGTACGTCGCCCTCCGGCGGCGTAGAGGTGCCCTGGATGATCGTTTTCAATATGAGGACCTGAGGAACGGCGGGGCAAACCTGCCAGCCCTTGCCCCAAGACAAGTCATACTGAACATTCAGCAAGATCATCTTCTGTTTCAGGAGCTACAGAGTCAAGGAGCCTTTACGCTGCCCGGAATGGATCTCCAATTTCGAGCAGGTCATACTGGCATAACAGATGAAGATATTTATGAGATCCTGCGGGATACTGGGGCCGATTGGTGTACCGAACAGGGCAGATGGCGTCTGAACGGACGTCCTCAGAGATTTGGTGAGGAGTCGGCGGAGGAGCGCCAGGGGCAGGAGGCACAGACATCTTCAAACTTGCAAAACCTTGCAGGTGTCGTAAGGAGGGCATGGAACAGCTTGCAGGTGACATAAAGATAGACGGTCTTGGTGCGACACCAAATCCACAAGTAGCGTAATGCTTTTGATTTTGGGAGCACAGGAATTTTGTATAAAGCATAAAATAGACAGCTAGTGGAATCGAGACTTTGACATACTCATCATACTGATGCTTGCAAAAGAAGATTTTCGAGTGAACCTACCGATGTGTGATAATACCAGTAAAACACTCCTTGGTTGACAGTTGTTAAGATAGCGAGTCCTCGTGGCAACTTTGCGAGTAGTGACAATTGAAGGCACCTGGCAATTATACGTACATTACCTATCTGATCTGCACCTGTTGAGGCTCACCAGATCTGCGAGCGAGGTGTGCGCAGGCGCGAATCCAAATTCCCGACCCAAGAGACCCCTGACACGAGTCAAAGAAGTCGTCGGGAAAGCCACGGCCAGATCGGGTTGATGGCGTGGGAGTCTATCATGTTTTATCGTTCGGTGGGTGTAAAGGGGCAGCTGAAAATGGTAAAATTACGGTGGATACTGTAGCATTTTAAGGTTATTGATCGATTGATATCTGGGAATTCGTCGGGAGAACGACATGTGGTGAGCTGGTTGGCCATTCTGGGCCTTGCCCTCGTAGACTCTTTGAGAGACAGCTTAAGAATCCTGCCGAGCAACACTTGGGTAGTGGAGATGAGAGGATTCCTCTTGTAGACATAGCTCGTGTTCCTCAGCTGTACCCTAAACCATTTTGCATCACGGTAACAAGTCTTGCTAGAATAGATTGATTGATTGACTGATAGATAGATAGATTGATTGATTGACTTTGATAAGCGCACGTTCTCGAACCCAACTCCTTTTGCGGGTGTGCCTTTCCCAATACGATCATAGTGCGCCTCAACCGAAAACTGGTTGCCCTGAGAATCATAAATTTTGTTTCTCAAGCTTCTGATAAAAAGCCCCAATTCCTCCTCAATCAACAACTCTTTCTGTTATACAAATTTCCCTTCCGTTTGTGCGTATAGAAAACTGTGCGTTGTTGATTGCCCGCCTGGATCCACGGGTTTCACATACTGTAAGTGTGACAACTTCCCCTCCTTTTCAATCGCTCTGCGAGCGCTGCGGAGCCCAATCAAGCCTTGAAGGGGAAGCTGTGTCATACACTGTCAATGCTACAGATTGCAATTGAAGGAACCAGTGAGCACTGGCGAACTTCCCGATCTTGCGTCCAGGCTACGGTTCCCTTGCTCTCTACCCATTGACGCCCCGTTGCTCTGCTTGGGGCTACCTCAATCTGCCCAAGGGATTAATCGAGGAAGCTGATGCTAATTGTGCCTAAGGAATTGCAGACAAAATCTTCTGATACCATCAAATCCTCCCCCACAATGGCAAGCGCACTGCCTGCCCACCTAAAACCGGCCGCCATGAGCAACGGGGATGGCGAAGGGGCTTTCGCGAGAAAGCACCATGGGAAGTCACAATCGCACGTGGTAAGTTGAGACATGCTTTCTCTATGCAGTAGAGTGCGCGGACTGGAATGCTCCACGCAAAAGACCCTCGGTGAACTTTGAGGCTGTACAAGCTTTGGGGGTCACGAGCCTGATACAAGTGGTTTTTCTCGTTGCTGTGTGAATTATCGCTCCTTCCTGATACTTTGACTCTTCCCCTTAACACTTCTACCGCCCATGGGCTGAGTTTTACTACCCTGTCACACACATTTACCGACAACTTACCTTACTCACCACACATATTCTATCGCTTGCGCCACCTTAAATCCCAGAACTCATCTTGACTATCCACCGATTTATATTCTCAGAGCAAGCCACAGACACTGCAATTCCTGCCGATATGAAGAGCCCACAGCTAATCAGGCCCCGTGCCGACTCAAAGGCTTTCGAAAACACCTCCACATCCGTCGCAGCCGGCCAGATGCGCAACGCTTTGAACGCTCTTGCGGACACATGCACAGACGAAGATACAAAGGCGCGGTTCGAGACGGAGATGGACAATTTCTTTGGCCTGTTCCGCCGATACCTCAACGACAAAGCCAAGGGCAATGTTTTGTCGTGGGATCGTATCAATCCCCCACACCCAGAACAAGTTGTTGATTACAACGACCTCGCCAACTCCGATTCGGTTGACTTTCTTAACAAATTGGCTGTCATCAAGCTCAACGGTGGTCTCGGTACCTCGATGGGTTGCGTTGGCCCTAAGTCTGTCATTGAGGTCCGCGATGGCATGTCCTTCCTCGATCTTTCGGTCCGCCAAATCGAATATCTCAATCGCACCTACAATGTCAACGTACCTTTCGTGTTGATGAACTCGTTTAACACCGACGAAGACACCCAAAATATCATCAAGAAGTACGAGGGCCACAACATTGACATCATGACCTTCAACCAGTCTCGCTACCCTCGTATCCTCAAAGACTCCCTTCTCCCAGCACCTAAATCATACAACTCCCAGATCTCGGATTGGTATCCACCCGGACATGGAGACGTTTTCGAATCTCTGTACAATTCCGGCATCCTAGACAAACTTATTGACCGGGGGGTTGAGATCGTCTTTCTCTCCAATGCCGACAACCTGGGCGCAGTGGTGGACCTACGTATACTACAGCATATGGTTCAGACTGACGCGGAGTACATAATGGAGTTAACCGACAAAACCAAGGCCGATGTCAAGGGTGGTACGATTATCGACTACGAAGGCTCCGTTCGTCTTCTTGAAATCGCTCAGGTACCAAAAGAGCACACGAACGAATTCAAGTCGATCAAAAAGTTCAAGTACTTCAACACTAACAACATCTGGCTTAACCTAAAAGCGATCAAAAGGGTTGTGGAAGACAATGAGCTTGCGATGGAGATAATCCCGAACAGCAAGTCGATCCCGGCCGACAAGAAAGGAGAATCGGACGTCTCCATCATCCAGCTCGAGACCGCTGTTGGTGCGGCGATCCGCCACTTCAAAAACGCACACGGAGTCAACGTCCCCCGCAGACGCTTCTTGCCTGTCAAGACGTGCTCCGACCTTATGCTGGTCAAATCAGACCTTTACAGTCTGCAGCACGGTCAGCTCGTGATGCACCAAGACCGGTTCGGCCCCGCGCCCTTGATCAAGCTCGGCAACGACTTCAAAAAGGTCAGCGACTTCCAGAAGCGTATTGCCAGCATCCCGAAGATCCTCGAGCTGGACCACTTGACCATCACCGGAGCCGTCAATCTCGGACGGGGTGTGGTGATGAAGGGGACCGTCATCATTGTGGCTACGGAGGGAAGCACCATCGATGTTCCTCCCGGGTCCGTGTTGGAGAATGTGGTTGTGCAAGGGAGTTTGAGGCTGCTGGAGCATTGAGCAACGCTTGCTGCTTATATGTAAAGATAGACTTTGCGGTGAATGCGCTGCCTGGCTTTTTGTAATGCACTTCTTTTCGGGCAGGAAAGTCAGGTTGGATGAGTTCGCAAATGATGGGTTCAGCGTGGTGCGTCTTTGTATGACCGGTTTCGATAACACGTACACATAGATGCCTTACTTAATACCAATTAGCTACTTGAAGGCATCTTTTTGGTCTTTTCTGGCACCGTTGGCCACATAACTTGTCAATCCCTAATAACGAGCTGTCAGCCCTATGGAATACTAGATTGGTCCGGCTGTTGGGCCGACCACTCCGCAGGCTAGGGGCTTTCCCGAGAAACATGCGCGAACGGGACCTCGCATGGCGATGGCAATTGGCGATAGGAAAAGCTTGGTATGAAAACAAGCTTTGTTTCCGGTGCGAAACTAGCGTCAGGGCGACCTGCTGAAGCTCGAGTTTATCACTGTTCATCAATAGCCTTAAATTCTATTAACCCCCACACACCTATTCATCCACCACCTTATGATGACCTCATGAAAATTATGAGATATACTATGGTGGGGTTTTTTCGGAATCTTCTACTTGGAGGTTGATGTATCTTTCTGGTGGTGGGTGGTTGGTCAGATTTGGTCTGCGACGACAATTTGATCCCGACACTCGGACTAGGGTGATGCCTCGATCGAATATATTGCTGAGAGTGTAGGTAACCATTGATTGCCATGATTTAGACGCTAGTCCTTATATATACAAACGACACACTTGAGATTCGTAGAGGTTGCAAGTCTTCCTGGATGGAGAGGTAGGGAGTAGAGGGTGGAGGAAGAGACGTCTCTAGAATCCTCGAACGTTTGGATAAAGTTGTGCCCAGAATAAAGGATACAGACATTTTGCGATGGCGCAGGCCCTGGAGACAGAGATCAAGTAGCCACTGAGGACGAACCATTCTATAGGCCCAGGGATAGAGACGGCCATGATTTGCTGGGCTAAGGTGGCTTGTTAGCGATGCCAGGCAGATATTCACGAGTGAGACATACACAGAGCGTAAAAGGCGTAACTGTCGACGTTCTTCTTCGCGTCAACAATCGGCAGGCCCTTAACCTCGTCCCAGCCGACGGGTGTATTGACGGCGTGGTCAACTGTGAAATTATCAGTCGTTGAAAGAACAACAACAGCTTCGTGACAGTCACTGACAGGCAAATTTATCTTGACCTAAAGACAGAAGCGCACGAAGTAAGACGAATGAGAGACAAGTTGCATATGCGACGTTGTCAATCCGTTTCATTTCATGAAATCCATCCCGGCCGGGCAAGGCCTTTACGGCTGCAACCGTAGGCTGACTCTCTGTTGCATCTGGTGAATTACCCCTGGTCAAGGCTGGATCGCAGAGCACAAGGTACTTCATCCGGCGAGTGCTGTGATATACGCCGGGCATTAACGGGCTGGTCAGTGTCATAGACACGGCGTCTCCACACATCCTTGGATTGAGACCACCTTCATGACGCGAAGCTTCAACTACAACACCTGTGTGCGTATTTATCCAAGCATAGGGTGATTTTCTAGGTATGGGGACGAAGATTGCATCGCCACAGTACACATTAATATGATCCGGATGAGGCATGTCGATCAAACCCCACTTTACGGAATTGGCAGTCTCTCGGTATCTCGCTGATTTGAACCGCAATGTCAGTCGATCCATCAGAGCATTCGGTTACTGACCTGCGATGTGTTCTTGATCCCCATGACTAGCATGTTCAAAGAGCTGCGACCTCGAATTCTCCGGAATCCCGACGACATTATCCAAGACTGTGGAAGAAGCGAGAAGCATCATGCTGTGTGCCTCTTGCATTGCAGCTGTTATCATGTCGGTTCTGTTCACGGACATGAATCTCAGCGATTGGTCATAATAATGTCTGCATGATGCGTCGATGAGATAGGCTCCGACCTGAGCGAAGAGTCCGCAAAGAAACAGACTTGTGTAGAAGACTGGAGTGAATGAAATCATGGCCGGATGAGAAACAAAAAAAGCAACGACAGATTACAGCCAGCGAATCTTGGAAGAGAAGAATATGGAAATGAGCCTCCATCAATGAAACACTACTAACATGACAAGGCACTCATTCCCTCCTCGCTAAATATTAATACCCCGTAATCATTGAGCTACAAGCCAGAAACTGCCCTGAGCTTTAACAAGAGAGATGATAGGGTGGGATATTCATCCCGCTGCTCCCTTGGACACAAGTACCAAGACTATCAATGCAGGTACACGGATAAGACATCAAGATCAATTCGCACAAGGTACTTCTTCGGCGGCAGTAAGTTATAGGGTTGCTGTCACCAATACATAACATCTACGCAACCGTGGATTATCCGCTCCAATCATTGTTACCCAACAGTGAAAGGGATCTTCATAATGACAGAGGCGGTTAGAGTGAATCTCGACTTTAAGCTTTGCTCTCATCAAACTGGTGACGATCAAAGGGGAGGTGGAGGAAGATGACGAGAGGTAGGTGAGGCCATAGAGAGAGGTAGCACATTGAAGCCGTCGATATGAGTGTCCGGACGATGGTCCCTTGTTTGCACGTCACGTTTCGCGAATTCTGAGGTAGTCTCATCGATGAGCTTCTGTCATTCTTCTTCTGCTGTAGGAAAGGTGGAAGGTTACCTTACTGATCACGCATTAGTACTGATTAGGCTATAGTATGCTTTAGCCTTTTATGTACTAGCGCTCGGGATATGATGCACAGCTTGCAGTTTGCGTGAAATGGGGGCAAATACGCAGTAATAACGAGTAAGTAGCTGCTGCCATGCTCTCTTAGTGAAGGACTGCTGGACGTTGGACCTTCATACAACTACATCAGGGGCTGAGGGCCATTGACTCTCTTGCCACAGCCACAAGACTTCATCTTCTGGATGAGCCAGGCGCTCTCGGAACTTGATTAGATACTATCTAGGATGCTACGGCTGTAGGGATAGTATCGAGCTCCAATGCTCCTTGAATTGCGCAATTGGCTTTCGCTAGCCCCTTCTCTCATCGCACTGGTGTTGCAGTGCGCTCCGGTATGTGGAGATGCAGACTTTGAGAGTGTGAGGGTCTTGATGAAAGAAGATTCGAGTGGAAGAGCTGGAGATCCTCCGGGCAAGTACTGGCGTCAGTACCAACACTTCTTTTTTCTCAAGGACTCACATCATTAACGGGTTATTAGATGAATCAACGTGAGTCCTAGCACTTGATATCGACAACGGAGTTGACGCTGAAATACTTGTTGCAGCTTTCACCCGCACTATGATGGTCGGTCAGTTCAGCATTTCCGTCGTTCGGAAGACTTAGACTCAATGTTCATTACAGATTTACCGACCATGAACTGCCATACGAGGAACTTAGGACGAATCTTACAATGCTCATGCAATCATATCTCTCAACAATGATAGATCTTGGGGCCGAAACGTGGATAATGCACGGGACGCTGATGGGTTGGTGGTGGAACCGAAAAGTAAGCCGGTAATCATTAGGAACAACTTCGCCTTTACTGAGAATACCCAGATACTACCATGGGACTCCGACATCGATGTTCAGGTTTCGGAATCGACAATCCATTTTCTTGCTAGCTACTACAACATGACTATCCACAAGTATGTTACGCCTGAGGTGCCACAGGGAAGGAAGTACATGATAGAGATAAACCCAAACTACATCAACGGTTCAACGGCAGATCGCTTGAACATGATCGATGGCCGGTGGATTGATACAATAACGGGGGTATTCATTGATGTTACGACTGTCAGGCCGAAGAAAGGCGACCCAGGTTTACTGGCTTGCAAGGACAAGCACCATTATGAGGTGCGTATTCTATGACTCGCACAGATAAGGTGCAACACAGATCACTGAACTCATAGTCATCTAGACCAACGACGTCTTTCCCTTGCGAGATAGCATATTCGAGGATCGGCCAGTGAAGATACCTTACAACTATGCATGGTTACTGGAAGAAGAATACGGGAGAGCGGCACTCGTAAGGACAAAACACCAAGGGTCAGTAGCTGGCTCACCTGGTCTTCGTGGAACGCGCTAAATAATTACAGTCACCAATTCAATACCACCACCATGGAGTGGGAGCGTCTTAAGTAAGTAGACTGGTCCTATGACACACCCGCGACCCATTCCTCTCACCATACCGTAGCAGAGTTATTCTTGGTCAACAACAGAAGGCTGACGTGTATTTGTGTGACTAGAAAACCCCCTCGATACCAAGCCTTCCGTCCTGGCCCCAAAGAGATACCTGCAAAGCTGGCGAGACGCTTTTGATCCACAGCCAGCCATCTTACCTCACCTTCCACCATCAAACCAATCTCAGTAATTCTCGGACTCAATCATTGCACATTGCACGGCGTGGATCTTGGAAGCTGCATTGTCAAGGGCGTTGGCCATTCGTCTCTGGACGTACGCCTCTAGTATTTATATCTCAGGCATTTTGCCGCGTACACTTGGTCACAGGGGCTTGCGGCTGGAGCGAGACATTAAAGTAGGATAAATAAAGAGGAAGTACTACGTACTATCAAAGCTGCCATGGACATCGCGTTTGTGACGAACCGCTTTCATTACATATGGTGCTACAGCCTACGAACTTGTTCTTCGACTCAAGTTACGTTACTCAATGGTGTGGGTGCGTGTGTGCGCCTGCAGTTTGTAACTCCGTACCATAGTAGTCTGTATTTCAACACACGCATAAGGGTGGGCATACACATTATCGTTGTAGATATAGTCAAACAGCACCTCCCCTGCCGCCGCTTAGAAGGCCTCGTGCTCCACAGATCTACGGATATCATTGGCTCCAAAAGCTTCCAATATTCTACAACACTGTCGACGAACCCAACATATCTCACTAACGTTGTCCGGAAAGGAGTGGAAGAAGTCCTATGATTTGAACTGCAATCCGAGTCCTTCAAGTTAGACACCAGCATAGAAGGACAAGCCCGCGCGAAGTCCCGCTTGTTCACGCCGATTCTTCGAACAATGTCACAGCTCAACGACGATTACTCAACAAGCCCCAACGATGCCACTTTCGCAGCACCGCTCACATACCTTCCCAAAATCAATGCCAATGGTCTTTCTCCTACGGCACCGACAACCTACCACAGCAGTACCTCTCCGCTAGCAAACGGTGTCTCATCATCGCCACTGAACTCAAGATCTTGTACTACGTGCAGGAAGAGAAAGGTTCGATGTGACAAGAGGCATCCCTGCTCGAACTGTAGTAAGGCGGGCGTGGAGTGTATATTCCCAGGTCCAGGCAGAGCCCCTCGACGCAGCAGAAAACCGCCGGACGCAGAGCTGCTTGCAAGACTTCGGAGGCTAGAGGGCGTGGTTCAGAATTTGGGAAAAGGGATTGATGAGGAAGGGGAGGTGATCGAGATCGCGCAGCCGTCAGAGGAACCTACCAAGCCTGCGGTCGACGAAGCTAAATCGAACACTCTGAAGAATTGTGGGCTGTTTCGTTCTGTTCCAGGCCCAGAGAATACGGACCATGGTGGCATGGTTAAGGAGTTCGGACGGCTGGTTGTGGATGAGGGGAGAAGTCGGTACGTGAGCAATAAGTTTTGGAATAGCTTGAGCGAGGAGGTGAGTTGTACATTTAGTGTATGCTATGTCGTTCCACACTGTTATCTGCGGACACTCCTAGGAAGTTGGGCAGCAACAGGACCAGTCTTGAGACGAGTCTTATCGGTTTGAAGGATAACAGAAAAATATCTCATGGGCTTTTCTGTAACATTCATAGCTATAACCCCGATCTAAAGCCAAAGAAAACCTGCTGACAAGACTAATGTGGACAGGTTGCCGAAATGCGTGACATCCTTGACGATCCTACTGATGATGAAGATGACTACCCTTCGCCCGCCTCAACCTCCACGGCATCGACGAATACTCAGGGATTCATCTTTAGCTTCAACTCATCAGCTCGTTCACTTCGCGAATTTCACCCCTCGTTGGAACAAATACCTATGTATTGGGAGATCTACAAGGAAAACGTTGATCCCTTAATTAAGATTTTCCACAGGCCTTGTGCTGAGGAGACAATCCTCGAAGCCTCCCAGAATCTGGATCATGTCAGCAAGCCGCTGGAAGTTATGATGTTTGCCATTTATTTTGCGGTGGTGACCTCGTTATCGGCGGAAGAATGCATGACCCTTTTCGCTTTTGAAAAGCAAGCTGGCCTGAAGAAGTATCGATTTGCTTTTGAGCAAGCACTAGCCCGAGCTAGCTTCTTGAGCACCCAAGAACTAGTGGTCCTACAATCGTTTGCCCTTTTCCTGAACTGCGTTCGCCGCTACGATGACAGCCGCTATGTTTGGACCCTCACAGGGCTTCTCATTCGCCTTGCTCAAGCGCTGGGCATTCATCGTGATGGGGCGAAATTTGGTATCTCACCCTTCCAAACAGAAATGCGCAGACGACTGTGGTGGCAGATTTGCACACTCGATGTGCGCGCGGCTGAAGACCACGGTTCAGACCCTTCCATCAGCGAAGAGACATTTGATACCCGCCTTCCTCTGAATATTAACGACGAGGATATTGGTTCCAGTTCGAAAGAAACTCCGAAGGAACGCGAGGGTTGGTCGGAAATGACATTTGACCTCATCCGCTTCACAGTGAGCACCACGGTGCGACGTTTCAGCTATACGCCAGTAGCTGGCCCATGTCAGAAGCGAAGTGCCGGTCTTACCCTCGAAGATAAGGAGCATCTTATTGAAGAGTTGCATCAGTATCTGGAGAACCACTACTTGAAGTATTGTGATATGAACGTGCCTCTGCATTGGGTCGCTGCGACGGTAGCCAGACTGGTGATGGCGAAAATGTGGCTGATTGTTCACCATCCTCTGAAACGAGAAGATGGCGGTGCAGGCCTGCCGCGGGAAACTCAAGACCGGCTATTCATGACTTCTGTCGAAGTTGTCAAATTCTCTCGTTTGCTGGAAACCGAGAAGAGTACGCTCAAGTGGGGATGGCTTTTCCGAACTTACGTCCAGTGGCATGCGGTAGCATTTATCCTTTCCCAGCTCTGCACTCGCACCAAAGGTCCTGAAGCTGAGCATGGCTGGGAGGTCATTGAGAGCGTCTTTGATGAGTGGAGTGATCTTATGCTGGCCAGTAAGAGAGGGATGCTATGGAAGCCATTGCGAAAACTCAAGGCAAGAGCTCGAGCTGCTAGGGACAAAGAGCTAGAGAAAGAAGCACAATACCCACTAGACGGTTCCCTTGGGCCTTTAAACCCGTCGATGAACGCCGCTATGGAGCCCATGGGGATCTCGGATTTATCTATCGATTTCCTCAATATCACACCATCTTCAATACTTGTGGATACCAGCATCCAACAGCCTCTGCCTGGCCCTAACGGATCACAGCCATTCATACCGATGCAGCAAGTGCAATGCACCGATTCTATGAACCAGTGGATTTACGATGATTTGGCTTTTCCACCGGATGTTCTCAACGCGGATGAGTCTCTGAATTGGGCGGGGTGGGATGACATGGTTAAGAACTTTGATATGGAGGTCGAAGATGGCCAGGGAATCGTTAGGGGCCCGGGGCCCAATGGTATGACAAATTGGTGGTAAATGGTTTAGGACGTGACACTATACGCACATATATGGAGCTTACGATGGTAGGAGAGCATGATTTTAGATACCATTGGCGCATGTCCTTTGCATTTATGAGTCTCTCCTCAATCAACCAAGGGAAGGTTGAGATACCTCCCACTTGATATTGTTATATATAAACGGCCGAACATAACGCAAATATTCTACATAACAAACGTATATAACCTCAGTAACTATGGATAATAATGCTTCGAATCTGGTGCTTTACCGTTACTATTTCATGATAGTCGAGCTTCACCAGCTGCCGATTATTCAGGCTAGCGCTTCGCGGGCCGCTTCTGCACAATGAACGACCCGGAGCCATTTGGCTTGTACAGTACAACTGTTACTTTGTCAGCTTCGAGCTTCAATTCGCAACTCATTATCTTCTGGCACTTCGCAATGGATCTCGCAAGCATCAAGGAGCAGGTCACAAACCTGTCTCTCTACGACCTTAAAGCCGGCGTACGAAAGGTTCAGAATGGTAAAGCAACACAACAACTCAATTGCCTGTTCCTAAGCTAACTGAGGAACATCTAGCTGTAATGAACTACACCGAGATGGAGGCGAAGGTAGACGGGCTTCAGATGAATCTAGGTACTGGACTGACGAATGCCACAAGGTCCGAGAAGCAACCAACAACGAACCATGGGGGGCATCCTCGACACTCATGCAGGAGATTGCCAATGCTACCCACAGCTAGTATGGAAGACCACTATCAATCTACTGGCATTGGCTCACCCGGCTATGTAGTCAATTACTTAGCGAAATAATGCCCATGATCTACAAGCGGTTTACAGAAAAAGCGGCCGAAGAGTGGAGACAGATTTACAAGGTCCGCAAGTATCTTGCTCAGTTTTATATACCTGAAGATTGCTCACAGGACTTGCAGGGTCTGCAACTTCTAGAATTCCTGATCAAGAATGGTTCTGAGCGTGTCATCGACGATGCACGTTCACACCTGTCACTCATAAAAATGCTTCGCCAATTTCACTTTATTGACCAAAATGGCAAGGATCAGGGTGTCAATGTACGGAACCGATCTAAAGAACTCTCAGAGCTTCTAGGCGATGTTGATCGGATCCGAGCTGAACGTAAGAAAGCGAGAAACAACCGCAACAAGTTTGGAGGTGTGGAGGGCGGAGCTATGAGCGGAGGTCTTTCCAGTGGCAGTCGATACGGAGGCTTTGGTAGCGAAGACCAGGGCAGCTACGGAGCCTACAGTGGTGGAGTGTATGGCGATGGCGGTGGTTACGGAGGGAACACATCCGGCTTCCAGGATTCGAGCAGCAGGAGAGATCGATTTGAAGAGTACGATGAGTTCGACGAAGGTGCAGTAGCTTCTTCGGGACGTCGGAAAGCGGACACCTCTTCGACGGCCGTTAAACGAGAACCAAAGAAAGCAGAACCGCCCAAAAAGAAAGAACCAGAAATCGACATTCTTGGGTTTGACGATGACGATATCCCACCCGAAACACCACCAAAACCCTTCACGACCAACGGTAAGAAGGCTGTCTCAAATCCTATGGATGATATACTTGGTGGTGCCTCATCCGGCGGCGCAGACGACGACGAATTTGACGATTTCCAATCCGCAACTCCCACCACACAATCCTCCGCCCCCTCGAAACCCTCAATCTCAAACCTACCGCCCCCACTATCAGCCACATCTCTAGCACAAAGCACCCAATATGCCGCCCCCAAACCCGTTCCTACTTCCCAGGGCGCCAATTTCAATGATCTTGTCGGCTTCAATTCCATTTCCCCAGCCCCAAGCATGAGCAGCACGAAATCTGCTCCACTGCCAGCAAGCACCTTATCCCTCCCGCCTCCGATGACACAACCACAGCCTCAAGCCGCAAGACCAACGAACTATCAACCGGCCCAGCCAAATTACTTCACCTCCGTCCCTATTGCGCCCACACCCGCGTCCCAGCCCTCCTCCATGGGCATGGGTGGACAATCGAAACCTTCTCTACCGTCCAGCACTTCCTTTGGTGGCGGCAAACCCGCTGCAGCGAAGCCGGCAAATGGACAAGATGTGTTCGGGAGCTTGTGGTCACAAGCCAGCGCCGGAGCCGGGATTAAGAAGACGAATACGCCAGGCCAGCATGGCCCGAATTTGGCAAGCATGGCGAAGGAGAAAGCTAGTGCAGGGATTTGGGGAGCTGCTGCGGGTAGTACAAGTCAGGCTCAGCGGCCGGCTCAGGCAACCGGGCAGAATGGTGGGTTGGATGATTTGTTGGGATGAAATGGTAAAATTGGGGATGGATATACGAGCGTGGTGCGCTTTCCTTCGAACGTCCACGCAGAATAAGCGGGTTAATTTTGGAATGATACATGCGCAGAAACGGGCTGGATGCATGCTTGATGTATTGCACTGGCAAATGGAATTTGCAAAGGACTTCTTAAAAGATATAGGGGATCCGTGGATCCGTGGGCTAGCTACCTAAGAGTTGCTTATAGCAATTTTGTGGTGCAGATAGCGCTTTCACGAATGATAAATAGGGGTTTTACGGGAATGGAAATATCAACAAGAGTCCGGTCTGTCTAAATTCCAGTCTTGAAACACTGGTCATCTCAGTATTCTACTGTCGAAGATGGAAGAAGATAGGTATGTATGCTTTGAATATAATTTCTGCAGACCTTACACGCATTTTGTTCTGGATTTTTAAGAACGCTTACTGTGATGCGCTTGGCCCTCGGGTTATGGTAGATGCTGATTGACAGTGATGTTCCAAAAAAGAAAAGAATGCTGCGATTAGAAGACGGGACATCGCTGTCGACTGTCATTACTCTTTGCCCGAATTTTTCGTCGCATGAGGCTCTCTCTTTGGAGGCGTTGGTGAAGAGCAAGAAAGCGTTTTCATGCAAGTAGCAGCAGGAGCTCCGACGCTCTCAAGCTCTAGGATAAGGGCGGGCTGACTGGTAGAAGAGAAGCTCGGCAACGTATTTGGCTGTTCTTGATATTCTTTGAAGGCAGACAGTTTGTGGTTTATACCTGAATCGGTTTTGGAAAGGGGGGGGGGAAAGGGCTGGAAAGCAATACGGTCATTTCAGAGTTGAGAGTCGTTTCGTTTCTCAAGCTTGTTCTACTAATATTTCCCAACGGTTGGAGTAAGCACGGTTAAAGATTATCGACAGTGTATCTTTTCTATAATTGGACGACTGCTATACTCTTGACTATAGCATAAGTAACATTGTTCATGTGACCCTGTCTGCCGTTGTCAGTACGGGGTGGTTCGATGGTGGAGGAACCATGATAGATGGGTAGAAAGGAATGTGTGTAGAGAGGTAGTAAAGGAAGGGTATGAGATATAGGAGCGTATAGCTAGTTGATGTCTGCGGGTTGAAGACAGTATCTGATATGCATGATGATAGCTATATCTTTGGTAGTGGAGAAGAATGTTTTGAGATATGCTGGATGGGGAACAGGGGGGATTTTAGACGTATTTGAGCGTCTGTTGGGTTAATTTCGCCAATGTCCGTGATTAGCGTAGTATCGAAATATACTGGTCCACAAGTTTTGTTCCTTCCCGTTAATTCAGCGTGAGAGAGCAGAAGTCTGGACTTGATATCCCTCAAAGACCGCTTTATGCCGCTAGGTATATATGCTGCATGCGATATATTAGTTTCTCTTTCAACGATTAGGTACCCTCTCGAGAAGCCGGATGCCGGAGTTGTTGACGGCCATGCGGTGGGTGTAGAGACCATATTTAGCAACGAGGCCCAGAACGTTTCCAACTTTGATTCCCTTGGTCATGATGAATCCTTCTCCAGCTTCTCCAACTCCGCCACGACGCCCTCGAACTTCGCCCATCCACCGTCGGGCAGGCCACCTTTCATTGGCAGCCTGGTGCCATCTTGATCCCCCATGCCTAATACGCGGCTAACACCTTCTTTGATACCCACGACGCCGCATCCTACTACTAGTTCTTCGCCTCTGCATACAATTTCCTGTATTCTTCTGGCAGATTCGTAGTCTCCTTTTTTTGCAGCTTTATACAACCTCACAACTACCCTAGGAAATATATTTGCCAAACCATCAATCGTGCCTGCACAGCCAACCGCGAGGGCAGGGAGAAGTTGTTGGCCTAGGCCCGTAAAAACCGCGAAATGCTTGTGGTCGATGGAAGGGGATGAGGCAATCTGGGCGTGTGAAGAGATATCGTTGTGTGAGAGTTTGCAGCCAACGATGTTGCGGTGGGAGGAAAGCGTAGCAAAGGTTGAGGGGCAGATAGATATATTGTTGGAGACGGCGGGGTAGTGGTAGCTTAATGTACGTTGAGTTTTGGTAATCCAACAGACTGTCTTCGGGATCGGAAAGAAATTTTCTTACATCATGATAGGTATGGGAGAGCGGTCAGCGATTGCTGTATACCAGGCTATGAGGCCTTCTTGTGTGACAGCTGGGGCAAAATAGCCTGGCGCGAGGACAAGGCCCCATTGGCAACCACAGTCCTTCGCATCGCGAAGTTGTATGAGGGTGTCTTCGATGCTTTGGGTGGCTGTTCCGGCGATGAGAGGGTAATCATGATGGCCAGCTTTCTCGAGTTCTTGGCGAATATGTTTGAGAAGGGTGATCCGTTCGGCATTGTCGATTGCGACTGCTTCGCCGGTTGAACCGAGGACTACTAGACCGCGGAGACCGCATTTTGCGAGGTGGATGGAGTGTTTTGCTTGAGTTTCGAGATCGAGAGGTGGGACATTAGCGGAGTAATTGGAGGCTGATTTGGGAACGAAGAATGTAACAACTGGGGCGTATACGCCCGAGGGTGGAGGATTTGCCATTGTATATGCCTGGTAGAAAGGGAAGGTGAACGTGAAACTATGAGGGCGTCGTATCCTTTGCATCGTCCTCTATGTAAATGCCATCAGACCTTTAGTGGGGAGATGGACCCTGGAGATGATCAACAGATGCACCGAGATGCCGACCATGACGTGCGTTTCCACTTCTCGCTTTCGGGCAGCCGCCGTAGCTCAGAGCGAGGAAGAAGATACCGCGGAATATGCTAATTAGAAGACCTCCGTAAGAAGTTGCTTTGTTGTTCAAGTTAAGAAGCTCTTTCCATCGTAGTAGGCGGCCAATGAGGCAGATAATTTTGTACCGAGCTGATCAACAAAGTCTGGAAAGGCGCTGCTCATGACTGTAGAAGTGCGGTCGATAGCAGGCTCCTCTATACGGTGCCGACTTTGTTTGAAAAAGCTATAGGTAGCCTAAATGCCCTTGGCAGAGTCACGTAAGGGTCATTGCTAACTCAGTCCTGTTCTGTATCTTGTGTCGAAATACTGACTTTGTAGTTCAGACCTGAGCATGGCTTATGAAGGCCTCGTTGACTCTCACATCCATCTGTATCCGTCATCGGAGATCGGAACACTGGCGTGGTGCAAAGATGAGCACCCTTTGAATGGACAGTATTCAGTTGACGAATACCTCTCAGCACTTGAACATGCACCTAAATTTCGTGGTTTCATTTTCATCGAGACTGACAGAAAGAGCCACTTGAACTCCGACGAGGGATGGGAGCAACCTCTCCGTGAATTGGACTGGATCTCGCGCGTGGCTGCGGGAATACCAAGGTTAGGAGAAGGTCATAACCCGGAACATGCACAGCATTGCCTTGCAATTGTTTTATGGGCTCCGATACCACTCGGTTCGGAAGCTTTGTGTAGATATGCTGAAAAGGTAAAGACGCGAGCTGGTTCTTATAAGGACCTTGTCAAGGGCTTCCGGTATCTCGTCCAGGATAAGCCCAAGGGAACTATGACGCAGCCTAATTTCATTGACTCTCTTCGGTGGCTTGGAGAACACGGTTATACCTTTGATTTGGGCGTCGACCAGAGAAGCAGTGGCGACTGGCAGCTTGATGAGGCAGTGGAAATGATTCGTAAAGCACATGACGGGGTACTAGAGGAGAAGAAGGTCACCGTGATCATTAGTAGAAGATAATCCTCTCTGACCTTGAGTGGGAAGCAATTAATGTTCATCTAGATCACATGTGCAAGCCGAACTTGAGATGTTCGGGCGAATATGACCAACCGATGGGTAGCCCGACCTTCGATCCAAGTTTCCGTACTTGGGAAACGCGGATACGTGAGCTCGCTCTATTTTCGAAGACATATATGAAGATCTCTGGTGGCTTCTCTGAAATACGACCACTTTCCCCTCAGCAAGAACAACTAGACTTCTGGACAAGAGCGGATTTGATGAGACAAACTTACACCTGGATTATGGACTGGCTGGACAGAGTGCTTTCAGATTTCGGAGCAAGTCGCATTATGTTCGGGAGTGATTGGCCCGTGTGCAATATGGGAGGCGGTGGGAACAGCGTTGCGTGGATGAACGTAAGTTTGTTTTCGAAACTAGTTGCTCCTATTCCGAACCCACGGACGGTTTCCTTTCAACAAGGAATTGCTAACTTCGAGATTATCGTAGTGGTGGTGGATAGTAAAGCAATTTGCCGACATAAGACTCGAAGGTAGAGATCGAGATAGTCTTTTTGGAGATAACGCTGCAAGAGCTTACAACATCCGCGCATTGAGCGAGACGGATCCCAGTGCCGTGCTCAAACGGAAGAACTTCGCTTAGGAGACGTAAACAGAAATTTCGGAGGCTAGAAACAAGGCCCATTCAATCCTTTTAAGCACTCTGCGATGTGAGCGCTCGAATTCTGCCAGGCGCTTGAAGACGGAGGAATTGCAACGACGGAAAGCCCCTACGATGTTTGTGATGGGTTCCAATACTCTAGGTGCTCTTAGAGCACAACTTGTCTTTTAGTCTTAAAGGAAGTATCTTATTGGAAGCTGCCTTATACAGCCATTGAACAAGCATGATGTGACTCTTCCACCTAGGAACGGGCCACAGTGATATCCAGGCCGACATCAGAAATCGGAAATCACTGTAAATTTACGAATAGGCCTCCGTCAACGAGCAGCTGTGCTCCGGTCTACTACTATTAGCAGGCTGATTATCAGATCAATTTTGAGCCTCACTAACCACATATCTGCTTAAATCTCCTGCCAGAAACACTGCCGGACCTACCATATCCTCCGGCACGCCTGTTCTTCCCAGGGGGATCCTTCCCTCCATATACTTTCTCTTTTCCTTGTTGTTCAAGTCTTCGTCGTTAAGCTGCGTTTTGATTGTGCCCGGCAGCAATGCATTGCATCTTATGCCATGTTTCCCCAGAGCGACCGCGCAGCTCTGCATGAGACTCAATATTCCAGCTTTGGTAGGCGTGTAGTGAGTCTGCAAGCCTCCACCCACAAGAGCGGAGATGGAAGAGACACCGATAATGGAGCCGCCAGGCGGACTTTGCGCTGCCATTTGGCGCGCGGCAGCTTGAACAGCGTAGAAGGAGCCATCAAGATTGGTCCGGACGGTGCGGGAGTACAAATCCGGTTCTATTCTATCGTCAGTCAGCACTAATCCGCGAAGCTGGGAAGATCAGCAACGGAAACTGCGCGCTTACTCTAAGAACTCAGCAAATTGACATATGCCAGCATTGCTGACGAATATGTCCAGTCTACCCCATTCTTCCACAGCTCGATCGACCAAAGCTTTTCCTGACCCTGGCTTCGATATATCTCCAGCGACGTTTACGAAGCAGGACCTATAAGGCTCAAGCTGGTTCTCCATCTCTCTGAGTAAGTCTGCCTCTCCAGTCCCACCGAGATAATTTATCGCTACTTTGCAGCCATGCTCAATGAATCCTATGGCAATGGCCCGGCCAATGCCTGTTAGTCCGCCGGTGATAGCTGCAACTTTTCCATTTAGGAGGCCATTTGAAGAAGTCATTCTTTCCTTGAATAGATCAGCAACCTTTGATCAAGTGAGATATTTGATTCAAGAGCCAACAAAGTAGGACAGCCATCTCCTCTACCGTCATCCGAGCGTGACGTGAGAAGCAATAAAAAGCTTCGGTCCCTCGGTCCTCGATAAGCCGAAACAGCATGCTTAGTGCCGCGACCGAAACCCTCCCACTGCCTGAAATTCTATATATATAACGCTATCAACCCAAGTACCCAACTGCCTTATAAGATTACTCTAACTTTGTGGAGAATTCTGCAAATTCGCATGGCGCTCGTTGACCAAGACGTATCGGTATCTTGCCTTATTGGCCACCATGTCGACTACAGCCTGGTTAGCATCCTTGAGCGGTCGCTTCTGGATCTAAGGATGCAAATTCTTCTCAACGCTCAAATCCAACATTTCCTGATTACAGTGTCAATTACACCAAGTTGAAGAGAATCAGAGAACCATCATACCCTAATTTCCCGTAGTGAGCCAATGATGCTACCTCCGACCTTGACTCCCTTCGCAATCAAGGCGAAAGCACTAAACGCTGGCATTTTGTCCTCTGGAGCTCCCACTTGGATAAGGAACGCTTCCATCTGGGTTTCTGGAGCTGTACGTTCCAACCATGTTGGCACAGTGGTTCTCAAGACCACTTTGACAGTCCTCGCAATCGGGCTTCAGGCATGACGAAGATTGAGCTCCCACGCCAGCGCGGTCTCCGACCCTTAGTAAAATCAGCTAGGGTCCCAAACAGGGAAAAGATCGAACCTACTTGAGGCCGCCTTCGGCCTTGCTTCCCACTCTGACCACAGTCCCTACAATCTCATGCCTATTTCGAGTCAGCAAACGTCGTATAGTCGAGGCATTGACCGACGTACCCGACGCAGCAAGGGTAAATTGAGGGCATTAATCCACTACGGAGTGTGTATATGTCTGGCACATGTCAATCAGAGGGAGCCGTTCAAATGCCGCAACCAGATCCGTCCGAGTTACCTACCGGAGCCGCAGATGCCGCAATGGGTCACCCTAATGTCAACATCGGTTTCCTGCCATGTCTTGGGCTCATATGATTGCCATTTCATGTTTCCCTCAACGGCGCTGGTGTCAAGGCCAGTCTAGCCCTGGAACTTGTAGTCGGTGCCCTGGCTTCCCATTTCGACGATTGTTTATATGAAATATAAGAAAATTTATATTGCTATGTGCAACTGATGTGCGTATGTATGGCCTCCAGGAAGTAGACTATATGTATTTGCTGAACAGAAAAAATTGTTCATGTCTCTTACGCAATACCGTACTCCCGACTTACCCAGACGGCCCATACTACTATCAATTAGTGTACTACCATATCGAAAACTGAAAGACCTAGGTGCGGTGGGGGTACCGTCCGTTCCGTTGTGCACGTAGGTACCCTACGCGGCCGTTCTTAGGATAGTATTCTCTAGGTAAGTGCTGAACATAGAGAAGCCGCATGGGCAGTGTTCTTGATCTCGACCTGCAACATTCGAGCAGAGCGGCGATTGTCACTGTTAGTCGACTTTGCCAGTGCGCTCCTGCATCAAAAAAAACGAGACGCTCTTCAAAAGTATGCGAATAGCAAAAATGAGACGAATACACGATCTGCATTCGCGTGCAATGCACGGGTTAAATCCTGCTTATTGGTCCGTATTACCAACAGCTGAGGTAGAAAACATAGCTTCAGCTAGACTTGTTGTTTCTCGAAAGAATAGGATTTTCGTCCAGCTTGGAGGTTCCCAGGTCCCCTGAGATAGACATAAAGTAAGCACTTGAATCGCATGACCGCTTTCCAACCATTTTCGACAACATTAGCAACTGAGGATGAAAGCTTCGTCATTAGCCAACTTCGTACTGCCAAATCGTGATCACTTTCACATTAGATAGAGCAAAGAGTAACAGAGCCGGTGTGTGGCATTCTCAGCAAAGTACCCTCCAATTCCATGACCGCTGCTCACATACGTATCTCGTAGGACCAAGATCATAGTGTCGCATGATAAAACAAAGACGGCGGAGAGTGGGCCATATTACTGCAGGGCATGTGGAGCCATTCCATCGGTCGCCATCTAACCACGCTGCGACCAACAAGCTGGCTATCTCTCTGTCAATTGAGAAGCTCTAAATGTGGTTATTTCAGCACGACGAGTGGCGTTTGTGATCTATAGCTTTTACTGTAATAGATCTAATGATAGATGTAGCCGTATAAGCCAGTGCTAGGACTATCATAATCTCCTTGAAATAGCAGTGGGCGTTGAACGATGGACCATCCGATGGTTAGTTTTATCTATTGAAGGAGGACGAGAGTTAAGGGATCGCTGCTATGACGTTGGAGGAGCCTCAGGGTTTACTCTAGCGCGTACCTTGTTTATGTACCTTAATCCTGAAACATCAAATGCTCAATGACTAGGTTACCTAGCACCCTAGGTAGTGTCAGATACCACTGTCGGGGGCGAGCAATTCACTCACCGCTTTTCAAATTGTACATGCTCCATTTGGTTGATTTGAGGATACAGTGCAGGTCACATAGCTTAGTGTGAATCCATGTGGACCCCGAACTCCAACCTGGAGCGTGGAGAATTGCGGCCAAGCCCCAGACTGAGCACTCACGACTGTTATGTCTACATCTTCCACGCAGTCGAGAATTATCAATAGGCGTATCGATAGCCTACAAAATCATCGGGCCCACTCTCGCAACGATTCCCGCTCCCAGAAGCGGATCATCACCCATAACGATGCCTACCTATACGCCCTTCGAGTGGCCTACCTTGCCTATCTACTCCAGCCTAGAGCACGAAGGACCCAACATATTCCGGCGCCCCCAGCTCAGATACAACGATCGTCCACCTCCGTCAACGATCTGCTCAAGGATTTCAGCATTCTGAGAGATTCCAAGAGCACAAGGTTCCCCCATGGCTTCATGTCGGAACTCGAAAAGCGCTTGACCACTGTTTTGATGGGGAAGGAGAAAAAGCCTGAATACAATGACCCTTCAATTAAGCGTACCTTTGCTGCCTTCTTCAACGCATTTACCGAGCAGAGCTTCAAGAAAAGAATGGAGAAGGATCGGCGAGTTGAGGACTTAGTCTTGATCTTTTTCTCCAATGCAACCAAAGAGCTACAAAAGGGGAAACCGCCGAGCGATGATTCCTGGAAACTCATGGTAGACCGTCATCTCGCCCTGTTCATTCGGTTGATTAGTATGGTCCTCAAGGACCACGACTGGGTTAGAGATCGGCCAGAGTTGACAAGTCGTCTCGCGACCTTGGAGAGCAAGCTATTGGCCCATGACCAAGATTTAGCCGCTACAACGTCCCGCAATGGAGGTGCTGGAGGCTCAACTATCGAGGTCATAGTCCCTCTGAGCTACGAAATCAAAGATATGCCACTAGCCCTGACTGTTGGACGAATATTTGGCCTTAGGAATACCCAAGTCCAGTCAGACATCAATAAATACAAGAATGTTTGGACTGAAAAAGCTGCATTACAGGACCTGAAGACTTATCAAATGTACCTAAACCTGAATTCGCGAAAGACCTTACGAAGTAATGATTTTGACGTGGAAGAAGGCTACGAGGCTTGGAAAAAGGCAGAAGTCCAGGACTTGTCCCAAATGATGCTGACAATAATGCAGTCAAATCCAGAGTTGGCCAAAAACACATCCTCTACTACCTTGCCACAGTTCAATCACCAGGTCAGCAATTCGGAAAACTCTGATCTAGGATATCCAGACACTTCGAGGCAGTCAGATGGCTCTGAAACTTCATCATATGTCATAGACCAACCAGTGGATATGAGCTCCTTCAGTTCTGGTAGTCAAAGCCCGGAACCCACCAATGATGACGACAACATTTTCGAGTTCATCCCTTCCGACATAAGGGCTTATTACCGCTTCATACTCTCACAGGCGTTAAGTCACGACCTAAATGATAATAGTCTACTGCCATCAGAGGGTACAATCGATACCGCGCCGGTTAAGCTTTTTTCGAAGCAGTCTACTGAGCTACTTAACGAGATCTGCCTTCGCTGGCGGATAACCATGGTTACCAGAATCATCCTCTTCCTTGATGTCGTCCGTGAGAAGTTCATGGATCAAGAGATCACTCTTGATACTCTGGATGCTGCTTTCAATTTCATCAAGGAACCACTTCCAGAGAATCGAAAGAGCACCAATATAATAACTACGTTACTTTATGACCGCAGTAAATGGACTTTAGCAGATATCGCCTTGAACCAGCAAATTCTCTCAGCTCTCCATGATGCCTTGATGCGAGACCTATACAGTATTTTACAGTATTGCTACGATCAAAAGCCGCCGAATCCAGGTCCTATCCTTTACGTTCTCGAACACCACGTCCATGATGATCCAGGCTTCTCCAAGAGCCCTGAAGATCTTCAGGTGTCTACTGCTCAGATATATGAAGGATTGCAGCAGAAAGCCCACGAGATGTACCGAGGTTTTCTCGAGAAGCATGTACCACAGGATCAACAGACATGGGAAGTCTACCACGTAATTGAGTTGGGCAAGGCGGTTGTCGCTTTAGCTCAACGAATTCAAAAACGATACAAGAAGAATCCTGAGGTTATGGGGTAAAGTTTGATCCTTAGGCGCTTGTGTCTTCCAGCTAACGGTTTTGTTGTAGCGTGAATCCGCTAAGAGCGTTAGTGGAGACTATCCTCCCTCTCTACGCGGAAGATGCTCGAGACATAGTAGCTCAAATACTTCAACTGGCAAAAGAAAAGGGTGACGAAGTGCCTGTTGAGGATGGCTTCCAATTGTACGGTGAATTAGTAGAAATTCGACGGATCCATAGCGAAGTCCTTCCGAAGTAGGTCAATAAACATTGCAACCACAGGAACATATGATGTTAACCAACCACAAACAGTGTTGCGTTTGCGTTTCACATCGAGGGCCTTCTTGCAGACTTCGTCTGGCGCTGGATTCGCATGACGGAATTGACGATTACGGAATGGGTAGATCAAGCTATTAAGCAAGATCAGTTTCGCGTGCGGACGGAGAACAGCAGCCAAATTCCCAACGAGGATCAGAGACACAGCGTCTCCATCATCGATATATTTAGTTCTTTCAATCAGACCATTGACAGAGTCGTACAGTTGAACTGGGACGATGATCTTCAGTACGCGAAATTCATGACTTCGCTCGCCAAAGTCGTTGGCATTGGCATTTCTCGTTACTGCGAGATTGTAGAACAGAAATTTACGAAGGAGATGGACAGACTGATACCAGAACAAGAAGCCGTGATGAACCAAACGAAGCAGGAGAAGTGGCTCCAACTGGCGAAGGATACCTGGAACAACAAGGATAAAATTGAACCTTTCCAGTTCTTCCCTGAGGTCTTTATCCCATCCCGCACTAAGAGATACTATGCTCATATTTCATCTAGTCTTTTGTAAAGTTGAACAACATTGATTTTGCCGCCCACCAGCTTGATAAGTTGGAGCACGAGGTCAATGTTGACGCCTGCGCCGCTGTCATTCAAAGTCATGCTCCACCAATAACCCAAAGGCAAAGGAAGGTGACTAACTACGTTTTCACAATCAAGATAGTGGAAGCAGAAGATCTAAAGGCCTGCGATATGAATGGATTTAGTGATCCGTACGTTGTTCTTGGCGATGAGTACCAAAAACGTCTAGCGAAGACCAGAATTATTTATCGCAATCTCAATCCCCGATGGGATGAGACGGTTGACATCACTACGCAAGGACCTTTGAACATCATTGCCACTGTATGGGATTGGGATGCTTTGGGAGATCACGACTGCGTTGGCAGGGCTTCTCTTAAGCTGGATCCTTCGCATTTCAACGACTTCCTTCCCCGGGAGTATTGGCTAGATCTTGATACTCAGGGCCGAATCCTACTGCGTGTAAGTATGGAGGGCGAGCGGGATGATATTCAATTCTACTTCAGTAAGGCGTTCCGAACGCTTAAAAGGACAGAGAGAGATATGACAAGAAAAATTACGGATAAGGTCAGCTAATTCACCTGTACTTCAGTCATGCAAGCTAACCTCGAAAAGCTTTCGGCGTATATCAATCACTGTCTTTCCCGGCGCGCTTTACGAAGCTTGCTATCGAAGGGAATATCTATGTCTTCGGTATCCAGCTACTTCAATAGGAACCGACCGTCACCAGCAACGCAGGCACTTACGGAAGCCGAGATTACAAACGCACTCAAGCCTCTTTTTGCGTACTTTGATGATAACTTCGCTATCATGAACAAAACCCTAACCAGTGCCGCCATGATTATGGTCATGACCAGACTTTGGAAAGAGGTGCTAGTCACCCTGGAAGTGCTATTAGTTCCCCCGCTCTCCGACAAACCTTCGCAGCAACGTCAGCTAAACCAGCAAGAAGTCGATATTGTCTTTAAATGGCTTCAGTACCTATTCGACTTCTTCCATGCGGTAGACGAAGAGACCGGAGAGGCTAATGGCGTCCCTCTTGAGGTCCTCAAGTCGCCCAAATACTTCGACATTACTAACCTTAATTTTTTTTACTTTGAATCCACCGAAGCTTTGATACGTACCTCGGAGCGTATGGCCTCCGCTACTGCTGCTCGACAGCAGTCGCATAAGCACAGACTTTCTGCGCCTGCGAATTTATCATCTCCTGCCTTTGCTGGTGCAGCAGGCTTGCTAGCCATGCAATCGACCCGGCGATCGAAAAGTATCATGCTGTCCCGAAACCTGGGTACAATGAAAAAGGCCAAAGAAGAAAAATGGAAGGAAGCACAGGCCGATCCGAATGATGACATGATCTTGCGGATACTCAGGATGCGACCCGAAGCGGAGAGATACCTGAAAGATCGAAGCAGGCAGAAAGAGAGACTGACAGCGGCCGCAGCGGCCGAGATGATAGTAAGGCAGAGCCTTCTGGCGGGTGGTGGGAGGATGACGGGGAATCTTCCCAGGCGTTGATCTTCTGTGGCCTTACGAATACGTCTTTTAGCGATTTATGCCCCGGTGGAGACCACGGCGTCGATGGCGTTCTTTGACAATCGCACACTGCGGGTGCGGTTTATGGCGTTTTGCTTGTGCACGCAGCACAGGCCTGATTAGCATAGCATCGGTGTATGGAGTCTATTTGAGTAGCATGGTATATCATCATTTCGGCTTTCAACTTCCCACTGGGTTGGATGTTCATGTAATATATATATACAAAGGTGCGCCGGTTGCCTCTCCAAGACCGTTAAGCTTCCGGTTCTTTGTTTCTTCAGACGTCCGTTTCCTCCAAGTTCTTCGGTGCCTACACATCAGTTAGCTTTCAATAACCCTGCAATAGCACAGGCCCAACCCTTACCCACACAGCCCCCTCCCCTCCTAACTCCCTATCTAAGCCCCCAGGAAACGTCCTCGGCACACTCGGCCTATCCGGATAGTACATACTCACGACCCCACAAAGTCCCAGCGTTGTTGCAATGAAACACCCCATCAAAAAGAACGCTTTCTGTGGCGTGAAATGTGTGTACTCGTATGGACTGAAGATACCGAGAATATCATTGTCCTCGTGGACTGGCTCACCGAAGTTGCGGCGCTCTTGTTTATCCCACCAGTCACCATAAGGGTCACGAAATTGACGCTTTATTCGGGGAGGATTGATGTAGCCGCCGTTCTGGATTATCGGTGGTTAGCAGAAAGATTCCCCCAGAATGCTTGGTGATGACAGGAGAGGACAGACCATGTCGGGATCATCCACATCGGCTTGCGTAAGGCATCTTACTTGCATACGGGAGGAGACTGGTTTGTGGAGGAGGTGAGATAACGGCCGCGCCGTTGCGAGGCGTCGGGATAGCATCTACTGCAGTTCAGTTCTATATGTTCCAATGGATTGGAACAAAAGAATTCCTACGGTGTCATGCGACAAAGCTGCTGGTCTCAACGTCGGTGGTAGCTTACTTGAGTTCAACGATTGATGAATGATGTCGATTCACTAAACCAGGCTGGGCGTGATAACATGTACATGGGATATGCGTATAACGGCACTTAGCGTGCTTATGGCACCCCGTCCGGCAATATCCTTCTCGAAAAATCAACCCATCAGGCACACTTTAATCCATCTTTGACCGCGATTTCCTTACGCTACAGACTTGATGACATGCTCAAACTTCATCACCGTCCTGGGCTCGAATTAAACTTTCGATTGATGCCAGAATTAATTGGTTTGAGTGAAATTTCGCTGGGATCTTTGGGGGTCCTCGAGTAAGGGATTGCTGTTCTCGTCATTCCGTGCTGAAATGCAAAACGGCACGCTTGACAACGGTGAACATCAAAACAACGATCAGCTTGATCAAACCAACGCAACACCCACGGATAGCCAAGCTCAAGCTGCATTCCTAAATCCTCTTGCTACTTCAAATATCATCGAGAACAAAGACTCCGAAAGTGAAGATAATAATAATGATGGACCTCCTGCAAAGAAGCGGAAGCTTACAGATTCTGCCACACCACAACCCTCGACAACAATCAGACCTGTCTCGCCTCCTTGGAAAAGAATTGCGGTGGATGGCCCTACATCATTTGTCGAGGGAGGCCGAAGGAAATCATCCCGGACAAACTTCCTCCCTCTCGGTTTACAACCTCAAGCCGATAAACGTCAGACGCGTGGCGCCATCCAGAAAACGCAGGTCATTGGTAGTAAACATGGTGGCGCATCTATCTCTAAATCATCAACCTTAACACCCTCAACAGGTCAGTGTCAGGTCAATGGCAAGCGGGCACAATTTTCTGGCAAATCGCCGGCCAACACTTCCACCAAGTCACCGGCCAAAACTGGCCAACACAACGGTACCTCTATTAGACAGGCTGTTACTACTTCTGCAGCAATTCCCCTCAAACGTTCGCATAAAAAAAGGATACCCCCAAAATCCCCTCCAAAATCACCCACTCAGTCGCCGCAAAACACAAGCACCTATCAGACTCGTAGATCTGGACGCACCTCGGCAGGCACCACCACGAGAAACAAGACCCAGGGAATGACAACAAATGGGTGGCACGAGAGTGATGAAGATCAAGCGGCGGAAGAGGACGATAGTGTGGAAGAGGAGATCGTGATAACAGGCCCAAATTATAAGCCCCAGAGACTAAGCCTCAAAGTTCGCATGCCCACTGTCACAATTCAGCATCCGGAACATGTTCTTCTCGCTCGACGTTTCCCTTCTTTCAAAGACTGGGTGGACCAGGAGGGGTCTAGAGCTGCGGAGAGTACTGGACAGATGACGGACGAGGAGGCCTTAAAAGAAGCTCGTTTACGACAGCGAATCCTCCAGGCTGCGCAGACCGGAGGTGTCCTTAGCGAAGGCAGATGTTCACTTTATGTACCGGATCCTCAAGACGAGCCCCCTCAGCAGTACGCCCATCGAGATCACTTACTCGCACATGCTATTTACTTCCACAAATTGATGGTGCAAGAACAAGACAAGCACAGAAGAAACGCGAAGAGGATTGCTTTAGCTGCAGCGGCTGAGTGGCTGAGGAAACAACCAAAAACCCAAAAGCAGATTTTGGAAGATTTAGAGAAGCTCTACTTTGAGCGGTACAAGCAAGTGCGTGCAGATATTTTACAGAAGTGGGGGATCGTTACGGCCGAGGTGGAGAAAAGACGACTTGAGAGATGGAAAGAGGAGCAACATCTTCTAGGTAGAAAGGCCTTGAATGAACTGTTGGAGCAGTCGACTCAATTGCTGGACAAAAGAAGGCGGGCCCCTTCTGTGGACATCCACAGTGATGACGAGGTTGATAGTGACGAGGAAGGAGAGCGAAGCAGGGGTTCCCAGATATCTGATTCTGAAGACGAAAGTGGGGACGAGGAAAACATGTCCACAAGCCAATCGGAGAGTGACGGTCAAGCAGTCAACGATGATGAAGGACTAACTGATGAAGAGCTTCGTCGAAAGTATGCCGCAATCCAACAGGAAGGCCTTGAACGGTCTTCAAAGCCCGATAAGGAGAGCTTGGAAGAGATGGGTGTGAAAGCTGACGATATCAAATTAGACTGCAGGAACGCTGATACAAGTCCCGCGGCTGAGTTTCAGGACGTGATGGAAGTCGAAAACTCCGAACAAGCTAGGGCTTCCGTGGTGGTAGAGGAAGTTGATGACGTTATGATGGATAATAGTGACGAGAGTACTGACATGGATGATGACTCCGATGATGGTGACGAGCAATCGAGTGAGAATGGTGACGAGGAGAGCGATGCAGCATCAGAAGACCCAGGCTTACTCGGTTTCTTCCCTAAGATAGACTACCTTGCTGACGCGGCTAATGCGACGAGGAATAATGATGGTAGACCGGAAATCGTTGATGAAAAGGGCGATGTGTCCGAAGACGAAGTTGAAGAAGTCTCATTGATCCCAGACGCCACTCAGGTTCAAACGCCTTCCGCCAGCAATAGTGAGGAACCTTACCTGGGCACCCACAAGGCATCGAATGATCTTGATATTAGCGGTGTGTTGAGGCCACCTGAACATTCCAAAAATCCGGAAACCACCCTCACTCCAAACACTCGAGACCCGCAAACTCAACCATGTGCTCTGGCCAACTTGATAAGTTCTGATTCCGTGGTCCAAAGTCATAGAGACTCATTACCAGCAACTCCAGTGTCAACTAATGCATTCATAACGCCGGTACCAAGTCTGCTTCGAGGTACCCTTCGAGAATATCAGTATGCTGGTCTTGACTGGCTTGCTAAGTTATATCGAGAGAATACTAATGGGATCCTGGCGGATGAGATGGGTCTGGGCAAGACGATACAGACTATAGCATTGCTTGCTCACCTTGCCGAGCGGCACGAGGTCTGGGGTCCTCATCTGATTGTAGTGCCTACGAGTGTCATGTTAAATTGGGAAATGGAATTCAAAAAGTTTTTACCAGGTTTCAAAGTCTTAACCTACTATGGGACACAAGAGGAGCGACGGAAGAAACGCACAGGCTGGATGGATGACGATAAATGGAATGTTTGGATTACTTCATACCAACTCATTTCACAGGATAATCAGATCTTTAAGCGAAAGGCATGGCACTATATGGTACTCGACGAAGCTCACAACATTAAGAACTTCCGCTCTAAGCGCTGGCAAACAATGTTGACGTTCAGAACTCATTCCCGACTACTTCTGACAGGGACACCATTACAGAACAACCTTACAGAATTATGGTCATTGTTATATTTCCTGATGCCTCCCGATAGTACAGAGCTTGAAGGCTTCGGAGACTTGGTACAGTTCAACAGTTGGTTTCGGAGACCGGTTGACCAGATTATGGAGGGCAAGGAGATAATTGATCAAGAGGGGAAGGACGACGTTGCGAGACTTCACCGAGTCTTGAGACCCCACCTCCTAAGGAGGTTAAAAGCAGATGTCGAGAAACAGATGCCAGGAAAAACAGAATATGTGCTGTATTGTAAATTATCAAAGCGTCAGCGATATTTATACGACGGCTTCATGTCCCGAGCGCAGACCCGGGAGACTCTAGCTACTGGCAATTTCTTGAAAATCATCAATTGCCTGATGCAGCTTCGAAAAGTCTGCAACCATCCCGATCTCTTCGAAACCCGACAGATCGTCACTTCTTTCGCGATGAACAAATCAGCAGTTGCAGACTTCGAGATCAAAGAGCTCCTTGTCCGCCGACGTTTGCTTCAAGATGAATCGGTCGGTACTGTTAATCTGAACGTGGTGAATCTGCTCCCAGGTGCTAACGAGCATCTTTCTGCTCTTGATACCATTCAAAAGCAAAGGCTTGGTGCTATTGGCACTTTGAGGCAGCTGACAAGCCAGGCATGGGGTCGCGTAGACCAAGGCATGCTGTTCGACGGCACATCTGTCAAATCTACACTTGCGAGCATGGAAAACGCTGCTAGGCGATCAAGATTCGAGGAACTTCGCCATTCCGCCTACCTGACGAGTCTTCGCAGCCAAAGACGTCCATTATACAGCTACAGCTTGATGGAACGGTTGAAAATGGATCTGTTATCATTGCCGTCCTCCGCAATGCCCGGACGAAGGGTGGAGCTTTCGAACTGGTTCTCGAGACAGTCGCCAGCTTTCGCTGAGATGGTACCAACATTGCCCCAGCGATCAAAAGCCATGCAGACGACCATTCAGAAATTCGCCTGTATAACTCCTGCTGTTGTTGCGACCGATATGGTGCCCTTGGCTCTGTCCTTGGGTGGCGTGGAAGTGGTTCGTTCCACCAACGAGTCATTCACTCCTGACGCCTTTCACGAAGCCCGCATGCGTCTCTCTATTGCTTTCCCAGACAAGCGGCTCCTCCAATACGATTGTGGTAAACTCCAACGACTCGATACACTGCTCCGCAAGCTTCAGGAAGGAGGTCATCGTGCTCTCATCTTTACCCAGATGACCAAAGTCCTCGATATCCTCGAGCAATTCCTTAACATTCACGGTCACCGCTATCTGCGATTGGACGGCCAAACAAGAATAGAGGAGCGGCAGGTTTTGACGGAAAGATTTAACAGTGACAGCCGAATTGACGTGTTCATCCTCTCCTCGCGGTCAGGTGGGTTGGGTATTAACTTGACCGGAGCAGACACCGTCATCTTCTACGACTCAGATTGGAATCCAGCAATGGACAAGCAATGCCAAGACCGTTGCCACCGAATCGGCCAAACAAGAGACGTCTCCATTTACCGTCTCGTCAGTGAATACACTATCGAGGCTAATATTCTTCGTAAGGCAAACCAGAAACGTCGCCTAGACGATATCATCATACAAGACGGTACCTTTACAACAGAATACTTCAACAAGCCAGCGCCCGGCGACGAGCTAATTGGAGAGGAAGCTCTTGATGGTGACGTTGATGCTAATGCAGCTATGGACCGTGTTTTCGGCGATGGCGGTGCAGGCAGAGCCTTTGACGAAGTGGAAGATGCAGAGGATATCGCTGCTGCTAGAGTTGCAGAGAAAGAAATTATCAATACTGATGCAGCGGACTTTGATGATAAAGTAGCCGCCAGTAGTGGCGGTGGCGCGACGCCAAAAACCCCTGCGCCAATGACTCCAGGGGAAGTTCCGGCGCCTCCCTCTGCCTTGAACGAATCTTCCAATATCGATCGAAACACGACGCTTGAAGCTGCAGACTCTGGTCTCGTGACCCCCGGCGTTGTTGCGGTAGACCAAGACGAAGAGGCCAACGAGCCTGGTCATGTCGATGAATACATGCTCCGGCATGTGGAATGGGAGCTCCGAGATATACCTGTGACGGACCCGGAGGAGAAAAACAGAAAGAAGAGGAATCGGAAGGGAGGTGGGGAACATAAGGTTAAGAGAAAGAGATAGCTCTTCTGAAAGAGGGGCAATTGTAAATATTAGAATATGAGGTTCTTCCTCTTGGAAAGAGGGTGATGTACAAAAGTTCGGTACGTGGATAGCATGGTATGGCTATCTCCTTGTCAGTACTGGCGAAGAGGGGGTAGCCGGTTTGAAGGTTTCTTTTTCGATTTCTTGGGAGCATGGATGTGCATGAGAAACATTAGTATGGTAAGCGAAGCGGTTGCTGCATGTATTTCGGTTCAGATAAACATCCCTTGCTGGGGAACTACATGTAGAAGGGTATGACGAAGAAGGATCATAAACCTCCATCGTACGATCCTGGGCACTGAGTACCTTTGACTCCATCGAGTCCATCCGATACTCGTTGAGCAACCTCCAACCCCAGTAAGCCCTACAACTCCTATTACCGTCCACCCTTCTTACCTCCTTAACTCTTATCCACCAACCCGACCCCTTATTCCTCGATTCCCTCCCCTTTCCTTCCCCAACCCCCCCTCCCCAATTCCATCTAGATGAAAAAAGAGCATATCCATTCACCAAAAGAAATGAAAGAGGTTGGAAGAGGTTGATGATAGAAGGAGCCAATGATAAGCCCCAAAGGCTTTACCGGGGTCAATGCTACGTACGACATCAGGTCTCACATCTCTCCCGATCTTTTATTGCTGATACGAGGGGGGCCCCACTCCGCACCCATTAGGTAACGCTAGCTACGGATCTCGCTTGTGCGTCGGAAGAAACCCTAGGGCTAAGGGATGTGTAGATCGGAAAAGACAGGATCTTTTCAAAGAGAGGTAAAAAAAAGGTTAGGGTTGGGTTTGCGTCGACGGTGATGGAGGGAGTGGTTGATTGGTTTTTGGTCGGGGAAGATTATGAGATTTTTATTGTATGGGTGAAAAAGATCGTTGAAAGGGATAGTGTGTATTGGATGGTTTTGGATGGAGCTGTTTCCGTAAGTTTTGACTCGTTGAAAAGGGGGGTTTGAGAGGGATGGTTTGAGGGTGTGTGAAGAGGGTGGATGTGAGAGTAGGGGTGAGATGGTGGATGGAGGAGGGGTGGAGAGGGCTTTGTGTACACGGTTTGTGGGTTGGTATAGCCTTTGCTTTTGCAAAAAGCCGATTGGATGGTTCGGACTGTGTGTGTTGTTGATATGAGGGGATTGGTTTGGGGTGAGGAAGATTGGGTATGAAGTGTGTAGTAGAAGTGGGGGGGTGGATGGATAGGATTGGGGTTTGTTGTTTTGGATTTTGGCAATTTCGTGTCCAATCTTTCTCCTTCCGACCCTCTCCCACCCTTCCTTTCTAGCCCCCAACCCACCACCACCACCTGCCCACCCTTCATCCCCCGCACCTCTACCCCGTAACACCCGTCCCCATCCCCAAACTCGGCATTAGCATCTGCATCGCCGGGCCTGCGGCTGCTCTTGCGAGATCTGTCGGTGGGGGTGAGTGGGTTAGCGATACTTCCAAAGCAAGAGAAAAAAGAAATGGGATGGGAGAAGAAAAAAGGATTGATGGGGCAGAAGGGGGTGAGAAAGGAGGAAAGGTGCATACGAGAAGTAAATGATGGAGCTGGGGGGGTGTTGCTCTGCTGTGCTTGATAACCTTGAGCACCACCGCTGCTGAACTGATCGTCTTGAGCGCCTTGTCTGAGGTTTTCTCGTTAGCATGTCGCTCCCTCAGGAAAATGGATCGTGGAGGGGGAGCTAGCTTACTGCATGCCAGCATTTTGACCGTAGTTGTTGGGACCGTTGGAGTATGCGGGATTGCTCGGGGCGTACGGACCGCTTTGTGCACCGTTTGGAGCCGGAAGACCGCGCGGAAAAGATCCAGCACCAGCTGCTGCAGGCCCAGGGGCATATTGGCCAGCGTTGGGAGCTCCACCACTTCCGCTAGGATACTGTCCTGAGGACACGGGAGGAACTCCACTAGATGTTGGCGGCACTGCTCCGGCGCCCCCATCTCCCGCCGTGGCCGCCGCGCCTTGTTGCCCAGCCTGTGCGGCCGCATCTGCAGCCTTCTTATCATTCTCCGCCTTCAGGGTCGTCGCCTCCAGCGCTGCCGCTTTATCCTGCGTGGTCTTTGCGGCCGTCGCCGCATCCGCCGCCGTCTTATCCTCTGCCGATTTTTGATCCGTCGCTTTCTTGATAGCATCGGCATCGAGTTTCTTCTGCGCCGTTTCGAAATGCACATGCATGAAGATATCCGTGAACTTCTTGCTCTGCCCCCACCAACCCCATGAATCCAATTCCCACCGCCCGCGCCGCAGATACCGCCCCGTCTCAAACACATGCACCTGGAAATTGACGAACTTGCCCGCCGAGATCTCCACGTTGAGCAGGTCCATGGGTAAGATCTGGCCGGTTAGGGCTTGGAAGTCGTCGTGTTCCTGGTCAGTGCAGATGACGATGTTGTACTGGGACATGGTGGCTTCTCTGATGGCGTTGACGGCGTTGACGAGGAAGTTTTTGCGGATGTTAAATTCGTTGTCCGAAACTCGTGCGTCTTCCTTGTTCTTCTTGGCCTCCTCGCGGAAGAGGTCCATGATGTGGCTGGCAGCGTCGGCCATCTGGACGACTTGCTGGGTTGCGCCGCCAGAGCCGCCGGCGGCTTGAGCGACTGTGTCAGGTGATTGTTAGTAGGGTTCCAAAGGGCAGGAGCGGGTTGCACTTAGGAAGTTACCTTTGAGGACTATGCCTGCCATTTTTGCTTGTGTTCGTAATGTGGGAATGGATTAGGGATTGGAGATGGTTATCTGAGAAAACCCGATGATCACTGGAGGCTTGTGGGAGCAACTAGCACTTCTCGAAGAATGAAGGAGAGGCGCGAATTCGTGGGAGATGGAAATATGAAAAGCTCGGAAAACAAATTTCTTATATAAGAAGGATAAGACTTTATTTCATTTATTAGTGAGCAAACAAATGTCATCAATGCCTCGAAATGGCACAGTACGAATCAGCACAAAGCCATAAATCTAATAAGTAACTAAGCTTCTTATCAATTGCTGAGAAGAGCTGGCTTGTCAAAATGCCAAAACAGTACAGTCAGCGTTAGGGTTGGTTTCAACCTAACCGGAATACGCTAGTGCTGATGCGAGACGCCTTTCAGCGAACTTATCGAGTGAGGGAATCAAAAGTGACCTCGGGTTTTGTTCTCTGCAAGAGGATGTTGAGATGGCCTTCGAAAGGTAGCAAGCGCTTGGGGAATAACGACTAAGTCAAAGTAGGTATGTCTGGTTAAAGTTCCACCGAGAACCCCTTGGTTTAGCCCGGCCAAAGCAACATTACGAGTACTTTGTTGAACCGTACGAAAGGAGAAAGGAACACAAGGGAAGCAGAGTGGGCCAGTCAATCATCGAGTACACTGTCCTTTCCCTTATGATTCTCGGTCCCAAACAATCATTCTGAAGGGCATTCCAGGGATGGTGAAAGGAGTGCATTGAAAAGGGCAACGAAGAAAACTCGGAAAGTAGAGGAAGGTACTGCTTCTTCGTTTGGATTGGTTTCGGAGAATGTATTCGACAGCCCGCGTTGAGCTGTTTGTGTGGAGAATTTCCTTATGGCCCCTTGTTATGTGCATCTCTTCCAGATATTATGCAAAGCAACATGAAAATCAAGCATGCTAAAGCATGCCACATACTTGTCCGCGTTGCATCCCGTAGCATTGACTTGGGAACTGCTGAGCAGGTAACATGCCGGGAGCAGAGGCTCCGGGCCAGATGAGATAGAGATTTTCATTGTAAGTAAAACTAATGGAGGGTAGAAAGCGTAGGCTGTAAGTGCCGGCTTGGTCATATGAAAACACCAGAGGGAAGGAAAAACTTCAATTAGATACTCAACACGGAAATAACACCAAGTAATGCCATGAGATATGTAACTATTTAGTTAAACGGCCTGGATAAGTGCTTTGCCAGTACTACCTTACTTCCTAACCCCATGAAACTAGGTTTTTTCAAGTCGATATGATTAGCCCATGTGGGTGGCGTGCGTCTAATAAGAGCCAAAAATCTAACGGCTCTCTCTCGGTCTCTTCTCCCAGACTCCCAGTAATTCCAGGGTTGGAGGAAGTGCACAGCGATCGACACCACTGCTTGTGTCATAGTATTGTTCATCTCTGCGCAAGAAGCCACTCAACCACCATATTGTGGCTGTTCACTCATGCTCGGCTCCCTGTTTCTTGATTCGAATATCAACCAACCTTGATTAGAAATCGGTGTGCAGTCCAGAGCGCCACTGGACAGCCAGTCTATCGAGACAATTGGCTCGAAGGATGGTACCTAGGGATGCCCAGCAAGCGAATGAAGTGATCGTGTTCTTAGTACCATGATCGTCGAGGGAGCAGGTTGCAATATGTTGTTGAAAACTTAAACTAGAATCGACCCTAAAGCAGATGGCTCCAGCCGGCAGCCGCTTAACGTCTTCTGTTACTTTCAGCTTGCTTCCAGAACGCCCAGTATGCGCTAGACATAGTCCCTAATTCAACCCCGACAAGCTTACCTCTGGTAGATAGTATCTGTACAGTACCCTTCCAGCAGTGTAGAATATGCCATGCTAAGACTCGAGAAGGAAGCTATTCAGGACTGAAGCAGTTTAATGCAGGGGTTGAATATAAGTTATGACATGAAAATATTCCAGCGCAAAGCTTCCATTATGATCTGTTCCTCGAGGAGCTTCATGCTCCCATGCAATCTCGTCCTTTCTAGTACGTATACATATGGTGTCGATCTTTCTCTTATTGAAGGTAGAAATCTTCACCTTATCACAAACTCGCCTCTTGTTTCGTGCTAGTACCGTCTTAAAGCTTCGCTTAGTGCTCTTGGATGTGCGATTTATCGTCCCTACCTGGCTATGCACCTTTCTAGATACTATCCTATACTGTTTGGATCCTCGAATTTGGTAGCACGCGAATTGCCTGGACCAGCCGTCCTTTTAACGACTTTAGCCTCTTTCGCTTTCAGTCTTGATAAGTTGATAGACCCTAAGTAGAGGACTTTCAGGTGCTGTGTCCCAGCATTGGTCTATCGAGGACTGTCTTCGTTTCTCTTACTTTTGCAATATCCGCACTCCTTAGACTCTCTCTTTTTCTCTCTCTCATCATGTAGAATCCGCCTTTTGAATGAGCCTCAGCGGCGACAGAACAATGTACCTTGAATGGCATTGTATCTTATCAATCTTCGCCTCCCACCAATCCCCAACCCCAATGCCCCCTGCAGCTCTCGACAACTCATTGTCCTCCAGGTCAACACCGAAGCCATATTCCCTCATCAACCCCGCCCAGCGCATATGTTTTATGTTGCTGGTGTTAGCTCCGTAGACATAGACTCCGAATGTGTCTGGAAGGGGGGCTTCCTTGAAATAAAATGCTCTGAACAAGAGCTGTGTGTACCAGTGGCGCGCTGAACCTTTGCTGCAACGGCCAATAACATTTTCGCGGCGGGAGATGTGGGAGATTGCGGCCTCGGCTTCAGGAAAGCGGAATGGGAGGTAGGAGTCTTGAGTTGCGCTGCCGATCAGGGTGCGACCTGTTTCTGCTTCATAGCGAATTGCAGCTTCAATTTGCCAGTGGGCCATTAGATCGGCATACCGTCGAAGGGGCGAGGTGATCTTGCAGTAGTAGGGAGCGCCTAGGGGGGTGTGTGCGAGGGGAGATGTTGATAGAGTAGAAGTCCCAATCAAGCTGAGGTAGCGGAGGTTCACGACTAAGGGGGCACAGCCATGCTTTGCGATTGCAGGGTTAATAACTTCTCTCTTGAACTGTTCAGGCGGTATTTCAGGTTCAGGGTTACGGATGGTACCTCTGTAGGCAATAGGAATATTCCGTTGACCACACCACGTCGCAGCTATTTCGCCAGCTAGGATCATGCAATCGGGGACTAGTGTCTCAGATGAATGAATCCCCGGTGATGAGGTAGGGTCAAACTCAGTGCAATCCAATGAGATGATCGGGTCTCCTTCGATTCGCTGGCTGTGTCTGTCAAACAACAAAGACGGTGCTTTTCCGTCCGCTTGAAAGTAGACGGACGGTTCTACTCTTGGTATTTGTTGAGTCATGATATTGATGGCGCCATTCTGCTCACGTTTGAGACGTCTTGCTGCACCCAGTTCGCATAGTCTACGTAATGTTGCTACTTGCGATTCGTTTAAGGAAGTCAGTGTCTCGGCCGTATTTTTGGTTGGACTCATGATTGACTTAGGGATCGTCCCCGATCCTAGGTTGGCACGTCCTACGGTGATGTTCTTGATCTCCTTTGCTAGCGGCGTGTCGCCAAATGAGAGGTATTGCCGTAGTGTTTTTCGTGTTATATGTCGAACATTGCGAATGATGCCGTTCACAACTTTTGTCTCAAGAATCTCACCGTCGGCTCTTAATTTGGCACTAAACGTGATTGTGGGCTTGTTAATTGCAAGACTGAAATGATTTGCCACGACATCTGGGTTAAGCATCGGAAATCGCCGCTCAGGGAAATATATAGACTCGGTGACATGACCTGCGTATCTTGCCAGACCGGAGTCTGGAGTGATGAAAGCTGACGGGTTCGCAACATGTATGTGTATCCAGTACTCAGAGTCTTTGCCGTTAATAGCTTCCAAAGAGATACCATCGTCCCTTTCAGCGACATCAGCATCATCGATGCAAAAGACCTCCAAATCGCCCCAGTCTCGTCGTAGGCTCTGCATGGAATCCTTCATTACGAAGTTGTCTGATGATTTCTCTGCATCAATTAAGAGACGATCGGTTTTGGTATCCAACCGGTGGCCGGGAAGATTCAAGGTCGTATTGTACGCCAAACGATTCTGCCAAGGAGATATCACACCCATTTCTTGTAGGAAAACAGCACCAATATCTTGCTTGAGTACAAAACCTTTGTACATTCCAGTGGCGCGAATTATCATAGGTCCGAATGAAGTGAGGATTGAACCAGGTGTCAAAGTTTCGTTCTTAACCCAAACGTTGATAAACTCCAGAATTTGCTTTTCACCGCCAGTGAACCGCATGCCAGGACTGCTCTTCCAAACCGCCCACTGAGGCGCGACGGGAGTAACCTTGACAGAGCTGGGGCCGACTGCACCAAGCTCCGTGACAGGGCGTCTTTTCCGACTCTCTGTTATCAATGTCCGGGCTTTGGGCAAGAAGTTGTAGAACGGATTATCAGTCCCTGCGTTGTCCTTTGGACAAGTACCTGTCATCGCAGTGGCTGTTATCCCTTCTTGGTAATCTCGTAACCATTTTGTAACCCTTGACAAGTCATCAACATCGCGTCGCGGCAGTATGTCAAATATTGGAGATAGACGGTGCTTTTTGTTACCCATTCTGATACCTACAGTCTTAACCAGTACCCTGTGTACAGCCCAGAGCATTGCGTTATTGAGCGTCGATTTTCCTCGTATCTGGAGAAGTTCTGTTGCAGCCTCTTCGAGTGAAAGCCATCTACGCTCCGTTGGGTGCGCCATTATTTTGTAAGCATGATCGAGCCTATCCGCGTGTTTCCTGAAGGTAGAATTAGCGGCTCTGTGAAACCGCAACATCTTCTCAATTAAGTCGGCTCCTGCTTCACGAGGGACAGACATATCCAAGTTGTGAAGGTTATCCAGCATATCTTCTCCAACCTGCTCCGTGGGGAGATAGGGGAGAATTCGATTAACGGCATCCAATGTGGAGAACCGACTTATACTGAATTTGACGCGCTGGGGCAATCTGTGGACCCATTTGCCTTGCATCGTATAGAACTGTGATTGCGCTGCGAAATTCCGAATGAATATGGCCAGTATAGGTTCGCCAGTGGTCCTACGAAAAGTGAGCGGTACGTATCTTCAGTAACGAAATTTAGAGTCGTTCACTCACAAGAATTCAACCAAGTCTCCTTTTCTAAGGAAGGTCTGGTCATCGGTAGCATCGGTAACCTGATCTTCAGCATCCATTCTTAACATCAATTCGTCCTGAGAAGACTCATCGTCTCGAAACAAGGTATTTTCACCATCGCTTGTTCCAGATTGCGCAAGTAGATTTTCCTGGGACTTGAGTTTACTATCTGGAAAACCAGAAGACATGAGAATCTCCGAGTCTGCATTCTGCTGCTTTTGCCAAGCTCTCAAACGATCTCGGACGCCCACATCATTATTGATAGGGATTTCTATAGCAGGTTGATATTCTGCTGGAGAGAACTCTGGGACTTCGTGACTTGCATACCTAGCCTGTATAGATTTAGTCATAACAACAGGGTTTGCGTTGAATTTAGCTCACCTACAGTACATGTTGTGTAATACCTTATGCGTGGGAACCTTACAGAATCAGATCTATTAGGGCTTGGTCGCGATTTGCGTATAAGCTGCGAATATTGAGCCATCCGGGAACGCAATTTCTGGAAAGCGAAAGCCTTGAGGACGTCGTCCAAAGCTATCTCAGCATCCGCTGCCAGCACAAAATCTTCTGGCTCCAGTACATCTTTCGCTGCGGATACTTGAAGGGCCGGATGTGGTTCGGCATTGGGACCTCCAGATCTTATTCGCAATTCGTTTCCATCGTTGTTGAGTATATTTACGCTCGCGGAGGGCACAATCTCTGTTTCCATTCCGTGAATCCGCAAATGTGACATCTCCTGTTCATCCTTGCGATCCAGGCCTCCTAAATGTATAGGCACCTCGTTTGCATACTCTTCGATGACATGCTTCACCAAGGGCGAAGACTTTGCTACATGACATCTAACAGTCGACTGATGTGATGGGTCGGATGGTTCGGATGGGTCGAATGGATTGACTCTCCATATGCGAGTCGGCAAGTCCCGTATTTGTCGTTCGTGAAGTATTCGATTTTCCCTCTTGGATCGGGCCAAAGCATCGTATGACTTCTGGGAGAACACCATTTCTCCTGACAGAGCACCCTGGACCGTAGAACTATGTCGCCGCGTTTGTCTCAGGGCACAGCGCCAGCATACTTTTTTGGTAGCGAGGCCTGTATCTAGACCGAGGCTGAGACGAAGCCGCTGCCATGACGCCATTTTATTAAAGCGATGCAGGAACTGTCCTGCATGCGCGAAACGTTCTCATAGGAGAGGGTTATGGATTTTTTAACTGTTAGTATATCTAAGATTCTGGTAGCCCATAGCATCCTAAAACGCGTTTCGATAATCCCATATCCGCACTATAAACCCTAAATCCTTCTCCACCGTCCACATCCATTTATGGTACATTCGCACACGCCAATCGGTAAGCCACCTTCTCTCTTGACTCCGCATTCACAAGACTCTGATGAACCCCAAAAACAAAAGCATGTATTATCCGAAAGAGCGCCATGTGTCTCTCTCACAGAAACCATCTACCTATCTGATCCGGTCTTTACTCTGCACCGTTCCTTACAACCTTTCCCCTATACGCCCTCCCTCCCAAGCTAACCACACCTCATCGCCTTCAGGAACCCTCTCGAATTACAATAATGGCAGCCAACAAATCCCCACCCGGCCAGTTTAACATCCTCTACTTCGCCTCCGCAGCCAGCTTCACAAGGAAGCCTTCGGAAAACTTCCCCGCACCGGTTCCAGTGACGGAGCTGTTCGACTTTCTAGAGGAAAAGTATCCGGGGATTAAGAAGAGCGTGCTGAACAGCAGCGCGCTTACGGTCAATTTGGAGTATGTGGATGTTGAGGAGGATGCTGCTGCCGGGATGGTAATAAAGGAGGGGGACGAAGTAGGGATTATCCCGCCAGTGAGCTCAGGATGAGGCTTCAACAGTGGGACGCGAATGAGATTATATTCTGGATACAACACTGTGGCTACTTTCCCCGAGAACGAAATGAGGCCATGCTTGTACGAGCAACGGCCTGGCAAGAGGCCGATCGCCGCAACAACAGGACAGATCATAGTGAGGCAGATGCGGCTGAGGACATATATTTGATTCAATTCTCAGCGAACCAGAACGTTGAGCTGTACCGTATCAAGCATCTGCTGTCCAAGGGCTGGAAGGTTCTGTGTCATGGCATATACCAATGGCGCTTCGAATGTGGTGCTTGGAACGTCGCTCAATCCGACACATATACTACGCAAGTGCCTTAGTTCTATTAAGGTCTCCCAAAATACTATCTCTACTCTTGGGAAAGCGCGTGCGTTTGCGCAGCCGTTTAAGGAGAAAAGGCGCCAGGAAAATAAGTAAGGAAAGTTTTCCAAACTGGTTGTACACTTATCTCATGTTTTTACATGCTAGTAGAGAGTCAATGGCTCTTACTCAATCTCCAAATGCTCATAATTCCCCCCCTGCCTTTCCAACGCTTCTTCAATTCTCTCCATAGCCGCCAAGACCTTTTCCTCCTGCAAGCGTTGTCCAACAACCTGTACGGCGACAGGTAGACCATGCATCTTGTCCGCATTATAATGCTTATAGGCCCCCTTTGCCACCCCGTTCAATTCCTTGATATCAAAGGTGGGGTCAATTTGATCGAGATTTCTGTCAACGTGCGTCACAGGAATGATGCCGCATGCGTAATCAAGCAGATTAAAGAGGAATGTATAGCCGCAGCTGCTGACAGCGTCTTTCATGGCATCGTGAGGAACAGCAGGCGTAGCGTTGGGTGGAGTGATCATGAAGTCAAGCTTTGCCTCCTCCTGCCACCATGTATGCCATGCCGCCTTGTACGCCTCCCTCTTCGCTACCCACTTCCACTGCTCGAACGCACTTTTCTTGTGGAAACCTTTCAACAGTCCGGCCCAGATCTCGTCACGGCGGACATATTTGACCCAAAGGTAGTACAAGTACTTGAACGGTCTAGGGATTTTCGCATAATTGTCCATCTGTGCAGCGCCAGGGTCGTTCCATTCGCCAGTGCGGAAAAAGGAGCGGTATGTTTTGCAGCCGTCAGACGTCAGAAGCGTGGAGGCGATGAGAAGTCCAGTGTAAGGGGAGGGCGGAGAGACGTCAATTATTTCGTGGCCTTGGGATCGGAGGGCGGAGACAACGGATTCGAGAGCGCGAGCGCAGGCAGGAGAAGGAGGAATGACACCATCTGTATTCATGACACCAAATTTGAATTTGTGCTTGTCCTTCGCTTCTTGGTATTGAATTGTTCGCCATTCGATGGGGTGCACAGTATGATCGTAGTTCCATGGTTTCATGGAGATGATGCTTTTAGAAAAATAGACGAGATCTGCCAGGGTGCGGGCCATTGGGCTGTAAACACTGGGTATACCTTCTTGGCCAGGCATACTGGTGTTGATACCCATCTTTGGCCACCGTCCTGTTGAGCAACGTAGAGAGTAAATCCCACTGAAGTGCGCCGGCACTCGTACGGAACCTGCAACATCTGAACCGATTCCGATACGGCCACCCCCGTAAGCTAGCAGCGCGCTTTCTCCACCCGTTGAACCACCCGGGGAGTACGTTGGGTTGTGAGGATTGGTACAGCGGCCCCAGACGTCATTGGTAGATTCGAAGGAGAGTAGGGTAACAGGCAGGTTGGTTTTCACATATGGTATGGCGCCTGTAGGCCCCGTCAGCAGGCAGCCTCATCGATTGTACGGGTCGAAGGGCCTACCAGCATCCTTGAGCAATTTAACAAGGCTACCGTCCCGAGCATACGGTTTGCCGGTGTTGCACGAATATCCAACACTAACGTCAAACCCGCCTACAGCAATAGAATCCTTGAGAGAAATCGGGATGCCTGCGAGAGGTCCTTTTAGGTTGACACCGCTCTCTGCCCATCCCTCTGCCTCGCGGATCATCACCTCCGTGAGGCAGTTGGTCTTTGCATGAGCCCTGATGGTAACCTTGCCGTACGATTTAAGGATATCAATGGGTTTAAGAAGCCCTTTGTGGACATCTTGCACGATTTCTTCAATAGGCTTGGCAAGAATCTCTCTATCTTTCCGAGAGACCGGAGCGTGGTAGTCTTCTGGGAGGCTGGCTATCCGAGTTGTGCGTTCGAGCTGCTTGCGTTGACTGTTGAACGATTGGGGTTAGCCTCCCATGAATCTCCGTACATTTGGGAGCGTCGATTACCAAGCTTGCCGATGGTCGAAGTAGTCGAACGGAGGCAGCATGATCAGCGCCTATGCTGTCCAAAGAGTCAAAAGCATTGATGAGGCTGAAGACAGCCGAATCCGAGGCTAATGAGGGGGAACGAGGCTCCATGTCTCAGATAAGGTAGATAAAGTGGTTGATAGAGGGCATGAGACGGCCGAGGCGCTTCTCAGTTGAGTTTCTCCCCGCACTCGGCAATCGATCTCACTAGCGTCACGCTATTCAGGTTCCTCGTTCTTACGGTACATGTACATTGAGTACCTTACCAGCCTACTGTACGGAATAGGGCAGACAACAGTCTAATAGATGATACTTTATGCAGGGTATACTGAGGTACCCTGCGGAAATCCTACGAGCTTCATTACGTAGATCATCATTCATTCATGTATTCTATACAAGTATGTAGCAGCCTTTTTACCTACCTCGCATAATACACCTGAACTTTGGCCCGAGACATTCAGGCGCTCGGCAGACTGACGTGCCCTGGGCTAGGTGGTAAAGCCCCAGTATCCCAGCTCGTCTGGTGGCTGCCAAGAACGAAGTCGATTTGACCTCCATTCTTAATATCATCATGGGTGATCCAGCTCTGGTTCCACTGCTGTCCGTTGACTTTCACGCTCTGTACATAGTAGCTTGTGTCGTTGAGCCCTTGTGCAGTGATGCGCAATGTTGAGTTGCCCCCAATGCTCATCGATATGTCGCTAAACCATGGAGAGAGTAGAAGGTAGATTGGCTGAGTGACCACAGGGTAGAGGCCAAGCATATTCCAGATCATCCAAGAATCAATCGCACCAGCATCACTGTTGCCGGGAAGACCGCTAGGCGCAGGGTAGTAGTAGGTGTTCACCGTCTGTCTGCTTCGAAGAACGCTCTTGTACTGCCTTCCTTGGAGGTAGTTGTACAGAAAGGGGGTTTGAAAACTGGGCTCGTTGCCGGGATTAAAAAGTGTGCTCCCAATGCCATTGGTTCCTCCAGATCCAACGGCACCACTCTTCAGACCCGGGATGAACATGGCATCCAAACGGTTCTCGGTAGTTTGAGGCCCACCCATGAAGGTGATAAGGGTTTGCATGTCGAAAGGCACTGTCCAGCTGTACTCCCATGGTAATGCCTCGTAACTAACGGCTGACCACTCACAGCTGCCGCAGGAAGTTGCATCGAAGCCTGGAACACGAGTGCCGTTGGCGTATTTAGGAGCAAGAAACCCAGTGAAGTTGAGGGAAGTGAGATTGTGTTGCCACAGGTTTTGCCATCCCGCAGATCTATTGAGATACTTGGCTTGGTTTTGGGGGTCGATCCCTGCAGCCACTTGGCTCAAGGCAAAGTCATTGAGCGAGTACTCAACGGTCTTGCTCACACTTCGGGAGAAGTTTGGCGTGATGAAGCCATAGTCCAGCCAGTCAGGCAAAGCTCCTCTACCTTCTTTGGTACTTCCAGTCAGGTCCTCGGGGTCGAAGTTGTTGTAAGGTACCACTTCGGCATCAGTCTTCATCGCAGCGTAGCCATCAGTCCAGTTGATGCCTCCAGCTAGGCCTTTCACGTAGCCATCCGCTAGAATGTTATCGGCGTTTGAGCCTCCTTGGACTCTACCGTTGTAATTACCACTCCTGCCATCAGGCATGAACCGTTCATGTCTCCAGATGTCTATCAAACTTCTCACAATGCTTTCTTCTCGATCTGGCTGGATCAGCAGATACAGGCTGTTGAGGCACCTGAACGTATCCCAAGCAGTATAAAAGTCATCGTAATACGGTTCAATAGATCGCCAATGAGGGTTCTCTCCGGTCCTGTCGCTTGGCAACAGGTGGGCCCTGTACAGCGCAGAGTAAAACATCTCCAGTCTAGTTGAATTACCAAGATCTGTCGTGGTGATCTTGTTGAGAACGTCATTATTCCACGCTGATTGGGCAGTTGCGACGGTAATGTTCAGATCGTAACTTGGGATCTCTGATGCAACAAATTGGCAGGCTTTGTCGGCTGAGATCCACGAAACGCCCACTTTGGATTTGACAGTGGTAGCATTAGTAGGGAATTTGAAAAGCACACCGACCCGGTTCGCGTATTGGTAGCCGGTGGCTCCTCCGGTGATAGTGGTGCCACTAAGATAAGTTGCTTGGGCGGTAAAGCCGGTGCCGTTTGTGTTTCCAGGCGGATACGGATCGGTATAAGGTCCTGAGAACAGCTGTGCACTGGTAGGAGTAGTATCAAATTGGCCACAAAAATAGACCTGAAAGTCGGCCCCTACATCATGTAAGTGCACGATCTAAAAGATTATGATTCCGATCAAGATACTTTGCTCACCTTCGTTCCAACCTCCTCGCCAGATTCCGTAACCAGTATACATTGCTCCACCATGGGAAGTCTCGATGAAACCATTGCTATATAATTGTTCCGCAACAAACTCATCCTGGGTTGGTAGATAATGTGAGACGTCCACAAGCACGTATTTGTCCCCTCCACTTGGATATGTATATTGCATGATCCCAGCATGCTGAGAGGCGGACATTTCGGCGGTGACGCCGTTTCTCAGGTTGGTCCTGTAGTAACCTACTGAGCCGCTGTCATTTCCAACTCTTGGTTGCATGTACGTGAGATTATCGAGCAAGTTGACACCCTCAAGGGTGGTCAATGGCATCTGAGGCACAACACCATATTTCGGGGCACCACCTGTACCACTTTCGTGGAGCATGGTAATGGCTGTGACGTTTCCATCTGGTGTGTATCCAGCATTGGCGTCTGTTGATGTATTGAACCTGTTGCTGATCAGTATTCTGATCGGATACTCGGGCTCTCCGAGGGGCAGCGTACTCTGTGGTATCGATACCGACTTTGACAGAACCTGTTCTTGGTCAGTACATCAACTGGAGCTCTGTCCTTGGGCGATTGATGCATACCGAATGGAATTGTAGCTCCTGGAAAGACATTCCCTCCATTGTAAGATGTCCCCGGCACTGTACCTTCAGTACCTATAAAAAGGTTGACGTACTTGGTCCAGTCAGTGATGGCTCTGGTCACTGGGACTGCGGCAGCTGAAGCCGACAAGCCTATTATCACAAGTCCTTTCAACGACACGCAAGACATATTGAGAAAACTTTGCTATTCGGAAACGTGGTCTGGGGACAATGCTATGTACATATAGACTTTACATGTTTCTGCCTTTCCACCTTCCCCGCACGGCCAACGATGCTCTCGACAACGATGCTCCCATCATGGTGACGGGGAGGCATCGGAATCAGCAAGCTTCGTTGGGTTGGGTTGCATTTCATGTATGACGTGCACAAGGAAAGGGTACTTTAGAGACATAGATAGGCTATGAGTACTCGACTAGCACGCGGGGGAATAGTGGGGAATGCTCGTGTAACATTTCAAGACAGGCTAAAGGATAGATTACATGGTAAATGCAACTCTAGAAAGAAAGTGAAGTGGTTGAAGAAAGGTTGAGGATAAAGTAGAGAGTAAAAGAGTGCGGAGAACAAATCCACTAATCCGGTGCACGACGTCATCTTGTGCATTTTATCACCTCGATACCTTATCAGAACCGACCTGCCCTAAGGTACCTTGAATGCGGCGAAATTCGCTCGTGGGAGATAACCCGTACCGAGCTTAAAGCGAACCTCAGGGCAACAACAGTCTTTACAGAGAGTAATCATGGGATTGACATGCCCAGGTGTGATTCGATATCGGCAATAGTCTTTGTGGCCTTGCTGTGCTTTGGAAGCCATGGTGCTACTAGGGATCGGTAATGACCGTCATTTCGATCGTATGACAAGTCATATGACGTCAAGTCGTGACATGGATCTGACCTGACAAATGACATGACAGCAGTCTAGCCAGATCGGGTTTCGCGCTAACCCTT